>Ga0302252_1000485_pt1 | contig 34442 bp, 28 predicted proteins | sample AAG_RA_Leu_MG_FD_193511 | JGI IMG/M metagenome (GOLD analysis project Ga0302252, IMG submission 193511) | Enriched activated sludge microbial communities from anaerobic digester in WTTP, New Holstein, Wisconsin, United States - AAG_RA_Leu | ecosystem: Engineered > Bioreactor > Anaerobic >... | reverse complement strand
ATCGGTCGGGAAAAATGGTAACTGAAGTTGCATATCTAAAAATTTTTGCCCGAAAATACGACAAATTGAAATACGGTGGTACTTTTGTAAAATATTGATATGCAATTATAGGATCAGGAGTTCTGAAATTTGAGGACAATGCATTCATCGTTCCATCATCAGAATACAGGAATTGAATGATTCATAATACCTTGGCATTATTTATTAACTCAATGATTACACTACCATAACCTGAAAGGAAAATAAATTTTCAATTTTTTTTCGTAAAAGATTTGTTTATTGAAAACCTTTTATATCTTTGTATCAGATACACTAATAAAAATATAGAGATTGTTTTTTGAGTATATAATTTTATTATTCAATATTTTAACATAGATATTAATTATAGGGCGAATTTTACAATAATCCATTTTTTACACTCAAACAGATACAATGATTAATCTTAAATTTAACACTTAACCCAGAAGTCCAATATGTTAAACCTTAAAACCAAACATGCATGAAAACGATTCGGAAATTTACGGCCATGAGCCTTGCCGTAATGGCACTGCTCAGTCTTACCTGCCTCACGTCCTGCAAAGACGACGAGGATGAAAACTTAGTGATTGCTGGCTTCACCTATCAGGTCGATTCCAGTAATTTTCTCAAGGTAAGTTTTACTAACACTTCGCAAAACTACACCACATGTAACTGGAATTTTGGTGATGGGCAAACCAGTTCCGAAGTAAATCCAGTTCACATCTATGCTGCAGAGGGAGAATACACGGTTACACTTACGGCAAAAGATGCTAATGGGAATCAGGATGTGTATTCAACCAAAATTGTCCTGTCTGACCCCAATGTTCTTTTGACTGCTTTAACGGGCATGGAATCAAAGACATGGAAATTAATACGTGATGTAACCACAGGTCGTTATCCTCTGGAATGTGGTCCAGAAGATCATTCTCAAATTTGGTGGGCGATGGGAAGAGACAATAATGAGCTTGCCAATCGTCCTTGCCAGTTGAACGATGAATGGATATTCTATCGTGACGGCCGAATGGAATTCCGCGCCCAAGGCGATTATTGGGCTGAAGGTGGATTATTCTCTCCTGAAAATCAGTGTAATACTACCGATCAGATGGTTGGTCCTAATGGTGAAGATTTATCAGCATGGGGAGATGGAAATCACACTTTCAAACTAACCGTAGGCAATCCATCCAAGATTAAAGCTATTGGTAAAGGAGCTTACATTGGTTTCTACAAGTTGGGTAATGGCACTGAAGTTAAAACACCCCAGGATTATGTTGAATATAATATTGTAAAATTAGTCGATGGCACTGTTGATACATTGATTGTAGAAGGTATCTATCGTTGGGATCCGGCTTCTTCGGGTGGTTATTGGAGATTTGTACTGGTTCATTACGACAATCCTGCCGATGAACCTCCTATTCCAGGGCCAAAACCTGAAGCCTCTTTTAGCATGCAGATGGATGGTCGTACTGTAACTTTCACCAATACTACCGAAAACGGTGAAACTTATTTATGGGATTTTGGGGATGGCAATACCTCAACCGAGAAAGATCCCGTGCATACTTATGCCAGTGATGGAATTTATATGATTACCCTTACCGCAAGCAACCCCAATGGTGAGAGTACAGTAACCAAACAGGCTTTTGTTACAGGTACAGAATTGACTGCCGAACTTTTAATGGGTGGCGCATGGCGACCAAGAGCCGAGAACCTTTCGATATTTGTTGGCCCTGGTTTGGGCGATTATTCATGGTGGAGCGTTCCCAAAAACTTCCTCGATGGAAGCACTTCTGGTACTGATGATTGGTCATGCATCACCGATGATGAGTTCACATTTGCTGATGGAGGAGTATATATTTACAACACAAATGGTAGTGCTCGCAATGACGGTTATATGGGTTCACCCAATGGATGCTGGACAGATGAGCAGATTGCAGCTAGTGGAAATGGAGCTGCTTTCGGTTCGGGAACACATTCATGGGAATTTGTTCCAGCCTCTGCTGGTAGTCGTCCCTTGATCATTCTGACCAACGGCTCAACGGGTGCTGCTTTCCTCGGCTTTTATAAAGGTTATTATGGAGGTGAAAATTCCGATGGAGCTAATCCTCCTAACGGCGGTAACCTCACCAATAGATACGAAGTGATGGGATATGCCAATACTGGAACAAAAGAATACCTCTTCGTCTCCGTTGATATCAGCGCAGACCACAGCGGTTCTTCAGCTTGGTCGGTAATTCTTGAGCGATAGGGTTTTTGCATCTGGTTCAAGTCTGGGGTCAACAATTGACCCCAGATTCTTTCTTATTCCTAATTAAGCTCTCAAATTTTCTTTGGTTTTTTGATTTTCAAAAAATTATAATCAATTAAAATATGAAACATTTTACCCTGCTATTAATAACTCTTATTGCATTTTCGGGTAGCGTCTGGGGACAAAAAAAAATGGTTACAGGTAAAGTAACCGACGAAAAAGGTGCTTCTATCCCTGGGGTTACTATTCAAGTAAAAGGTACTTACACTGGAACTGTTACCGATCTTAATGGAAATTATAAGATTGAAGTTGAAGACAAGGATATATTGATTTTTAGTTTTGTTGGATACAACAAGCAGGAGATTCCAGTAGGATCACAAATGGTAATTAATGTTGTGCTTAGCGAGGAGACTACTATATTGAATGAGATAGTAGTAATAGGTTATGGTGCTCAACAGAAAAAAGATTTAACTACCGCTGTAGCAGTAGTTAATGAAAAGGACATTCGCGACCGTCCTATTATTACGGCGGCTCAGGCCTTGCAGGGTAAAGCTGCTGGAGTACAAGTAATACAACCATCTGGCAAACCTGGTCAGCAGCTGGCAGTAAGAGTTCGTGGAGCAACCTCTGTTCTGGCTGGCAATGACCCTTTATATGTAGTAGATGGCGTTCCGACAACCGATATTCGCGGTTTAAACCCTAACGACATCTCCAGTATGACCATACTGAAAGATGCCTCTTCATCGGCTATTTATGGTGCACGTGCAGCTAACGGCGTGGTGCTAATTACTACTAAACGCGGGCAGGAAGGAGAACCTCTGGTAACTTTCAATACCTATTTCGGGATATCGAACCTGAGAAAAAATATAGAAGTATTGAACACCAAACAATATAGAGATTTAATGGAAGAAATTCTTCCCGGAGGGCTCGATCCTTCGATGACCTATTTCAATAATTGGCCCGACTATGTTTTCGGCACCGGCTACACCCAAAGCTACCAATTTTCTGTTTCGGGCGGAAGTGCTAAGTCGAAATACTATGTGGCTGGAGGCTATTTGAGCGACAAAGGCATTGTAAAACCAGCACGATTTGATCGTTACAATGTAAGAATCAACCTCGACAGCGAAATGAAATCGTGGTTAAAACTTACTTCTAATATCAACGTATTAGGGATAGATACAAAAGACACACCCGACAACCTGAGTTCAGGAAGAGGGGGCGTAATCATGAGTGCATTGAACACTCCACCCTTTCTTCATGTATACAAGCAGGATGGAAGTGGGCAGTACGATCCCAATCCATTTCAACCTTCATGGGAAAATCCTGCAGCATATATGTACGGCCCCGATCAACGATCCATCGATTATCAGGTATTCGGAAATATAGGCTTGGAAGCTCGACTCATCAAAGACCTTTACTTCAAAACTCATGTAGGAACCGATATCACTACCCATCAGTGGGATTATTATCTCGATCCTTTCCGTACCAATTATGGTCGTAACATGAATGGTATAGGCCGCTCCGACAAGTTTAATAACCTTACTTGGTTATGGGAAAATACCCTTGATTATAAATTTACGGCAGACCAGCATAATTTTACGGCCTTAGCTGGAGCAAGTATTCAGAAATTCCAAGGAAACGACAGTTATATTGAAGGGAATGATTTCCCGGCCGATACAAACGTACGTACACTTTGGGCTGCCAATAATATCACCGCAGGGACTACCCGCGAAGAATGGGCTCTGGCCAGTTTCTTCGGACGTGTAACCTGGGATTATCTTTCAAAATATTACCTTACCATGAGTATTCGTCATGATGGTTCTTCAAAGTTGGCTCATCACTGGGGAACTATGCCTTCTTTCTCGGCTGGTTGGCGCGTGAGCTCCGAAGAATTTATGAAAAATCTTACTTTCATAGATGATTTAAAAATACGTGGAGGTTGGGGAAAGAATGGAAATCAGGAAGGCATTCCTAATTACGCTCGTTATGGATTGATCAACTATTATCGTCGCGAAATTACTAATCCACTTTCAGGCCCCGCTGCCGTGCAAATCACTTATGGCAATCCTGACCTTAAATGGGAAACTACCGCACAAACCAACATCGGTTTCGACCTCACCATGTTCCGTTCCCGTGTTACGCTGAATTTCGACTATTATTACAAAAAAACCAGCGACGTCATCCTCGATGTTCAGCTGCCCAACTCTTTGCCCATCACCTCCATTCAAACCAACGCCGGAGAAATCGAAAACAAAGGAATTGAATTGAATCTGAATACCATCAACGTTGATAAGAACTGGAAATGGACCACCGATTTCAACATCGCCTTTAACACCAATAAAGTCCTGAGTCTTAAATTTACCGATGTTTATTACTTTGGAAGGATATACAGCAACAACTCCGACGTAGTTATTCTGCGTACTGGTTTGCCTTTAGGCTCTTTCTATGGCTATATTTCAGAAGGTGTAAATCCCGAAACCGGTGATCTGGTTTATAAGGATGTAAATAACAATGGTATTCTCGATCCTGGAGATAGAACCGTTATTGGTGATCCCAATCCTGACTTTATTTTTGGATTGACCAATAGTTTTTCATATAAGAAATGGGATTTCAGCTTCTTTTTTCAGGGTAGTGTGGGCAATGATATTTACAATGCCACGCGTATCGATCTGGAAGGTATGTTCGATAGCAAGAATCAATCCACTGCTGTGTTAAACCGCTGGACTCCCGAAAATCGTAATACGGATATACCGAGAGCCATTGGAGGGGGTAACATGGATAATGTGCGCAATTCGACTCGTTTTGTTGAAGATGGAACTTATGTTCGTTTAAAATCGCTCACCCTGTCTTATAAGATCATAGATAAACCTTCCAAGAAAACAGGCATCAGCAAGCTCTCTGTTTATTTAACCGGGAACAATCTTTTAACTTTTACCGGGTATAGCGGTTTCGATCCCGAAGTGAATGCTTATGGCAACAGTGCTGTGGAAGTTGGTATAGATTATGGTACTTATCCACAGGCTCGTTCGCTTATGTTAGGATTAAATGTAGAATTTTAATGAATGCCAGGAGGAAAAATACTATGAAAAAATTCATATTTGGATGGGCAGGCCTTGTATTTATTCTAATGCTGGCCTCCTGTGAAGATTTTCTTGAACTCGATCCAGTATCCAATGGGATAGCCGTAGGAAACGCTGCAGGCGATTCTATCTTGTACAAAACTGGTGCGGAGGTTGAAGCTGCCCTCGCTGGCGCTTATGCCGATTTCAAGAATGAATATTATCAGTTGGATTACTACGTAAATGGAGATGCTCAGTCGGATGATGCTTATGCAGGCGCCGATAATCCTGCAAATTTTCAAATCGACGATTACAAAATCGACGCACTGAATTCGAATGTAGCCAGAGACTGGGCTTACCTCTATGCACATATTGGAAAAACCAATGCTGTCATCAACAATGTCGATAAATGTCCTGATGCTTCGTTATCGGCAGCTCGCAGAAAGGAGATAAAGGCCGAAGCATTGTTTATCAGAGCTTTCCAGTATTTTCAACTCGTACAGTTGTGGGGAGATGTGCCTCTTCAACTCACCGAAGTACGTACTATCAGTGCAGCCAACCTCGAGGAAATCTATCCTTTGCTGTATCCTCCAAGAACGCCTCTTGACATGGTTTATCAGCAAATTATTTCCGATTTGGCAACAGCTGCCAGAGGAGTAAAAGTTACTGCTCCTCATAAGGGTTATGCCACAAAAGGTGCAGTCTATACTCTTCTGGCCAAGGTTTATGCCACTATCGAGCCACACGATTATAACAAGGTAAACCTTTACTGCGACAGTGTAATGGCGCTCGGATATTCACTTATGCCTCAATATGACCAATTGTGGGATAATTCGCAGGAAAACTGTTCCGAATCTATCTTCGAAATCAATTACAATGGGGGCGTTTCGGATGGTAACTGGGGAGCAAAAATGTTTCGTGGCCTCGACTGGAAAAAATTCAATATTCCCAGCAACGATCTCGTAAAAATCTTCGAACAAGAAGGCGACATGATTCGTTTTACTTCATCTATCGTTTGGGAAGACGTTTCAGGGCGGTGGACCGATCCTCACTGGCCACAGGTTCATTATCCCTTCATCAATAAATGGAGAAATTATGCCGAGGGAAGCGACCAAAATTACATTATTTATCGTTTGGCAGATGTAATGCTGCTAAAGGCTGAAGCCTTGAACGAGATGGGTGATGTAAGTGGAGCCGCAAGTCTAGTAAATCAGATTCGTGCAAGAGTTAATTTACCCGAAACTCAAGCAAATGATCAAGCTTCCATGCGCTTGACCATCGAAAAGGAACGTCGTCTTGAATTAGCCTTCGAAGGTCATAGATGGTATGATCTGAAACGTACGCATCGTGCCATAGAGGTCATCAATAATGTAAAAGGCGAAAATGATATTCCCCTTGGTTATCAGCTTACCGAGAACCGTTTACTTTGGCCTATTCCTCAAGCTGAACTTGATAAGAACTCAAAACTCACCCAAAATCCTGGTTATTGATCTTACGGGGCGCAAGCTTTCAAAGAAAGCTTGCGCCTCTTGCTTTTTCATCTTTGCCCAGTCCTTTTATTATCATGAAAACTCTGATCCCCGTTTCCTCGATGATTTACTCTCTTCTATTGCTATCAGCACTTGGCCTTTTTTCTGCTTGCGGAAAAAATGACAACCCACAAGCTGAACCTCCGGTTGATACTACACACTATGCAAAAGCTCAGGTATGGCTTACAAAAGGGGATAAAACCGTTTTATTTTCGAAACAAAATGGTTTGAATATACTCACCTCGGTTGCACCCAAGTGGCCTACAATCACCGTTGATACTTCTTTTCGATTTCAAGAAATCGAAGGCTATGGGGCAGCTCTGACGGGTTCATCGGCTTATCTATTTAACAGAGTCCTCACCCCGAATGCTCGTCAAAGTTTGATCGAAAATTTGTTCACTCCCGATTCAGGTATTGGCTTATCCTATCTGAGACTGACAATAGGAGCATCCGATTTTTCGCTTTCCGATTTTACTTATGATGATGTTGAACCCGGACAAACGGATTTTAATTTGCAAAACTTCTCTCTTTCGCAAGATACTCTTGATGTAGTTCCTATATTGAAGGAAATTCTGAAGGTTGCTCCAAACATCCGATTATTGGGTTCGCCTTGGAGCCCTCCGGCTTGGATGAAAACCAATGGAAGTTTAAAGGGTGGACGCTTAAAGCAGGAATGCTACCCCGTTTATGCACGATATTTCGTAAAATATATACAATCCATGCAAACCAATGGGATACGCATAGACGCCATTACTCCCCAGAATGAACCTTTATATGCCACAGCCTCTTATCCTTGCATGCTTATGGAAGCTGCCCACCAGAAAGAGCTCATTCGCGATCATTTGGGGCCAGCATTCCAACAATACGGATTGGATGTAAAAATTATTGTTTATGACCATAATTGGGATAGACCCGATTATCCCATTGAGATTCTCAATGATCAGGAAACACGCAAATATGTTGCTGGCAGCGCTTTTCATGCTTATGCTGGCGATGTTTCAACCATGAGTTTCGTCCATCAAGCCCATCCCGATAAGGCCATCTATTTCACCGAAATTTCAGGTGGAGACTGGGCTACCAATTTTAGCGACAACTTGCTCTGGAATATGAAGAATATACTCATTGGCACCGCAAACAACTGGTCGAAAAATGCCTTGTTTTGGAATCTGGCTCTGGATGAAAACCATGGGCCAAAAAACAATGGATGCTCAAACTGCAGAGGCGTTGTTACAATTACTTCTCAAGGGCAGATTTATAAAAATGAAGAATATTACAGTCTGGCACATTTCTCCAAATTCATACGCCCAGAGGCAGTTCGCATTCTTTCGCGCATCGCTCAGCAATTGATGAATATTGATGCGGTGGCTTTTCAAAATATAGATTCATCGAAAGTGCTCATCGTTGCAAATTATAGTGATACCTACAAGACATTTACTGTTATTCAAAATCAAAAATCTTTCAACTATTCCATAGCACCAAAATCGGTAGCAACTCTCATCTGGTAATTTCAGAACTATCCTCACACTATTCTTTGTATATAAAAAAATCCAGCTTTCGTTCATTGGAAGCTGGATAATTTTTTCAATTTTCAAAGAATCAGGGCATAATTTCGAAAGAAGCCTGCTGACGGATATCAGTCGAGGAACTAGCAGTTAGAATCTTGTATTTTCCACTCTGTATGACCCACTTTCCTTGGGTTTGATCATAATAAGAGAAGGCACGTGGATTGAGAAGAATCTTTACGTTTTGGCTTTCGTTGGGTTGAAGCGTAACAGCCGCAAATCCTTTAAGCTCTTTCACTGGTCTGTTGCTGGCATCGGGAGGAACAACATAAATCTGAACGATTTCAGTTCCTGCCATCTCTCCAGTATTTTTTATATCGAGACGGATAAGGCACGAATCTTTGGATAGGGGTTCCACCTGCAAGTTGCTGTATTCGAATTCGGTATAGGATAATCCGAATCCGAAAGGAAATGCAGGCTGGATTCCAAATTTCTCATAATATCTGTAACCCGCATAAATGCCTTCACTGTAATGAGCAATCTTAGAAGGATCCTGATAGTTTTTATAAGCAGGCGATTGCTGAGGCGACTGAATGAAAGTGAAAGGTAATTTTCCCGAAGGATTCGCTTTACCCAACAATATATCAATAATTGCTCTCGAACCTTCTTGCCCAGGGAAGAATACATCCAAGATGGCTGGAACTTTTTCTCCCCATTTACTCATGATTATGCTCGTTCCTCCGTATGAAACCACTATGGTTTGTGGATTAACCTTCACCACAGCATCGATGAGTTCATCCTGGCCGGCGGATAGCTTCATACCTCCAATCCTGTCGTATCCTTCACTTTCAATAAATTCGCTCGAACCAGCGAAAACAACGGCTATATCACTCTTTTTAGCAACCCGAATTGCCTCGGCTATCATTTCACCCGTTTCGCCCTCAGCACCAAAGTAATCCCAACCCAACTGACATATTGCAGAGCCAGCGTTTTCAAAAAATTCAAGCCTGATCTCATATTTTTCACCAGCTTTCATAAAAATCCGAGCCGAGTCGATGGTTGTACCATGGTCAGTCCAATTGTCTATCATCAACTTGTTATTTACATAAAGCCTGATGCCATCGTCGCTGGCAGTATATAAAACGTAATTCCGGCTTTTGGGAGCCAAAAGATACCCCGTCCATCGTACCGAAAAATGGTCTTTGCCCAATGAAGGAACTGGCTCGTTCTCTTCCCAAATAAAATCAATATTGGTATCTATACGTCGAAATGCAGGAGAACCTTGCAGTTCGATTCCTTTGAAGTATTCTCCAATAATACCGTGTTTACCATCCTTTGTTATAAGAAATTCTGAAGGGACTGCCTGCAAAGGACTTGCACCGAGTTTTACTCCCTGTGCGTAGTGAATTTCTATCTGGTTGCCGGCAACATTTTGGAGTTGAGTTAGAGGATCGATGGCTCGCCAAGGAACGACATGCGAGCTCCCGCCTCCACCTGTCCTTGCAACAGCAGCATTAGGTCCAATTACCGCTATGGACCTCACTTTGGAGAGATCGACAGGTAGAATATGATTGGAATTTTTCAGCAAAACAATGGAACTTACGGCAACATCATAAGCCAGTTCTGCCGATGCCTCGGAAGGGTCGGGATAAGAAAGATTCTGCGGGCGATCAAAAAGACCTGATTGAAATTTAACCCAAAGTATTCTTTTCACCATTTCATCGATATCAGCCTCAGTGATTTCTCCCTTGTGGATGGCCTCTAAGATTTTATCATGGTTAAGATATTCGCCCGTGGGCATTTCCAAATCCAGACCATTGCGGATAGCATTGGTGGTAGAATGTGTTGCACCCCAGTCGGATACCACCAGACCCTTGAATTCCCATTCATTTTTTAGAATATCTTGTAACAAATGCTTGTTTTCTGAAGCATACCAGCCATTTACCTTATTATAGGATGCCATAACCGTATAAGCACCACCTTCTTTTACAGCCATTTCGAAGGCTGGCAGGTATATTTCCCTCATCGTTCGTTCATCGGCTGTCACGTCAACTTGAGTGCGTTCCCATTCCTGATTGTTGAGGGCATAATGTTTTACCGAAGTGATTACGCCTTCTTTTTGTACGGCTTTTATGTAAGCTGAAGCAATTTTACCAGCCAGAAATGGGTCTTCACCATAACTTTCGAAATTTCTTCCTCCAGTAGGCAAACGATGAATATTGACGCAAGGAGCCAAAATGTAATTTCTTCCCTTAAACAATGTTTCTCTGGCTATCATTTCGCCATATCGCCTTGCCAGAGATGTATCGAAGGTTGCTGCAAGTGAAACTCCCGAAGGGAAAGCCGTCGAAGTATCCCACCTCACGCCAACCGGGCCATCACACATCCTGAAGTCGGGTATGCCCAAACGTTGATTATAAACTGTTTTCATGCCTGTAGAGTCGGGAAGACCAGCCAATTGTTCAATTTTCTCATCCAAAGTCATTCGTTTGAGCAAATCTTCAACTCTCTGATCCACAGTAAGATTCTTGTCTTTATAAGGAAGCTGTTTTTTGCATCCTATTGACAATATAGCTATGGATGCAATCATTAATAAACAAATCTGAAATTTATACATTGTGTAAAAGATGATTTTTTTGCAGAAAGTATCAATAAACAATGGTTTGTATAGCATGAGCCGGAATACTCAGTTGAGCCAAACCATCGGCAACGATGAGAAGGTAAGGAATATTCTGGTCGGATTTGTTCATAACGATGGTTACAATGCTTCCATCCGGGTTTAGAAATGAAGTGCATAATAGGGCGCTGCGGCTTGGTGTGCTCATTATGCGATGCGCACCTCTATGAATAAATTTGGAAAAATGGCCAATATAATAATAGGCAGGGGTGAATATTAATTCGCCGGTTTGTGTGTTTCCATGTATGGGAGCAAAACAGAAATTCCCAACATGGTTTGGACCTCCTTTTTCGTCGAGCAGGATATTCCAATCGGTCCAACCAACAGTACCATTATTGAAATCATGAATCATGGAAGTGCCATAATCCTCGGCATTAGGCCAGTAGTCATAATGGTCGGGTCTAAAACTTTCGGTACATCCTTCGGTGAAGAGGATATTCTTATCGGGCCAAGCTTCGTGTACAGCTCTAACATTATTGAACATTTGTGCTCCCCCCGACCAGTCTTCATACCAGTGGAAGCCGATACCCCAGGCATATTTTGCTGCTTCGGGATCGCTAAAGATGACTGAGGCTCGGTAAGGCATTAGATCACGGTTATGATCCCAAACGATGATTTTCTTGTCGGTTAAACCATTTTTCGCAAACGTAGGTCCGAGAAAATTCTTCAGAAAATCACGCTCTTCTTCTGCCGTATAGATACATGATTCCCATATTTGAGTAGCCATGGGCTCATTCTGAACCGTGATGCCCCAAACAGGTACACCTGCCTTTTCATATTCCTTGATGAATTTCACGTAATAGTTAGCCCATGCTTGATAAAATTTTGAGAGAAGTTTCCCTCCATGCAACATGTTATTGTTACTTTTCATAAATGCAGGCGGGCTCCATGGACTGGCAAATAAAACTGCATTTCCACCACTTTCGTTTATGGCTTTTTTGATGAGCGGAATACGATAGACCGTATCATGGGCTATGCTGAAGGATGCAAGAGTAGAATCGCCTTCTTCAATGTATATATAACTATTACTACTGAAATCGCAACTGTGTATATTGGTTCTAATGATAGAATAACCAATGCCTTTATCTTTGTTGAAGTAAGATTCAATTAGTTTTTGCTGATTATTTGGGGTCAATTTGGCAAAGGTTTCGGCTGCAGCATCGGTAATTGCTCCACCCACTCCTAAAAACTCCTGAAAACTTTTGTTTGGATCAACGTGAACCACGTATTCCGTTTCGAGGGGTTGCCTCTGGTTAGTAAATACTGAAGTTTGGGAAAGAGTCAAACGCGAATCTGTGTTTTGGGCAGTTAGATAAACATTCAGTTTTTTGCCTTCGTAATTCCCTATTGATCGGTTTACAAGGTTTGTTTCCTGCTCGTTTTTACATGCTACTGCCAAAAATATCAGGGCAAAAAAGATTAATTTGATTCGGTTCATAAGGTTAAAAAATTTGATTATGCTTCGATGATTGATAAAAATATTTACAGGTAAATGTACATGAAAATCTCTATTGACACACAGACGAATAAAAATCCAGTCCGTGTCTTGTAGCCCCTGCGTATTCGAGATACATTCGTATATTGGAGCAAATAATTTTTCAAATTATGAATCAGTACAAAACATGCGGACTGGACGTACACAAAGATACAATTTTTTGTGGCGTTTTTGATGGCAAGCGTCATCAGGAAGTAAAAGAATATTCCACTTTGACATCATCAATTACTTCACTTGGAGAGTATTTGAAAAGTGAAGGTATAGAGGATGTAGCCATGGAGAGTACGGGAATATACTGGATTCCCGTTTGGAACATTTTGGAAGAAATGGGCTTTAACCTGACGCTGGTTAACCCCTATCTGATAAAGCAGATGCCGGGAAGGAAAAGCGATGTAAAAGATGCGCAATGGATAGCAACCCTGTTGCACAAAGGGTTGGTTCGAAGCAGTTTGATCCCGTGTAAAGAGATCAGGGAGCTAAGGACATACAGTCGTAAATATGTCAGGCTACAGCAACGATTGACCTCCATACTGCAGGAAATGGAAAGGAACCTGGAGATGTGTGGGATTCGGATCACCAGTTTTGTCAGCAACATATCAGGGAAGAGTGTTATGAAGGTCATCCATGCACTCATAGAAGGAGAAACCGATCCTGAGGTTCTTGCCGGGTACATCCATGGACGGATAGTCAATAAGCATAAAAGAAAAACAATAGTAGAATCTTTAAGAGGGCATATAACTCCGCAGCATCTTTTTCAGCTAGAATTATCGCTGGAGGAATATGAGTTGCTGTGCAGGCAAAGGGATCGCTGTGAGGAAGAGATGTCCAGGCTCTGCTATCTGCATTACCCTGAGGAATTAGCATTGCTACAGACTATACCCGGTATCAGCCTATTGTCAGCCATGATTGTGATTGCAGAGACAGGAGCCGATATGAAAGCCTTTGAGAACAGTGGTAAATTTGCCGGATGGACGGGATTGCGTCCAAGAAATGATGAGAGCGCCGGCAAATTTAAAAGCACGGCTACCACCAAGGGCAATCGTTACCTGCGTGCAGTGCTTGTTCAGATTGCCTGGGCTGCCTCACGTACAAAAGGATCATTCTTTAAAGAGAAGTTTACCAGGTTGTGCCTGAGAAAAAACAGGAAAAAGGCTTTGATAGCTATAGCCCGGAAAATGGCTGTTCTGATATGGAATGTCCTCTCTTATAGGGAAGAGTACAATCCTCAAAAGGTAATCGTGCATGAACCGGGGAAGGTCCAGGCAAAAATGGATTATCATCAAAAAGAGTTTAAACGTCTTGAAAACCTGTTAATAAGCTAATGCGTAAAGGTCAGCTATCTTTATGGTGGGTAAAACCCCGTTTTTAAATTGACCAATGCTACTTGTCCTGAAAAGGACTTTAAGAACACAGACATGAGTTAATGTTCAGCATGTTAGGCTGAACCAAACTCGCAGGAGAAACTCGCTTCCCCAAAGGCGGTATAACTTGGGTAGGATTTATAGGAGAAAGATAGAAAATTATCGGACAATGAATAAGGTCCATAAAAATATCGAAAACTGAAACCATTATTCCCATATATTACCAGTGAATTTGTTCTCAATAAAAACAAAAAGAGGCCACACTTTTGGTAAGAGCCTCTTTTCAATATCAATAGCGAACAGCTTATTTTAAGAGTTTCTTAGTAAAAGTGGTTTTGTAAGTTAAGGGGATGGTCATGTTTTGCTGGCCGCTGAGTAAAAGTGTCATCTGACTTTCGGCCGTGCCATCTATAAAAACTGGTATGGCCGTTTTTAAATCAATCCATGTTGTTCCTTCCATGATGGTAGTTCCTTCTATCAAAAAATCCATTCCTTGCATCGTAGTTGTCCCTTCATTGTCGGCGGTTGTTTTATGATTGATCTTCAAGCATTTCATTCCCTCTTTTTCATCGGTTCCAATAAGAGTATATACGGTTTTTGAGTTGGTAATCAAATCGCCACCCATAAAGTTCACGGTATCATTTTGAAGCGTTTCCCAACTTTCGCCTTCCGAAATTTTTCTGTCGGGAAATTCAATAAAAGGCGAACTGGCTGTAACATCTCCAAAATCATTACCCATTGTTTGACCTTTTTCATTGGTCGAAACCGATTTGCGTAAAATGGTTCCCTTTTTACTCATTACTAATACTGGAAGATTGGTAATATCGGGGACGAGCATGGTGCTATCCATCTGATCCATTTTCATTTTAACCGTCATTTCTTTGCTTAACTGGCTTAAATGGTAATATTTATCCTTATCGATATCACTTACGGCAATGATGTTTTTCGACTGAGTGGAAACGTTCATTTTCATTTCCTGTCCCATCATGCTTTGAGTCATATCGACATTGGTTTGAATTAGATAGGTTATTGAATCGCCTTTGTTGAGTTTGACCTCGGGATTGTATTTCTTTTGGGCAATACCCATCAGAGGACTAAGAAACAATAGAAGCAGAGCAAGATGTTGGTGTTTCATAAATTTTAGGTTTTATGTGAAAAGATCGTGTGAAACAATTCATGAATCGAGGGTGTTGTTTTAATTCTAATGAAAGATAAGTTTTCGAATGATTTTGGACCTTTAATTTTTTATTTCTGAATAATGATTTGCAAAGGTAATATTTGAATTGGCAATTTCCCATGCAAGTTTCCAACCGAGCCGAGCCACTTTGGAAGCTTTAACCGAATCGCAGCGGTCGGGATTATCGCTTACTTGATGATAATCTGCATGAAGTCCAGTGAAAAAATGCAATGCGGGTATATTTTTATCCAGAAATGGCTGGTGATCGCTTCCACCAAATGAAATCATGTTTTGTTGTACCGTTTTGAATCCTTCTGCCATGGCTTTTTCTTTAGCCATTAAATATAAGGCTGAATTGGTGGATTCGGGAGAAATATATAGCGTATCGCTTCCACCGCGGCATACCATATCGAAATTAAGCATGGCAATGATGCTGTCTAACGGGAGAGGAGGGTCGAGGACAAAACTACGCGAGCCAAGCAATCCTAATTCTTCACCAGCAAAAAACACAAAAACCACACTTCTTTCTGGCAATTTTTCGGCTTTTGCAAAAGCTCTGGCGATAGCCAGTACGGCGGCCGTACCCGAAGCATTATCGTCGGCACCATTGAAAATAGTATCCGAATTATCAGTTCCTTCGGATTTCATTGTTCCAATATGATCGTAATGAGCCCCAATGATGAGATACTGCGACCTCAATTTTGGGTTGTTGCCTTCGAGAATTCCAATGACGTTGTCGGCTTTTATAAAACGTTTGTGAAGACTTGTTGCAATGGATGCTGTAAATCCGGGAATTTCAAAAGAATAAGGTTGAAAATTCTTGTCGATTTTTTCTTGAATCTTGATGAGGTTTTCTTTGCTGCCAAACAATAATTTCATCGTTTCCTCACCAGCATGTATGGCAGTAAATGATTCCTTGTGAAATTTCAAAATCAGCGGATCGGAATCTTCTTTTGCTCTTTTCAAAAGGGCTGCCCAAGTGTGCCCCTGAGGTTTCAACAAGAGATGATTCTTGGGGTTTGTAAGTAAAATCAGGCCGATAGCTCCTTTGTTTCGTGCAGTAGCAATTTTCTCATTGATAGATGTTTTCCCTGATTTTTCGATCAGTTTTGCTCTGTGATCATCAGAAGTTTCACCAGGAAAATGGCTTAGTACCACCACAATCTTACCTTTTACATCAATATTGCTGTAATCGTCATATCCCAAATTGGGCAGGTTGAGTCCATAACCTGCAAAGACCAATACTCCTTCAACGGTAGTATCGCCTATAGTCTGAAAAGGAATATAACCTGTTTTCAACGGGACGACAACTTTCCCTGAGGGTGTATTCAATTCGAAGTGCTGTCGTTTGCCCAGACCACATCTGCATAAATTCAAGGAATGGAAGTAAGTGCCGTTCAGGGAATTAATTCCAAGATTTTGCAATTCGTGAGCAATATAGCTTGCAGCAGTATCCAGACCTGCACTTGGAGTTTTTCGTCCTTGCAGCTTGTCGGATGCCAGAAAATCTATGTGATTCTTTATGATTTCGGGAGAAATGCCTTCCTCCTGTGCTTCAACTATGGAAAATATTCTCAGAATGAACAAGATGATGAGAAACGACCTAAATAATAAATTTTTAAAGAGTTTCATAAATTATACATTGGAGTTCATTGATTAAAGTCTATCCAACAAAATCTGACGGATTTTTACGGGAGTAATGCTTTGGTTTTCGCCCAAACAAATCATTCGAGGTTTAGAAAAGCGTTCGACAATGGTTTCGATGGCATCCTGGTCTATACCATTTTCACTCAGGCGGGTTTTCATCCCTAAAGAGCGGAAGAATTCATCGGTTTTTAATATGGCCTGCTCTATTCTTTCCTTTTCGGTTCCTTGAGTAATTTTTAAGACTCTTTCACCATACTGAAGAATTTTTTCGCGTTTTTCATCCTGCATCACCTTCATCACGCCGGGAAAGACAATGGCAAGCGTCAAGGCATGGTCGAGACCATGCAGAGCGGTGAGTTCATGCCCTATGCCATGAGTAGCCCAATCGGTGGGAACACCACAAGCGATCAATCCATTCAACGCCAAGGTAGCACACCACATGATATTTGCACGTGTGTCATAATCATAGGGTTTTGTGAAAGCTTTTGGACCTTCCTCCATTAAAGTATTCAGTATGCTTTCTGCCATGCGGTCTTGTAAGGGTGCACTCACAGGATAAGTAAGATATTGTTCCATGGTGTGAATAAAGGCATCAACGATACCATTGGCTACCTGCCGTGGCGGCAAGGAAAAGGTAAATGAAGGATCGGTGACCGAAAAACGTGGGAAAACCAAAGGACTGAAGAAAGAACATTTTTCTTTGGTGCTTTCTTTCGAGATTACCGCTCCTGAATTCATCTCACTTCCCGTTGCCGGCAAAGTAAGCACTACACCAATCGGAAGAGCTTTCTGAACCCTTATGCCTTTTGATATAAAATCCCAGGGATCTCCTTCATAAAAACTCGCTGCCGAAATGAATTTCGTTCCATCGATAACAGAGCCACCGCCCAGGGCTAATAAAAAATCTACTTTATTTTCCTTGATGATAGGTAAAGCCTTGATTAATGTCTCATATCGTGGATTGGGCTCTATACCTCCAAACTCGAGTACTTTATAATTGGCCAAGGCCAACTTTACCTGTTCATAAACCCCATTTCTGAAAATACTGCCCCCACCGTAAGTCATCAACACAGTGGCATCTTTCGGAATTTCATTTGAAAGTTTCGAAATTTGTCCTTCCCCAAAATATATTTTCACAGGATTGTAAAAAACGAAATTTTTCATTGTGTGGGTTTTTCGATTTCAATTTTTCGATGTAAAGTTATTATTCACTATGTTAGTTGCAAAAATAATAGGATTTCATCGAGAGAATTATTTTAATTGTGATTCGATTGATCGATCGAGGTGTAGATAGCATATCTTCCTTAATCAATCATTTTTCATGACATCAGCGGAATCTTAGGCTATCCTCCTTAATTTTGTGTAATCATTTCTTTTTATCTTTTTTGCACGAAAGATGACTTTCGGTCAGATTCAGCTTGTTTGCCCCTATGAAAAAATTGATGAGACGTGTTTTAAAGTGGATCAGGAATATTATTCTAATTCTTATTGGTTTGTCTTTATTTTTCACTCTACTCTACAAGTTTGTTCCCGTATATTATACTCCATTGATGTTTATTAGGTATTTCGAGAATGTCAAGGCAGGAAAGGAAGCAAGAATAGAAAGGAATTGGAAAAGACTGGATGAGATCTCGCCCAATTTATGGTTGGCGGTGGTAGCTTCGGAAGACAATAATTTTTTGAAGCATCATGGATTCGACATGGATGCCATAAAAAAGGCCCAAAAACACAATCAGACGCATGCCAGAAAAAGAGGAGCAAGTACCATTAGCCAACAGGTAGCTAAGAACGTTTTTTTATGGCCATCTCGTACTTGGGTTCGAAAGGGATTGGAGACATATTTCACCTTTCTGATAGAAACTTTTTGGAGCAAAAAACGAATTCTCGAAGTTTATTTGAATGTAATAGAGATAGGCCCTGGGATTTATGGGGCAGAAGCAGCCAGCCAGATTTACTTTCACAAGCCTGCTTCAAAACTTACACGTGGAGAGGCTGCACTTATTGCGGCAGTGTTGCCGGCTCCTCTCAGGCGAAATCCTGCTAAACCATCTCCTTATGTACTTTCACGTCAACAATGGATTCTTTGGAATATGAATAATATCGGTAAAATTGAATTCGATTGAATTTACTTATATGATGAAAAAATTTCTAATAGTTTTATTATGTTTAGTCATGGCCGCCTGTCAGGTTACCAAAAAATCGTCAATTCAGGGACACGACGATAATGACCATTTGATTATGGCGACGCTTTGGTTTCAGCAAGCGGCCGAAGTTCGTGCTTTATATTATCAGGCTTTTCATTTGGCTCAGCTCCAGCTCGAGCACGACCTTGCCTTTGGAGATAACTCAACAAAAAGAGCCGTGGTACTCGATATTGATGAAACCGTGCTCGATAATAGCCCTCATGAAGGTTATTTGATTCAAAACGGGAAAAGTTATCCAGAAGGATGGAGTGAATGGGTTTCTCTGGCACAGGCCGCCGCTCTTCCAGGTGCACTCGACTTTATCAATTTTGCCATAAGCCATGATGTTGATGTTTTTTATATCACTAACCGTAAAAAAGATGAACTGAATGTTACCATCCTCAATCTTCGGCGATTAGGGTTCTCTATGGCCGATTCTTCGCACATACTCGTAAGAACCGACGGGGCTAACAAGGAGAATCGCCGGCAGAGAGTTCGTCAAACTCATCGAATCGTTTTATTGATTGGGGATAATTTGAACGATTTTAGTAATTTATGGGAAAAAACTTTGCCCCAACGTCGCAACTTCCTTGCCGATTCACTGCAATATGAGTTTGGCAAGCGCTTCATCATTTTACCCAATCCTATGTACGGAGACTGGGAAAACGCACTCTATCAATACAATTATCATCTGTCCCCTTCTCAAAGAGACTCCATACGTCGTTCATTTATAAAGGCTTTTTCACCATTATAATTTTTTAGCACGAGAAGGCATCATCTTGAAGAATGTCGTGTAAAACTCGAAAACTGGTTTATTTCCTTTTGGATAATAATTTTTTTCGATTGAAAATAACTCCAAAAAGTCAACGAATTTCTGTTAAAATCAAGGAGACTATCTTTGTAAAAAATAGGAAAAATGCCTTCACCCCTTTCTCGATTGATTGCTAAAGAATTGAATTTAACTGAACAACAGGTTGAAAACGTCATCAACCTGCTTCAGGAAGGAGCCAGCATTCCTTTCATTGCGCGTTACAGGAAAGAACTTACGGGCAGTCTTAACGAACTGAGTATTATTGCCATACGCGACAGGCTCAAACAGCTTACCGAACTTGAAAAACGACGTGACTCGGTAATTCATTCGGTAAGAGAACAAGGGAAACTGACTGAAGAGCTGGAACAAGCACTTCGCAGGGCTACCACTTTAACTGAAATCGAAGACCTATATCTGCCTTTTCGTCCCAAACGAAAAACCAGAGCCAGCATGGCTATCGAAAAAGGGTTAGAACCATTGGCAAAAATAATACTGGCACAAAAAGAAGAGGATATATTAAGGTTGGCAAAAAGGTTTATCGATGTTGAAAAGGGAGTCGAAAATGAAGATGAGGCATTGCAGGGAGCTCGCGATGTCATTGCCGAATGGGTAAATCAGGATGCAGTGGTACGTCAGAGATTGCGCAGGTTATTTCGAAGTGAAGCAGTAATTGCTTCACGCTTGGTGAAAGGTAAGGACGAGGAAGCGCAAAAATACCGTTCATGGTTTCATTGGGAAGAAGAAGTGAGAAGGATTCCTTCGCATCGTTTGATGGCGATTTTACGAGGTGAAGCCGAAGGATACCTGAAAGTGGAGATTCAACCCTCTCTGGCTAAGGCACTCGAAATAATCGAAAGAATTTATATGAAGGCGAGAAACATGTCATCGGCTCAGGTCCGCTTGGCTTTATACGATGCTTATAAGCGTCTTTTGCAACCTTCACTCGAAACCGAAATCCGCTCGGAATTAAAACTTAAGGCTGATATTGAAGCCATCGGGGTTTTTTCGGAAAACTTACGCCAATTGTTACTTGCACCTCCATTAAGAGGGAAAAACGTTCTGGCAATAGATCCGGGTTTTCGAACGGGATGTAAGGTGGTTTGCCTCGATCAGCATGGCAATCTTTTACACAACGAAACCATCTATCCTCATCCTCCCGAAAACAAGGTAAAAGAAAGCATGCACAAGATCAAGAATCTGGTGAATGCCTATAAAATTGATGCTATAGCCATTGGTAATGGAACTGCGGGCCGCGAAACCGAAAGATTCATCCGCCACATCCCCTTCGAAAAAGATATTATCGCAATTGTGGTGAATGAAGCCGGAGCTTCAATTTACTCGGTTTCTGATATTGCCCGTGAAGAATTTCCCGATTATGATGTCACCGTGAGAGGCGCAGTCTCTATTGGCCGCAGGCTTATCGATCCTCTGGCAGAACTGGTGAAGATCGATCCCAAATCTATTGGAGTGGGACAGTATCAACACGATGTCGACCAAAAAATGCTTCAGGAATCCTTGCATGATGTGGTAGAAAGCTGCGTAAACAGCGTTGGAGTCGATGTAAACCATGCAAGTAAGGAATTGCTGACCTACATTTCGGGAATTGGACCCGTTTTAGCCAAAAATATTATTGAATACAGAAAGGAGAATGGTCCATTTCCCTCGCGACAGCAACTGCTTGAAGTGCCAAGATTGGGAGCAAAAGCCTTCGAACAGTCAGCAGGATTTCTACGTATTCCCGATGCACCCAACCCTCTCGATACCAGTGCCGTTCACCCCGAAAGCTATCCCATGGTCGAGGCAATGGCAGCAAAACTTGGAGTGAGTGTCAATGAACTCATCCAAAATAAAGAACTTCAACAAAGTATCAATATTGAGGATTTTGTGACAGAAAAATGTGGCATCCCAACTCTCACCGATATTATGAAGGAACTTGCTAAACCTGGCCGCGATCCCCGTGTAAACTTTGATTTTTTCGAATTCGATAAAAACGTTCATCAAATTGAAGACTTGACAGTAGGAATGATTTTGCCTGGTATTGTTACAAATATTACTCGCTTCGGTGTTTTTGTTGATATTGGAGTACATCAGAACGGGCTGGTACATATCAGCCAATTGAGCAAAAAATATATCACTGACCCTTCTCAAGTGGTTCTTCTCAACCAAAAAGTAAAGGTAAAAGTGCTGGAGGTCGATATAGCCCGAAGTAGGATAAGCCTGAGCATGAAAGATGTATAATCAATATCTGCATTGCCACCTCTGTTGGAATTTATCCTTCAACCTATTGTTTTTAATTCGGTACTTTTGCCAACGAATTTATTCGTCGAACGAACAACTCGATTGCAAAAATTTTCGCTACATCACTAATAAAATTTGTTGCTATCAAAGCCGTCTTTCTATGAAGCAAAAAAAAATTTCCCGGTTATTCTTTATCCTAATTATTAGTTTTTCGGTGTTCATTTCAAAAGAATCAGAAGCCCAAGTATTCAGGGGTATTCTTATAGGAGGCTTCAACCTAAGCCAAGTTGATGGAGATGAAACCTACGGCTTCCACAAGTTAGGAGCAAATATAGGAGCAGGGGTAATGTTGCCCTTTACCCGAAAATGGTCGGTGACCCTCGAAACGTTTCTTTCACAGAAAGGATCTCATCAAGATGCGTTTTATGTGGATACGCTCCCCACAGGTAATATTCTGACAGGAGAATATGATTTGAGAATGAATTACGTCGAAATACCCTTACTTATTCATTTTACGGATAAGGAAACTGTAAGTGCCGGCGTGGGTGTTAGCTATGGCCGTTTGATAGGCGTTACGGAAAAGGAACATGGCAAAAAAGTAGAATCTACTTCTGTAAATAATGGCCCTTATAAAAAAGATGACTGGGATATTATTGGAGATATTAAGTTACCACTTTATAAAAATCTAAAAATCAATCTAAGATATTCGTATTCGCTTGCCAAGATTCGCACACGGGATTTCTACGATCGTAATGGCGAATACCTCAAAACCCGTGACCAGTACCACAACCTGTTCTCAATACGTTTTTTGTGGGTCATCAACGAAAAAACACGTACCTTGCAGGAACAGAAGAATGAGTAGCCTAATCAGTGAGGGCTGCATCAGGATAACAAGCAAAGGCAAGTAAAATAAGAATGAATCGAGTGTGAAAGTTTTTCAGAATGGCCAGAATCGGTTATAATTCTATATTGGTACTTTTCACTTCATCATTAATCCGTTCGAGCAACTCATGATGGCCTTTCCTGCAACCAGCATGAATTCGGTACAATTCTTCTTCATGAGGCTCGTCCAACTATTTAGCACGGCTTGAATAAATCTTTATGGTTCGCATTTCGAAATCCATTGCCGCATCAATAGTGGCTGCTTTATAGTCGGCAGCAGTTATCTCTTTCTTGAATTCTTCATTCAGAACCTTCATGGCTAAATCTTCTTCCTTATTGGTGGAAATAACTTCGGGTTTTAAAAATTCGGAGATTTGGCAAAAGGGTGAAAATGAGTTGAGAGATAATGTAAATGCTCATACCCACTTCCAATATTGCCGTAATTATTTTTACCGGTTCAGTCTTTAAACTCGCATCTTTCGATGCATTAAAATATCTTTTCTATCCCTTCCCGCAAAATGGCTTCGTTCGAAATTTCGATCTCTTTCGAACCTTCCACATGCTTTGCCTTTTTGAATTTTTTAGGAAGAGGATGGCTTTTTATTCAATTTTTATACCTAATTCGTCGAACTTCCTATAAAACTAAGAGAAAGGAGATAAATATAGGACTAATTTTGCATAATTAAAATTTATATGTCATCAACCATAAGCCATGAAGGGATTGTAACTCGAGTAGCCCCTGAAGGGATTCAGGTAACTATTATTTCGCAATCGGCTTGCTCAGCCTGTCATGCAAAAGGAGTTTGCAGTATAAGTGAAATGACCGAGAAAATCATCGATGTATCGGTTCCCGATTTCCAAGAATATCATCAAGGGCAGAGAGTCGTTGTCGAAATAAAAGAATCAGAAGGTTCTACAGCAGTATTATGGGGCTATGTGATACCATTCATCGTTTTAGTGGTTGCATTCTCCCTCCTTTATTTCCTGACCCACAATGAACTATACGCAGGTCTGGGTTCTATTTTAAGCCTCATTCCCTATTATTTGGTTTTATTTATACTAAGAAACTGGATGCACAAAAAATTTTCGTTTAAAGTTCATCCATTGGAATAAAATGAATTATTTTACAACATTTCATGTTTTCTTTCCTGCATTTTGAGGAATACTTAAGAAATATCTGTAATTTAGAAAGAATTTAAAGAAAGTTTGTTAAAATAAAGTAAATCAGGACTTAGGCTAATATGTAAACAATCGGTGTTCAGGAAATTTTATATTGATAATCAGTCATTTACTATAAAGATAATATTTTTTAGTAGAAGACATCTTAAAACAATGAATCTTCAGGGTTTTATACTTTTGCGGTGAAAATTCAGAAATCTAACTAAGGTCGAAAAATCTCAAAGCTGTGAATCCATCGATTTTATATGCAGTAATTACGTTAGCAGTTATAGGAGCTGGCTCTGGAGCTATACTTTATTGGGTAGCCAGTAAATTCAAGGTAGAAGAGGACCCTCGCATCGATACGGTAGCAGAGGCCTTACCGCAAGCAAATTGTGGAGGTTGTGGCTATGCGGGTTGCAGGAATTTTGCCGAAGCTATTGTAAAAACAGGTTCTTTGGATAATTTGCTTTGCCCTGTGGGGGGCGATGAAGTCATGAAAAGAATTGCAAGCATCTTAGGGTTAGAGGCTCCAACCATGCAACCCATGATTGCTGTTGTACGATGCAACGGCAGTTTTCAAAACAGTCCTTCCAAATTTCATTATGATGGAGTTAAGAGTTGTGCCTTTGCCCATATTACTTTTACCGGTGAAGGAGGCTGCCCCTTTGGTTGCTTAGGTCAAGGGGATTGTGAAAGAGCGTGTAGTTTCGATGCTATTCATATCAATCCTAAAACCGGACTTCCCGAAGTGAACGATAAGTGCACAGCCTGTGGCGCATGTGTGAAAGCCTGCCCGAGGAATATCATCGAAATGAGGCCAAAAGGGAAAAAAGACAGACGGATTTTTATAACTTGCATGAATCAGGAAAAAGGTGCCATTGCTCGTAAAAATTGTGAAGCAGCTTGCATTGGATGCAACAAATGCGTCAAGGAATGCCGCTTCGATGCCATCACTGTCAGCAATAATCTAGCCTATATCGATCCTCATAAATGTACCCTTTGCAGGAAATGTGTCGAAGTTTGTCCTACTAACTGTATACTCGAGGTGAATTTTCCCCCGCGTAAACGTACTACTCAATCCGATTCACCCGCAGAAATTACAGCATGATATAAATTTTCAATCCTCTAAAATAGGAGATCAGATGTTGAAGACATTCAAAAAAGGTGGTGTACATCCACACGAAAACAAATTTTCGGCAAATAGTCCCATTCAGCCCATTGATCCCCCCCAAAAAATTTTCGTTCCATTGAGCCAGAGCTTGGGAGCTCCTTCAAAACCCGTCGTAAAGAAAGGGGATGAAGTAAAGGCAGGTGATATTTTGGCTACAGGAGAATCATTTATTTCTTCTTATCTTCATTCCCCCGTTTCGGGCAAAATTGAAAACATCGATGATTTCATCGATGTTTCGGGATACCGCAAGCCAGCCATTTTTATAGAGGTTACCGGAAGCGAATGGAATGCAAGTGTGAATTTGAGTGATGAATTAAAAGAAGACATAACCCTTGAGGGGGCCTCAATCATTCAAAAGGTCAAAGAAATGGGTGTTGTGGGATTGGGTGGTGCCACATTTCCCACACATGTAAAATTAATGATACCTCAGGGTAAAAAGGCCGAATTATTGATCATCAACGGGGTGGAGTGTGAACCATATCTTACCTCTGACCATCGACTCATGCTAGAAAAACCTCGTGAGATCATTACTGGAACACGCATTCTAATGAAAGCGTTGGGTGTTACCAGAGCTATAATAGGTATAGAAAATAATAAACCCGACGCCATCAACCTTCTTTCGAAACATGCCAGCTCTTACCCCGGCATCGAAGTTTGCCCATTAAGGGTCAAGTATCCTCAGGGAGGTGAAAAACAACTCATACAGGCCTTGACGGGAAGAGAAGTTCCTTCGGGAAAGCTTCCCATAGAAGTAGGCTGCATAGTTCAAAACGTTGGAACTGCCTTTGCCGTTTATCAAGCCGTTCAAAAAAACAGGCCTTTAGTGGAACGCGTGGTTACGGTTACAGGAACCAATGTGCTTCATCCATCTAATTTTTTGGTGAAAATAGGGACTCCCGTTTCGGCATTGCTTGAAAAGGCTGGTTGGCAGCCTGAAAAGGCCGGAAAGGTAATAGCAGGTGGGCCAATGATGGGTAAAGCCTTATTAAATGCAGACGTGCCCATTGTTAAGGGAACTTCGGGTATTCTTGTGTTGAACGGTAAAGAGTCTTTACGACCAAAGGTTCAGCCTTGTATCCGCTGCGCTCAGTGTGTAAGTGCCTGCCCTATGGGGCTCGAACCTTATTATCTGGCAAGAGTTTCAGAAGTAGAAAAATTCGACTTGGCTGAAAATGGAGCTATACTTGATTGTATTGAATGTGGCTCATGTCAGTATATCTGTCCCTCAGCCCGACCACTTCTCGACCATATCCGATTGGGAAAATTGAAAGTCAATCAAATTATTCGATCTCGAAATCAATAACAATATGAATCCATTGATTGTATCTGGTTCACCACATATACATGGTGAAATGACGATAAAATCCATCATGTGGGGAGTAGTAATTGCACTTCTTCCCGCATGGCTGGCAGGCGTATGGTTCTTTGGAATTGGTGCAGTCATTGTAACCCTGGTATCAATAGCCTCATGTGTATTGTTCGAATTTCTTATACAGAAATTTGTCTTGAAACAGGAACCTACCGTTAATGATGGTTCAGCCGTTGTTACAGGCCTGCTTTTAGCCATGAATGTTCCCAGCTCATTACCTTGGTGGCAGGTCGTAATAGGTAGTTTAGTAGCTATTGGAATTGTAAAGATGGCCTTTGGCGGCTTGGGTAAAAATTTATTCAATCCCGCCTTGATCGCAAGGGTGTTTTTACTGATTTCATTTCCGGTAACCATGACTACTTGGCCATTGCCCATCGAAAGCCGAGCCAATGTATTTAATTTCGATGGAGTTACTGGCCCTACACCTTTAGGAACTTTAAAGACCCAATTGGCTATGGGGCAAACAGTAGCTCAAATCAAACTTCCTTCTTATACGAATTTATTATGGGGTAACATTGGAGGATCGTTTGGCGAAGTATCGGCCATTGCACTGATTATTGGAGGAATTTATATGCTCTACCGCAAAATCATTACTTGGCATATTCCAGTAAGTTTTATACTGACAGCATTTATCTTTTCTGGAATTCTATGCTTAGTAAATCCAAATCGATATGCTGATCCTGTATTTCATATATTAGCCGGTGGTTTATTAATTGGAGCAATTTTTATGGCCACCGATTTGGTTACTTCGCCTATGACAGCATGGGGTAAAATCATCTTCGGAATTGGTTGTGGAGTGCTTACCATCTTGATACGAGTTTTTGGTGCCTATCCCGAGGGAGTATCATTCGCTATTCTAATCATGAATGCTTTTGTTCCTTTAATCGACAGAGCTTTTAAACCTAAACGTTTTGGGGAGGTAAAATAAAATGGCAAAAAAAGAATCGACTCTTAAGAATATGGTAATTTGCCTTTTGACCATAACAGTTGTTGCGAGCGCAGCTTTGGCCGGAGTTTACAATATGACCAAGGAGCCTATTGCAGCCGCTGCCAACCAAAAAAAAATCGATGCCATTCATCAGGTCATCCCTGATTTCGATAGATTAAAACGTATAGCTTACTTGCCTCCTGATGGGAAAGATTCTGTTATCCTTTATTATGGATATAAGAATGATTCATTAGTAGGCGTAGCCGTCGAAACCTATTCCGAAAGGGGTTTCTCGGGCCATATTGGCCTTATGGTAGGTTTCAAGGCCGATGGTACGATAAACAGCATAGAGGTTCTCGAGCAAAAAGAAACTCCAGGCTTGGGAACAAAAATGACGGAACCCGCATTCAAGGATCAATTCAAAGGTTTAGATATTTCCAAACTGCCCAATGAGCAGCCAAAAGTGAAGAAAGATCAGGGAACGATAGAAGCCATTACTGCGGCTACCATCAGTTCGCGTGCTTTTTGTGATGCTGTACAACGCGCTTATCAAGCTAAAAAGAGAGGAGATGAAAAATGAACCAATGGAGTAATTTTACCAAGGGTTTTATTAAAGAAAGCCCGACTTTTGCGCTCATCTTAGGAATGTGCCCTACACTTGGGGTTAGTTCTGCGGCCATTAATGGACTGGGGATGGGCTTGGCTACGACTTTTGTGTTAGCCATGTCGAATTTATTTATTTCGGCCCTCAAGGATTTTATCCCCGATAAAGTACGTATCCCAGCTTTTATTGTGGTAATAGCTTCATTTGTAACTATGGTGGATTTGGTAATGGCGGCTTATGTACCTGCCTTACACAAAACACTCGGAATATTCATACCATTGATAGTAGTGAACTGTATCGTTTTAGGACGTGCAGAAGCTTTTGCCTCGCGTAATTCGGTAATTTCTTCACTCATCGACGGATTGGGTATGGGACTTGGATTTACTTTTGCCCTTATTATGTTGGGCTGCATCCGCGAAGCCTTGGGGAATGGCTCTGTTTTTGGATATAAATTCATTAACCCCACCTCCAATGGTATACTTATTTTCGTACTCGCACCGGGTGCTTTTATTACCCTCGGTTTTCTTATCGCTTTCATTAACCGATTTCGTAAAACATCTTAAGATTTAATACTATGGAATATATCCTTATCATTGTAAGTGCCATCATAGTTAATAATGTTGTATTAACGCAATTTTTAGGCATTTGCCCTTTTCTGGGTGTATCCAATAAACTATCTACGGCCATTGGTATGAGCGGAGCAGTCGTTTTCGTTATGACATTGGCTACTATTGTTACATTTCTAGTGCACCATTATATCCTCATTCCTCTACAAATCGCTTTCCTTCAAACTATTGCCTATATTCTCGTCATCGCAGCCTTAGTCCAAATGGTAGAGATTATCCTCAAGAAAATAAGCCCTTCCCTCTATCAGGCTTTAGGAATATTTCTTCCATTGATCACTACTAACTGCGCCGTATTGGGCGTTGCTCTTCTGGTTATTCAGAAAAATTACAACCTCATGGAAAGTGTGGTTTATACAATTGCCACCGCCTTGGGATTTGGATTGGCTCTCATCATCTTCTCGGGCTTACGTGAACAAATAGAACTTAACCAAGTTCCCAAGGGAATGAAAGGTGCTCCTATAGCACTTGTTACTGCAGGACTGCTTTCACTTGCCTTTATGGGATTTTCGGGCATTGTAAAATAAAAAATTCAAACTTTTACGGAATATTCCAAATTTTGCTATGAAGAAGGGAGAAGTCGAACGCCGATTTCTCCCTTTGCTGTCAAATAAGCCGTGATGATTTCAGGGGAAATCTGTATGTCATCTACACTGAAAGAATTTATTTTCCCATTTATCTCGATATGATTCGTTCTTGAGAGTTCATTGAGGAATGAACCAAAAACATCTTGCAAAAAAGCTATTTGCTTACTCAAGTCGAAAACCAGTAATTTATACAATGAATTTTCTATGTTCGTTCGTTTTACCCATGAAGCAATGTCTTTCAATATATTGTCCGTCTTGAGGTCGAACTGAAAATCACGAAGACGAATAGACTGGGTGGTGGTATCGTAATATGGATATCCCGTAAAATAAAGTTTCCCATTTATTTCTCCACCGATCTGCGCTTCCACGGCAAGCTTGCTTTCGCTTCCATATAATTTGATGGATCGAACGATGAATTCCTTCTGGCCAAATTTGAATTTCTGCCCTCTTAACATCTGATTAGCCAAATCTTCGGCGGTTTTCATGCTGGCTTCAACACGTGTATGCACTATCGATTCTCTATTTTGGGGAAAATCGAAACTTAAGGCTGGAAGTGAAACCGAGTCTTGATAAGGTGGATTCTCATTTACAAGAGCCGTTAGAATACACGAAATTCCCAATCGGTAATCAATATTGTTGTTTTGCGCATGAAACGGAAGAGCATAAAACCCTAAGGGCTTCATTTGCAGCCATACCACGGGATTAGCATTAATTTTTATAGGCTGCTGTATTGCATTCCATAAGCTCGAAGCGTAAAACTTTATTTTAAGCTCCTGCATGAGCAATGTATCGACAGCAGAAGCGAGCCTTTGTTGACCCGCTTGCATGAGGATGTTGGCAAGCCTTGTTATACCAATATCATAACTGCCAAATTTCATCGTAGGCGATTTTAGCCACGCATAGCCATCTGACTGCGTTTGTGTAAGAACTGTCCAGTCGGGTTGTAATTCTACTCGAGTAGAAAACTTCAAAAGAATTTCAGTATTCAATTCTCGGGAATCGGAAAAATTAAGACCAAATTTCTGAATCTTAAACCCTGTCCTGAGCCAAACTCTCAATGGTGCTTCCCAATGAATAATATTTTCTTCTATAGTCAATCGGATTTCATCCTTTTTCCAAATCTTCATCATAAAATTATCATCATCTTTGTCGGGAAGCGTATCTGCCCATAATAGCCCCTGAAAATTACGATTGATGATTTGTTGGATTACTACACCTTCGAGCGGGATGTTTACCTGAATAAAAGATGAGCGAGCCTGTTGCCTTGCAATGGGATACGATTCGATAGGCTTTTCGGGAGCCAAGGTACGGCACGAGGTAACTACAATTGCCAGCGGAATAATAAATAACCCAAGAAAATGACCCTTCATATAACATTATTGTGCTGACAAATTTACTGGACTTTGCAAAATTTACCGAAATCAAGTTCTTAAAACTCCTCTCACATAAGAGTGATATGCCATGTTATTGATTTTAATCATTGTTCTATATTTTTACTACTCTCATGCCTTTCACTCCCTGATTTTCAGTTACTCTGAATAGATAAATCCCTGTTGGAAGATTTTTTAACGACACATCCATGAAAATACAACCTTGAGGTACAAGCCATTCTCTTATTACTTTACCTTGAAGGTTGTATAGTTGAATTTGCCTTGCTCCAAGACCAAAATGAATATGACAACTTTCTTTATCAAGATACATATCCAGTTTTCTATCTTTTGCTTAATGATGATCCTTAATAAATAAATTTTAAAACCTAATGATAAATAATTTTCCAATAGAGAAGAACCCATTACAAGGAGCAAACGGGAATTCTGCGGCTATCCATAGAAAATGCATAGCTGGCTGATAAACTTTCGATTAGAGAAAATTTTCGGGATAAAAAGAGATAGAAGTTGGAGGGAAGTAATTTTTTCAGACTAAGCTTTGATAGAAAGTTTTGGGTTATTGCTCATGGTTTGATTGCCAAATCTCCTCAAACAAGAGCGATTGAGAAAAATTCACATCCAAATATGATTGTTTAATACAAAGAACAATCAAAAAAGACTGATATCTTTGTAGGTGATAATTATTTAAAATATACCGATTTTAATGGAGGAAGTGATTCGTTTCGAAGATGCGGCCATATTTCAGAGGGATATTCTTGTGCTCAACGGAATCGATCTGGTAGTAAAACCGGGAGAATTCGTGTATTTCATTGGGAAGACAGGGAGTGGCAAGTCGAGTTTGTTGAGGACCATTTATGCCGATTTGCCACTTCGAGCTGGGAAGGGATGGGTAGCAGGTTTCGATTTAACTCGGCTTCGAAAGCGTCAGCTACCTTATCTACGTCGAAAGATAGGAATCGTTTTTCAGGATTTTCAGTTGCTTTCCGACAGAACTGTGGCCGAAAATCTGCTTTTTGTAATGAAGGCTACGGGCTGGAAAGATAAGAAACAGATGAAACAACATATAGAAGAGTTACTATCAAAGACTGGAATCCCTACCAAAGGCTTTAAGATGCCCCATCAACTCTCGGGAGGGGAACAACAACGCGTGGGTGTAGCCCGAGCACTCATCAATCAGCCCGAAATCCTCATCGCCGACGAACCCACCGGCAACCTCGATCCTGAATCGTCGGACGGCATTCTACAGTTAATTCAGGAGATTAACCGAAGTGGAACCACTGTCATCATGGCCACTCACAATTACCGGCTTATTCGCGATTTCCCAGGACGCGTAATCCGCCTCGAACAGGGAAAACTCCTCGAAACGCCTCAAACTATGGAAGAAGAAAATATCACAGAAAACCCTGATAATCTTGATAATGAGCCGTGAAGCATAAAAAACAACTTTTATTTTGTAACTAGTATTTAGGAGATGGTGATTGGTAAGTTAAAAGTTCATAAGGGAGGAAGGGAGACGAGGAGACTGCGGGACGAGGAGACCGGGAGACAAGCTGGATTGGTGGATGGTGGATGGATGAGTTAAAAGTTCATAAAGTTGAAAATGGAGGAAGGAAGGAAGGAAGGAAGGAAGACGAAGAGACAAGGAGACGGTGTGACAGAGATTGAAATTTGTAATTTGGTAAGATGTTCGTTGTTAGTTGTAATTTGGGATTTAATGTTTAGAGGATTGGTTGGTGAATAGTAGGAAAAGGTTAAAGGTTTGAATTTAAAAATATATGCAAATCAATAGAGTGTGATAGGATGTGTTGTCTGAATTTAATTTCTCGAGAAAAGATTAATTTTGAAAGCTATTGGAATTTCATTCAAGAATGAAGCCTAAATGTGAAAATGATCTTTATCCCATTCTCGACCAATTTGGAATTCAATACCATATTTACCGGCATCCTCCTGCTCCTACCATACAGATTGCTCGTGAATTCTGGAAAGACATTCCCAGTTCTCATTGCAAAAACATCTTCCTGAGAAATCATAAGGGGAATCAGCACTATCTGGTTGTTTTGGAACATACCCGGGATTTTTCGATACACTCTCTCGAAAAACGCTTGCATCAGGGAAAACTTACCTTTGCCTCAGCCAAACGACTGATGCAGTACCTGGGCGTTACCCCTGGCAACGTTTCTCCTTATGCCTTAATCAATGATGTGGAACATCATGTTCATCTTTTTTTAGATGGAACTCTCCTTTCGGCTAAAAGCATTAGCTTTCATCCGCTCACCAATACAGCTTCACTGGTTACTTCTTTCGAAGATTTTCTGCGATTTTTAAACTGGACTCAAAACACCTATGAATTTATCAACCTAACCGAAGATTATCATGAATAAGAAATTATGGATAGGTATCTTATTGCTTATCCCATCCTTGTTATTTTCACAGAAACCCGTCGATGAATTGAGATATCAAAGCATCACCCCTAAATTTTACCGAAAAATACTAGCCGATACAGGTTTGAGGATGACTCCTTCATCTGTGGCCTTTGCACGTATGGTGGCTATTACACAAAAATCCATGCCCACAAACATTGATTTGTATCAGAGGTTATGGCACCAACCTTCTCTAAGCCAAGGCGAATCGGGAACATGTTGGTGTTTTGCGGCAGTATCTTTTCTTGAATCAGAATGTAATCGGTTGACAGGCAAAGAAATTAAGCTTTCGGAAATGTTTTTCGTTTATCATGAATATCTCGAACGAGCCGCTCAGTTCGTAAAAACACGTGGAGAAACTGATTTTGGTGAAGGCTCTGAAACATCCAGTATTCCCATTCTTTTAAAACGTTATGGCTGCATGCCTGAATCGGCTTACCCTGGAAAACCTCCTACCTCCCAGTTTCATCATCACAGGCAAATGATAGCCGAAATGAAATCATTTCTGGAAAATGTAAAACAAACCAATGCATGGGATGAAGAAACTGTTCAGAAAGTCATAGCTTCTATCTTGAATCATTATATGGGACAGCCTCCAGCTTCTTTCCCGTATCATGGAAAAACATATGATCCATATTCTTTTGCTAATGAAATAATAGGTCTTCGCCCCGACGATTATGTGCATTTTATGTCGAATATCCGGCAAACACAAAATCAACGTGGAGAATTGATCGAAAACGATAATTGGAGACATTTCGATGAATATTATAATATTTCGCTCGATGAATTCTCCAATCTGGTTCATTCGGCTCTTGAAAAAGGCTATTCAATAGTTATTTGTGGAGATGTTTCCGAACCAGGTTTCGATAGAACTACAGGAACAGCATGGATTCCAAATTTCGACATTCCTCGTTCCTACATTGATGCTTCTGCAAGAGAATTGAGATTGTATAATGGCTCCACTACCGACGATCACTGTATGCATGTTGTGGGTTACAAAAAATTGAACGACCAATGGTGGTATCTTTTGAAGGATTCGAGCTCAGGTGCTTTCGATTCTCCTTCACCGGGATATAATTACATGCACGAAGATTATGTAAAGCTCAAAATGATGAATTTAATGCTTCACAAGGAAGCCGCTCGTCCGGTACTCGATCATGTCATTAAATAACAGTTCCCCCTATCCAAGTATCAATGCTTTAATATTTTAACCGTTTTCGGACTAATTATGGTGAATGCCTAGCCTGACTTCGACAATGCGTCACCCTAAAAATTTTTCCAAAACTTTTCATCAAAAAGAGGTGCGATTAATTTGTGTTTTTTAGTTATCAACATTGTCTTGGTCATTGTTTCACCGCTCTTTGGTAGTT
>Ga0302252_1000482_pt1 | contig 34484 bp, 35 predicted proteins | sample AAG_RA_Leu_MG_FD_193511 | JGI IMG/M metagenome (GOLD analysis project Ga0302252, IMG submission 193511) | Enriched activated sludge microbial communities from anaerobic digester in WTTP, New Holstein, Wisconsin, United States - AAG_RA_Leu | ecosystem: Engineered > Bioreactor > Anaerobic >... | reverse complement strand
AACGCGATCGCTATTTAGGTAGGTGAATTAGTTGGAAGAAGATGAGGTAATGACGGTATCCGGAGAGTATGAGACTCTCATACCGATCGACGAGTATCTTGCTGCTGGCGTGCATATAGGTACTCAAGCTAAGACAAATGACATGATGCCCTATATCTACAGGGTGAGAACTGACGGGCTTTACGTTCTGGATGTACAATCAACTGACAAGCGCATCCGACTGGCAGCCAAATTCCTGGCCAAATATGATCCGGCAAATATTCTGGTGGTATCAGCAAGACAATATGGTCAGAGGCCGGCAACCATGCTGGCCAAGTCCATAGGGGCAGGGGCGAATGTAGGCCGCTTTGTGCCCAACACTTTGACCAATCCCGCCTTCCGGGGATTCATTGAGCCCGATGTGCTCATTGCCACCGATCCCAGCGGCGATGCCCAGGCGGTCAATGAGGCGGTGGACGTAGGCATACCGGTGATCGCCCTTTGCGATACCAACAACATGACCTCCAATGTGGACCTGGTCATTCCCACCAACAACAAAGGCAGAAAGGCTCTGACCCTCATCTACTGGCTCTTGGCCCGCCAGGTCATGCGAGAGAGAGGCGAAGAGGACAGGTTCAAGTACACTATCTCCGACTTCGAGATGGAGTTCTAGATCTATGCGGCCTGCAGCTGTTGCCGGTCAGTTCTATCCAGGCAGTGGAGCGGAGCTGGAGCATCAGCTGGATGGCATGCTACACCCTGAAGAAGAGATTGCCGTTCTGGGAGCAGTGGTTCCCCATGCCGGGTATATTTATTCAGGGCACGTGGCAGCCGCAGTTTATTCTTGCCTGCCTAAAGCAGAAACATTTGTGATAATTGGGCCCAATCACCACGGCGTAGGCTCTCCCGTAGCCCTCTCCAGGGATTCATGGATGACCCCCCTGGGCGTCGTAGAGACGGATGGAGATATGGCCGACGCCCTGGCTGGCAGCATCATAGATCATGATGAAACGGCTCATATCTACGAGCATTCCATCGAGGTTCAATTGCCCTTTCTCCAGAGGCGGTTTTCAGGCTTCAAGATCCTTCCCATATGCATGGGACTGCAGGACGAAGAGACTGCTTTGGAGGTGGGCCGGGAGATAGCCAGTGCATCACAGAGAATCGGCCGAAGATGCATAATCATTGCCAGCAGCGATTTTACTCATTATGAGCCCCAGGAGAGGGCGAGATCGGTAGATGCTAAGCTTCTGGAAGCCATTTTAAATATGGATGTACCAGAGCTTTACAACAGAGTTCGCCGCTACGATGCCACCGCCTGCGGCTATGGTCCCATAGCAGCCACAATCACTGCTGCCTCCGGCCTAGGAGCTAAAGCCGGCAGGCTTCTGGCCTATGCCACCAGCGGGGATGTGAGCGGCGATCGCCATCAGGTAGTCGGGTACGGGGCGGTTGTCTTCTCCTGAAGGAGGCCATCCATTGACCACGGCATCGGCTCCCGGCAAGATAATCCTCTTCGGAGAGCATGCCGTCGTCTCCGGCGCTACTGCCCTGGGCGGGGCAATTGATCTCAGGGCATCGGTCTTGGTGCAGGACCAGCCCGGTGGCGTTTTGGTGAGCACTGATGATCTCATGCTTAGTGGCTTTTCCATCGATCTGCAGTCAGGCCGGCTCTTCTCGTCCCAGGCCGCTTATGCGGTTCGTTATATCTCCGCTGTGCTCCAGGAATTCGATGCTCGTGATATAGTGGTCAGGATTAAGTCCTCTCTGCCCGCATCAGCTGGCCTGGGATCATCAGCGGCAATAGTGGTAGCAGCGGTGATGGCCATCAGCCGTCACCAGGGAGTCGGCCTGTCCCTAAAGGAGATCGCGGATCTCTCCTTTCGGCTGGAGAGGCAGGTCCAGGATGGCCTGGCCAGCCCTACGGACACTGCTCTGGCCACATATGGAGGCTACCTGAAGATCTCAAGCCAGATCTCACCGCTCGATCTTCCTCCTCTGGAGCTGGTGGTGGGCTATACCGGAGTGCCCCATAGCACCAGGTCTGAAGTGGAGAAGGTTCAGAAGCTCAAGAAGAGGTATCCCGAGCTGATCGATGGCATATTTCAGGCTATAGGCTCCATCTCCGACCGGGCCCAGCCACTGATTGCAGATCAGAATAAAGCAGAATTAGGGCAGCTTATGAACATAAATCACGGCCTGCTGGAGGCGATCGGAGTGGGCTCCCAAAAGCTATGTGAGCTGGTCTACGCCAGCCGCGGCGCTGGCGGGGCCCTGGGAGCCAAGATCACTGGAGCAGGAGGAGGGGGCTGCATGATCGCCATTCCCGGACCGGCAGGAAAGGAGCCCCTCATGACGGCCATAAGACAAGCGGGAGGCATGCCCTTTGCTGCAAAGACGGGCCAAGAGGGGGTTCGCCTGGAGAGGGGAGAATGACCAGGATCCTCAAGATCGGGGGAAGCATATTGACAGACAAGAGCCGGGAGTATGCCGCCCGTCCGGAAGAGATCGGCCGCATTGCCGCCGAGATTGCCTCCTGCCCGGAGGACCTGTTGCTGGTTCATGGAGCAGGATCATTCGGTCATATTCCAGCCAAGAGATACGGGCTGCCCCAGAATTTCAGCCCGGAAGGGCTGCGCCTGACCCATCTCTCCGTGGCCAGACTCTGTGAGATGATGGTGGAGGCTTTAGGCCGGGCAGGCGTGGAGTGCCTGCCGGTCCATCCACTCTCGACAGCCATGCTCCGTCAGGGCAGAATTGAGAGCTTCTTTTTGGATCCGATAAAAGAGATGATTGCGGATGGGATAATGCCGGTTTTGCATGGCGATGTGGCTATGGATGCCTCAATGGGTGCGGCAATAGTCTCAGGGGATCAGCTGGTGGCATATCTGGCCGGCAAGCTCCAATCCGAGACTGTGGCTGTGGGCAGCAATGTGGATGGGGTAATGATCTCCGGCCTTCCCCTGGCAGAGATAAAAAGAGAAGATTTGATCAGATTCGAGGACGAGATCGGTGCAAGCACGGGTGTAGATGTGACCGGCGGAATGAGAGGAAAGCTCTTGGAGCTGCTGGAGCTGGCCGACCGGGGCACGGAGTCGCTGATATTTCATGCCGGAAGAGAGGGAAATGTGGCTCGGGCTCTCAGAGGAGAGAGAGTCGGAACCAGAATCATGAGGGGAAAATGAGCACATCCAGCCGCAAGCTCGACCACATCAGAATCTGCCTGAACCAGAAGGTGGAGACAGCAGGCCGGCCTTTTGAGGATATAGTGCTGCTTCATAGAGCCCTGCCGGAGGTAGACGAGGCAGATATAGACACATCCTGCCGCTTCCTAGGGAAGAAGCTTTCTGCGCCGCTCATGATCTGTGCCATGACCGGGGGCCATCCCGCCAGCAAGGAGATCAACCTGCGCCTGGGCCAGGCAGCCTCAGAGACGGGCATAGCTATCGGTGTGGGCTCGCAAAGAGCGGCCCTGGAAGACAGGAATCTGGAGGAGACCTTCTCCGTAGTGAGGGATGCTGCTCCTGATGTTCCGGTTGTAGGCAACATCGGAGCAGTGCAGCTCAAAAGAAGCGGCCCGGAGATACTGGAGAAGCTGGCGGAGATGATAGATGCCGATGCCATAGCCATACATCTCAACTTCCTGCAGGAGAGCATACAACCGGAGGGAGACAGGGATGGGGCAGGGGTACTGGAGGCAATCAAGTCCGCGGCAAAAGGGCCGGTGCCCATAATGGTCAAGGAGACAGGAGCGGGCATAAGCAGAGAGGTGGCCTCCGATCTGGTCTCCGCCGGGGTGAAGATGGTAGATGTCTCCGGAACAGGAGGCCTCTCCTGGGCTGGCGTAGAGGCCTTTCGGGCCGCAGAGACAAGAGATAAGGACCTGGAAGAGATGGGAAGGCTGATGGAGTGCTGGGGCATTCCAACACCGGCAAGCATAGTGGAGTGCCGGTCTGCTGGTGCCTATGTAATCTCCTCAGGAGGGGTTCGGAGCGGCCTTGATGTGGCCAGGAGCCTGGCTCTTGGAGCTGGCCTGGCAGGGGCCTCACTTCCCTTTCTCCGTCCGGCTTCAGAGGACAGGGATGAGGTGGTCCGGACAGCCGGCTCATACATCCGGGCTTTAAGGACGGCCATGTTCCTCACCGGATCGGAAGATTTGATGCAGCTTGGCCGGGTGCCTCTCGTGGTTCTAGGAAGGACCAGAGAATGGCTAGAGGCCAGGGGCTTTGATATGAATGCATTTTCTGTTTATAGAGAGTTGTCATGATGAAGGATATTGCAATAATCGCTGTGGGCGGCTACAATGAGATAGGCCGCAATATGACGGCGATAAGGATCGGGAAAGATATAGTAGTGATGGATATGGGCATACGCCTGGACCGGGTTCAGATTCATGAGGACACCGATGTGGAATCGCTTCATGCCCAGGATCTCATAAATATGGGAGCCATACCCGATGACAGCATCATGGAAAACGTGGATGGAAGGGTCAAGGCCATAGCCTGTACCCACGGCCACCTGGATCACATCGGAGCCATCTCCAAGCTGGCTCATAAGTATCATGCCCCCATCATTGCTTCTCCTTTCACCGCAGATCTGATCAACCAGGAGATCAAGTCGGAGAAGATCTTCGGGGTCAATAATCCCCTCAATGTCATGAATCCAGGAGAGCGGTTTGCCGTAACCGAGGATATTGAGCTGGAATTCGTACGGGTACAGCACAGCATTGTTGACTGCGTCTTCGCCGCTATTCATACTCCCAAGGGCATCATCGTCTATGCCAATGACTTCAAGATCGACCGGTCCCCGACTCTGGGCGAGCCTCCAGACTTCGCCCGACTGAGAGCCCTGGGAAAGCAAGGGGTATTGGCCCTGATTACCGAGACCACCAATGCCGCTATATCCGGAAAGACGCCCTCGGAGAAGATAGCCAAGGACCTGGTCTGGGATGTGCTCATAGGCACGGAGGAGTCCCGGGCCGGGGTAATGGTCACCACCTTCTCCTCCCACATCGCCCGCATCCGGGCCATAATCGAGGCGGCACATAAGATGGGCAGAAAGCCCGTCCTCCTGGGACGCTCCATGGAGAAGTACTGGGGCACGGCGGTTCGGACTGGCTATGCCCAGCAGAACGAGGTGGCGGTCTTTGGAAGGCGCAAGTCGGTGGACAAAGCCCTGAAGAGGATCATGAGCGAGGGCAAGGACAAGTACCTTCCCATAATGACCGGGCACCAGGGAGAACCGGGAGCCATATTGAGCCGGGTGGCCAATGGGGAGACAGATTACAATGTTGATTCCGGTGACCGGGTCATTTTCTCGGCGGGAATCATACCCCAGCCGCTCAATGAGTCCAACCGGCATACCGTTGTGACCAAACTCAAGATGAGGGGTGGCAGAATTTACGATAACGTCCATGTATCCGGCCACGCCTGCCGGGAGGACCACTGGGAGCTGCTGCGCATGATCCAGCCGGAGCATGTCATACCCAGCCACGGAAACCTGGTCACCCACGGCAGCTATCTCATGATGGCCGAGGAGACTGGCTATTCCCTGGGCTCCAATATTCATCTGGTGAGAAACGGTCAGGAGCTGTTGATAGATTAGAGAGGTGAGGCGAGAATGAGGAAGAAGATGGATGGTGAGCTCGAGGCCGAGTTGAAAAGGCGGGCACTCATGGTTACTCAGGCCATTGAGAAGCTTGTGCCCCTGGAGCATCCCCGCCCGCTTTATGAGGCCAGCCGGCATCTGGTGGATGCGGGAGGAAAGAGGCTGAGGCCGGCCATGTTGCTATTGGCAGGGGAGGCGGCGGGGGGCGATCCCTGCATGCTGGCTCCAGCAGCGGTATCAATTGAGCTGATCCATAACTTCACCCTCATCCATGATGACATCATGGACAATGCCAATGTGAGAAGAGGCAGGCCGTCGGTCCATAAGCTCTGGGGCCAGTCGGGAGCCATTCTGGCCGGCGATACCCTCTACTCCAAGGCCTTTCAGGTTCTGGGAACAACTGCAGCCCCACCAGAGCAGCTCTTGGGAGCCATGAATATGCTATCCCAGACCTGCACCGCCATCTGTGAGGGGCAGTGGCTGGATATGGAATTCGAGTCCAAGCTCCAGGTATCCGAGGCGGAGTACCTGGAGATGATAGAGAAGAAGACAGGAGTTCTCTACGGCGCCGCGGCGGGCATGGGAGCCCTTCTTGCCGGAGCTTCGCCCGAGGCCGTCTCTGCCCTGGACCAGTTCGGAAGGATGACCGGTATGGGCTTTCAACTCCAGGATGATGTGATCGATCTGATCACGCCGGAGGCCGTCTCCGGAAAGAGGCAGGGCGGGGATCTGGCCGAGGCCAAGAAGACATTGATAATGATCCATGCCTTTGCCCACGGAATTTCCGTGCCGGTGTTCGGCAGAAGAGATGCCAGCGCGGATCAGATCCAGGAGTCGATTTGCGTTTTAGAGAAGAGCGGATCCATTGACTACGCCCGCAGCCGGGCCGAGGAGATGGTGGATCGGGGCAAGAGGACTCTAGATGTTCTTCCTCAATCCAAGGCCAAGACCACCCTCCTTCAGCTGGCGGACTACATGGTCAAGAGGAATTATTAGAGGCGGTTTGTGATGCATAGCCATGATTTAGCCAAGCATGATCTGACGGCGCACGAGGTAGAGCATCTATTGGAGCACTGGATAGAGCACAACCAAAGCCACAGCGTCTCCTTCCGGGAGAGGGCGGCCCAGGTGGCTGCCGTTAGCCCCAAGGCGGCAGAGGATATCGAGCAGGCGGCGGCACTGATGGACCAGTGCACAGAGATGCTGAAGAAGGCATTACAGGATCTATGAAATAGGAGATAGAAGAGAATGGAACTGGTTTACACTTACCCCATGGAAAGCAGCAAAGAGATGCAGAAATTGCTGGATGAGGAGTTCTGGAAGAGGCTGGGGCCGACGGTCCGGGAGTGCAAGGCCATGGGCCTGGAAATGGAGGGGATGTGCCTGTACATCAAGGCTAAGGACGAGCTTGCGGCGGAGGCGGCAAAACTTCTGGCCGAGACGGCGGCAAAAGAGCTGAAGGGCCAAGAGGGGGAGAAGCTGCTCCAGGCCTTCCAGGAGGAGGCAGAGGCGGCGGAAGCGGGTATGGGGGCGATGTTCGGATAGACTGCCCTTGCAAGGAAATAGGCTTCATAAAGATTTAATTCAAGGATAATCTTATTAATTTGGTGGGATTATCCTTAAATCCTCTCCCGATAATTCGCAGATGACAAGTCCTCGAAAGCTTCCTCCAATCCTTTAATCTCTCCTGCTCCGGCGGGCACAGTGAAGTTTGCACCCTGGAAATCGCTGCCGATGGGCTCGTACCTGCCTCCCAGATATTCCGCTAAAAATGCCTCCACAATGGCATAGAAGGAAAGCCTGTTCTCCGGTCTGGCAAATCCATGCCCCTCGTCGGCATAGAGAACATAGGTTACCGGCAGATCCTTTTCCTGCATCGCTTTGACGATCTGGTCCGACTCGTTCTGCTTGACCCTAGGATCATTAGCTCCCTGGCCGATGAGCAGAGGACGCTCGATCCGGTCGACATAGGTCAGAGGCGAGCGCTCAAGGAGCAGCTTTCTTCCCTCCTCAGTCCTGAAGTCACCTACCCTCTGTGTCCATTGCTCTATATCCGGCTTCCAGTAGGGAGGGACAGATTCCAGGAGCGTGATCAGATTGGAGGGGCCCACAATATCCACTCCGCAGGCAAAGACCCCAGGGGACAGAGTGAGGCCAGCCAGGACGGCATAGCCCCCATAACTTCCTCCCATTATTGCTATCTTTTCCGGATCGGCGATCTCCTTTTCAATAGACCAGTTGACAGCATCGAGAAGGTCGTCATGCATCCTTCTGCCCCACTCCAGATTTCCGGCGTTGCTGAAGTTCTTGCCGAGGCCGGTCGAACCGCGGAAGTTGATGCTGAGAACGGCATAGCCCCGGTTAGCCAGCCATTGGTGGGTGGCATCAAGGCCCCAGTAATCCCGGCTCCAGGGGCCGCCATGCACATTGAGGACCATGGGAAGTGGTTTATCTGGCAGGCCGTCGCCATCGTCATCGCTCTCCGGGGGCAATGTATAATAGCCGAGAAGATCCAGGCCGTCGCGCGATGTGATGACCACTGGAATCATCCTGGATAAGGGCTTATCATCCAGCTCTTCCCGATCGGTGAACAGGAACTCGGCCTTCTTTTTGATGCGATCATAGTAAAAGTATTGCGTCGGTCCGTCGTCAACAGTGTAAGCCACAATCCAGGAGCTATCATCAAGGGTGCGGCTCACCGCTCTTATCTCTCCATCCGCCTGATCCGCCAGATACTCCATATCTCTAGCGATAGAGGGATCTATGATCTTCCATTCAAGCTTATCGTAATAGAAGGCCACCGCCTGCACATTCTTCTCCCTGGGATGAATCATGGCCCCTGAAAAATCGGATTTGGAGTCCTCAGCCATAAGGGACTTGTAGCCAGAATCCAGATCGAGAATGTATAAAGCGGCAGTATCTCTGCTAGTGCTGTCGACAAGATATGCTTTCTCATTAGTCTTGTTGAAGCCCACAAAGCGTGCGCTTATTGCGTCCTCCATCTTGATCTTCATGAAGCGCTTCCATGCTCCATCCTCTCCGGGCTTGAATATTTCAATATCGCCATCAGAGGTCATATTGCTTGCCAGCCTTATCTTGAAGTCATCATCGACTTCGAATCCAGAAAATCCGGTGTTCTCCTGGAGCAGAGTCAGATTTCCGGTTTCGATGTTCAGCCTGAAGAGGTCGTGATACTCAGGATCGCGCCGGTTCATGCCTATAATGCATTCCAGAGGATGCTTGGGGCTTATTGCCTGAATCTGAGATTGCACCCCCTCAAAAGGCGTGAGATCTCTGGTCTGGCCGCTGCTGAGATTTACGCTGTAGACCCTCCAGTTCTCGTCGCCATTGAGGTCCTGCAAGAATAGTATGTGCTCATTGCTATACCCCCAGAAGTAGCTGCGAATCCCGCGGTAGGTATCATTGGTCACAGGCTTTGCCTTTTCCAGCTGGCTGGCGGGGCAAACCCAGATATTAAGCACACCATTGACCGGGGCCAGGAAGCTTATCATTGAGCCATCCGGGCTGAGGCGGGTAGTGATTCGATCTGGATTGCCAAATAGCACAGACCTGGATATCATAGGTGTGTTCTTTTCCGCTATGGCATCCGGAGTCAAAATGATAATGAGAACTATGAAAATTGCAATTCTTCCCGTGCTCTTACCTCCAATATTTTTGCCGATTTCTCTGCATATTATATCAAAATATTGGCATGTTAAGGCGAGCTAGCATTCTCTTGTTGAGATGCTCTATTATAAAAACCATCAAAAAATAGGAGGTTTTGGAGGCGCTGCAAATTGATCAGCCGGCAGCTGAGAGGGCAAGCATGATCAGGAATGCCAGCATTACGCTGCATAAGAGAATGACATCACCGTATTTGCTATGCATTAATGCCTTCAGGCCAGACAGCATGCAATCGGTCTCACCCATTCCATCCAGCATTCCTTTCCCCGAAGCTCCTCTCACCATTGGCATGAAATATAATTAGTCCCGATGGATTTAAGTAGCTATTTTTCACATTGGCGTTCTATAAGCTCCGCTCTGAAAATTTAGATCATATGAATGATATATAGGTTTTATATTGGCGTTTATTGGGAGATTAATCATGCAAAAATATCATTTTTTAGCTAATTCAAATGAAGACGGAAGATAGTCTGATAAAAACCTCTTCTAGATGTCAATAGATGATATGCTTAAACAAATAATGGACGAAAAAAGAAATTAATTTTCTTTATATGGGGCTTATTCTATCTTCACCTCTTTGCCCTTTCGCTTCTCCTTCTTTTCCAGTTCTACGGTCAGGACGCCGTTCTTGTAGGAGGCTTTGGCGCTGTCGGGGTCCACGGCAGAGTCCAGATGGATCATCTTATAGAACTTCTTTTCGTCCTCGGTCTTGATCTCCAGGCTGTCCTCGGCCACATCTAGCTTTACCTGGTCCTTATCCACTCCGGGCAGTTCCACAAATATCCGGTAGCGGTCTTTCTCGCTCATGACATCTATTAGCGGTTCCCGTCCCTGGCTGGGTTCGATTCCCTTATATGAGGGCTTGATATTGCCGAACTCTCTAAATACAGGCTCCTTTCCGGGCTCAGCAGTATAGCTGAAGCCATAGACGAAGGGACCATATCTGCGGCTGACTCCCCCCGGAGTCTCTTCCTCTCGAACCAGGGTCTTGAACTCAGAGGGCATGGATTCCTCAAACCTCTTGATCATGTCCTCAAAAGGCTCCTTGAACCAGTCCTCCTCGAACTTCTCCTTTCTCTCAAACGGAAAGCCCTTGGTGAAATTTTCGAATATATCGAATATAGATGGATATCTCTTATCCCACATCTCTCACTCACCTCATGGTCACTTTGATATAGTAACTTAAGGATAGTGATAGGATATAAATTTTTTGTCTGGAAGAGCGGCAATAAGAAGCAAAGACCGGATTATATCGCATCTATGCAGCTATCTCTGCCATCTTTCGCGAGAGAGCTACCGCATCCCTGTATGAGCCGACTGCCCTCTTCATAGACGATCTTGATTTTCTTCATGCCCTTTCCAAACTACTCATCTGATTCAAAGCAGGATAAGATTGGTTTTTCGCCTATATTAGAGGGACAGCTATTGCCGCTGCGATTTCCTGGCGGACAGCAGCTGTGGTCGGAATGGTGATGCCGGTAGATGTGCAGCCTCTGGAAGACGGTTCTATGTCGGTCTCGGACGATCTGAAAGGGTTCATCTCAGGATCAGCTATGCTAGTCTCTGATGCAAGCAAGGCTGGGCTAAATTCCGCAATCCTTTTCCCTTTTCCCAGATATCATAGATAGCATGTCGATTCCAAACCGGGTCCTGGAAAAGCTGGGCAGTGATGAAGAGATCGTCTACCAATTTGAAAAGCCATTTAGCTTGAAGTCTCCAGGCCTGGTTTTCACCAATAAGAGGCTGATATATTACAAACCCAAGCCCTCAGGCGTAAAGCTGGAGCAATATGGCTGGAAGGATGTAAAAAAGATCAGCATAAAAGAAGGCCATATTACTGGAGAGATCGAGTTCGAGATGATCGGAGACCATGAGATCGAGTTTGAGGACATTCCGAAAAGCGATATTCAAGAGATGCAGGCTATAGCCACAGAATTGAAGGATAATGCCTATTCCGGCCGGTCCAAAGCAGTCGGCCTTACTGGAGGATCGAGGCCACTGTCACCCTCCTCGAGCAGCAGCCAGATCGTTTCTAGAAGATCTGATATGGGCTTCATGGCCCGGATGTGGACTGCGGTTCAGGCCAAGATGAACCGGATGATGGGAATTGAGGAGCCCAGAGACAATCTCGAACTGTCATATGAGAGACAGCTGCTGCTGCTCCAGGATGTCAGGAGCAGCGTGGCACAATTCTCCTCCTATTGCGAGAGAATGGGGCTCCAGAGGGAAAAGCTGCAATTGAGCATGGAACGGCTGGAGGGACAGGCCAGAGAGGCGTTGCTGGCCGGTCGAGAGGAGCTGGCAAGGAAGGCTCTGGAGAACAGGGCTGTGCTCCAGGTTCAGGCTGATTCTCTCGATCAGCAGATAGCTGCCCTCGAGGAGCAACATCAAAAGCTTATCGCCGCAGAGGGCCGGCTGGCGGCAAAGGTGGAGGCATTTCGAGCCAAGAAGGAGGCCATTAAGGCCGAGTACTCCGCTGCTGAGGCACAGGTGAGATTGGCGGAGTCTCTGACCGGCATCAGCGAGGAGATGGCTGATGTTGGCCTGGCTGTGGAGCAGGCGGAAGAGAGGACCGAGAATATGAAAGCACGCTCCGGCGCCCTGGATGAGCTGCTGCATTGCCAAGCCCTGAACGATACTTCTGGATTCAGAGGCCTGGAGCAGGAGATTGCACTGATCAAAGCCAAGGGGAGCGTTGATCTTGAGCTTGACCGCATAAAAGCGGAGATAAATACGGGATAAAAGACGATTGACAAGTCATTCGGGTAATGATTCTATCCAAAAGAAATGCTGTAAAATGAAATATCCTAAGCGCAGAGCTGTCCCGGCATCTGCATCCATCAGGCTATTCGGGAGTGACTATAAGAGTGACATTAATCAAGACACTGGAGCAGAGCAAAATCCAGGCCGTCCTGCGCTACCGCTGGGCTGTCTTCGGCGTCCTGGCCATGGCTTACTTTTTTGTCTACTTCCACCGGGTCTCCACCGCTGTGGTCTCCACCGATTTGCAGAGCACTTTCGCAGTCATTGCCGCCCAGCTGGCTTTGCTCAGCTCCATCTACTTCTATGCCTATGCCATCATGCAGTTGCCCTCCGGGCTTCTCACTGACAGCCTTGGACCGCGCAAGACAGTGAGTTTTTTATCCTGCTGGCCGCGGTGGGAGCGCTTCTCACCGGCATTGCCTACTCTTATCTGATGGTCATGGCTGGACGGCTCCTGATCGGCATCGGTGTGGCCATGGTCTATATTCCCACCATGAAGATCCTGGCGAGATGGTACCGCAAGAACGAGTTCGCCTCCCTCTCCGGCATCCTTCTCGCCGTGGGCAACATCGGGGCTCTGTCCGCCGCCGGTCCCCTGGCATGGCTCACCGGGACATTGGGCTGGCAGCCGGTCTTTATCATGCTGGGCGCCATCACCCTGCTCCTGGCGGCAGTGGCTTGGATCATCGTCCGGGACCGACCCATTGATATGGATCTGCCTGCGATTGAGGATATTGAAGCCCATGCCTGCCGCAGAGGTGGCGGATGGAATTCCTATGGTCCGGGCGCTGCGGATGACATTCGGGGCGGGCAGAAAATTCTGGCCTCTGGCAGTATGGTTTTTCTTCACCTATGGCAGCATCATGGTATACCAGGGGCTCTGGGCGGGGCCTTTCTTTCAGGACATTCTGGGATGGGACAGATCAGACTGCGGCACGGTGCTGACTTTCATCGGCCTGGGGATGATATTGGGCTGCCCCACCGCCGGCTACATCTCGGATAAGATTCTCCAGTCCCGCAGAAAGGTGCTGATTACAGGGACGATTGTCTATACCTTCATCTGGGCCATAATATGGATCACTTCCGGCCAGATCAGCAGCGTTCAAGCCTATATGGCCATAAACTTCGCCTTCGGCTTTTTCGGCGGATTCCTACCGGAGCTTATGGCTGCTCATGCTGATATGCATGATAATAGCCACGCTGGCTGCCCTCATTTCCAGAGAGAGGGCAGCATCATAAGCTTTGGGGATGGGCGGGCTATTATTCAGATGAAAGAGACTTGCCCCTATCCTGGATCAGCGAGCCGGCTGCTCCCCGCCCAACAGCTCCGCTATTGCCCTCTGGCTCTCCTCCGGCGTCCCCCTGGTATTGACCTCATAGCTTCTGGCGCGGGCCAGAAGCTGACGGAAGAACTGGGTGCGAAGCCTCCGCTTGAAATCGTTTTTCACCAGCAGATGGGGATTGAAGTAGTCATTTTTCTCCAGAAGGGCAAGGGCTTCGCCTGACTCCATCTGCCGCACCGTATCTTTTTGGGACGGATCGCGCTTGAGGATTATGACCGTCTGCAGAGTGGTCAGTGGCAGGATGCGCCCCTTGCCCACCACCCAGCGTAGGTCTGCCACCGCTCGCCCCTTCTGGTCGAACGCGGCCCCTTCCACCATCTCCGAATACTCCTTCCAGATATCGGCCAGGTCGGCCCGGATATAGAAGTTCTTCTCCGATCCAAAGGCCAGTATATCCTCCCCGAATATCCTGGCAAAAAACCAATCGTCTGAGACGGCCCTGGTATCGGGGCGGCGCAGCAGCCCGTAGGTATGGGTGGTCTTGCCCGCACCCGATCCCCCCAGAATGCAGACGCCTCTTCCTTGCAGATCGAGGCAAGCCCCGTGCACGGAGTAGATGGAGTGATTATCCTCCAGGATATCTCCAGCTAGGGAGAGGGCCAGGGACTTGATCCAGCCGTAATAGTCCATGTTGAAGATAAAGCAGCTCCTGGAGAGGGGATCGTAAAATACCCGGTTCTCCTTGATGGCTTTATCCTCTAAAACATAGATCCGGCCGTGAGAGCGTATGCTCTGGGAGGCGGAATAAAAGCTCTCCTCCCAGGACTCCTTGACCTGGCGGCTGCCGGCAAGCAGCTTGATGCAGCAGCCATAGATCTCCGATTTGACCTCGTAGAGAAGCTGACCGGCATACCTATCCGCCAGCTCCTCCTTTTTCTCTATGGATATGATCTCTATATTGTAAGTCATTTTATAATTCCCCATTCCAATTAAATAATTAGAACACCAATCCGTATGCAAAGTCCATCTAATTTCGTATGGCAAGTCTTATTCATTCATTGGTATTCGAATTAGAGCAATTCCAGATCAGCCAACTGCATCTATGATCCGTTCCTTTATATCGTCTCTAATCCCTCGAAAGATATTTATCTGCTCTTCATTTGTGCTCGCTGCCAAGGCAGGATCTTCAAAGCTCTTGTGAATGACTTTCCGCGCTTTGACAGACCTGCTTGGAATTTTTATTTTTGTTGTGGATATAGGGCATGCCTGTCTTTCCTTATCGCAGACCGTAACTGCCAAGTCAAGGATGGTATCGGTAAATCCTTCGGATGATTTGGAGCGCTGAAGAGAGATACCAACTCCAATCTCATTCATCACCATATTATTGCGAGGATCTACCGAAGTTGCTTTTATCCCCGCGCTGTAAGATTCATATCGATCGCTATACATAGCCCTTAAAAGGCCTTCTGCCATCTGGGATCGAGCCGAGTTATGGCTACAGAGAAATAGGACCTTTTTTTTCCGGTGATTTTCCATTGGATGGTTTCAGATCTGATTATTTATCATCATTTTGGTCCGCATGATCGTTTTATTTCTAAAGAATACTCCTCAGCTTGCATCGGGATAATTTTAAAAATAAATCTCACATCATGAGGAATTCCTCCCGGTCCAGCATCCACAAAATCCCTGATTTTTGATGTCGGTGATTGGCAGGCAGGCATTTTTAGAGTGCCAGTGACTTTTTTTCTGACTGGTTTATGTGCGCCCGCAAGAAGACGGCAATCCATTAGCCTTTTTGAAAATTTTCGCCGGCTCCACTGGACTCAGGATTATTTGATTCATATAAAGAATTTTTTAAGTGTTTAAGTCCTCTGAATAGATCAATTGATATTGATTTCACTCAATAAAGTGCATGATGAAAAGACTATGCTAGATCGAAAATCGAGATCAATAGGTCAAACTGATCGATTTTTGCTCCCGCCATTTAGCTGCTCAAGACAGTGGACATTTTTCACCGCCATTGACATCCGTGGTGGATGAGACTGTTCTCCTGATCTAGAAGTAGCAGACGGCTCAGTAATGAATGGATAGCTGAGGGGATAGCTCCTGAGCCGCCATTAGGCAGGATATTGCCTGATAGAAGCAAGGTATTCGTAATAGTATATAACTCTTTCTTCATTCAACTGATGTTATAGGAATCTGGCCATGAATGTCCCTCTGAGAAAAGCAGGTTGAAAGTTGGGAGGGTCGTTCTTCTCAATGAGATCGCTCTGCTAGACCGGCATGGCCATACTGTCCTCGGTTGCCTTCAGTCTCGAATCGCTGCCAAGCTGGCTGAAAAAGCAGCGGCTTATCCCTGCCCCCCTGTCGTTGAGCTCTCAAAGATCTCCCTCAACCTTCCCCCAATCTCTCTGGAAAGCCTTCTCTCCACTGCGCTGAGAAAGGTTTCAGCACATTGCGGCGCTATGCACAGCAGACACTCCGAGCCGTCCATAGCCCTCTCTGCCAGGTACTTCAGATCCTTGTCTGACAGCTTCTCCAGCCGGGACTGAAAGTCCTCCCGGTCGGTTATGTAGTAGCTGGAGATGGATGCGAGCAAGCTGCCGGAGTCCTCCGGCTCCTGGCAGGGCGCTAGCTTTCTCAGGATCTTGATGTCCTTTCGGTTAAGCTTTTTCATTTATATCACCTAAAAGATATCTCTGGTTATTCCTGAAGTATCTTTCCTTCTGGGGGTGGGCAAGTTGTTTTTAAGAGGAGAGAAAAGCCTCAGCTATCCTGATTTATTCCATTTATCCAGCATCACCTGGACAAGATAATCGAAAAATAGGAATGGGAAAGATCAAAATCCTGCCAGGAGGCCCATGCAATCGGCACGAGTCAGATCCTGCCGCCCGGATTTGCCTCTTCCATTCTCCTCCGCTTGGCCTTTGAGCTCCATTCTCCTCCGCTTGGCCTTTGAGCTCCATTCTCCTCCGCTTGGCCTTTAAGCTCTATTCTCAGAAGCAGCCAAAAGGTTTTTCGTTTCAGAGGAGGTATAATCTGTTTGAGGATATTGCTTTGTTCGGAGGGCTTTGCCAGATGGGGCAGGAGATGAATCCAATTGAGGAGCACTAAAAAGCAATGAGTGGCGAGAATTGCCGCAGGATTAAGAGCCCTAAAGATAAACCGAAAGCTTTTTCTTTTGCAGAGGAAGGCGAGACCTGTTCAAGGGACAATGAGCTCTATGGCCCGAATGGCCATTGCCCATTTAAAAGCATTGAGAAAGAGGGGCGGGGAAGGATCTATCTTGAAATAATAGATATATGTAATAATAAAATTATAAAAAATGTATATACATATTTCGAAGTGCCAGAGCTGAATTTCAGAAGCCACTCTCTTGAGGGGGCGTTCTCTATAGATGGCGCCCGTCCTCTGACAGATTATACATTAAAGTGCTCCGCAGACGGCTATGCCTCCGCTTTAGATGGCTATGGCGATGGCAGAGGAATTGGGAAGATCGCCACCGATGAATATGGAAATTGGCAGGGAATGGTTTCTCTGTTTCCCTACAGCGAAGGCCGTAGGATCATGTTTTCGGGCCTCGAATGGCATGTAAGAGATTCAATGGGCAGGGCGGAAGGGCCTGATGAAAATTATTGGGGCAAAAGTATTAAAAATGTCTGGGTGGATGAGTCAGGAAGACTTCATCTGAAGATAACCAGAGATGAAAAGGCTGATAAATGGCATTGCCCTGAGGTTGTCGCCGTAAATCCCTTAGGATACGGAGACTATATCTTTTTGGTTGCTGGCCGTCTCAGGGATATTCTGATCGAAAATGAGGTCTTAGGGCTATTTAATTATCTGGATGCCAATCACGAGATTGATATCGAATACGCCAAGGGGGCCTGGTCCGATGGCATGGACTTCTTTGGCCAGTTTGCCTTGCAGCCGGCGGGGATCTGCGAGAGGCATGAGTTTGCATTGGACAGCATTGCAGATGGCATGGATGAAACAGAGAGCTATTTCAACTGGCAGAAGGGCGTTGTAAGCTTCAGGAGCTCTTACTATGATGCAATAAATGCCGATGGATGGACCGGCTATAGATGTATTCCAGAAGAGGATGTCGATGGGGATGGCAGCTTGGACCTGCAAATCCATATCAATTTATGGCTATATGGATCGAAGAGGAACATAAAAGAGGAGCCAAAAGATATAATAATAAATAAATTTGTGCATTTTCCGGCTGCCAGAGGCAGGTAGCAAGGGCTTGATCTGAAAGGCGGCTGAAAAACCTTTACATCAAAGCGCTAAAATTAGATTGGTATCTAAAGAGATCTCATCTGGGCCTCTTCTTCCGATCCTCTAAAAGGGCTTCATCTAATGCACCGAGAAATTTTGAGATCTCGAACTTCTTTTCCCTGAGCTTGAATCTCTCCCTCTGGGTCTACCATAGGTGGGGGGCTCTAGGACGCCGCCTTTAACCGGCACCAATGAGCCTGCGAGATCAATGCAAAGACTGTCCTGGAAGACGACTCAATAGCTTCAAATGGAGAATGCATCTAAAGGACGCCAGGAGATTCTTCCTTGAACCATTTTCCCATCTGGTTTCGCTACCGCCCCAAGAATTCCTACAGCATAGCCGCCCTTCTTCCTCTGGTGGTGGCAGGCCTCGCCCGACAGCCCAAGGACGGCATCATGCTCTACAGCTTTGCCACGGCCCAGGCAAATGAGGTCTATGCTGAGGTGGACCGGGCCCGCGCCTCCGGAGTGGTGCATGCAGTCTATATAGCTGGCGGCCCCCATCCCTCCGCCCTGCCGGACGAGGCCCTGCAGCACTTCGACTTCGTGGTCATAGGTGAAGGGGAAGAGAGCCTTCCCCAGCTGATCCGGGCTATTGAGGATGGTCGGGATCCCGGCGAGGTGAAAGGCATAGCCTTCCGCAGCCGAGGACGGATTCTATTCACCGGCGGCAGGGAGCCGGTAGACTTGGACCTCTATCCCCCCTTCTCCCGCATCCTGGCACCAATCGAGATCTCTCGCGGCTGCCCCTGGGGCTGCACCTACTGCCAGACCCCTCGCCTCTTCGGCTTTTGCATGCGCCACCGCTCCATTGAGGTCATAGAGAGGTATGCCCGACGCCATAAGGACATCCGCTTCACCTCCCCCAATGCCCTGGCCTACGGCTCGGATGGCAAGAGGCCCCGGCTGGAGAAGGTCGTGGCATTGCTCCGGGCACTATCGGAGCAGAAGAAGCCCATCTTCTTCGGCACCTTCCCCTCCGAGGTCCGGCCCGATTTCGTATCGGAAAGAGCGCTGGAGATAATCACCAGATACTGCGCCAATAAGAGCCTGAGCCTGGGAGGACAGTCCGGCAGTCCCGCCGTGCTTCGCCGCATGGGCCGGGGCCATGGGCGGGAAGAGATCGAGATGGCCTGCGACCTGATCCTGCAGTTCGGCCTGACGCCACAGGTTGACTTCATATTCGGCCTGCCGGAGGAGTCAGAAGAGGATCAGCTCATGACCCTGGGTCTGGTGCGCTGGATAGTGGCCAGAAAAGGAAAAGTAAGGGCGCACCGCTTCACTCCTCTGCCAGGAACGCCCCTGTGGGGCGAGATGCCCGCCCCACTGGCCGGGGAGGTGGAGGCCTGCCTGGGAAGGCTTGCCCTGGAGGGAAGGCTCACCGGAAGCTGGTCGGCCTCTAAAGATAAAACTGCTTGAAGGGCTTTCTGTACTCGTCCTGTAGCTCGTACTTTATTACCATCTTATCCGGCATGACCGATATATCTCTTACCGACTGGGAGAAGAGATACCATATGAATCCCCGGTCCGGCAGCTTGTATCTGTCCGGCAGGGTAGCTGTGAACTCGGACTGCCCCAGGATATAGGTTCTGAGCATCTCGCTTCCCGAAGCAAAGAGAAAGGGAAAGCTGACGTCTTCAATCTCACGCTGGCATGAGCCCTTCAGGCGCAGACGCTGGGAGAGGAACGCCAGATAATCTTCTTTATTTACAACCAATTCTCTTAACTCACTCAATTGCATTCACCAGCCCATTAGCAGATATGGATGGGGAGATAAAAGTTGTCGTCGCTCTGGCAATGCGGTGGACTCTGCAGAGGGAATAAAAGGGGTGCGGTCTGAGATGCCAGCCCAGGAAAAGGCCAACAAATCACTTTGCTCGCCGACTCTCATTTCAGAAGCTTGATGGCCTGACAGAGATCGTCCAAGCTCATCTGTCCCGGAGCGGTGCTCTCTGCGACATAGCCGTATGTCAGCGCCGATCCGTAAAAGGGAGCTAGAGCGCGCATGTGTCTCCCCAGATGGCCCATGGCGATAATGCACAGAGGCAGATCGGCATCCAGAAGAAACTGCAGAATCCTCAGGTTGTCTCTATTTTCCTGCGGGGTTACGGCGATCTTGGATATGGCCGCCCCTGCCTGCTTCATCCGGCCGAAGATCCGGGACAGCTCCGAGTCATCCGGCATTGCCTCGAAGTTGTGATAGGATAGGATGGTCGGCTTTCTTATTCCGGATACAACCTCCTCTCTTATCTCTGCCTGCAGCTCTACGTCCACATAATCGGCATAGTCGGCGGCTTTGATCAGCAGATCCGCTCTTTTCTCTTCCCCTTTATGAAATAAGCCCCCTTCGCTTCTGTGGCGGGCCGTGGCAATTATGGGCTTGGACGTAGCCTTTCGCAATGCTATCAGAGCATCCAGGGGATCCGAAGAGGTAATAAGATCCAGGCGCAACTCAATCAGGTCTGCTTTATCCGCCAGAGGAAGCAGTCTTGCTGCATCCTCTCCCAGCACCGCCACCACCGCGGATCGGCCCATCATCCCCATGAAGCCTCCGGCCTTATGCTCTCCCGCCCATCCTTGCGCTCACTTTTCCACAATGCTCTCCTCGATCTTCATCCCGAAGTGCCGGGCTCCCTCCTCCAGATGGACCAGCACCTCATCTCCCACCTTCAGGTCAGTCACCGCCCGGGGCTGTCCCTCCGGGGAAACCAGTTTGATGGTCTCGGCGTTTTGTAGCAGGGTGCTCAATCTCTGGCCGGATGCCTCGGCCTCGATGAGCATCATTGGCCTCTTCTCGATCTTGGCCCGGCCCACTATTGCCGGCCTGGCCAGCCCCTCCTTGCTCACTATGGTCACCTCGTCTCCTGACTTCAGCTCGGAGAGGTATCGGGTTTTCTCCCCCACTCGGATGTAGGCGTGGACTGCTCCGGCGTTGACCCGGAAGGGGCGGGAGGCCACATAGGGGCTGTCCTCAGACTCGCTGTGAACTAAGAAGAATCCCTTGGCCTGGGAGCCGATGAGCATTCCCTCGCCGAAGCTCATCATGCTGGCCGTGTCCACACATACCCGGTCTCCCATGCCCACGGGCTTGACTGCGGTGACCTTGGCCGCCAAAAGCTCCATCCGCCCCTTCTCCGACTGCTCCACTGCAGCCATGACCCTCTTGATCTCCGATGGGTCAGTGCTGTCCAGGAGCACTCCAGCAGATCCCTTCTCCAGTGTGGTCAGAGCCAGAGCTGCCTCCTCAGCAGTCCTGACTCCGCTGATGATCTTGACCGAGCTGCCCTGCAGTCCGGCGATCATATTCTCCAGGGGAATCACCTTCCAGTCCGTTCCTATGACCAGGAGATAGTCCACCGCCCGGCCCATCTCCACGGCGAACTCCTCGTATTTCTTGCCCGCTATGACCACATAGGCCGCCTTGGCTCCGCTGATGGATCCGGCCAAAGCGCCATCAAGAGAGTTTTTAGGATCTTTGGGCAGGGCTACAGTTCCGTCTCCCTCCCCGCCCCTTCCGACCACCAGGATATCCTCTTCGCCTCGCTCTCCGCCAAAGCAGGCCACCTTGATCTTTCCCAGTTCACGCACTCGCTCTATGTTCTCTCTGTCCACCAGCACGCAGTCGAAGCCGGACTCGAGAGCGGTGGTGATCCTGGGCTTGATCTCCTCCCATCCTCCCAGGGCCATGAGCCACTTCTCTTTCATGAGCGGTATGATGGTGGGTACGCTTACAAAAGTCTTTTGTAGATTACCGATGGATGCCAAATGCAAAGCACGGCCCGAAGTGCTCTGGCTATCTGTAAAAGAGCAGAAAAATTAGGGGGTTCTTATTAAATCCCGCCCAGGAAGTCCGCGCCCATCGTCCTCCCCTGCTCCGAGGCATAGTATTTGGCTATGGCTGCATCGGACATGAGATTGACATCATTGGTGGTATACTCCGCCCGGCTGTCCATCTGATGGCTTCTCATGCTGTCGGAGGTATTATTGCCGGCTGCAAGATAGGGCTTTTGCAGACTGAGCGGCATGGCCATCTTCTCCATGATCAAGGAGGCATCATTTCCAAAGATTCCCATTACCCAGGCATTCCATTGATCCACCAGGGCATTGAAGGCAGCCACATCCACACCCTGATTTGCCTTTTCATAGGCCTGGCCCAGCTTGAAGGAAAGCAGGATGCCGTTCTTGGTGTTGTTCAGCTCTTCCGGGGTATAGGCAGAGGCAAGAGAGACCGCCGCCAGGAGGCTTAAGAGAATCAATATAGTCTTCATCGTGAGGAGTTATGCCTTTAGGATTATTAATACCTCCTGGTCTGGCCCGGCTATATAGCTCCGATCAGAAGAGTCTCATTCTCGGCCTTTCTCCCACCTCCTGCCCGAAGCAACTGTATTATATCCGATCGATAAAGTTTGGATCATGCGCGCCGCCATAGCTGTCACCGATCCCTCCGACTGGACCGCCCAGGCCCTGCTGGCCTCCTTTTCCAGAAAGGGAATTGTTGCCGATTTTCTTAACTTCAAGGATCTAGTGGCCTGCATCGATGATCATCCGTCCTTCCGATGCGCCGGACTGGATCTGACAGAGATGGATGCAATCCTCATCCGCGACCTGGGCCGAAGCGGTGCCAGCGATGTCGCCTTCCGCTTCGAGACGCTGATGGCCCTGCAGGAGAAGGGGGTTGCTGTTATCAATCCACCCCCTGCTATCGCCCGGGCCGCCAACAAATTCGCTACATCCCTGGCGCTTCAGAGGGCAGGAGTACCCACACCAAAGACGGCAGTCACCACCAGCCTGGAGGAGGCGCAGGCCGTGCTGCAAAATCTGGGCCGGGCCGTATCCAAGCCCCTCTTCGGATTCAAGGGCAGGGAGATATTCCTGTTCCAGGATGGAGTCCAGGCCGACCTAGACCGCCTGGAGAGCATCCTGAATATGGAGGGCCTGGTCTACCTCCAGGAGTTCATCGCCATGGACCGGCCCCGCGACATCAGGGCATTTGTGGTGGGCGGCTCTGTCCTGGGCGCCATCTACCGTCTGGCTCCTCCCGGCCAGTGGATCAGCAACCTGGCCCGCGGTGGCCATCCCGCTGCCTGCCCCGTTACAACAAAGCTACAGGATCTAGCCGGGCGGGCGGCAGAGGCGGTGGGCGCGGTCTACTGCGGCGTGGACCTCCTGGAGACAGCTGATGGCCTAAAGGTGATTGAGGTCAACGGCACCCCCTCGGCAAAGGGGATCTATCAGGCCCTGGGCCTGGATGCCACCGAGGCCATAGCGGAGAAGGTCTATCAAAATTGTTATCTACGTGGTCGCTAACCAAAAGAGCATGTTTACGATACTCACCGGTGCACAGTTTGGTGATGAAGGAAAGGGCAAGGTAATCGATCTGTTGGCCGAGAATTACGATGTGGTGGTGCGCTTCCAGGGCGGCGACAATGCCGGGCACACCGTGGTGGTGGGCGGCAAGAAATACAAGCTCCATCTGGTCCCCAGCGGAGCCATCTTCGGCCGCAGGCTGCTCATCGGCCCGGGAGTAGTCCTCAACCCTCGCGTGCTCTGGAATGAGATCCAGGCCCTGGAGTCGGAGGGCATCGAGCTTGATATCGGCATAGATGCCAAGACCACCATAATCATGCCCTACCACATCGAGCTGGACGGCCTGAGGGAGAAGGCCAGGACGGAGAAGATAGGCACCACCAACCGGGGCATAGGTTTTGCCTATGTGGACAAGACCGCCAGGGAGGAGGTCCAGATGGGAGACCTGACCAACCCGGCCCGCCTGGAGGCCAAGCTCCAGGAGATCGGCCCGGCCAAGGAGAAGGCCATTGCCGATATGGGCGGCGATCCCACCGTGGTCAGATATGCGCCTTTCATCGATGAGTATCTGGAGATAGGAAAGAGGCTCAAGGACAGGGTGACCGATGTCTCCCGGGAGATAAACATCGCCCTCATCGAGGAGAAGAATGTCCTGGCCGAGGGGGCTCAGGGAGCTTTCCTGGATGTCATCCACGGCACCCAGAAGTTCGTGACCTCCAGCTTCACCACTGCTGGCTCAGCCTGTGCCAACCTGGGGGTGGGACCGGTGATGGTGGACAATGTGGTAGGCGTGATCAAGGCCTACATCACCCGTGTCGGCGAGGGGCCCATGCCCACCGAGCTGAAGGACGATTTGGGGCTTCGGATGAGAGAGAAGGGCGGCGAGTACGGCACCACCACCGGCCGGGCCAGGCGCTGCGGATGGTTTGATGCAGTTTTGGGCCTCAAGTCTGTCTATCTCAACGGCTACACCGAACTGGCTTTAACCAAGCTTGATGTTCTGACGGGCATAGATCCCATCAAAATTTGCATAGGCTACGATCTGGATGGCGAGACACTGGGCTATCCACCTGAGGCCACAGAAGATCTGGCCCGCTGCCAGCCGATTTATGAGGATATGCCTGGCTGGACCGAGGATATATCCGAGATCAAAGATTATGACGATCTGCCGGCCAACGCCAGGGCCTATGTGGAGAGGCTAGACGATTTGCTTTATGTCGAACCTCTGGATAACTGTATTGCAGCTGTCTCCGTGGGGCCGGGCAGGGAGCAGACCATCTTTAGAGAAGAGCCGGAAGAGTGAAAGACAGGCCCCCAGGAAAGCAATCTGCTCCGGGGGCAGCAGGCATTTTTACCATTGCTTTAATGGGAAATTAACAGAGAAAATTGATATATTTCAGGTTAAGAGCACCATTACAGGTTAGGAGCACCAGCGCAGCATGGATAAAAGCGGATGGAAAAATCTTTTAGAACGGAATCTCAGCCGTTGGCCCGCCGCACCTTGCGCTCGTTTCTCTCCAGGTATTCTTTTATAGCCTCGACTATCACATCTGAGCGCTGCACATAGAGGCTACCCCTGCTTCTCACCACATAGTTCATCAGCCGCTCGTTTAAGTCCGGACTGATATCCACCTCGATCTTGGGCATGATCTTGTCTTGGGATAAAGTAGTATTAAAACTTAGTTTCAGGGCTTGAGCCTCTTGATCTCCAGATAGCTCACCTTTCGGTCCTCTCCCTCCAGAGGATAGGCGAAGATCATGGACTTTCGCACCGAATGAGCCAGTCGCACCGCCCGTGACAGGACGGGGGGCAGAAATATGTGATTGCCGGAGATGGTGTGAACCAGGTAATCGGAGTGGGGCACCTTTCCCGAACCCCGTACCTGCTTGTAGACCCGGAAGTGGCTTCCGAACTTAAAGCCGGTCTTGACCACCATCCTCTTCCCCCGCAGGTCGCTGTAGACTCTGAACTTCAAATCAAAGTCCGCCTCTATCTGCCTGGCCCTGGCGGCAAAGCTCTCCCGGTCCAGCTCTCTTCCCGATCGGTCTACCAGGGAGACTAGGCCTCTCTCCAGGAGATAGGCCGACTCCACTAAAGAAAGCTGCAGCCGCTCTCCCACCGACTTGCCATAGAAGCCCATCTCATGCAGCCTCTGGGATGCCTCCCTCTCCCAGAGCACCACCCGGTCCTCAAGCAGGGTGGCCCGGCCTCCGGCCTCCTCCTCCGTCATCAGTCCGACCATGCTCTTCTCTCTGGCCTCATAGAAGGTGATATCGCTCTCCTCGTCCACTATAGCCAGCATCAGCCTCTTTCTCATCTGCCCTGCCATCCTCACCGGCTGCATGATATCCTGCAGGGGCAGAGGCATGCGCTCGGATATGACCAGGACGTAGAATTCGGCCGGGCTTTTTCCTGGCCGGCCCCCCCGGGGGTAGACCCTGAAGTCCGGACGGCCCGGCTGGACGTAGTAGCCCCGCTCCCGCAGGTCTTTGTAGACCACATAGCGGAACTCAAAGCCCTTCTCCAGGGACGATGCCCTCTGGAAGAGAGCCGGAAAGTCCAGCTCGCCTCCTTCTGAGAGAATCCTGATCCGGGAGCGGTCCAGAAGATAGGCCGCCTCGACCAGAGAGAGCTCCAGGCCACGGCCTTTAGGCCGACCGAAGTAGCCCTGCTCGTATAGCTCGGAGAGAGCAGCTGAGCCTAGGCTGACTCTGCTCTCAACCAGCCTACCCTCTAGCTCTCCGGACATGGAAAAAAGGAAAAAAGACCTTAACAGGCCTAGCAGGAGAGCTTGTTAGGCCAGATGCCGTGCATGACGCCGAGAGTCCTGTCCACCAGGCTATGCACATCCGCAGCCGGGTATCCTGCCGAGAGGAGATAGGATTCCACATGGTTGGGAACGGCTATTGACATCTGCTCCACCATGGAGACGGTCTGCATGATGGTGTAGCCCCCCAGCTGGAATGGGATTATGGCATCGGATACTATCAGCTCGAAGATCTCCGGGCAGATGGGCCTCTCCAGGGCAGAGAGGTATGCCTCCAGTATCTCGCTGGTCCACTCATGCTTCTTGCCTTCATCCTGGTAGGGCATGACCACTACCTCCCGGGTCTTGCCCAGGCTCTCAACCAGCTGGGCAGGCGTCACATCTCCTTTGAATACCAGGCTGAGGAAGTTGGTATGGGGCACAGTGGTGGGAACCTTGCTCGCCCGGATGGAGAAGTTGACCTCCTCGAATACCGTTCCGGCGTCGGTGCCCTGATGGCCGGCTCCCTTTCCGAACTGGATGGCGGAGGGCGAGGCCCGGACCACGGTATGAGGGTCGCCGTGCCGCCGGTCGATGTTCCCCAGAACTGCGGTGAGGCCAAGAGGCCTTGCCGCCAGGGCCAGGCGGGAGAGGCCGGTGGTGTTGCAGCTGGTGCACTGAACCAGCCTGGGCTTGGCCCGGGCGAACATCTCATAGTTCTCCAGGCCGAAGAAGAACTCCCGGGAGAAGTCGGCCTTAAGATCGTCTGTGATCTTGACCTTTCCGCCCTCGGCGAGTCCCTTCAAAAGCTCCGGCCGGTCTGCGCCACCCATAAGGGAGACAAAGCAGCCGTTTGAGAGGCCGGCCTCGATATAGACAAGCTCCTGGTCTCCGGGTGTACCCACCATAACGAAATCGGATGCCTTGAAGAAGTCGTCATAACCGCCCTCTATCTTGACCCCCAGGCTCTCCCATTTCTCTTTGTTGGCATCATCGCTGACATAGGCCTTTACTCCGAAGAGGCGGTTGAACTTGGCTGCAATGGACAGGGCCCTGCCATGAGGCTTTCGGAGCAGGATATTGAGATCCCCATCTATTCCCGCCGCCTTTTTAACCTGGGCTAAGGCCAGAAGAGTTCGCTTATTCTCGGTACCATCAAAACCCACAAAACCGGCATTGGACTTCAAGCATCTTCACTTCCTGAATGAAAGTCTTATTTGACCATATTTTAACCTTTCCGGGATAGGGATTCTGATCTCGATTTGTGCCTCTACAAATTGCATTTCAAGCGGCCTGAAAGAATAGGGCCATCATGAGCGAGCTGCTGATGCATCAAGAATAGGCGCCCCACCTGGGGGATATCTTCTGGCTCTACATAGCTATGAGCAGGCGGATTATTGCGGTTGGGAGGAGATGCTGGAAAGCAGCTAGATCAACCGGGGACAGCCTTCTTCGCCAATTCGGTGCGATGATTGCTCTATAAAATCTCTATATAAAATACATAATTATATTTATTTATCTCTATAATTTTATCCAAATCAGTCAAATCCGCATCAGAACAGGGATGGATTTGAGCAGTGCAGTTCGTTCTTATTCCATCGCAGGAAATAAGTGAAGAATAAATATTAATATAGCAACAAAAAATTTATATACTCTTGAGTAATTATTATAATTTAACTGAATATCAAAAATTAGGATGAGGTTTGCAATTGAAGGCGAGCCGGGAAGTGAGAGAATGAGAGGGAGACCAAGGAAGAATAAGAAGCAGCAGATAGGCCGAGCAGGACGAAATTCCATTGAGCGAGAGGATATTGCCAGAGCCTGCATCCGATGGGATCGCCGCAGGCAGACCATAGCGAAGTTCAGGGGCAGCTAAGGCATGAAACGCGGGAGAATAGGAGATAAACGGCCCAGTTATAAAGCGCATGCGATTGAGGGTAGTATTCCGAGCCGTTTATTTGAACAGTGAATATCTTTGAAAGTATTTAAACATTGCTGATATTTGGTTTATCTCTTAGCAGCCACCATATATTTAGTTAAATGCTATGCCTTATCAGGAACTCGATCCAGAAGCAGGACTATTTAACCGGTGCATAGTCCTCCATATGCCGGACCATATCCGCCAGCTCCCGGACCAGTTCGGGATTGATTTCGCCAATATCAATCCGGCGCAGGAGATTGGGCGCATCTATCTCGCCCATGACTATCTTAGCCAGATCGCTGTGCTTGAATCCCTCCACTACCACATAGTCCATGCCCTCCGCCTCCATCTCAGCCAGGGCGGAGTCCAGGTCGCCTCTCTCGCGCCTGACCATGAGATGAGCCTGGCCTAGGCCCACCACCACATCGGCTCCGGCATCAAAATGGCGCCTGGTGTCTCCCCGGTCCACGGGATGGGTGGCCATGTTCTTGACCGTTCCCACCCGGCCGTGTCTGGCCAGCTCCGAGACCAGGGCGCAGACCAGGGTGGTCTTTCCCGTCTTCTTAGTCCCCACTACCGATATCACCTTCAAGCCTTGCACCGCTCCTGCCTGTATGTCCTATTCATTCTTTCTTCTGGCGTCAGGCTTGTAATAGCTCGATCAGAAACCTGGCAAATCCCATCAGATCTGAGACGCGGACGTTCTCGTTCAGGCCGTGGATGTTGCTCTCCAGCTGCCGGCCCACTCCGAAGACGCAGGTGGGAATTCCGGTCTTCTCCGTGGCATAGGCCTGATCCAGGCTGCCCTGGGCCCCGGAGAGGCGGGGATAGAAGCCCATCCCCCTCTGCACTGCATCTCTCACCTCAGAGACCCAGGGATGATCGGGATTGACGCTCATGGGCGGATACCCGGGATAGAACTTCAGGTCCAGCTGGACATCCAGAGGCTTGAGGACGCTCTCCAGCTCTTGCATCGCTCCGTCCATGCTCTCCTCCGGTATGACTCTGCGGTCGCCTCTTAAAGTGCAGCGGTCGGGCACGATGTTCTCTTTCACTCCGCCGTTGATCATGGTGATATTGAGCATGGGCTTGAGGCTCTTCATGCCCAGGGCCTCCAGGGCGGAGCTGGAGGGAACGGCTGACCTCCGACTCTGCACATCTTTCTTCAAAGCCATGAGTGCCTCCATGACCGGGATGGACCTCTCCACTGCATTTACTCCCAAAAAGCTGGAGCCGCTATGGGCCGACCGGCCATGAACCGTCGCCTCCCAGGTTATGATGCCATTGCTCCCTATGACCACATCATCGCAAAAGCCGTCCATGCAGAGCATCATATCCCCTTGGACCTGCCCCAGATCGGTAAGGTAGCACAGGCCGGAGTAGCCTCCCACCTCTTCGTCTGTGGTCAGGAGGATGGAGAGGTTGTATTTGGGCCGGCCTGTCTTCAGAACCGACCGCAGCGCTGCGATCAGGGCAGCAATGGAGCCCTTGCAGTCCGAGACGCCCCGGCCATAGATACGACCCTCTTTCTGGACCGCCTGGAAGGGATCGGTATCCCAATCTCCCTCCGCCGGAACCACATCCAGATGGGCATATATGGCCAGGGTCTTCTCTCTACCTAAATCCAGATCGGCCTTGAGATTGAAGCGGTCTCCCTCCAGCCGGCTATCCTGGCACCGGGAGGCGAAGACCTCCTGGGGCATGGCCATTTTTCGGGTGGAAAAGCCCATCTCCTTAAAGAGGGGGACCAGCCAGTCCACAATCTCCTCATAATTGCTACCCGGAGGGGCTACGGTCTTGAAGCTGATGATCTTCTTTAGTAGATCCAGTAGATCGAGATTCATTTTAGGCTCATCATGGAGGGAGGGAGTCTCTTCCGGCATCGTCATCACATCTTATCCTGGACTTTGTTTTTCCGGGCGGCATATTAAATGCTTTCCAAGGGCTTAACCATAAATAATTCTGGATGTTATTCGCTTCTTCAGCTTCACGGCAGCAAAGCCATGAGAGTCTGCTGGTGGACTGCAGCTTCAACCGGAGCGAAGGAAAGAGAGGCCTGTCGGTGGTCTTTAACTCCGTCCAGGTGGCGGCAAAGCCTAAGAGATGCCGGAGCCCTATCAGAGGGGATCGAAGCAGACGGTTGAGAGGGCGGTATGGCCTAGGTGAAGATCAGGGATCTTGCGCCCTTGAGGTGCAGGTTCTGACATTGCATCCTGAGATGTGGGGGAGAAGGTGGTGTAGAGGCATGTGAGAAGGGCCTATGGCCATTCCTCGGCTGAAAGCGTTATCCAATTCGACCATATACCTTATGCGCCCCCTCTATGGTCATGACATCCAGATCTTGACTATTTTTTCGTCTTTATAAATTTTATAGAAAACGGTGTAGGATCTGGAGAAGTGCAGCCTATAGATCTCTTTATGGTCCCTCCGCTGAATCATCTCCCTATCGCCCTGACCGCTAAATGGATCGTCTCCAAGTGCTTTGCATTTTTTCAATCACGATCCTCTGGCTTTTTTGGAGCAATGAGTTGATGATATCCAGAGCGTTCTTGCTTATGACAACATGAAAAGCTAACACGGAAGCTCCACAAACTCGCTTTCAGCCTCAATTCGCTCCATATCTCTGAACAATCGATCTTTCTTCCTCTATTCTATCATCTCTTCCAGAAGCTCGGAGTAAGTCTGTCCGGCAGCTTTGAGGTCGGATAACTCATTCCAGACCGCCTCGGTCACAGGAATGCGTTTTATTTCAAGCATGGTAAATATTATAACGATTGTAAGTAGGTAGCTCTTTCCCTTGAGTTCCCTGGATCTTGTCCTCTCATCCTTCTGCTGGTATCTGGATCCATTGCAGGCGCAGGGCTACGACGCCGGGCATCCAGAGGACCAGAATCAATGCTGAGATGGGTGTGGCCGAGGTCCAAGAGGTCGAGCTGGTCCGGGCGGGGGCACCTATGCGCTGCAGAAAGTCCGCTGCGATAAGCTTACCTGCAGTGGTGCCAGGGTGAAGGCTGCTGGTCCGCAAGGTCGATGCCCAGGCAGAGGACCAGAGGTATTCCCCTCCTTGGATCGAGTACCGACTTCCCGCTCTGGTCGAGCTGGACGATACTTTGGGCAGGCAGCCGGGAGAGGCCCTCTGGCCGGAGAGTATCCTCTGCCCTCTCTTTATTCATCAAAGAGGATATCTGCCCCTATAACTGGCTCTCGGAGTATCAGCAGACGCCCATAAGGCGAGAGGTGCGCTCTTCCGGCAGGAGTACTTCCTGCCGGTGGAGGTTATTTTAAGGACAAGACATCATTAGAACTCAATCTTAATCTCAATCAGAAAGGATTAATAGTTCTAAATTGCAGTGCTTTGGTCATAAATAGGAGGGTTTTCTCTGGCTTCAATTAAAAATGATTTCAGCTGTAGATTGGCCTTTGTCATAGCCATAAGCTGCTTGGTAGGTTTGGCTTCCTCTCAAACAGCTCAAGATGAGGCCACTCAAACTACTGATTGCCATGAAGGCAAAGCTGATCGATATATGGGTGATGTGCTTAAAGAGACGGCCTTCAAGAAACTAACTCTCCCGAGCTTTATATTCAATGATTCCGTGACCATGACTGAATTCTGGCTGAATCTGCTACACACAGATAATGTGAGCTGGCAGGACAATACTCTGGCCGCCCCGCCGCTTTCATCGGGCCTTTTTCTCCCGAAGACCGTGACCAACGGGAGTCTTGATTATCTGGACGATATTTCGCTGAAGACTTTTGCTTTGCAGTCCGGAGCCGCCGCCGTGCAGGCCGAAGCGGATATTGATAATCTTTTATTGCTGATGGCTCCGCCGTATAACAACCTTGATAATCTGAAGTTTGGATTGTCGATTTTAGAGCCTATTGTCTATAGAGGTAATGTCAGAACTGAAATTAAAGAGAATAATATCGGCAAAACTGTGCTTGATATTGCCGCCGAGCCAGAGCTTGATCCCGCCTTCCGGCTGAGAGCTGAGACGGGAATTTTGAATTCGTTAGCCAAAGATTCGGATGTGAGCGGTGTTTTTAAAGAAGAAATGGGAGATGTGCTGGATAATATCGTGTTTAATGAGCAGGCTTCCGGAGAGAATCGGTAGGTTATAAATGACCTGAAATTAAACTCTCTGGTCGCTTTGAACCGGATCGCTCAGGACAAGGATGTGAGCGCGGGGTATAAAGAGCAGCTTATCGATCCTCTGCTGGGCATGAAAGATAACAGTATGTTCAATCTTCAAGTTTTTGAGTTGTGTGAGACCCTGGCCGCTGATCTTGCGGTAACCCCGGAGGCCAAAGAGAAGCTTCTTTCTCCATTGCTCGCGAAAGCCGGTGATCTTCAGGCCACCGAACCTGATAAGGCCGAGATCGCTTTGCATGCGGTGGCTAAAATCGTCGGCGATGGGCATATTTCAGCCGTGACAAAAGAAACAGCTGTTTCGCCGGCGCTTGCGATTGCGGGTGATGAGTCTCTCGAAGACTCGGTAAGGCTGCAGGCTGTGCAGATCCTGTACAATGCCGCGGTTGACAATCGCGTTTCAGCTTCTTCAAAAGTGAGTATTGTACATGGAATCGGAATCCTCACTCCCCGAAATAATGCCTTAGAAGAGGAGTTTGACGTTTTGATTCAGGGGGCGATGGCGGCTGCCCTGTATGACAAGGATGTGGATCCCGTAAAGAAAGAGAAAGCTCTGCAGATATTCACGCCGCTGCTTTCTTCAGAAGACATGTCGCAGGCAGATCTGGTGTATACTCTCCAGAATATCGGAAGTGTTATACAGGATGCGGAAGTCGGCGCCTCGGTAAAAGAACAGGTTGTTCAGCCCCTGGAAAAGCTTATCACGGATAACCTTGCAAGTATGCAGAAACAAGCGTCCTGGTTCGAGGTTCTGGTCGCCGGGCTGGGTGATCTGACCGTGATCATGAATGATCCGCAGATGCCGCAGGCCACCAGGGACGGCATCAAGACCTGGATTTCCGGACTGAATATCTTTTCGACGGAAACAAAACAGATCTGGGATGAATACAATACGGTGGTGGTTTCCGAAAAGAACGCTTTTCTGAACGCCAATACGATCGCCGCGATCAAAAATGTCCTGGCTTCCCAGCCCGAAATTTTCAGGCCGGGCATTATCAAACTTCAGGATTCCGGAGACGGCAAAAACGGGGGGTATTACGACTTTTCCACCACACTGATTAAGATCAACGCTGCTAACGATATAAAGACCGTGCCGCATTATGAAAAAAACCTGTTGCATGAGATGGGGCATTATATTACGCTTGGCGGTAAAGTAGATGCGGAACTTTTGACTTCTTTCGATCCGCTGTGGGACAGTACGGATTCTTACCTTGATTGTTCCGATCCGTATGGTTACCTATTTCAGGAAGAAGATATTGCGGGCATATTCGAAGATTATGTCAGCGATACGGAAGATCTTGTGGGGAGAGCTGTCTTATTGGCGGATAATCCCGTTATCCAGAATGATACTTTACTTCTTAAAGTCGCAGGCATCGCACAGTTCTATTCTCACGCTGCCCCCTCCGGCGAAGGAAATTACACCTATATTTTTTCCATCGATTCACGGACCGGTGGGATCACCAGGTATGAAGTGCCGCTCACGAACCATGAAATCAATAAGGCAAAATATTTGTTGCCGACTAACGCCACGATTGTGAAAATAGATTCTTTCCCGACAGCGGCAACCCCATGATCGAACTGGATAGTGCCCGCAAGAATTGGAATTAATCGCGTCCACAGACCGGAACTTCAGAGCACCAGCTCTGTTATTCAGGATGCCGGGCGGTTTAACAGAGGCAAAAGCTTGTCCGGCGCATTGAAAAGGTCGCACATCGATGGTAATATTCATGCGTCATCGGTTAAGAACCAGCATGTATAGAACTTGTCTTATAAGCTTTTTAATGCCGATTTTTGCATTAATGTCTCATGCCCACTGGCGACTGATTTTAGAGTTTTCGAAATTTGTCTCAATTGCAGATTATAAAATTAATTTTTAATATATTATCAATAAATCCTTAACCGAAGACGTATGTAGTAATATTTGGATAGCAATAGGTAAAGGGATAATTTTACAGGCCAAGGTTCGGTAAAGCGAAAATGATTGCTTTATCTGGACGTGGTTTCTTATTTATGAGGCATGTATCTGAGTAGGGGCAGGATGAAGAAGATAGTGTTTCTGGCGGTGGTGTGGGTGTGTTTGTGTATTGTATCTGCGCAGGCCCCGGTGTTCGGGGAGGCGGCATCGGATGCGTTGGAAAGCACCGGCAGTGATCCGGTTATATCCGGCGGGGGCAATGAAAACTGGAACAGCAGTTTCATGTCACAGGAATCGTATGGCGGCATTATACTTTTATACGGCATACGCACTGGTTGAGGCGGATAAGCTTTGCTTCCGCCGGATTGGTTTTTCTTCTATATCTACGAATCGAGTTGGACAGTCCGCATAATGGAGCCATTTCCGCAGGATTGGATTCAGGAAGATGAATGTCCCAGCAATGACAATGTTGGACTATGGATTCACGACAATGAATCGGCCTCAATGAACTGGAGCAAAGTCCAAGAGGGTCGAATCAGCCATTGGCTGATTGCCCAGGATAATCCACCTGAGTTGAGCAAAACCACAGTTTCTCTTTTAGTCCTTTAATCCTTTTTTTGCCTAGTCCGGCCCTCCACCCTGGACGAGATCTTCTCCATGCTGCCTTTGAACAAACTCCCGAAATAATATACATTTAAAATTATAGTGAGTGAGGAGAGTAAGCCCCCTTCTGTTCCTTGGCGGCATTCAGCTTAGCGCCATACCCGAGCTCGGCTGGACGGCCGCGTTCTCAGCTCTATTTTGGCTTGCACCCACAGGGTTTCGCCGTTTCATCCGCCTCCCGCGCGACCTC
>Ga0302252_1000479_pt1 | contig 34623 bp, 21 predicted proteins | sample AAG_RA_Leu_MG_FD_193511 | JGI IMG/M metagenome (GOLD analysis project Ga0302252, IMG submission 193511) | Enriched activated sludge microbial communities from anaerobic digester in WTTP, New Holstein, Wisconsin, United States - AAG_RA_Leu | ecosystem: Engineered > Bioreactor > Anaerobic >... | reverse complement strand
ACGGGGCGCCTCCCTTCCGAGACGAAGACGAAGTTCCTCGAGATGTTCGGCTCGATGAAACCAGAGGAGATACAGTCTCTCGGCTCCTACATGGAGGGCTCTGAATACTACAGATCGCTTGGGAAGGGGAAGGAAGAAGATCTCGCCTCCAGAAAGGCTACAGCACTGATGCTGGCCGCTACGGTATCGGACAGCAGGGCCACGGGAACCGGGGGCGGCAACAAAGCCGAGCTGGACAAAGTGGACAGCCTGGTAAAAAACAATATGAGCGTCTTCACTCAGGATTCAGAGAACTTCAAGAAATACGGGATGGATTTTCTCAGGAGACTCAGGAGCAGCGAGAGTCCGGACAATGCAAGGAATACCCTCGAATGCCTCGGGAGAAACGTCAATGTGACAGATTCGTCCTCACAGCGACGCGCAATAGCCTTTGCCGGCCTCCATCTGTCTCTGCTCGATTCAGGCGTGAAGTCCGGAGAGGCCGAAAACACAACGTGGGGACTCATGTCCAACTACTTTGACAACCAGCCCAACAATTCGATTGAATCGATTCTGAAGACGAAGAAGATCGAGTTCAGGGAAGGAGACAAGGTCGGGCCCAGCTTCGACACGAAGACAGGAGTGATGGTGCTCCCTTCAGTCATGAAGACCAGGATAGAGGGCTTCGACAGGCTCGTGGCCAGCCACGAATCTGATCATGCAGCGCAGGCGGGCATAGGTGACAAGGACAACCCTGAATCGAACAACTTCATGGCCGTGTTGATGGGAACTCCACAGGATCTCTACCGTGATTATAAGAACAGCCCTGAAAAGATGAACAACGCTCTTATCGCATACTATCAGAAGATGGCTGAGAGCGATACGGGAGACAAGGCCAAAGCCGGTGAAAAAGTAAAGCTGCTGACAGACAACCTGAAGGGCAGCGACGGAAAGAATTCCGTGGTAATGAGCTTTGACGAGCTGAACGCCCATCTCCGCACGATTACGAAGCAGTCGGAGAACGGCCAGTCCGACACGGAAAAGACTGCCGCACAGCAGGCGATGTCAGATCTGGGGCTCGATGACCGGCACAAAAACTTCTATTCTAAATGGGTCAACGGCAACCTGCCGAATAACTCGGCCGTTCTCGAGGCTCTTGCAAGATCCAGGTATCATAAGCCTGTCGCCGATTATTCGAAGGCCTCGGGCTCTCTTTACGACTATCTCTCCAAGCCCGAAAACTCCAGGGATTTTGACAAGTTCAAAAACACGGCTGCATCCAGGCTCAAAGACATGGGCTTCAGCGAGGGCCAGATAAATGAAAAGCTGAAATGCGCCGATGCATCGGGCTTTGCACTGCTCTACAATGAGGTGATGTTCAACAAGGACAGGAAGGGAGTGACAGGCGCGCAGAGCGAGTCCTTCCTGTCAGCGATGAAAGGCATCTCCCAGGATGTCTCCACTTCCGTCGATTCGATAAACACCGTCGTGAAGGACGGCTTCGGCTCGAAGTATGACAGCGCATTCTCGTATATAAGAGAGAGAGGCAGAATCGACAGGGATGTGCGATTGATTCAGGATTACGGCATATCGCAGGAGAACATAAAGGCCTTCTGCGACAAGTCAGGAATGAAATATGAGGATTTCGACGGGCAGATCGGAAAGCTCAACGATGTGATGGTGCAGCGCCACAAGGCGTCGGCCCACATAAGAACCTCTGAAGACAAGGAAGGGGCTTTCGACGGGTACACAGATGCGAAGGACGATGTCTCTGCGGCGACGAGCGGCATTATGAACAACATGCTGGCTGCCTACAACCGGGATGGTGTAAAGGACAACTGGGTCACGCAGGGCCAGTGCAACTTCAGCGGCAAGGATCAGGGCCACGGGTGGTGGTTCCCGCTGGGAGGAGGAAGCACGAAGCCTGTCAACGATACAGGTCAGGGAGGCACAGGAACGCAGATCCCGGGCAATCAGACAGGCACGCAGGTTAACCCGCAGACAGGCACGCAGACCCCTGTAAAGCCCGGACCGGATGTCCAGATTCCGGACAAGCCCAGGACTGATGACCAGAATCCGGTCAAGCCTCCTGACGGGAATCAGACAGGCGTTGATCCTCAGCCTGACGGGAAGATAAAGGTTCCTGCAGGCTCTGGCACACCTACGGTCTATCCATCGACAGTGCCGCCGTCGACGGTGCCGACCTCAACGGTGCCAACCTCGACTGTGCCGGCCTCAACGGTGCCGACCTCGACAGTGCCGCCGTCTACTGTGCCGACCTCGACAGTGCCGCCGTCCACGGTGCCGACGTCCACAGTGCCGACTTCTACGGTGCCGACGTCCACGGTGCCGACGTCCACAGTGCCGACTTCTACGGTGCCGACCACGACAGGCACGAACACTACGACTGTGATTCCTGTGAACAATCAGGTCAGCATCAATCCGTCTGGAAATACGGGAGCCGTTACAAAGCCTGCGGCCCAGGACACTCAGACTCCACAGGTCCCCACAGACGAGTCGCAGCTCAGCAAAGAGGCGAAGGAGGCCGCTCAGGAGGAAAAGGCCAACAAGGAGGCCGAGACAAAGAAGAAAGCCGACGAGGAAGCGGCAAAAAAGGCCGACGAGGCGAAGAAGCTCCAGGAAGAGATACAGAAAAAGGAGGCCGAGGCAAAGAAGCTTGAAGAAGAGTCGAAGAGGAAGGCCGAAGAGGCAAAGAAGCACGAAGAAGATCTGAAGGCGAGAGAGGCTGAGGCCGGAAAAGCTCGGGAAGAGCAGCAGAAGAAATCAGCCGAAGAGGCCGAGACGAGAAAGTCTTCAGAAGAGGCAAAGGCCAGGGAAGCGGAGCAGAAGAAGGGCGAAGAGAAGAAGGCCGTCGAAAGCGAGACTGCAAAAAAGGAAGAAGAGGCAAAGAAGCAGTACTCCGTTAAAAAGGAGAGCGAGCCGAAGAAGGACGAGGTAATCAAGCTTAAAAATGAAGCCGAGAGCCTCAAAGGGCAGGCCGACACGCTCAAGAAGGAGGCCACTACTCAGAAAGAGGATCTTTTCAACCTCCTCGAACAGATGGACAGACTGCACGGCAAGCACAAGCAGGTGGCAGACGAGATCCTGAAGGACCTGAAGCCCCATCTTGGCGATACCGCCTCAGAAGTCGCTTCATCGCTGTCGGATATGATCGAGGCAGGCGCCTTCACGTCGCACAACGCCAAGGAGAACCTGAAGACGTTCCTCTCCCTGCTCGGGAGATCTGACGGGCCGGAGCACGCCGCCGAATTTCTGGCCCGCTCATCGTCCAATCTGAATACGTCGAACAACCTCGTCAAGTTTCTGCAGGCGGCCTCGAAGGATCCGGAAGGCGGCGCACTGACGGCCCGCTTCATCGAGGTGAGCACATCGACGCAGGAGGGATGCATGGCTCTTGCGAGGATAATGCAGAATCTCTCGATGGGCGGAGAGGAGATGAAGGACTTCCTCGGCGCCCTGAATATGGCGCATGCGCAGCCTGAAGGAGCCGAATCGCTCGCCAGGAGCTTCACGAACATGGTCAGAGTTCCAGGCGGCGCCGAGTCGCTGTCGGCTTTCATAGCAAACGCGTCTTCAACGGGCCAGAACGCAAAGATGCTGTCGCAGGTTCTCGCGTCGATGGCGGGAACGAGGGAGGGCGCCCAGCAGATGGCGAATCTCCTCGGAAAGCTCACCACGATGTCGCCTGAATCGCAGGAGAGCCTTCTCCACTCTTTCAGACAGATGACCTCTACGCAGGAAGGCGCTCACTTCCTGTCGCAGGCCGTGGCTTCGACAGCGCTTGATTCAGGCGGCGCGAAGGTCATGGCCGGGATGCTTCAGGGCGCGGTGCAGAGCGGCGAAGGGATGCAGAATCTCCTCCGCTCGATGAAGAATATGTCATCTTCAGCTGAGGGAGCCACAAACACCGCCCTTTTCATGGAGCGCACCTCTTCTTCGAAAGAAGGGGCTGAGGCTCTCGTGAAGACATTTGAGAGCTTCACGCGTTCCGGAAGCGGAACAGACACCTCTCAGATGGCAGGAGCTTTCTGCAGTGCCTCATACACGGAAGAGGGCTCACTGGCGCTTGCGAAGGCCTTCAAAAATCTCTGCCGGGCCAATGAGGGCGCAGAGATATTCTCGCTGTTCATGAAAAGCGGCTCATCGACTCAGGAGGGCGGCACGCAGATGAGCAGGATGTTCGCCCAGATATCTGCGGCGCCTGAGGGCTCGAAATTTCTAGCCGATCTCCTCGTCAAGCTCTCCACTGCCTCCAGGTCTTCACAGGAGAGCCTTCTCGAGAGCTTCAGCAATATGTCGACATCGGCCGAAGGGGCAAGGAATCTGGGCCGGGCTATGGCAGGAGTCTCGACGGCGCCTGAAGGCGCCAGAGCCGCATCCAGGCTCATCCAGATGGCCTCGTCGACAGATGGGGGATGCAACACCCTCTTCGGCGCCCTGAAGAACATGACATCCTCAGCAGACGGCGCTCAGGCGGCCGCGCAGTTCATGAAGAGCGCGGCGTCTGATTCGGCAGGAGCCGAGTCGCTGGGAAGAGCCTTCTCAAACCTTACGGCGAGCCAGTCCGGAGCAAGGGATATGCTCAGCTTCTTTGCAAGGGTGACGGCAGGCAGCGAAGGTGCAACGCTTCTGTCGTCGGCTCTGAATTCCATGGCGGGGACAAAGGGCAACGAAGACCATCTGCTTTCATTTATATCAGGCGCTTCAAACGGCGAGCGCGAGGGAAGAGCGCTGTCCACCATACTGAGCAGGCTCTCTTCGACGCAGGAAGGCGCGGCGAACCTGAACAAAATGATATCCAGGCTCACATCTGGAGAAGAGCAGAGGCAGACCCTGGTGGATAGCTTCGCAAAGCTTTCAGGCACCAGGGAGGGGGCGAGACTGCTGGGGAGCTCCTTCACGGCCATGATGACCCAGCCTCAAGGCGATGCGGCGCTCGGCAAGATGCTTCAGTCTGCCGTCCGCAGCGGGGAAGGGACCTCGCTGTTCCTCAGGGCTTTTTCGGAAGGTGCGGAAAAGACCGGTTCGGGAAGCTCCGCTTTTATCTCCCTTCTGTCGAAGGCCGGCACGCCTGCAGAGCTCTCGACCTTCCTCACTCACACCGCATCGAGCGGCGACCATATCGAGAGCTTTTCAAAGCTTCTGAAGGACGCATCCAGAGAAGAGGGGAACACGGGAAAGATAGGCCAGCTCATGCAGAAGGCCTCATCGACTGCAGAGGGCTCATCGGCCCTGGTCAGGATCATTTCGAAGGAGATGCAGAGCACAGATGGGGCATTCAGGGTCACATCGCTGCTGAACGGCATCTCTCAGTCGAATGAGGGAGCCCTTCCGCTGGCAAGAGTGCTGCAGAACATCTCGTCGACCTCTGAGGGAAGGGAGACTCTCTCCCAGTTCATGCATCAGGCCACGAAGAGCCAGGAGGGCAGCCACGACGTCAGCCAGATGCTCGCCTCCATCTCGTTCTCAAAGGAGGGAGCCAGGGCTCTTTCAGATATCCTGTCGAGGCTCTCGTCCCACTCGCCGGAAGTCAGGCAGAACCTGATGCAGTCCTTTACCAGAATGGCGGAGAGCGAGGAAGGGGCGGAGTTCCTGGGCCATGCCATGGCTCATACATCTTCAGTCAAAGAGGGCGCAGGAGTGATGGCAACCCTCATCGAGGCGGCATCGAAAACTCCTTCAGGCGTCACATCGCTGTTCCAGTCGATCAGGAACATGTCAGCCTCAGCAGATGGCTCCAGGAACATGTCGATGTTCATTGGAAAGGGGACTTCGTCTGAGGAAGGCTCCCGCGCTCTCACCCAGGCGCTTGGAAGCATGGCGTCAACATCGCAGGGGGCAGCCGACATGGCGTCAATTCTGTCCAACGCTTCAGGCTCGATCGAGGGATCGACTGTGCTGTCGCGCTCCATGCTGAACATGGCAGATTCGAAGGGAGGCGCCGAAGTTGTGCTGGCGTTCATGAAGAGCGCTGCATCGAGCGAGAGAGGGGCGTTCGATCTGGCGACGGCGATGAAGCAGATGGCATCCACATCGGAAGGCGCTCTCGATCTTTCGAAGTTGATAGTGCAGCTTTCCCGCTCGCCGAAAGGGAGCGGCGAGCTGCTGCAGGCTTTCTCAAAACTGATATCACAGCACGAGAGCTCCCAGATGATGACCTCGGCTTTCACAAACATGGCGGCCACGCCCTCGGGCCTCAGGAACCTCTCGCATTTCGTCACGCAGTCGCTTTCTTCGCCGGATAACGCCAGGCAGCTTCTGTCGTTCTTCGGAGAGATGTCGCCGACATCAGAGGGAGCCAGAGGTATGATGCTCAGCGCTCTTACAGGCAAATCGGAAGGAGCGCGCCACGCGTCGACTCTTCTCGCCATGTCCTCGCATTCACCTGAATTGCAGAGCGAGTTCGTATCGTTTCTTGCCGGCGCCGCCCGCGATGGAGAGAGCAGCGGAAGGATAGCGCAGTTCCTGCAGGCAGGCAGCTCTTCCCGTGAAGGCATATGGTCGACTCTGAAGCTGATGGATTCAATAGCCTCGCAGCCGGAGAGCCTGGGCAGCTTTACGAGGACGCTGGCTTCGGCTTCAGCTTCACGGGAAGGAGGCCTTTCGATGGCAAAGGTCATGTCGAGCCTCGGTTCCGTGTCGGAAGGGCTCGAGCAGCTGACCGAGTACTTTGTGAGCGCTTCGAAATCGCCGGCAGGCGGGAAGGATCTGGGGCAGCTGTTTTCCAATATGGTAGGAACAGCCGAAGGCTCGAAGATATTTGCCGATATGATGCAGAAAGCCAGTTCTCGCTCGTCGGCTGTGCAGGAAAACATGGTGAGGACGTTCCAGAACATCACTTCCGGGACAGAAGGCGCCGAGTATCTCGGGAAGGCCATGGCAGGTCTCTCGGGCAGCACGCAGGGCATGAAATCGATGCTTGAGTTCATCTCAGATGTGACAGCCTCGCCTGGAGGAAGCTCCGCTCTCCTGTCGTCGTTCCGCTCGATGACCTCGACGCTCGATGGCGCCGGCTCAATGGCTGTATTCTTCGAGCATGCGGCGTTCTCTGCGGAAGGGGCAAAGACAGTGGGAGACCTGTTCAGGAAATCGCTCTCCGAGGCAGGCGGGGCACAGGATATGGCGTCTTTCATGGCAAAGGCGACATCCGGAAAAGATGGCACGATGCTCCTGACGAGAACGATGCTGAACCTGTCAGCGATGAATGAATACGCCGATCTCCTCCCTTCGATGATCAATTCTGCGTCGAAAGGCGATGAGAGCCGCCACAGTCTGGCCCTGATGCTTTCCAATATGGCAGCGGTGAAGGAGAACAGGGAGGGCCTCTCGCGCCTGCTGGGCGGTATTGCAGGAACTGATGAAGGAGGCAGGAGCCTGCTGGGCTCACTTGCCGGGATATCATCTTCCAGAGAAGATGTGAAGCTTCTCAGCAGAGCGCTTTTGAACATGAGCCAGACTCCTGAGGGGGAGCGCGCTCTTACAAGAATGATCCAGTCCTCAGCAGGCGACGCAAAGTCCTCTGAAAGCCTTTACTCTCTTGTCAGAAACCTGTCTTCAACGCCTGAGGGATCGACCTGCGCGGCGCTTCTGCTTCAGAAAGGCGCGCAGGCCTATGAAGGCTCTTCGGCCCTGGCAAGGATGCTGGGCGATATCTCAGCGAGCCCAGAAAAGGCGCAGGACGTTGCGTCAATGCTGTCCAGGCTTTCTTCGACAGCGGACGGCGCAGTATCGCTGTCCCGCTCGATGCTCTCGATGACAGGCTCGGAAGGCCGCCAGGCGCTCATGGGGAATTTCGTCGAGAAGTTCTCCCAGTCGCCGCGCGCGCTGACGGATTTCGGCCAGTCCATCCTTAACATGACATCGACATCTGAAGGCGCACACAACATATCCCTGGTCATGAAGGATATCATTGCAACGCCCCATGGTCTCTCTGCCATGCAGAGATTCTTTGAGGGTCTCTCGGCGTCGCATGAAGGCTCTGCAATGCTCGGAGCCACCTTTTCGCAGATGTCTTCCACATCCCAGGGTAAGGCAGCGCTGTCCGATTTCATGCTGCAGACTTCCCGCACGCACGATGGCGTCAGCATACTTTCAGGCATGCTTTCCAGAGTGGCCGAGAGCCCGGGTGGAGCATCTTCACTGTCCAGTCTGTTCGAAAGGATCTCCACGTCGAAAGAGGGCAGCGAGAACCTTGCATCGACTCTCGGCGCGCTGTCGACAGGCAAGGATGGGATCAGGATGATATCCAGGCTTCTCGTCAAGTGCTCCGAAACAGAAGATGGCGGAGCGATGCTCGCAAGAACAGTTGCAAATCTCGGCGATACGAAGAGCGGAAGCGAGAACCTGGTCCGCCTGATGAGAAACGCCTCGGCAGGCAGGGAGACCGGCGCGATGCTCGCCAAGGGGATGGCCCAGATGACTGCAGGCGATGAAGGGGTCAGCCACCTGACGCGCTTCCTGGCGAAAATGCCTGAAAGCTCCGGACACGAACTGTTCACAGTCGGCACGTTCGCGGCGATTGCCCAGAGCGACGAGGGAGCGGTATCGCTTTCCAGGGCTCTTCTCAATATGACCCTCACCGAAGAAGGCTCGCAGAATCTCGGCTCAATGCTCACCAGGATGACCTCAGGCCGGGATGGAGCGTCTTCCCTGATGGCTCTCCTGCCTTCACTGCAGGCCACGCCTGACGGTGCAAAGAACCTGGCCCATTTCTTCCTCAGGAGTGCGTCTTCAGAGCCTGGAAGGGATGCGCTCGCAGGGCTCATGGCAAATGTCTGCGGCTCCGGCGAAGGAGCGCGGGAGTTTATCAGGATGATGGGCGCAGACAGGGGAGGCCCGGTCGCATCGAAGGCATACGCAGCGACATTTGCTGAGCTTTCGACTGCTCCCAGGGGCAGGGAGGCCATCGCCTCGACGCTCAGGAATGCAATTGCCGCTCCAGACGGGGCCGTTGAATTTACAAAGTCCATGGCGGCGATTTCATATACACCTGACGGCTCGATCTCTCTTGCAAGGTTCCTGTCCGGTTTCACGGCTGACTCTGAGAAGGCCGCGCTGTTGAATGAGACCTTTCTGCAGGCTGCCGGCACGGGCGAAGGAGTCAAAGAGCTGGCCAGGCTGGCTGAACACGCGTCGTCGACGCCTGAGGGAGCGAGGGAGCTGGCAAAGGCGCTTGATCATCTGGCGGCAGGTGAGAAGGGGAGCGGTAATCTTGCAGGCCTTCTCGGCAGGCTCTCATCTTCCGAAGATGGAGTGAAAGGACTTGGACGGACTCTCGTAAACCTGTCATATTCGCCTGAGAGCTCGAAAGATGTGATGGCTGTGCTGCAGAGATGCTGCTCATCTCCGGAAGGCTCCTCACAGGTCGCAGACATGATGAGGAATCTCGCGGCATCAAGAGACGGAGCGGAAAGCGTTGCTCTGTTCCTAAGAGGGAATTCATCGGCAAAGGACAGCAGCCTTGATTCGATGCAGGGCCTGCTGAATACACTGGCCACATCGAAACGGGGAGCCGACAGCGTATCCCTGCTGCTCGACAGGATCTCGTCATCGGAGTTCGGGGTGAAATCACTTTCTGCAACTGTGGCCCGCATGGCCGAGACAGGGGAGGGAGCGGCAGCGACATCCACGCTCTTCGAGAAGCTCACCTCATCAACTGAGGGCGCCGTCCGTTTCGGAAAGGTACTCGATGCCGTATCCGGCAGAGAGGAGCGGACAGGCTGGGCAGGCGTGCTGGGAGAGATAAGCCGGGACTCGGGAAATATCGGCTCGCTGTGCCGCTTCATATCGAATATGAACAGCACCGACGAGAGCCGGAGCAGCTTTGTCGACTTCCTTGCAAAAGCCTCGCTTGAATATGATGGAGCCAGGAGCTGCGCAAAGATATTCGACCAGGCTTCGACAAATCCGGAGCTGAAAGATCAGCTCGAGTCGCTTCTGGGCCGGGTCTCCGAGTCCAGGGACGGCTCAGGTAAAGTGGCGCGCCTGCTGGAAGGACTCGACCGGGGGAGGCGCGAGCAGGTCCTTACAGGCACCAGGAGCTCCGAATCTGCCGCGGTGCTGAGGGGAGACGAGGCGCTGTCGAAGCTCAGGAGCGATATTGATGTGAGTATATTCCAGAGACCAGTCCTGGCGAGGAGCGGCGCAGAGCTCGAGCTGGAGGGCCGGTTCATCATGGCCCAGGGAATGGAGGCCGACACGAGGAAGGCCGAACAGGGTCTTGAGCGGGCTCTCACGCAGATGAGCCCGGCAGAGAAGGCCCTCTCGACGAGCACGCTCGGCGAGAGAGGTATTGCCTTCAGGCAGATTGCAACAGGCGTGCCGTATGATCCTGCAGCACTGAACGCAGCCGGGAGCGGCGCGCAGACCGGCTCAGCGTCTGCTGAGAGCAATGCTGCAGAGATATCAGGAATAGATATAGTCAGCAAGGCCGACGACGATGAGCCTGAGCCTGTGAAAGCCTCCGGCGGAGATGAAAAGAGGACTGAAACGAAGCGGAACCTTCCGTTCAGGCCCATTGACATATATCCCGAGTCCATCCTCAGATATTTCAGCATCTGCATGGAATGCGGAAACAAGTGCGCGTCGCGCCAGGTGCTCTGCGCCCGCTGCGAGGCCGCGTATGAGCGGAAGATCCATATGCTTTCAGGCGTGTCTGTATCGAGGGCGGGCCATTACTTCAGCACGCAGGCCGATGTCATCGAAGTGAGCCCTGTCATCAGCGATGCCTTCAACAGGGAGGATATGATGCCAGGTGAGGTTCTGTCCCTCAGAGTGCCTCAGAAATTCCCGAAATACGGCGAGTTCCTGGCCCTCGCACATGCCCAGGCAGAACGGTGATTTGGTACGGTTCGGATCAAGTTATCGCATAGAACAAGGGATCGAGAGATCCAGGGATCAATGGATCGAAAGAGAATTTCTTCACATCGACCACTCGGTATTGAGAGTCAGAGATAAGAAGATTTCTTCCTTCCCTCGATCCCTCGGCCACTCGGCCACTACATCACTGCCTGGAAATGTGATTTCCGATGATCGGTATGCGTCCCGGAATAGAGCCATGACGGGGAAGTGCTCCGAATGGGCAGGTTTGAGCATTCCGGTGCAGAATGATCACTTCCAGACTGAATAGAAGGTTAATACTATGGAGATATACAGGGAAGGGCCGGGAGACGAGCCTGAAGAGGATCTGGAAGATGTCTCGGAAGAGCGGCGGGAAGGCGCGGAGGAAATCCCGCCTGCATTTGTTTTCCGGTCCATAATGATGATTCAGATGGCGGCCCTTGTCATTGCGATCCTGTGGGGTGTGATCAGGAAGATCCACTGGTGGGAATCGCTGATTCTCGATTCCTCTATCTTCTGGGGTGTGCTGCTCGGCCTCGGCCTCGCCTTGACCAACCAGGGAGCGTGGCAGGCAGCCAGGAAGCTTAAAGTCGCGAATATCGAGTGGATTCTGTCCGATGTTTTCCACCCGCTCTTCAGGAATTTGCGTATCGGCGAGATAGTTGCCGTATCAGCGCTCTCAGGGCTGTGCGAGGAATCGCTCTTCAGAGGCGTGCTGCAGCATGAGTGGGGAATCGTCATATCAAGCCTCATCTTCGGCCTTCTCCATACAGGCGACAGGAGACTGATAGCGGCGGGCCTCTGGACCATCCTGTCGAGCCTGATTCTGGGATACAGCTATATCATGAGCGGAAACCTGCTCGTGCCTGTCTGCGCCCATGCGGTAAACAACCTCTGCGGAATAATCTACATCCGATATTTATATGTCCGGAATAATTCTGCCGGATGATGTCCATTGAAGGCTGAGCGGGCTCGAGTCTGTTTTCCGGGGCCCGGATTCGCTTTGCTCTCTGTCTGTCGCTTATCTGGACAGGGCTATTGACAGCGCCGTGGTGAGCTTGAGGAGATCGGTGTTGGATTTTTTGAGGCGCGAGCATATCTCTTCGCCTATGTTCCTGACGAGCAGATAGCCCAGCTTGTAGTCGCTCTCGCAGAGCCTTTCGAAATCATCGCGTGAAAACACGAGGAGCTCGCAGTCTGAGTGGGCAGTTACAGTGGCCGTCCTCGTCTCTTTGGGGTCGATCATGGCTATCTCGCCGAAGAAACAGTATTTCTGCGCATCCAGGAAGTTGAGAGCCTTGTCCTTGTCGGCGAAGGTGTTCTTGCCGACTTTCAGAGTCAGGGAATGGGACACCGAAACCTGCCCCTCCACGAGTATGAACATCTCGTGTCCAGGCTTGTTCTCCTCGATGATTATCTCGTTTTCCTTCACTTTTTTTTCGGTGAGCACGCGCTCGATCATCGAGAGCTGATCCGGCGAGACTCCCCGGAAGAGCTTGACGTTGCCTAGAAAATGAAGCCTTTTCTCCCTGTTCACGGTTCTCCCTCCATTATTTTTCAGAGAAGATGAGAACGCCGTAATCGTTTTCCTTTATCTGGTAGCTGTCATCAGGGTTCAGCATGACGTTGAACTGGTCGAGAGACACTGAAAGATCGGCTCCGGCCTCTGCAAACTTCTTCTTGATGAAGATGTCGATGGCTGAAAGGTCGTCTGAGAGCAGATCGTCGAAGCTCATCCCCTTCGACACGGAGATTATTCCTATCAGGATGGCCCTGTATTCATTGCGCACGTAGTCGAAGAGCTCTCTGAAGCTGCGCCCCACCAGCTTCTGCGGCACTTCCATCTTGACTATCTGATGCTTCCTGTCGATGCTCAGGATTCCGTCCATCAGCGTGCTGACGCCCGGATTGAGCGCCGCATGGGCCAGGAAGAAGCTGGAATAGCGCCCTCTCACGATTATCTCATCGGCTCTAGCCCTCTTAAGATGCGATTCGTTCTCAATATCCAGCAGTTCAGCGGTGACCCGGACCTTGTCGGCCATGTGCTTGATGGCGAGCGTGGCAAGTATGACCCGCTCATCGGCTTTCGATCGGTCTCTCCTGCCGGACGTGTCGGAGAGGAGTATCACAGAGCTGCACTCAGGGATATTGGCTCTCTCCAGCACGCTTTCGTTTACAAAATCACCCTTGATGAAGCTGATATCGAGATCGCCCCTGTATTTGTATTTGATCTCGTTGATCTGCTCCTCTTCGAGATCGTTTATCAGCACTACCAGGTGAGGGCTGTCCTCGGCCTGCTTTATCACAGTCAGGATATCAGGCCCGTGCTCATTCCATCCGCAGATTACTATGTGCTTTGTGAGGTTTACGCTCTCCAATCCCTTGTCCTCCCTGATCTTACGCTCTACGAGAACCGACGCTATGATGGCGGTGATGAGCGACATTACGACGAGCCCTGCAAACATGACGAAGATGCCTGCCGCTCTCCCCATGATCGTCTTTGGCGTATAATCGCCGTATCCCACTGTCGTCAGCGTGACGCACGTCCACCAGAAGGAATCTGAAAGCCCGTTCAGTATTTCCATCGGAGAATGCGTGCCCCCGGATGACAGCAGCACTTCGAAGACAAAGAAGCCGAGAGTTCCGATGAATGTTATGAGGAGGCAGAGAATCAGCAGCTCGGGTATCTTTTCGCGCTTCAGCGCTCTCCAGACTACCTTCGTACCGCCAAGCAGCTTTTTTCTCTCTTTTCCGAGCTTTTCATGCCTTTGCTGAGAGCCTGTTTTTTTCATATGCGTACCGTGACGGCATCAAAGGGATCTCTTATTCGCTTATGAGCAGCTTTTCAGTTATATCCAGGATATGGCATTCCTTTTCCTGCTCATTCCTGCTCAGATAATCGAGATATCTTGCAATCAGCGTCTGGGCGAGACTCTTTGAATCGGCCCTGTCGGTGACTGAGAGCAGTCCCCTGAACTTGCAGAAGTCGATCTCGAACCTGGCGGCCCAGACTCTGTAGGCAAGTTCAGAGTAGCGATCCCGCTCCCATGCGGTGCTTTCCTTCATGTCCCAGGCCTTTGGAAGGCTTCCGAAGATGAAGTCGTCTCCCTCGCGGGAGGTTTTCAGCACTTCCATCAGAGCTTTGACATCGGTACTGAGCTTTTCCGTGTCACAATCCTTTGACAGGGCCCAGACCTTCATCTCATTGAATATCTTCGATTCAGTCGGCTCTTCGATCCCGAAGAGGGAGCCGACCATCTGCAGGGTCTGTTCCCGCTGGGTGGCCACGAGGCTCTGCGAAGTCTCGATGAACTCCTTCAGGCGCGAGATCAGCTCATCTCTGGATTCCTCGGCGTTGATGTCGAAGCTGTCAATGTTCAGGCGGGAAGGAAGGAACTCCCACAGAAAGTGACGCGCTTTCACATCGTCAATCTGGCCTCTGAAATGGCTTATCAGCTCGCCGGCACCTTCCCACCCGGCCTTCATGATTGCGCCAGCCTGGGAGGAATGAGCCTTCATCCATTCTCCGAAGTAATGGTAAGCGTCTTCGATCTTCTCAACCGCAGGGGTGCTCTTCCCTTCGATCTTAAGCATCGACATTATCTCGGCGAGAAATGCAGCTTCTGTCTCTGAGAGGAGCTCGTAGTATATCTCCTTCTTCCAGGGGCTGCCGAGCAGCTCGAGAAGGCTCTGCGCATTGACTTCAATCTCGTTCCTGGATTCATCTGAAGTGTCGATGAGCTTCAGGTGCGGATGGTGAGCCCGCCAGAACAGCGCCAGCAGTAGCAGCATGCAGTGATGGGAGATGCCGTAGGGAGGCTCCCTGAAGATCGCGAACAGCTCTCCGGGCCTGGTGCTCTGCTTATTGCCCTTCTCAATCAGCACGTTTGTCAAAACCTCCCAGCAGTCCGCTGCCGGTGATTCAAGGGGAACGGTCGTTCTGATGTCATATGTCTTGAACGCGCCTGTATCGACTGTGTTTTCCGAGATTATATTCTTCTCGAGGAAATCCCTGAGCAGCGCCTGGGCCCTGCTTCCGCCTTTCTTTGCCAGTATCAGGGGCTTCCTGAATTCGAGGATTATGGAAAGCGCCTTCAATGTGGCGTCTTTTCTGCCTTTTTTCGAGCTCTTGAGCGGGAAGGCGAGCTTTCTGCCGTAGATCTGGTTCAGCAGTACGCTGAAAAACATATTCTTTCCCTTCATGCCCTTGGGGAACATCTCAGAGCCCTTCCAGTGCCAGCTCAGGTGCTCGAGGTTCAGGTAGTTTCTAACGCACCGCTCCAGGTTCTCGAGCATCCCCTGCTGCAGGGACTGATCTGTGTCTCCCATCAGCTCTTCCAGCGCGTACATCTCCTTCAGGAGGTCGTAAAAATCTCCCGGTATGTGAGGGAGAGCGAAGAGCACATTGCTCGAGACCCACGGCTCCTGCTGGATGAGCTTCTTTGCCTCCTCCAGCTCATTTTCACTGAAAGCCAGGAAGACGCAATGATGCAGGCCCACAGTCGGAGGGTATGGGGAGAGAGCCGTGGAGAGCACTCTCTCCTTTACCTCATCCACTGATTCCCTGTCTATGAACCGCGGTATGATATAGAAAGGCTCATTATACTTCCTCGAGAACATCTGTGGCTTGAACTTCCTGAGAGGGTAATGTGACGTAGCCACCTTTGAGGTGGAGAAGGATGTTTTTGTCCTGCCTTTTGCAGAAGTCCTGGCTCGCTTCATTTAAACTGTCCTCTACTTCTTCATTCTATGCCGTGCTTCTGCAACACTCTGAGAAATGCTTCGACTACAACAGGGTCGAACTGGGCGCCTGTATGCTTCTTCATCTCGGCCACAGCCACTTCCTGGGGGAGCCTTTTTCTGTATGGTCTGTCGCTTCTCATTGCATCATAGGCATCGGCTACGGCGAGTATCCGCGCAAAAAGTGGAATGTCATTTCCTTTGAGGCCTTCAGGGTATCCCGTGCCGTCGAACTTTTCCTGGTGATACAGGATGCCTGCCTTAATCCTGGGCGACAGGTCGATGGGCTCGACGATGGCCTTCCCCTGAACAGTGTGGTTCTTCATTATCTCGCGCTCTTCCGGAGTCAGGGCGGAGGGCTTCTTGAGAATCGTGTCAGGTATCCCGATCTTGCCAACATCGTGCAGTATGCTCGATATTTCGATCTCGTTCAGCTCCATCTTCGAAAGGTTGAGCTCCTTGGCTATCTCCAGGGAGTACCTGCTCACCCGCTCCACGTGGCCGCGCGTGTATGAATCGCGGGCCTCGATGGCGTTGGCAAGCGTTCTCACGGCATTTTTAAGGTTGCCGTAAAGCCTTGCGTTTTCGATTGCCGTGGCGGCATGATACGATATTGCATCGATGAGCTGCAGGTCGCTCTTCTTGAAGACTCCTGTCTTGATCCTGTTATCGACATAGATGACGCCGACAACTCTCTCCTTGCTGACCATTGGAACACAAAGTATGGAGCGGATTGAATGCAGCGATACGCTGCCAAAGGCGTCAAACCTGGGGTCATCCATTGCATTGGAGCTCAGGATTGGCTTCTTTTCTACCACGACCTGGTTTATTATGTTGCTGCTGACCTTGAAATCGTCGCTCTTGATCGTGGATTTGTCTATGCCGCGGGCGACTCTCACCATGAGCTGGCGCTCGTTCTCCAGCAGCATGATGAAGCCCCGCTCGGCTTTAAGCAGCTCGACGACACGATCCATCACCGAGTTGAGCACATCATCTATCTCGAGCGATGAGTTGAACGTCCTTTCGACTTCAAGGAGAGTGGCAAGGTGCTTGCTGTCTAACTGATCGCCTTCAGCCGGCGAGGATACCTGATCCATCTGCACTACCTCCGGGAAATTTCAATAAGACCCCACCGTCCATGTCTCTGATTCTTTGGAGATTTCCGCTTTTCCTCTTTAATGCAGGAATATGCCTCTTGGTATATCTATAATTTCGTCGCTCTGCCGTGAATCCCTCTCTGTACTGATGCCAAAATAATCGCCGTAAAGGCTGGCTCAGACTGTCGATCCATTGCACGGTGCATTCCGTTCAGCGGCATGTTCATGGGCGCCTGTTGAATAAAAAGCACCCTCCGCCTGTTGAGCGAAGGGTGCTGCCGTCTTTAAGTCTTCATTCAGCTATTTTGAATACAGTGACTTCCCGTTTGCATCCACCACGTTGATGTGCTCGGTGTTGTTGACTGTAATGCTAGTGCCGCCTGTGCCCGATTTATAGATGACCTTTCCTGTATTGTCTACTAGAGTGAAGTTCTTGTTATCGCCTACACTTACTCTTAATGTGTCATCACCGGAACCGCCATCGATCGTGGCGGTATCATTCCCGGAGTTCAGAGTATAGTTAATGGTATCGCTACCTGTGCCTCCATACGCAAGTATGGTATTATTACCTAGACCCCCATTGACATTGAGAGTATCGTTGCCGGCCTCTCCGTTGGCGTAAATCTTATCGTCACCATCTCCACCGTCTACGGTTACAGTATCATTACCTGCGCCTGCGAACTGTCTAATATAGTCATTTCCGGTACCACCTATCGAGCTCATAATATCGTTTCCCGATCCGGCTGTCTGGAAGACCTGATCATTACCTGCGCCGCCGTTTGTGGTCATCGTATCATTGCCTGCGCCGCCATCCTGATACAGATAGTCGTTACCGTCCAGACCTGACGCATACTGCGTATCGTTTCCACCCAGTCCATACTGATAAACATTGTTATTGTCGGCAGTTCCGACATAGATCTGCTGGTCGTTGCCGCTCGTGCCTCTGTCTGTCTTGTTCGTTGTCGTCGTGTTTGCAGCTTTTACCGTAGTCTCTTCAGTAACGGCCTGCGTTGTGTCTGTTGTTGCGGGCAGGTAGTATGGAGCCATATTCTGCTGCATCTGCGACATCATGCTCATCATCTGAGACATGAAATTCTGCATCATGGACTGGTAATACAGTGACGGGAACTGCATCATCGGGTACATGGCCCCTGTATATCCCTGGTAGCCCCCTGTATTGTATGAGTAGCCGCCTCTCTGCGTTCCCAGCAGCGAGTTGGCTCCTCCGTATATTCCGCTTGCATAGTTCGTAAACGAGATATCCGGAAACATGAAGTTTCCAGTGTATAGTGAGCTTGTTCCCAATCCGCCAATCATATTGTACATAGTATCTCCTCCTTATACCTATAGGTCCCTTACTTACCATTATCAAGACATTGTGTAAAAAAGTCAAGATATTAAAAGTTACATTTTCGTAATAATATTTAACATATGTTACAAAAAATTTACATAATTCTTGCAGATAGAGAAGGGGAAAGGAAAAAGAAGGGAAATTTTTATCAATACTGCAAAATTTTTGGGGGTGAGTCATGACCTCACCGTATGATCTAGCTGCGGTGAACGCCCTTATTCAGAAGACTCAGTCTGTGCTGTCCCGCTCAGTGCCTCACTATGAGGTGCTGGAGCTGATTCCTGCTGTTGAGGAAGAGCTTAGGCTGCTGCGGCAGGCTTTCAGTGATACAGTGTCCGGAGAAAGCGCGGAAGTGCAGGATTACTGTCAAGAGGCGATTACAGCAGTTTACAAATGCTTCGATGATTTTTCTGAGGTCCTCGATTTGCTTGAATCACAGGGCGCAAACGTCGACTTCACTATCATAGAGAGCGCTTTCCAGGCAATGCAGGAGGGAAAGGCGCAGCTCAATCTGGCGTTCGTCTCTTTTCAGAACGATGCGCTCGTGGCACGGGGACCTACGAGTCACGCAGGCATCAACCTTATAATGAACGGCATCGACCGCCTGCTGGCCGGTCATCATTGCGCCGATGAGGTCAGGTCTGCCATCGAGCGGGAATATTCGCTTTCAAGTCAAGCCCTGACACTCATTGCCACTACAGAGCAGAACTTCTTCACGAGAGGCCTGAAGATTTTCTATTCAACGTTCTCAGGCCTGCTTCAGAGCCTGCGGGGAAAGATCGATAACATAGACAGGAATGCCCTTGAGATGCTGAAGAAGGGCCTCGAGAAGGCAGGCGAACAGTATCGAAGATACGATATGAACTACCAGGTAGAGGCTTCATGGTATGAGCCCACATCGATCCCGATGGTGAACATGGTCATCAACTCAGGTAAATACTACCTGAACGGAAAGGGAGAGAAAGAGGTTTTTCAATATTTCCTCGATGAGCTGAAAAAGCGCTTCGAAAGTATAAAGAGCCGATATGAAGCTCTGATATCACAGCAGGCCTCACAGGACGAGCAGGAATACCACGAAGCGCAGCGCCTGGCAGTCTCTCTGTACAGCTTTGAAGAAGCCATTGCGGGCTTCGACCAGTTTGTCCAGGCAGAGGACGCGGCGCTGTTTACGAAGAGCGAAGGGATTCTTCTCTCTACGGTGGACGACATGATCGAGACAATCAACAGGCTTCACGAGATGGGGCAGAGCCGGGCATCGGTGACCTGTTTCTCCTGTGGAGGAGAAAATGTGGCAGGAGAGATATACTGCAGCTTCTGCAGGGCTCTGCTGCCGCAGATCGAGGGTACCCAGAGCTCCACTGTCAATGCAATAGCAGATGCCGGAATACATAGCGGAGAAGGAGCGGAAGGTCCGGTGATGACCGAGACAGTGAGCCAGCTCTTCGACGCCGCGCAGGGATTGACAAACGGCTCTGTTACAGTGGATGATTACCAGAGACTGCTCAGCGATCTGGAAGGGCGGCTGGGGGCTGCGGCAAGAGCTGCCAGCGAGCCTCCTGAACCGTCCGCCGAGATGGTTCAGAAGCTCGGCGCCGAGCAGGCTGAAAGGATGAAGGCGATGTTGAGGGAAGCAGCATTGCTGTACAGGGAAGGTCTTGACAGCTTCTCGCAGGGTCTCGCGCTTTTCAGGAGCTTTGCAGAGAGCTTCTCGCTGCAGACTCTCGAATCTGGAAAAGCCCTGCTCTGGCAGGCTCTCGGGAAGCTTCAGCGCGCCCAGTCCATAGTCAAGGATGGGCTGATGGCTGAATCCCGCTGATGCCGTTTTGATGAATTGACGTCGTTTTGATTTATCGCTTATAATTATTACAGGAATGTTCCGAAAGGACATGACACAAAACTGAAAAAGAGAGGGTTCGAGCCTTGAGCACGGCTTTAAGGCACAGTTGGTGCTCCCGGAGGGCTTTAATGGTATGTACGCGAGGAAGCCGCGGCGTGAGCCTCGCTGAAGTGGTGATAACCATAACCCTTCTGGGCTTTATCTTCATGATCCTGTTCAACCTCTATCCCAGCACGATAGCCACGATGAGGCACGCCGAGCATATAATTGAGGCTACGAGCTTCGCCCAGTCCATTCTCGAGAAAAAGCGCGCCGAGGCTTTCAGCGCATTTGATACTGCACCGTCGCCTCTGGAGACACTGAATGGATCTGACGGCACAACATATACGCCCACCTTTTCGCCAATAGCCGTACCGAGCCCGCAGAGCGACAACCTCAAAGGCGCGAGGGTGACGGTGACGTGGCTTGAGAGGAAGAAAACCTGTTCAGTTACCAAGGAGCTGTATGTCTGCAATATGCCGAAATAACCGCCTGATGAGTGGCTCAGCCGACAGCCGCGCGACAGTCTGCAGGATTCAGTATGGTTTCAGCATACTGGAGGTGCTTGTCGCAACTGCGCTCATGGCCATGCTCTTCGGGCTTGTTTTTGCCTTCCTGGTCCCCGGCATGAGGACATATGCCCTCGGCTCCGTTCAGGCCGAGATGCAGCAGGAAGCCACGCTGCTCCTCAGGAATATCTCAAATGATCTCGATCTGGCAGTGTCTGGTGGAGTGACTGCATCACCGACAGCGATTCCAACTCCTTTCAACGGGCCAACGTATCTTGCGGTAATGAAGATAGAGAGTGTCAACGAGAAAGGGCAGCAGAAGTGGGAAGATGCCCTGTACGTGTATTACTGGGAAAAGCCCGGCGCCTCTGTAATACGCAAGCAGTGGACTTCCACATCGCCTCCGAATCTGGGCAGGTCTCTGTCGGCGCCCACTCATTTTACCGACATCGAGCTTGCCCAGATAATCAATGAGCCGTCTCTGAAAACGAAGGTGGTAGCAAGAGACGTATCTCTGTTTCAGGTGAGTGGAACGGCAGGCAGTCCCTGGCTTCAGCCTCCATATACGATAACTGTCAAGATCTCCAGAAAAGCCGCTACCGGAAGGACGGACAACGAAACATTCACACTGACGCGAGTCTTCAGCCTGAGGAACAATCAATGAGCCACTTAATTTTCAGCAGACTTCGTTCTGCAGTTACCAGGAATTTGAAAGCCCTTGAGATCATCTTTGTTACGCTGCTGCTGCTCTTTTCGACCGCCAGCACTTCTGTTTCCTGGGCCTCACAGATAAAGAAGTTTGCTTTTACCGTGAGTCCGACAGCAGTGGTAGTGACCATGAGATATTTGACTGCGAGCGGGCCCCGTTCCAGGATAATCGGAAACACCGAGCATCAGTATATACCTCTTGATATGGATGAGCTTGAAAATGCAGGCGAGGTTACTTTCACATTCACAAAGGATGGCTACGAGCCGACGGAAAGATCTGTCAGCGTGGAAGAGCTGAAAACGAGAGATTTCTATCCGGAGAACGGAGCCATCGAACTGGTGCCGATCAGGTGCAAGGTCGTATTCAGAACCGAGCCGTCTGCCCATGTGAATGTATTGGTTCATAATCTCGGGGATATTGATTTTACTGCATTGGGGAAAGCCGGAGAGGCAATCTATCTCGATGTGCCGGAATATCCCAGAAATGCAAAGAAACAGTTCTCTTTTCGCCCTGAAGGTTTCGTCGAAAAGGGAAAGCCCGGACTTTTTGACTGCTTTTCAATGGGCTTCTATGAGAAAACGGATAAGGAGCTGTCTCTGGACGAGATCGCTCCCGATTACGATAAAATGCAGGACAAGAACATGACCTTCTATTACCCTCCAAAAGGAAGTCAACCGATAAAGCTCAGACCCAACATCCCTGTAATAAGCCCTCTTCAGTATGATCTCAAGTACAGGCCCTGGCTGCTCGGAGTATACGGAGCCGGTACTGCGGCTGTCGCGCTGCTATTCTACTTCCTGGCTCTCCCTCCGATACGCCGCCATATGGAAGAGCTTGGCCGCCTGAGAATCTGGAAGTCGATGACTAAGAAAGTGGACAGAGAAGATCCGATGTTTGGAAGAGTCATCGGCAACTACAGGATCGTTCAGAAGCTCGGCGCAGGAGGCATGGCCACGGTGTACAAGGCGGTGCATGAAGCGACACTTGATGAGGAAAATGCGGTGGCCATCAAGATAATGCAGGGCGACAAGAGCGAGCGCGAGGAGTACACGAAGCGCTTCAAGCGCGAGATGACGGTGAGCAGCGGGCTTTCGCATCACAATATTCTCAGGATCCTGGACTATGGAGACGATGAAGGAATCCTGTACATAGTAATGGAGCTTGTCAGAGGCAGAACTCTGAGGCAGATCATCCCGCCGGAGGGGTTTACTCTGATAAAGTTCAACGAGATCTTCATGCCTATACTGCGAGCTTTAATCTACGCCCATGACAAGGGAGTCATACACCGCGATCTGAAGCCTGACAATATCATGATTACGAACAAGGGAAAGGTCATAGTGATGGATTTTGGTCTTGCAAGGCGCCAGGACAGCTCGATGATAACCGCCTCAGGTGTTGCGATAGGCACGCCTGCTTATATGTCGCCTGAGCAGGTCACCGGAAAGACCATCGATCCGAGGACAGATCAGTACTCGCTCGGCGTCATGTCCTTCCAGATGCTGACAGGCAATCTGCCGTTCTTTGATGAAAACACCGTCAATATAATGTTCAAGCATGTGACAGACGCTCCTCCGCCGCTGAGAGAGTACAAGCCCAACATCCCCGAGCCTGTTGAGCGGATAGTGCTGAAGATGCTCGAGAAGGAACCTGGCGACCGTTTTGCGAACTTAAAGGAGGTTCAGACTCGCCTGGAAGCGGCAATAAAGGTGCATTATTCGTGAGTGAGCCCTCAAGGAAGTTGAGTTCCCTGTGATAAAGAAATTCTCTGAGATGCTGGAGAAGCACTGCGCGCCATACATGCTCTCCACTGAGCTGATCGTTTCGATGCGCCAGCTGGTAACCCTTTATCAGGCCGGAATCCCGTTTTCGCGCGCCATGTATGTGCTCTCGCAGCAGGCTTCTCATCCGAAACTGCAGAGCGTATTTGCAGAATGCCTTCGCCACATCAACTCCGGTTGGACGATCACCCACGCCTTCTCGATATATCCCGGCCTCTTTCCTGAGCTCTATGTCAAGCTGATAGAAGTGGGGGAGCAGACCGGCAATCTGGAGATCATGCTTGAGAAGGTGGCGCAGCATGCGGAGAAGACCAGGGAGAAGTCGATGAAGCTGTATTCGGCGCTCGCATATCCGACTTTCATAATCATACTCTGCTTTGCCTTTCTTGTCATAGGCCCTGCATATATCTTCAAGGGGATCCTCGATTTCCTGAGCAGTCTCAATGTAGCTCTCCCCATTACTACGAGGATACTGATCGGCGTTTCGGCCATGGTCCGCTCGCCGATATTCATCATAGTGGTGCCCCTGCTTCTTGTATTCGGATACTCTTTCTTTCGGAGCATGTGGAAGATGAGGGCGTCCAGAAAGATCCTGCAGGATATCCTGCTCGCCGTGCCTGCTGTCGGAAGGCTCTATCATACCTCTGAAGTGGCTTCGATAGCGAGAACGATGGCCATCATCTACGAATCAGGGATGCTTCTGCTGCCTGGGCTCGAGCTTACGAAGAAGACGGTCAGCATCGTGACCCTGCAGGATTCGCTCGATCAGATAAGAAATGAGATTACGAACGGGGACACGCTGTACGAAGCCTTTTTCAAGACAGGCCTGTACCCGCCCATAATGCTCCAGTTTCTCAATGCAGGGGAGCAGACAGGCGATCTGGGGAGGATGCTGAACTGGGCCGCGTGGCTCTGCGAGCAGAATGTTGATCACGCGCTCACGATAGTGATAGAGGCGATCCAGCCTGTCGTGATATTCATAATAGGCGTCATAGTTGGCTTTGTGGTGCTTGCCACAATGTCTCCCATGCTGAAGGTTGCGCAGGGATTGATGTGAAGAGGGGTGCAGGGGATGGCATGTACCGGGGACAGATGGCATGTACCGGGGACAGACTCTTTTTTCCGAAGAAAAAAGAGTCTGTCCCCTGAGAAGAGTCTGTCCCCTGAGAAGAGTCTGTCCCCTGAGAAGAGTCTGTCCCCTGAGAAGAGTCAGTCCCCTGAGAAGAGTCTGTTCCCTAATTGTTACATTATCGTCTTATTGATTGATAGATTGCAGGTTTTCACATATAATTATATTGAGAGGGATCTGTCGGAAAATGCGCATGATGCTCATGGCCGTCTGTGCGGTCGTGCGAGTTTTGCTTTGTGCCATTTGACAGCCTCTTCAATATGACTCTGAGGTGACACTATGGCAGGAAATAAACTCCGTGAAGTGCTCAAAGAGCGCGGCGCCGCAATGGCAATGCTCCTGGTCGTGATAGCGATTGCAGCCATTCTGGCCTTCACGCTGGCAGGAGGCAGCATCTTCCATCTGACGGTGGCCACAAAGGAGGCCAACGGATCAGATGCGAGGAACCTCGCTGAATCTGCCATCGCGCAGTGTATCAGCAACGTCATGGCCGACACGACAGGCAACTATGGTAAATCCAATGAGACAATAGTCGTGATAAGGAACCAGGATCCAACCGGTACAGGCGGACTGATAACCTCTTTTCTCGCAGATGTTCCAGCGGCGATGGTCACATTTGACAAGACTGCGGCGAAGAACAACTCACTTCCATATTCATACAACAACCTTACAGGCACCACAGCATCAGATCAGGGATGGTACGGAAAAGTCCCTGCTTTCAGCATGCAGATTATCGCCGCAGGCAAAAACTGCGGTAATACAAAGTATCTCGAGGCCATTCTGAAGATCCCTCCATTTCCTTACTGCATCGCTACATCCGGTAAATTTATTTCCAGCGGTGATTTATACGTTGCATCAGTGGGAACCGGAAGCTCTTCAGGTGACAGGGCTGATGCGGTGGACAGCAAGAAAAACGCCCTTCCCGGCCACGTTCTGTCCAACAATACAGCCGATGATTCAGTGACGCTCAACGGGAAAGGGGAGATCACAGGCGATGTGCAGACCTCAGGCAAGGTCTATATAGCGCCGTCATCAACAGTTGTAATTGATGGTGAGGTAAGAAACAAGTATGACCCCATAACACTGCCTGCAATCGATCTGGCAAACTATGACCCGAAGGACAAGGCAGGAGTGAAAAATCTCGCCACACTGCTGGATAAGCCCACTCTTCAGGGATTCAACCGTGTCGACGGGACGCTCAATGTTGTAGGGGGAGATCTTACGCTTGACGGCGCTCTCCTCTATGTGACCGGAAGCCTTAATGTCACAGGAGGCGTATCCGGGAAGGGCGCGATTGTTGTACAGGGTTCCACCACGATTGGAGGCGGAGTTTCCATCGCGTCAGACAGTCTCGTGGCCCTCATGTGTAAAGGTAATGTAACTATAACCGGCGATTCTGCTGCTAGCAAGAAATCAGACACGTCATTCCAGGGTCTCGTATACGGAGCAGGTAACTTCACCGCGAAGGACATAAGTATCTGCGGGTATTTCATAAATGCCGGCGGAGAGAACTCGCAGATATCTCTGTCGAATGTAAGTTTTGTTCAAGTGCCGGAATATAGCGCCATAAGTGTTTCCACACTGCAGAGCAGTGGATTACCCGACTTTGGTCCGTATAGTTCCAATTTGGATGATATATTCAAATCTTGTGAGGACTACCAGAGAACTATAGAAAACTTAAAAGTAAATTTTGGAGAATCAAGATTCAATGAAATAAAAGACTTTTTTGATAATTATGGACCAAAATTTTCTATTAAACAACAGGGCGATAAATATGTCTGCTATGTCGACGGCAAATTAAAGGCACAATCTACCGAACTTCTAGATATTGTAGAAAAAGTCCGGTATTTCATGGAAAATGAGCTGGATCCTTATATAATAACAAAATATGGCGATCAATTCTTTGCAGAAAAATATGTTCCAATCTCTTTTGATGCTCAAACTTTCTTAGAATCTTGGGTTGATACTGTGAAAGATCATCAGGAATATTTAGGTGCTGTAGTCGTCCCAGAAACAAGCGGAGGTTCCGAAACAGTCCCTGTCTTCTCCTTCGACCTCAACGAGTTCCTCCGCGCCGCCGACAGGATGAAGGTGGTGCTCTGGCGCGAGATCGATTCCCCGCAGAAATAGCGGTGTTGACAACTGTATGCTTTCAGGGATGCCTCGAGCGTCCCTTTTTTTCGCATATCAGAAGCAGAGGCGTCAACACCTGTATCTGCATTATATAATCCCGCTCCAGAAGGGAAAGGCGCTGTCGCCTTCGAATGTTAGCGATGATGCACCTTCACAGGGCGCCTGTCCGCCCCCTGAAGGGAACGGCGGAGCATTTAAAGAGATATCATCATACTCAGTTTGCAGAAGGAGACCTTCCAATGGCCTGGCTTTCCTACATCAAAGAAAAGATCATGGGCTCCGAGGTAGACGAGAAGCTGTTCAGGGAAAAGCGCAGCGCGCCCCGGGTGAGCTGCTTTCTCGACGCGAACCTCACCGCTGAGGGAGAAGACGGGATTGAGATCACCGTCATAGCACTCGAGATGTCAGGCTTCAGGATGATAACTCCGGCAAAGCTCGAGAGCGGCACGAAGTTCACGATAGGCCTCAGGAGCGTTGCCGATCTGAATCTTTCAAAGCCATTCACCGGCGAGACGGTTAACGGTGAAGTCGTGTGGTGCCGGCAGAGAAAAGGGTTCCCCCTCTACTATGCAGGGGCGCGCTTCACCGACGCCCAGGATGCGCTGCATAACTCGTGGGTGGCGTCCATGCTCGATCATCTCGGAGTGTCGGCCGATGAGGACGCGCAGCGAAGAAAGAACATACGGATTGTCACGAGCCTTCCTGTCAAATGCTACCTGGGAAACAGGGTGATCCTGACCGGCCTGGCGAACGACCTCAGCCTCGGCGGTGTGAAGGTAAACCTGATAAAGAACCCGGGAGTGGGGAAGGAGATGAAGATACAGCTCGGCCCATTCAAGCGCCTTCAAGTCTTCGAGTGCCAGGGCCGGGTGAGGAGAAGCTCATACAGCTCCAGGCATGAAGATTATGCTCTCGGGATAGAGTTTCTGGAGCTGAATGACGAGCAGGTAAAGCTCCTGGAGCGATATATGATGGCGCTTCTGAGGGAATCGTGCGTCTGAGCCGACTGTATGATTAGAGATCTTCTGGACAGCCTCGACAAGTTATCGCCTGCTGCATACATGATGGCCTTCATGCTGGGATTGCAGAGCGGTATTGGCATTTACCAGCTCACCAGGATTCCTGTTCTGTGGTCCTGCCTCTCCATCTCTTCAGCAAGCAGGAGAGACGGCGCAATATCTACCTGTGTATTCTGCCTGTCCATGATAATGGCGACGATCCTCATAGGAGTGCTCTCTGTCAGGATCCCGTCGTTCACAATCCAGGTATCGATATGGACGAGAGCGATATATTTCCTGCTCGGAGTAATCTGTGTGCTGTCAGGCCTATCGGTGGCAGGCCTGATCTTGTATAACGAAGAGCGTCTGCATGGCTTTTTCAGATCCCGCGGCAGACTTGTTCTCCCTGTGGCCTTTCTGCTGGGATTTCTCTTTTCGCTCCTCGAGACGCCGATCTGCCCATCGTGTGGCTCCAACATAAGCCTCATTTCACAGGCGACGCTTGGGGCAGGGAAGGCGTCTGCAGGGCTCGCGCTGCTTGCCCTTTACGCGCTGGGACAGTGCATGCCGCTTTTCGTGACAGGCGCATTTTGGGTCCTGCTCTGGAGGAGGGCTATCAGGCCCGACCAGCTCAGCGGGGAAGTGACCTGGCTGATATCAGGCTTCCTGCTGCTTTTGTCAGCGTTTCTCTTTTTCTGGACGAGCTGAGCATCTATGGAGTGATGATTATGAGTCTTCAGCAGTCATCAGGCAGTTACAGGATTCCTGTCAGGTACAGATGGGCGATCATCGCGCTGCTCATGATAATGAGCTTCAGCATCGTGCGCTATCCGATAGCGATACAGAATTTCATGCGCGCCGACGGCCTTCTGGCATTGAAGCTCACGGACAGCGCGATCGATCATTACCGCCGGGCCATTCTTCTATTCCCTGACTTCATCCAGGCATACAGCATGCTGGCCTGGTGCTATGAGCAGAAAGGAGAGACTGTGCTGGCGAGAGAAGTCTACGAGAAGGGGCTTTCAAGAGAGCAGCCTGACGAGCTTCTTTCGTTTCACTACATAGTATTTCTATGGAAGCACAACGATGCGCAGAGAGCCGTGCAGGTTGCCAGGCGTATCTACTCGCAGTTCCCGGATGTCGGCCCGGTTCTCCGGGTCTACGGCAATACGGTGGAGAAGGCGGGATACAACAGGGAGGCTGAGGATGTATGGCGCTGCTATCTGAAGCGCTATAAGGATGACGGCACGATCAGCGGGAAACTGCGGAAACTGGAGGCCCGGGATAAGGATCCTGAATCACGGGACCGGACCGCAGAATAAAAAAGTACATACAAAAAGCAGCATTTTTTTCATTCTCTGCAATGCTGACACGTTATTTATTCCATGAGACGGCACAGCTGCCGTGCCTTCCGTCTGAGGCCCTTGTCAGTGCAGTGCTGCTTCTTTTGTCTCGTAAAGTGAGAAGATTTCGTACAGTCCGGTCCGGTGGAAGATCTTCAGAATGGTCTGATTCGAGCAGATGATCTTGAGGCTCCCACCCCTGTCCTTGACATTCCTCGATATTCCTATGAATGTCCCGAGTCCCCTGGAGTCCATGAAATTGAGCTCGTCAAGATCGAGGATTACGTTTGTGTAACCCTGCTCAATCAGGTAGAGCACTTCCTCCTTGAACTGTGGAGCACTGTGGATATCCAGCTCACCGGAGAGGCGCACCATGCCTGTGTTGGCGGAGAGCACCTCTTTTTCTGTGACAAGGTTGGCCTTTAATGAGCTCTCTTCAGTTGTCATTTTTGCTTTCCTCCCACCTCTATCATACCACAACGCGAGTTTATTCCGCAAATGGGGAAAACTCTCCAGATATCTATTTCCAGGGGTTGGCCTGCCATTTTTCCACCTGGAATTTCCACGATGCTCCTTCTTTCTTGAACATGGCCTTCCCGTATCCAGGCTCTATCTTATCAGGAAATTTTGGGTCAAGCGGGTATTTACCCTTCAGAAAGACAACGGCCGAATTGCCGTTTATCTCTTCCTTTTCAACTGTGAACTCGGTTGGTGTTGTCAGAGTCTTGATAAGGAACATCATCTTCTTTGGATCCTGTGCTTTGTTTATGCCATCCAGGTTTTCCTTCGTCACATATTTCCCGAATTCTTTGGCGTCCAGAGTTTCAAGTGCTTTCTGCTTTAGATTGTAGACGTCCCTTGGTGTCAGCTCAGCGGAATATGCGGCGATGGCCGGCACAATGAGCGATATGGACAGTACAAGCACAACACTCAGAATCAGTCTTCTTTCCACGATCTCTCCTCCTGCGCATTTATATTTCCATGATTTACTCTACTTCTTTTCTTTCAGGACAGTCTCGAGCTGGGCTCTCTTGTAGCTCACTCTGGCTTCTTCGAGCTCCTTCCTTGAAACGGCGCCTTCCACATAGAGCTTCTCATACAGCTCCATCTTTTTCCTGGCGTCGTCTACAGACGGCCCTGAGGCTTCCGCCACCTTTTTCTCGTTCTTCTTCTTCTCGGCCTTTGTGTCTGGTCCCTTCCAGCCGTATTGCGAGGCTTCCCTCTCGAGCAGCGCCAGCCTGGTTTTCTCAGAGATCAGCCGCTTCTGAAGGCCTTCTGTCTTCTCCCTGCTCCGCTTCACCTTGTCGGCCTCTTCTTCCAGGTTGCTCCTGCTCACAAGCTCTTCGGCGAGGAGCTGCTCCATTCTGGAGAGCTGATCCTTGCTCTCCTCGTATGCATCCATCTCCATAGCCAGATAGTCCTTCAGAATGGCTATGGCCTCGCGGAGGTGCGTTATCTCACGGACCTTCGCCTGAAGAGTCGCCTTCCCATCCAGTCTGGTCATAGAGAAATATGAGCTGGTGGTCCTGACTATGGCATCGCTGCTCACGGCGAGGAGACCGTTCGTCTTGCCGAAGTCCACGAAGCTGCCTTGAGGATCCTTTATTTTGATATCCACATGGTTGACTGCAACTGTGCCGACTATGTCGCCGACGTTGACAAAGCTGCCTTCCGATACCCTGGGGGCAAGATGGCCGTAAGTGATCGTGTACCCGTCCCGGGTCACTATGGAGATCCCCCATTCACCGTAAGCCCAGTTCGCAATGGAGGTCACCTGTCCTGTCCAGCCTGCAGGAACCTGTGTGCCGGCAGGCATTGCGATATCGTATCCGAAATGATAGCCTGGGTTGCTCCTGTACTGCGAAACACTTCTCCAGTCCCAGAACCACCCTGTGATCAATGCATAGGGGTCGACTTTGTGCGCGAGGCGCAGATAACTCTGAAGGTCGTTCTGGTCCGAAGACGCGTATGCGATCGATGAATCGGCTGAATACAATTGAGGCTCGGAGCACAGGTCCGGAGAATGGAGCCAGAGCCCGGGGATTCCAGTGACGAGCATAGCCCATATGAGGAGGGGAAATAAAACCTTCTTCATGTGAATCGGCCTGTAAGGATGTATCGCTCCGGATTATACTCCAAGTTAGATACAATGTCAAATCAGGCGGGACTTTTTTCGTTCTCGCTTCTGCGCTCTTCTTTGTGGGGAAGCATCTTGGAGCGGCCTTTCTGGATTATGTCCAGAACTCTTGTTATCTCGCCGTCGAGGCTGCCGAGTATCTTCTCCACATATTCATCGGCGCCCTGCTGCATCATCCTGGCTTCGCTCTCAGACTCGGTTTTGACGCGGTGAGCGTACGATTCCGCTTTCTGCAGCATCTCCTTTATCTGCGCGTCTGTGGTTCTTCTCAGCTCTTCCGCGCGGGTTTCGGCTGTGCGGATTATCTCATGGGCCTGCTCCTTGGCAAGCTTCGTAATCTCGTTCTGATCAATGAGCCTGTTGCATTCCTCCTGGGCTTCCCGCATCAGCTGCTCTTTCTGCTTTTCAGCGTCCTTGATCGTCTGTTCAGCCTTTTCCTTGGCCTCCTGGAGGATCCTCTGGTTCTCCTTCGAAATCCAGCGGGCCTGCTTCATCTCCTCAGGGAGCGCCGCCCGGGATTTTTCGAGCAGTGTCAGGAACTTCTCCCTGTTGATGATGGACCTGCCATCAAGCGGCCAGGGCAGCTTCTGAGCGTTAATGATAGCGCTTTCTATCTTGTCGAGGACTCTGAAGATACTCATAACTCACCTCACGCTGAATCTCTGCAGCTTTGGCTCATGCAGTAAAAATAATGCGCAGTTTATGTGTTGTCTGCAAAGATATTGGGCATTCGTTACAGGGAGATTTCTGTGCATTGCAGTGCCAGGAGCTCCATATGCCGCTATTTTGACTGTTATATGGAGGGGCCTGCCGGTGAGCCGAATTTCCCCCTGAGACATTCTTCTACATGTTCAGGCACAAGACCTTTTATGGTGCCTCCCAGAAAGTACACTTCCTTCACTTTGCTGGAGCTGAGGAAGGCGTACCTGTCTTCCGTCATCAGAAAGATAGTCTCTATCTGGTTGTTGAGCTTTCTGTTCATGAGAGCCATCGAAAATTCGAAGTCGAAGTCCGATATGGCTCTGAGGCCCTTTACTATTATCGAAGCCTTTTTCTCTTCGAGAAACTTGACCAGAAGCCCTGAGAAACTTTCCACTTCTACGTTGGGAATTCCTTCTGCGCAGCGCCTGATCATCCTGACCCTTTCATCAACTGTAAAGAGAGGCTCTTTCTGAGGATTTTTGAGCACGGCCACGAGGAGCCGGTCGACGAGCATTGCAGACCTGGATATTATATTCAGGTGTCCCAGTGTTATGGGATCGAAGCTTCCAGGGTAGACTGCAATTCTTTCCACGTGTACTCCAGGTTGATGCGGATATTGATCTGGCATATCAGTTTTTCAATCGCGGACATATCTGAGAAATGTCAGGGAAGTTTGCCCGTATTTCTCGTATCTCGCGCGAGAAAGCTCCTTGTCGCAGTATTTGATCTCAGTCTTGTGGTAGTGCTCTACCACGATAAATCCATCGGATCCGATGATCTCTTTCTCCACGATGGCGTGCAAAACCTTTTCGTAGTCATTGTATCTGTACGGCGGATCGACGAATATCAGATCGAAGGCCGAGCCTCTCAATATGTCAAGGCCTCTTGAGATATCTGTCGGCAGAACCCTGCTTTTCTCATTGAACGATGTGAGACCAAGGTTGTGATGCAGAAGCGGCAGCACGCTTCTGTCCCTCTCGATGAATGCGCATTTCCGGGCCCCTCTGCTCAGGGCCTCTATTCCTATCGTGCCTGTACCTGCAAAGCAGTCGAGAAAAGAGCAGTCCGGAACTGCAGAGCCGAGTATGTTGAAAAGGGCCTCCTTCACTTTGCTCGAAGTGGGACGGAGATCATCGTTCGATCTCGTTTTGAGAAAGATGCCTTTTGCTGAGCCTGAGATCACTCTCATAAGAAATGCTCCTAGTGCTTGAGCTCCTGAATCGTCAGGAAGGTGTGCTCAATTCGTTTTTTAATTGATTTCTCCTCGTAGATCGATGGATCTCTGCTGACTAGCTCCTCTGCATCGCGCCTGGCCAGCTCGAGTATGCCGTGATCCTTTATAAGATCTGCGATTTTCAGGTCCGGAAGGCCGTGCTGCCTGGTTCCGTAAAAGTCGCCAGGCCCCCTGATCTGAAGGTCCTTCTCGGCTATTATGAATCCGTCGTGGTGTTTTTCCATTATCGACATCCTCGAGACACCTTCTTCGCTTTTGGGGTCTGCAATGAGAAAGCAGTATGACTTGTAACTGCCCCTTCCCACGCGGCCCCTCAGCTGATGGAGCTGGGAGAGCCCGAACCTGTCGGCGTTCTGAATGACCATCACGCTTGCATTGGGCACGTCCACTCCTACCTCGATGACTGTCGTCGAGATCAGGACATCTATGGAGCCGTCCCTGAAATGTTTCATTATCTCCTCTTTTTCCGTCCCTTTTATCCTCCCGTGAAGCAGGCCGACTCTTACATCCGAAAAGTGCGTTGCCGCAAGCTCTCCGGCTTCTCTCACTGCGGCCTTGGCCTCTATTTTGTCCGATTCCTCGATGAGCGGGCATACGAGGTACGCCTGTCTTCCCTTCTTTATCTCATCTTTGATAAACTGGTATACCTTCGGGGCTTCGCGGGATCTGCACCATCTGCTTATCACGGGCTTTCTGCCGGGAGGCAGCTCGTTTATCACCGAGATATCCAGATCGCCATAGAGTGTGAGCGCCAGGGTTCTCGGGATTGGCGTGGCTGTCATCACGAGCATGTCCGGGTTTGTGCCTTTCTTCTGCAATTCGGCCCTCTGCAGAACTCCGAAGCGATGCTGCTCGTCCACCACGACAAGCCCCAGCCTCGAAAACTCGACTTCATCCTGTATGAGCGCGTGCGTTCCTGTCACGACCTGCATCTCCCCGTTCCTGATGCGGCTCCTCTGAAGCTCCTTCTCCTTCTTCGGCAGGCTTCCTGTCAGCAGGCCTACTTCTATGCCGAGAGGGGTCAGAAGCTCCCTGAACTTCTTGAAATGCTGCTCTGCAAGTATCTCTGTGGGCGCCATTATGCTCCCCTGGAAGCCAGATCTCACTGCAGCAAGGATAGCGTATGCCGCGACAACAGTTTTTCCGGATCCCACGTCTCCCTGCACGAGCCTGCACATGGGGCGTGCATCGAGGAGATCACCTGTGATCTCATCCATGACCTTTTTCTGTGCATTTGTAAGCACGAATGGGAGATGCAGCCCGAAAGACTCCGGCAGATTGCCGGCGATGTCGTAGCGGTGCTCCTTTTCTATTACCTGGCGGTCTTTCTTGAACCGGAGGAGCCCCATCTCGAGGAAGAAGAGCTCGTCGTAAATGAGCCGCCTCCGGGCTCTCTCGAGCGTCTCGAAATCCTCCGGGAAATGAACGGCGTACAGAGCGCTGCTGTAATCAGGGAATGAATGGAGGCTCCTCAGATTCTCTGGAAGTGCGTCTTCGAAGAGGTGAAGAGAGCTTTCGAGGTTGAGCCTGATGATCTTTCTCAGCACCTTCTGGCTCAGGTTTTCTGTGGATGGATAGATCGGAACTATCCTTCCCGTGTTCAGCGAGTCTTCATCGCTTTCGGTCTCACATTCGGGGTTGTTCATCTGGATCTCTCTGTAGCCCCGCTCCACTCTGCCGCTGGCATAGAGCCTCGTTCCCATCTGCAGGTGGGAGCTCCGGAAAGGCTGGTTGAACCATACGAGCGACATCACTGCCGTCCCGTCGTCTATCAGGACCTTCGATATTACGAGCCCCCGCCTCGGCCTTGCCTCGTTTCTGGCCATTACTACGCCTGATACTGTCTCGAAGCTCCCGTCCTGAACTTCGGATATGGGAGTGAGCCTGCTCCTGTCGCTGTAGTCGCGCGGGAAGTGAAATACGAGATCCTCGAGCGTCCCTATGCCCATCCTGTGCATCTTCTTTGCCAGCTGCGGGCCGACGCCCTTCGCATACTGGACTGGCGAATCAAGCGGTGGAACGAATCTGCGCCCTGCCTTTTCGGCGAT
>Ga0302252_1000474_pt1 | contig 35003 bp, 32 predicted proteins | sample AAG_RA_Leu_MG_FD_193511 | JGI IMG/M metagenome (GOLD analysis project Ga0302252, IMG submission 193511) | Enriched activated sludge microbial communities from anaerobic digester in WTTP, New Holstein, Wisconsin, United States - AAG_RA_Leu | ecosystem: Engineered > Bioreactor > Anaerobic >... | reverse complement strand
AAAGCAACAGAAAATATAAATAAGAAAGATATGAGTTAATTGCTATATCAGAGGTACTGGAGGAGATTCATGCATAATATCAGGGTCGGTGGAGTCTGCCTGCTTCTGCTGCTGATAGCCGCGGCTCTGCCATTTATTGCAATGGCGCAAGAGCCTCAGACGGGAAGCAGCTCAGCACCGCAGAGCGACAGCACAGGGAACGATGCAGCCTCAATCATCAGCAAGAGCCTGGCGGCCAAGACCGGCCAGGAAGAGGCCGTTTCTGCAGAAAGGGTCACAAGCTCAAGGAGGGGGCTCAAATCCCTGTCTTCTTCTGCAGATTCTTCTGCAGATAGCGGGGCGCAATCAACGGCGTCTGACCAAGGATCCAGTCCCCAGACAGCTGCCGCACCTGCCGGAACAGATACCGCCGCTGAGAGCGCAGAGACTGCCGGCGATGCCGTCCCATCCCAGGCCGCGGCAGATGCTCCAATGGCTGCCGCCGAGGAGGTCGTAACCCCTGATGAGATCGAAGCTGAGACCGTTGAGGCTGCCGCAGGCAAGCCGGAGCTGGTGCAGGCGGAAACAGAGCCTGTTGAGGAGGTCGTAACTCCCGATGAGATCGATGCCGAGCTAGAAGATGCTCCAGTTGATGAGCCAGAGACAGTGCAGGTTGAGGCTCAGCCCGAAGATGAACCTGAGACGATGCAGGCTGAGGATACCTCTTTGGCCGCTACAGTCACTCCTCCCGAGGAGATACCTCTGGGAACAGAAGTATCCGCCGACTCCAATGCCTCTGATGCTGACCAATCCTTGAATGCCTCTCTAAACGAGTCCGAGAACGAGACCGAAGAGGAGGATGCAGCAGAAGAAGAGGATGAAGAGCGCGAAGCAGTCAACCGCATCTGGAGGGAGGGCGATCCCACTGACTACACCTGGGACTGGAAGAGCTTCTCCGGATTTTTCTATGACATGGAGAACGATGTGGGAACGGAGACCCTCAACGTCGTGCTCGATAGTGGTCGCACCATAGAAGAAGGCAATCTGGCCTACAGGACCGAGCCAAAGATACTGGATTTCGAATACGGTGAATGGGGCGAATATGAGGTCATAGGCTTTATGGCCGAGAAGTATTTCGCCGGATACCTGGCCAGCGATCTCATCGACGACAGCTACAGCTTCCTGGATGAGGGCCAGCTACGACAGGTGCTGGTGGACAGCGACGACAGCCAGACCCTGGCGGGTGGATCAACCCTCTCCCTGGAAGAGGGATATGAGCTGCAGATCAAGCAGGTGGACATCGATGGAGAGAAGGTCTATTTAGGACTGGTCAAGGACGGCGAGGAGATCGACAGCAAGGTGGTCTCACCCGAGGGCAGCCTGGAGAGCTCTACATATGAATATGAGGTGGAGGTGTCAGGAGAGGATGTGCCCATAATTATGGCTCACATAGAGAGCGTCTTTGCCAGCACCGAATCCGACCTGGTAACTGTGGACGGCCTCTTCCAGCTCTCCGATACCTATGCCTCAGTGGAAGACGGCGATGAGTACGGCAAGATGGAGGTCAAATCCGTAAGCCAGGATGGGGTGGAGATGTCCAATGAGGACTCCATAAACCTCAAGGAAGGAGGCAAGATTAACATCTTCGGAGAGGTAGGATTCATTGTGGCGGATGACGATGTTCTGCGCTTTGCTCCCATAGTGGACCGCACCGGACCCCAGGAGGTGCGAGGCTCGGTCATAGATCCCTCCGAGCAGGAGGAGTTCACCTGGGATGCCTACAACTTTGAGGGCTTCTATTATGATATCGACGAGGATGTGGGAACGGAGACCCTCACCGCCCGGATAACGGACAAAAAATCAATCGAGGAGGGGGATCTGCTTTATGAAACCCGACCCCAGGCAGTTGATTTCGAGTTCGACCGCTGGGGCAAATACGATGTCATAGGCTTCATGGCCGACAAATACTTCGCCGCATACAACAACCGGACCGAGTTCACCGATGACTTCAGCGTTATAGGAGAGGGCGAGCTAAGGAAAGTTTTGGTGGACAACGACGACAGCCAGACCCTGGCCAGCGGATCGGTCCTTTCCCTGGAAGAAGGATACGAGCTGCGCATCAAGTCTGTGGATCTGAACGGAAACAAGGTCTATCTGGCCCTGAGCCGGGACGGTGAAGAGGTGGACAGCAAGGTTGTGACTCCCTCCTCCGATCCGGGAGACGGCTCCTCCAACTATCTCTATAAAGTGGACATGGGCTCGGAAGATGTTCCCATAGTTGCAGTTCATATCGAGAGCGTCTTCCGCAGCACCGAGTCAGACCTGGCCACGGTGGACGGCATATTCCAGATCTCCGACAGCCCGGAGTCAGTTGAGAACGGAGAGGTCCACGGCAAGATGGAGGTCAAGGATACCAGCGAAGACGGCATCACCATGGAGAACGATGGCTCCTTCAGCCTGGCCCGGGACAAGACCATAGAGATCATGGAGAACCTGAAGTTTGTGGTTGCCGACAGCGATAAGCGATTGTTTGCGCCTGTTGCCTTCAAGCCGGGGGAGGGCATGGATATGACCGTCATCGCCCCTGATGCCGTGGTCAACAGCCCTGTGTCCATAAGCGTCAGGTCCGACTCCAAGCCTCTGGCCGGAGCTCAGATCCAATTGAACGGAAGCTCCATCGGGACCACCGATGCTACCGGATCGGTCAGCTATACCCCCAGCAGCGTGGGCACATACCAGGTTGTGGCCAAGAAGAAGGACTACAATGACGGCAAAGCGAGCCTGATGGTTAAGACCGCCTCCGATGCCTCCAGCCTTGCTGCTTATGAGCAGGCTAATGCCACATTGTCCAGTCAACTTACCATCAATGCCCCGGCAGATGTGATTACGGGAGAGAACTTCCTGATTGCAGTGGTCCAGGGCATCAACCAGACCCCGGTGGAGGGTGCGGAGGTATCTCTGGATGAGATCAGCATAGGACTGACCGGCAACCAGGGAACATTGACCTACGCCGCCAATCTCACCGGCGAGCATACCTTGACCGCAAAGAAGGAGGGCTTCAATTCCGGAGTCAAGAGCATCACCATTGCATCGTCCATTAAAGTAGTGGAATTGAAATTGCCGGAGGAGGCCTATGCCGGCAAGGAGATGAAGATATCCGCTGTGGTGAGAAACGAGGGCAGCAACGAGGACACCCTGCCACTGGATCTGCTGGCCAATGGAAGCATAGTGCAGTCAAGAAATGCCACGGTCAAGGGCGGAGAGAACTCCACTGTGGCCTTCACCTACAAGCCCCCGGAGCCTGGATTGACTGAATTCAGGCTATCGGATCAGAGCCAGAGCATCAATGTGGAGCCAGCCAAGAGCAATAACTGGCTCATAGCCCTGATCTTGGTTCTGATGATAGCCATTGGAGCCGGATTCTATCTTTACTCCACGGGAGAGCTGGACGGGCTGCAGCGGCAGATAAAGAGAATGATGCAAGGGCGATAGGATCCTCGCCCTTAAACTTTTATTACTCATTTTTATTTTTCTACAGTTTATTTGATACCAATACCTTAAATACCTGCTGATGCTTCAAGCAACCCAATGCGGGCCAGCAATGCAATCCTCACTGCACTATTCCTTGTCCTCTTCATCTCAAGCGCCATCAATGCCATGCCTGACTCATTCTACCAGGCCATGAGCAATATGAGGCCTGAAAATACAATTTGCGTCAAGAACTATGATGCTGGAGCCAGCTTTACCGAGTCCTACCGGGATTTTGATCACCTGGAAAGGGAGACGCAGGTCGAAAGCCGATCCTATAATACATCCAGCAGCGGCAGCGATTTAACCTCCGGCAATGCCTCGCTGGAGGTCCGCATGAGGTCCAATGTGGGGGGAAGGGCCCATATCGCCTGGCAGTCGAGAGACATTCTGCCGGATAGGATGGGCCGACATGCCACCTACAGCCGGGCAAGCGAGGATCTGAGCGGCGTCTTCAATGTGGAGAAGTTCCTACAGCTCTGGTCCAACAGCACCCTTGGAACCATGAGCACAGACTGGCTGCCCTGCAGTTAGCCCTTTAAGCCATTTTGCATCTTCCCGGTCACCCGCAGCCCCGTGATCCATTTTCCTCTCCTGATCCGAGATCCGCCTTTTCTCTCGAAAGAGTCAAATCCTATTACATCTTTGACCGTGGGGAAGGAATGATCATGAAGGTTCTTGTCAGTGATTCATTGGCTGAGGAAGGCGTAAAGAGGCTTCAATCCGGCGCTGAAGTTGATGTTATAACCAATCTATCCCCCGAGGAGCTGATTGAAAAGATAAAGGAGTATGATGCATTGGTCATACGCAGCGGAACCAAAGTCACCTCCGATGTGATCCGGGCCGCAGATCGGCTCAAGGTCATTGGCAGGGCCGGAGTGGGCATAGACAATGTCGATGTGGAGGCTGCCACCAAAAAGGGAATCATCGTCCTCAATACTCCGGGCGGAAACACTATCTCTGCCGCTGAGCATACCATCGCCATGATGCTGGCCCTGGCCAGGAACATCCCCCAGGCCAACTCCGCTCTGCATAAAGGGGAGTGGAACCGCAAGAAGTACACCGGAGTGGAATTCTTCAATAAGACCCTGGGCGTGGTGGGACTGGGCCGGGTGGGGGCCGAGGTTGCAGCGCGCATGAAGTCTTTCGGCATGCAGATTTTAGCCTACGATCCCTTTGTAACCGAGGAGAGAGCCCAGCAGATGGGCATCACCCTGGCCGACCTGGAGACGGTGCTGCGGGGAGGCGACTTTATCACCGTGCATACTCCCCTAACCAATGAGACCAGAAACCTCATCGATGAGGACGAGTTCAAGATCATGAAGCCCGGTGTAAGGATCGTCAACTGCGCCCGGGGCGGGATCATCAATGAGGCGGCTCTGGCAAAAGCCGTGGCGGAGGGAACGGTGGCCGGAGCGGCTGTGGATGTCTTTACCAAGGAGCCTCCCACCGACAATCCCATCCTGGAGCAGGAGAAGATCATAGTCACGCCCCATCTGGGTGCCTCGACTGCCGAGGCCCAGGTCAATGTGGCCCTGGCCGTGGCGGATCAGATCCTGGCCATAGCCAGAGGCGGTCTGCCCACCAATGCCATCAACATGCCTGCCATCTCGCCGGAAACTCTGGCAGTGATGGAGCCCTTCATGAGCCTGGCGCAGAGGATGGGATCATTGGCCGGACAGCTGGTAGGATCGGGCTTTGAGAGCCTGGAGCTGACCTACAGCGGCAGCCTGGCGGAGAAGGACACCAGGCCGGTGAGCATCTCCGCCATAATCGGCCTGCTCGGCTGCGTCATGGGCGATGGCAGTGTCAACTTCGTCAATGCCCAGAGGACCCTCAAGGAGATGGGAGTCAAGCTCTTGGAGAGCAAGACCGATTCGGCCAACGGATACAGCAATTCCATCACCCTCAGGCTGACCAAGGGGGACAAAAGCACCATGCTCCAGGGCACGGTCTCGGGCAAGGAGAAGCGCATCGTCCAGCTCAATGAGTACCATACCTACATCCCCTCCGAGGGAGACATGGTTGTGGCCATAATCGAGGACCGGCCCAATATCATCGGTCCCTGCTGCGTGGTTTTAGGCGAGGGCAAGATCAACATCGGCGGCATGCATGTAGGCAGAATAGCAGAGGGCAAGCCTCAGCTTATGGTTTTGAGCGTGGATCACATGGCCTCCGATGAGATCATGAAGAGGCTGAAAGAGGTGCCTGGCGTCGTCAGCGCCAAGATGGTGGAGCTTTAGACGCAATAGCAATTTTGAATTGCTGATCGGGAGGGATGGGATATAATCCCGCCGATTATAACTTTTTTCCAATGATTCTCTGTGCGGTCAGCTTCTTCCCAGAGGTGATATCCCTCTGAACCTCTCCACTGCCTCGACGATGCAATCGGCCACATAGTCCACATCCTCCCGGCTGTTTGAGCGGCCCATGGTGATGCGAAGAGAGCCGTGGCACTCTTCCGGCTTTAGACCCAACGCCAGCAGCACATGGGATGGCTCCAGCTTATGGGAGGAGCAGGCCGATCCGGTGGAGACGGCAACGCCCTTGGAGTCGAGGTAGAGCAGAAGCGATTCTCCCTCCACAAAGGAGAAGCCGAGGTTCAGGCTGCCGGGAAGCCTCTTTTCTCTGCTTCCATTAACCCAGGCATCCTTGATCCGCTCCAGCACCAGATAAGCCAGCCGATCCCGCAGCTGGGATAGCCTCGGCCCTTCTTCCGCCATCTCTTCCCGGACCAGATCCGCCGCCCGGGCCAAGCCCACTATCCCCGGCACATTCTCCGTTCCGGATCTCAGGCCCCTCTCATGCCCGCCGCCGGTGGCCAGGCTCTGTATCTTGGTGCCCCGGCGGATATACAGCGCCCCCACTCCCTTGGGCCCGTAGAGCTTGTGGGCCGATAGGGAGAGTAGATCGGCGCCCATGGCTTCAACATCTACAGGAATCTTGCCCACCGTCTGAACGGCATCGGTATGAAGGTAAATGTCTTTTTCTGCGGCCAGATGTCTTATCTCCTTTAGAGGCTGAATGGTTCCGATCTCATTGTTGGCATGCATTATGGATATGAGAATGGTGTCCGGGCGGATGGCCCTCTCCAGCTCGGATAGCTCCACCATGCCCTCATGATTAACAGGCAGGTATGTCACAGAGAATCCCTCCCGCTCCAGGCTGCGGCAGGTCTCTAAAATGGCCGGATGCTCGATCTGGCTGGTGATGATGTGCCGGCCTGAATTGCGGTTTTTATAAGCTATGCCCCGCAGAGCTAAATTGTCCGACTCCGTTCCCCCTGAGGTGAAGACGATCTCCCCGGGATCGGCATTGAGCAGGCGGGCCACCTTCTGCCGCGATTCTTCCAGAGCCTCTCTGGCCTCCCGGCCAAAGGCGTGAAGGCTGGAGGCATTGCCGAATTTCTGGGAGAAGAAAGGCAGCATTGCCTCCAGTACCTCGGCAGCCACGGGAGTGGTGGCAGAGTGGTCCATGTAGATGGGTTTCATCGGTCTTAATTGGACAAGAAACTATAAGTAAAGAGCGGGAGGACGGAGGGCCATGGAAATATCCATCCCCCTGTTCTCGATGCCGCTTCTGATATCCGCCGCCCTGATCGGCCTTGGCTTTCTGGCCTATCTCTATTCGGCCCGGGCCGGCGTGATTTTAATGGGAGCGGGCGGCATGATCATGGGCGGAGTGGTCATTCTCGATCTTCCCCATGGCATGGGCCTGCAAAGCCTGATTTTATTCGGAATGACCGTGCTGGTGGGAGGATGGATGGTTTATATTGGCATCAGAAATGGTTAGAAGGCAGCTTTCCGTCAGCAACTTTGTCTCTGACGGTTCTGGTAAGAAATCTTTTATCTCTGCCGTGACTAATGCTTTAAAGCCACCTCAATTGCACAATGACCGTGAATGATGCATTGAAGCCATTGACTGGCAATAGGAGGGATTCTTACTATGAATCGAATAGCGTACAAATTGGCGATTGTTTCTGTTTTTTTCTTGATCCCAATTGCCATTTGCAGCCTCGATTCAGGCAACACTGGGCTGTCCCCCATACCCCACGACCTGAAAGGGTATGGCTCAGACCAGATAACACCTGAAGACCGCGGGGCTGAAGTATTAACCAATAGGAGAAATGCTTTATCCAATAATTCGAGCCTGGCAGATGTCCTCGATGAGGATATCATGCCTGAGCCGCCCAGGCCCAATATCATAATCATCCTGGCCGATAATATGGGCTATATGGACCCCGGCTGTTATGGCGGCGGGGCGGTACTGGGCGCGCCAACACCCAGGATGGATCAGATGGCGGCGGATGGGCTGAGGCTTACATCCTTCTATTCTGAGACCCAGTGCACCCCCACCAGGGCGGCGATCATGACCGGAAGGCTGCCCATCAGAACCGGCATGTCCCTGGCATCGGCAGCAGGCTCTTTAGCAGGCATGTCTCCCCAGGAGACCACACTGGCCGAGGTGCTGTCAGATGCCGGGTACAAGACGGCAATGTTCGGCAAGTGGCATCTGGGAGACATCGAAGAGAGCATGCCTCAGAATATGGGCTTTGATCAGTGGTTTGGGATACTGTACCATCTCAACACCTACAGCCTGAAGGACCGCATCGGCTTCGATCCCAAATGGGCCGAGGGCCTGAATGAGAATTACGGCCTGGTCCAGGCCAAAAAGGGCGAGAGCCTGAAGATGGTGATGCCGCTGAACACCAGTTCCCTGGGAATTGTTGATGAGCAGTGCATGGATCGGGCCATCGCCTACATCCAGGATCAGGCCAACTCCACCGAGCCCTTCTTCATCTACCTTCCTTTAGCCCGGACCCACTTTCCCAGCGTTCCCAATGACAGGTTTGCCGGAAGGTCCAGCCGGGGACCCTATGGGGATGGTGTGATGGAGACGGACTATCGCATCGGCCAGGTCCTGGATGCCCTTCAGGATACGGGCAAGGAGAACAATACCATAGTGGTCTTTACCAGCGACAACGGCCCGACGCTTGACCAGTGGCCCGATGCAGGCTACTCTCCATTCCGGGGAGGAATAGGAACCGTCTATGAGGGTGGAGTGCGTGTCCCCTGCATATTCTGGTGGCCGGGAGAGATCGAGCCGGGAAGGGTGTCCAATGAGATAATGTCCACTCTGGACCTGTTCAACACCTTTGCTGCTCTTGGCGGCGGCGAGATTCCCTCGGATCGGCCCATCGACGGCATAGACCAGTTCGACTTCCTGCGGGGCTACAACGAAAGCTCCAACCGGGAATGGGTTATCTGGTATACGGGAACAGACAGCTCCGCCACCACTCTGCCCGCCGCCATGCTCTGGCACCAGTTCAAGATCGTCAGGAAGGGATATGACTCGTTCCAGGGACCGGAAAGCGACTACTCCCAGATTCCGGCTGTCTATAATATCGAGATGGATCCGAGAGAAGAGCACAATATCGCTGGAGAGCACGACTTCGCCATAGAAGCCTTCCAGAAGGTCTACCGGGGGCTGGTGGCCAGCATGAAGGAGCATCCCAATACGCCCTCCCGGGCCTATCCGATAGCGGGAGGTGCAGAGTAATCGGTAAGATATACTTCATTACATCGGGAGGGCAGAGGATCACTGATACCCCGACCTTCAGGTCGGGGATGAAGTGAATCCTCGTCTGGATTTCATGTTATCTTGAGATTGACTTATAATCTTTTCATTTTTTTACTTTAGAATATTAAAAATTTTTCCTCATATTCTTCATGGCCTTCCTCAAGCTCTTCCCAGCATTTTGCTATTCCAAATAACCTGCTGGCAGCGCTTCCCTGCACTCTGATCTCTACCTCTTCTGCATCCTTGAAGTCGATTTCACCCAGGGGCTTGAGGACTTTGTTCTCGTATCGGGCCTTGATGACTCCGCTCATTATTTCCACCAATGTCAGTCAAAGGATTAATGGCTATGTCCTCCTCTCTTTGCAGAATTGCGGGCCTATTAGAGGCGCTTTTCTGGAGATGCTTTAGATTGGCAAAGCTGCAAGAGCTTGCGGCGTCGGCGGGCGCTCTCCCGCGTTCTTCGCGCTCTGGCAGGCCTTGGGCGCGGGACTTGTCCGTCCATGTGGTGCGGGCCCAGGGCCACTCAGGGGGCGCGGATCATGAATGAGAGTCCAGGAGATGAGGCGGTGGCAAGGATTACTTAGATGTGCTGTCGTCTTTTGGATGTATCTCTTTGTCACATCATGGGGCCGTTGCATGAGCAGGTAACGGCGTCGGCTGGCGCGCTCTCATATGCTCTACGCTATTGCAGGCTGGCCATGGGTTCAGAGACTCAGGCATTCTTTAGATTGTGGTCAGGGCCACCAGCAGGATCATGCATAACGAGCTAAATCCATATCGATATCAATCACCCGACCCAAGCTTTACACCGTACATCATATCACTCAAGGCTACGGTAAGAGTAAGGAGCCGGAAGGAGCGCCTCCCGCAGAGTCCGGATGGATCAATTTCTTGACGAATTTTTTCGCTATGCGATCATTGCGCAGCAATATGGTACTGTTTTCTGCATCTCGACCAGCAATCTTAATCAGCCTATCATCGCCGATTTTTGCCGTGTTAAAAGATATATCAAGCATATACTCATTGCCATCAACGTCCACGGCGAATATTTGACATGCAGGATGGTCATCTATATTAAAGGATTATGCGGTCTTCATGGATGAAGGCCATCGAGGCAAGGCTTACGGCGTGAAGGGACTGGTCATGCAGTGGGAGATGATCGGCATTCTCCCCAGAATTGTCCAGGCCACCCTTCTGCCTTTTAAAGGAAAGATCATCTTCGATGGCTCATTCAGCTGCTATAATTTGTTCTTAGGCTCAGGAATGAAGAGAAGCATCAACGACAGCTTCCGCCGGGCAAAAGCGAGCTATGGAATTATAACCTCACTGCCTTTCTCTGCACAGGATGTGGCAACCAGCGATGCAGAGAGGCTTAGGGGACTCTTGCGATCCCAGGAGAGCCGAGACTTTCACTAACATGAGATCGAGGAGCTTAATCAGAGAGAAACCGGAACTATTACCCGTATACAGCCAGGAGATGGGCAGGGTCCAGGCAAGGAAATATCGGAAGAAGCTTAGGGAGATCGGCATCAAAGAGGGCTGGTTTGCCGGAATCTCGTCCATATATTCCACCTTAAGGGCAAGTAGATTGGTTTTTTAGAAAAGTTCCCAAACAGCAGTTTTTATACTTTGCCTGGGCAATATCCAATTCTATTGCCTGCCATAGTATCACAGACTTTTCCGGGAGGAGTGCCATATAGATGCCTGATATCCAGGAGGAAGAATCTAATGCATCCGCGAGAGTTTCGGGGCCAGATCAACAGAAGATCCCAGCGGCTTCTCCGGCTACCAAGCCCAAGGTGCGCCGCCGTCTCAAGGTGGCCCATCCCGAGCGCTGCATTGGCTGTTTAGGCTGCATGTTCGCCTGCAGCCGCACCCGCACCGGCACTGTCTCCCTGGACAGCAGCGCCATCAAGGTCCGGACCCAGGGAGGCATTGAGGGAGACTACAGGGTAGTGGTCTGCCGGGCCTGCCGCGATGCTCCCTGCGCCAGGGCCTGTCCCACCGGGGCTCTGGAGAAAAAGGCGGACGGAAAGGTGGTATTTCACAAGGATCTCTGCACCGGCTGCGGCAGCTGCGAGAAAGCCTGCTTGGTGGGGGCCATTGCCTTGGGCAAGGAGGGCCTTCCTATAAAATGCATTCACTGCGGCTCTTGCGTCGAGTTCTGCCCCCATGGAGTCCTGGAGATAGAGGAGCTTCCTCTGGAAGGAGAATGAAATGCTGCGAAAGGTTCTCTACATAGATCTCACCCGCCAGGAGTCCTGGGTGGAGGAGAGGCAGGAGCTCTTCGAGAGCTGGATGGGGGGGACAGGTGTGGGAATCAGGCTGCTGCAGGAGGAGTGTCCTGCTGGGACCGATCCTCTCTCCCCCGAGGCCCCGATCATCCTGTCCATCGGCCCCTTGAACGGCGTCTTTCCCGTAGCCACCAAGACCGCGGCTACATTCAAATCTCCCTTGACGGGAAATCTGGGCGAGTCCTATGCCGGGGGCAGGCTCTCGCTGGCTCTGCGCTTTGCCGGCCATGAGGCGGTAGTCATAAAAGGGCGAGCTGAGCGGCCCTCTTACATCTCTATAAACGACCAGGAGGTCAGGATCAAGGATGCCACATCCATCTGGGGCGTGGATGCCCAGACCACAGGAATAATTCTGCGCGATCGCGAGCCCGGTGTGGGCCGGCGCAGCATCATCCGCATCGGTCCGGCGGGCGAAGCCGGGATACGGTTTGCCTGCGTCATGGTGGACACCTACCGCCACTTTGGGCGGCTGGGGCTGGGAGCTGTTTTCGGCTCCAAGAACCTCAAGGCCCTGGCGGTATCGGGAACTGAGCATGTTGACGTTCCCGATATCAAGCACTACAAAGAGGTCTACAACCGGCTCTACAAAACGGAGGTCCAGACCGAGGTGATGGAGAAGTATCATGACATAGGCACCTCGGCAAACATCAGCGTCCTCAACTGGCTGCGAGGGCTGCCCACCAAGAACTTCCTCCTCTCCAGCTTTCCGGAGGGAGATAAGATCGGCGGGGAGGTCTTTGCAGAAAAGCATCTCCTCCGCCGGTTCTCCTGTGCCGGCTGCCCCATAGGCTGCGTGCATATCGCTGCTCTGAAGACCGCCTTCTCCGAGCATCATGAATTCGAGGTGAGACGGGTCTCCTACGACTATGAGCCCATATACTCTCTGGGCTCAAATCTGGGCGTGGAATCGGCGGAGGGCATTTTGCAGCTCATAGATGTCTGCGAGAGGCTGGGTCTGGATGTCATGTCTGCCGGGGTGGTACTCTCATGGGCTACAGAAGCCCTGGGGAAAGGGCTGATCACAGAGAATGAGACTATGGGCGTGCCTTTGCAGTGGAACGGTGTGGAGGGCTACACCAAGGCGCTGGAGCTCATAGTCCAATCCCCCAATGATTTCTACGCCTCCCTGGCCAGGGGGGCGGAATATACGGCAGCGAAGTATGGCGGCCTGGAATATGCCATGACTCTGGGGGGAAACGAGGTCTCCGGCTATCATACCGGCCCCGCCTCCATCGTGGGCCAGCTTGTTGGGGTACGCCACTCCCATCTGGACAACGCCGGATATGGCATAGACCAGAAGGCGCTTAAAAAGCCCATGGACCGGGAGATGATTGTCGAAGAGATAATCAAGGAGGACAACTCCCGGGGAGTCTTCAACTCCCTGGTGGGCTGTCTCTTTGCCCGCGGCGTCTACAGCGAGGACAATATTATCGACTCTCTGGGAGCGGTGGGAATAGTCAAGAGCAAAGACGACCTGGAGAGCCTGGGAGAGAGGATCTTTGAAGAGAAATATAAATTCAAGGCAAAGGAGGGCTTTGACCTTTCTGCGCCACGCATTCCCCGCCGGTTTTATGAGACGGTTTCTGCTTCAGGCATGGTGACGCCAGAAACGGTGCAGGAGATGCTCAGGATTTATAAGAAGAAGAGAGGATGGGGCTAGATCTCTGCATTCTGATCCGCCGGTGGTCCGACCTTTTTTCTCCTCTGGGGCGGAGCGGGTGTTTTTCTATCTGATGATGCCTTCCTTCTGGCCTCCGATACACCCTCTGCCTGCAGATCATCCTCTTTGCCTCTCTTCCTCCCCCTTATCATACCCCGGCTCTCCATCCTCTCCTTGATCATCCTCCTGACCTCGTCTGCTCCCACGGAGAAGACCTCGCCGATCATCTCCATTGCCGCATCCAGCTCTCTGCCCAGCATAGGATCTGAACTGCTGCCCCGGCCTGCTAGAAGGCAGAGCCGGTCCAGGGGCCTATCCACCAGCTCTGAGGAGTACCTTTGCGGCTCCTCCTTGAAGATTCGTAGCATGGAGAAGATGTAAGGATAGATTGCAGTCTCGGGATTGATGCGATAGAAGGTATTGGTCTTCTTCTTGGCCTCGCTCCGGGGCGAGGGCAGGACGCGCCTCTCCACGAAGACTATCTGCAGCCTCTCCAGCTTGTCCAGCTTGTTGATCAGAGTGGTCTGGTTCCAGAAGGGCCCTCCCCCTGTGGGCCCCATCTCCCGCCAGATCTGGTTGAGCTGGACATAGCCTCCTCTGCGTCGCAGGTAGATCAATAGAGCGGCAAGAGGGGCCTGATCGCGCTGGAGGGCAGAGTAGCGGGCGAACTCATCCAACATGGATGATAACTGCTATGTGCAACTCTAAAGCATTTGTGGTTTCTTTACAAAGCCTTTTAAGCCTTAGCTGCCCTCGACGGAAGGGATATATGATGCAAGCCATAATTCTCGCCGCCGGGGAGGGCAGCCGCATGAGGCCTCTGACCGCCCGCCGTCCCAAGGTCATGCTGCCCGTGGCCGGCAGGCCCTTTTTAGAGCATATCATCCTGCGAGCCCGCGCCGCCGGGGCGGATAGAATTGTCCTGGTGGTGGGATACTGCGGCGAGGCGGTGCGCTCTTACTTCGGTGACGGCAGCCGGCTGGATCTGCGGATAGAATATGCCGTTCAGGACAGGCAGCTTGGCACCGGCCACGCCCTCCTGGCTGCCCAGGATCTGGCGGAGAGCTCTTTTTTGGTCTTAAACGGCGACGTGCTTCCCGATGAGCCGTCCCTGCTTGCTCTGGCCAGCAGCGGGCCAGCCGTCTCCGCCATCCCGGTAAAGGATCCTAGACGCTATGGAGTCTTCGTCGGCGATCGAGGCCGGCTCAAGTCGGTGGTGGAGAAGAGCGACAGCCCTCCCTCCAATCTGGCCAATGCCGGGATCTATCATTTTGGCACAAGCATATTCGATGTCCTGCGGGCTATACCGCTATCGGAGCGGGGAGAATATGAACTGACCGATGCCCTCAACCTGCTGGCAGGAAGTGAGAGCATAGCAATAGTGGAGCTTTCTAGTTGGATGGAGATAGGTCGGCCCTGGGATATCCTGGCCGCCGATGAGGTTTTGCTGAAGGATCAGGTCGGCAAAATCTTCGGGGAAGTTGAGAGCGGAGCCACCCTCAAGGGCGATGTTTCCCTGGGCCGGGGGAGCATCATACGCTCCGGGGCCTATATTCAGGGGCCGGTCCTTATCGGAGAGGACTGCGACATCGGCCCCAACTGCTTTATCCGCCCCACCACCTGCATCGGCGACCGGGTGAGGATCGGAAATGCTGTGGAGGTCAAGAACAGCGCCATCATGAACGAAAGCAAGATCGGCCATCTCTCCTATGTTGGCGACAGCGTCATCGGAGAGGGCTGCAACTTCGGGGCGGGAACGGTATGCTCCAATCTGCGCCATGACGGCAAGAGCATCAGATCCTATGTCAAGGGAGAGAGGGTGGACAGCGGCAGGCGCAAGCTGGGAGTGGTTATGGGGGACGATGTCATGACCGGCATCAATACCAGCATCTATCCCGGCACGGTCATAGAGCCCGGCTTCCGTGGCACTCCGGCGGCAGTTCTCAAAAAGCTGGTCAGCGTCAGCCAGCCGACAGAAAAATAAAAAGCCTTTTCAAGGCAGAGATCGATTGTCCCAGAGAAAGATGAGATCAAATACAAAGGTTCAAGGTTAGCAGGAGATCCTGATGAGAGATTTTATTCCCATAGCCAGGCCCATAATCGGCCAGGAAGAGATAAAGGCGGTAGAAGAGGTGCTGAAATCGGGAATGCTGGCCCAGGGAGAAGCGGTAAAAAGTTTCGAGGACGAGTTTGCCGCATATCTGGGAGTCAAGAATGCCATAGCGGTGAACAACGGCACCGTTGCCCTGGATCTGGCCATAAAAGCCCTGGGGCTGGAGCCAGGATCGGAGATCATAACCCCCGCCTTCACCTTCATCGCCACAGCCAATTGCGCTCTATATCAGGGCTTGCGGCCTGTCTTTGTCGATGTGGATGAGAGGACATTCAATATCGATCCAGATGACCTGCAGGAGAGGATCACCCCCCGGACCAAAGCGGTGATAGGAGTCCACCTCTACGGCCAGCCATTCCAGCTTTCCGCAGTTCAGGAGATCTGCCAGGACAGGAATATTGCTCTGGTGGAGGACTGCGCCCAGGCCCATGGAGCGGAATGGAAGGGAAAGAAGGTGGGCTCCTTCGGAACGGGCTGCTTCTCCTTCTATCCCACCAAGAATATGACCACCGGAGAGGGGGGCATGATCACCACCGATGATAATGCTCTGGCGGCTCGTCTGCGCCTTTTGAGAAGCCACGGTGACTCCGGCAAGTACAACCACATCTCTCTCGGCTACAACTACAGGATGATGAACCTGCAGGGCGCTCTGGGACTTGTCCAGCTCAAGCGGCTGGAGGAGTTCACAGCCAAGAGAATCGCCAATGCCGGATATTTAAATGATCACATCAAGACCAGGGGCATAAGTACGCCCTTCCGCCTGGAAAGTGTCCGCCATGTCTATCATCAGTATGTGGTGCGGGTGGAAGATGAGCTGCATGCTTCTCGGGAGAAGCTGATGGAGTACCTGCAGGCCAATGGCATAGGCAGCGCGGTTCACTATCCCAAAGCAGTCTATCAGCAGCCCTTATACCGGGACATGGGCTACGCCGATGTCTCCTGTCCCGTAGCCGAGGATGTCTCCCGCCGGGTTTTGAGCCTTCCCGTGCACCCCTCACTTACTGAGGATGACCTGCGGTACATAGCGGAAACCATGAATTCTTTTGAGGCCTGAATATGGACGTGGGAGTTTTAGGCGTCGGTGCCATGGGGCGGAACCATGTGCGGGTTTACTCCGAGCTGAAGGGAGTGGACACGGTTTATGTTTATGATCCCCTGCCGGAAAATGCGGCAAAAGCGGGGGAGTATGCCAGCATATGCGCCTCGCCTGAGGAGCTGCTGGAGAGGGTGGATGCGGTCAGCATCTGCGTTCCTACCCGATATCACTTTGAGACGGCGAAAAAGGTGATCCAGGCAGGCATAAACTGCCTTATAGAAAAGCCCATCACCCTGACTGCAGAAGAAGGCCTCAGGCTTCTTCAGATCATAGAGAACTCAGGACTGGTGGTTGGTGTGGGCCATATTGAGAGGTTCAACCCCATCGTCTCCGAGATGGCCAAGATCGCCAAGAGGCCGGCTTATGTCTCCATAAAGAGGCACAATCCCACCTCCAGCCGCATCACCGATGCCTCGGTGGTGGAGGACCTCATGATCCACGATATCGATGTGGCCTTTAATGTGCTATTCAAGGGAGAGGAAGACTTTCATATTCACAGCGCCGGAAGCGCCAATTTCTGCGAGGCTCTGGCCGTATTTCCCCATTCGGTCCTGGCCATATCCGCCAGCCGCCTCTCCTCCAAGAAATTCCGCACCTTTTATGTGGAGTCGGAGGACTTCACCGCGGAAGGCGACTTCATGACCCAGGAGGTCTACATCTACCGCAAGCCTGGGAAATATGGGGTGGAGAACGAGAGGTATTTGCAGGAGAATATCATCGAGAAGGTTTTGGTGAACAAGGTCGAGCCTCTCAAGGTGGAGCTCAAGGCATTCCTGGACTGCGTTAAAGCCAGAAAGAGCTTCCCGGTCACGCCAGAGGAGGCGCTCAAGAACCTGCAGATCTGCGAGAGGATCAAAAGGGACCTGCATATCGGTGCTCCTTAGGAGAGAGTCACGGAGAACTATGAGTCAAAGCCAGGGCTACTATGCCCATCCCACGGCCATTGTAGAGAGCCAGGACATAGGCGAGGGCACAAAGATCTGGCATTTTGCTCATGTCCGGTGCGGGGCAAAGATAGGCGACAGCTGCAACATCGGAAAATCGGTCTACATAGACAACGGAGCGGAGATCGGAAATAATGTCAAGATCCAGAACTTCGTCTCCGTCTATAAGGGAGTGGCCATAGAAGACGATGTGTTCGTGGGCCCATCGGCCACCTTCACCAATGACCTCTACCCCCGGGCCTTCATCTGGGATGAGGAGCGCGTCTCCGCAACCCGCATCTGCAGGGGCGCCAGCATAGGAGCCAATGCCACCATCGTCTGCGGCATAACCGTGGGAGAGTATGCCATGATCGGAGCAGGCAGCGTTGTGGCTGAGGATGTGCCGCCTTTCGGCCTGGTGCTGGGCAACCCCGGCCGGCTGAGGGGATATGTCTGCCGCTGCGGCCGTAGGCTGGATCAGGAAGAGAGGCCGGAGAGCGGGCGCAATGTTTATCGCTGTAGAGCATGCGGCAAGCAGGTGGAGATAAAGCCACGAGGGTTTCATTAGATAGATGGGGAAGCATGAGGCAGATGGAAAAGCATGGCCAAGGATGAGGAAGGATAATAGATATGCAAAATAGCGCTGAAATCGCAGTAATTGGCCTCGGCAATGCTGGGCTGCCCCTGGCAGCGGTCATAGCCGACAGCGGCATTGCCGTCATGGGCGTGGACATCAACGAGAGCCGCTGCCTGGCCATAAACCGGGGAGACAATCCCATCGCAGAGGAGCCCGGCCTGGAGGAGCTCTTAAAGAGACATGGCGGCAAGAGGCTTGTGGCCACGCCGCGCTTCCAGGATGCGTCAGGCTGCCGGACATTTATAGTCATAGTGCCCGTTTTTGTGGACGCCAGCTACAATCCCGACTTTTCCATTATGAAAAGCGCTCTGGAGTCTTTGGGCAAGATCCTCAAGAAAGGGGATCTGGTGGTGCTGGAGACCACCTTCCCGCCCAAAACCACAGAGTATATGGCGGAGAAGCTGCTCTGTCGGTCCAGCGACCTGTTGCCCGGCGACTTTTATTTGGCCTACTCCCCGGAGAGGATAATGACCGGATACAGCATCTCCAGGCTGAAAGAATTTACCAAGGTGATCGGGGGCAGGGACGAGGAGAGCGGCATAGTAGCCTATCAGGTTTATAGTAGGTTCATCAATAACCTCCATCTGGTCTCCTCGTCTCGGGTGGCAGAAATGATCAAGGTCATGGAGGGCTGCTACAGGGATGTCAATATCGCCCTGGCCAATGAGCTATTCAAGATCTGCCAGGATCTGGAGGTGGACTTTTTCGAGGCCAGGGACAAGGCCAACCATCAGTTCTGCCATATCCACCTTCCCTCCACCGGTGTGGGTGGCCACTGTATCCCCGTCTATCCCTGGTTTTTAATCAAGGAGATGGAGAAGAGGGAGCACTTCAGCCACTGCCGCCTGCTCAGAGCAGGGCGGGAGATAAACGACGAGATGATAGATTACTGGGCAGAGAGAATTCTCATGCAATGCCTGAAGATAGACAAACCTCTATCCCGCATAAAGATCTGCATCAAAGGAATCACCTACCGCCCAGGAGTCAGGGAGTTCTATCACAGCCGCAACCTGGCTCTGGCGAAGCTGCTGGCGGAGAAGGGGCTGGATGTCTATGTATCCGATCCACTGTTATCCGGTGAGGAGGTGGAGGGCAGAGGATTGCGATTCATAAAGCCGGAAGAAGCGGATCTGGTCTTCGATCCCTTTGCTCTCTGTTTCGCATAATCGGTGATGAAAGATGAAGATTGCTTCAATAGTTGGGGCCCGTCCCAATTTCATAAAACTCTCTCCGGTGGATAAGGAGCTGCAGAAGAGGGGAATAGATCATATAATAATTCATACCGGCCAGCATTATAACTATGAGATGGATCGGGTGTTCTTCGAGGATATGGGCATACCAAGCCCTGAATACCACCTGGGCATAGGATCGGGCAGCCACGGCTTTCAGACCGGAGAGATGCTCAAAAAAGTGGAAGAAGCGCTGACCGCGGAGAAGCCGTATGCAGTGATCGTCTATGGTGATACCAACTCCACCCTAGCCGGAGCCATGGCTGCGGCCAAGCTGCATATAAAGTGCGCCCATATCGAGGCAGGGCTGCGGTCTTATGATAGGGATATGCCCGAGGAGATCAATAGGGTGCTCGTGGACCATTGCTCCGACCTTCTGCTCTGTCCTACAGAGACCGCAGTGGACAATTTGAAAAAGGAGGGCATAACCGAGAACGTCTACCTCACCGGTGATGTGATGGTGGATGCCCAGAAAGACTGCCAGAGGATCGCTGAGGAGAAATCTCAGATCCTGAAGAGGCTAGGGCTAAAGGAGAAAGAGTATTTTCTGGCCACAATCCACAGGGCCTCGAACACGGATGAAAAGAACAATCTTGCCGCCATAGCCGGGGCTCTGGAAGCTCTGGATAATGTGGTCTTCCCCTGTCACCCTCGCACGGAGAAGTATCTCAAGGATTTCGGCCTCTGGCAGGACTTGGCGGCCAGGATCAATGTGATCAAGCCGGTGGGATATCTGGACATGCTCCTTTTGGAGAAGAACGCCAAAAAGATCATCACCGACTCGGGCGGGGTGCAGAAGGAGGCCTACCTTCTGGGAGTGCCCTGCATAACCCTGAGAGATGAGACGGAATGGGTGGAGACAGTTGATGACGGCTGGAATGTTCTGGTGGGTCCGAATCGGGAGGAGATAATCGATGCTGTCAGGCGCTTCGAGCCGGATCATGAACGCCAGGATGTATTCGGGAAGGGAGAGGCCAGCACAAGGATAGTTGAGCTGGTGAAAAGGCTGGCAGAAAAATAGGTGGATCTTGAAGGTACTTTTATTAGCCAACCAGCCGGAGAGGACAACCAGGCTGCAGATGTTCCGAGGGACTTTGAAGTCCCTGGGATATGAGGTGATCATACCCAGCTTTGGCACCAGAAATTGGCTTAGCATTGCCGCCAAAGCCAAGAAGATAGCCAGAGAAGAAAAGCCAGATGTGGTCCACATCTTCAATGTTCCGGACATTATCTATCATGGATTCGGGGAGCTGCACGGCCTGGCTTATAAGAAGCTCATCTTCGACTACAGATCCCCCTGGGGCATTGAGCTAGCTCAGACCTTCGGCCGGCCGGGCAGGATTTTTGCAGAGCGCTTTGAAAGAGAGCTGGCCCGCTCTGCCGATGTCATCACCGCAGTAAATGAGCCTTTGGCAGAGAAGGTGCTGCAATACTCACCGGGCAAGACCGTCCATATAGTGCCCAATTATCCCCTTCGCTCCTTCTCCGAAAAGAAAGCAGAGGCAGAGACGGGCGAATTTGCAGCTCTGCCGGAGACAGAACCGGTGGTATTCATTGGCAGGGTCTGCACTCAGGAGGGAATAGGAAAGCTGCTGGAGGTAGCCAGGTCCCTGCCGGAAAGGGAGTTTTGGATTGTAGGCGGAGGGCCATTCGCCAGTTTCTATCTCTGGAGGATGCCGAAAAATATCAAGAATCTGGGATGGCAGCCTCATGATAAGGTTGCGGCCATCTTGAGGCATGCCCGGCTCTGCCTCATACCCCGTGAGGAGAATGCTCTGACGCCTTACTCTACAGAAAAAAGCGTTTGGAAGCTGAATGAGTACCTGGCGCTGGGAAAGATGGTGGTGGCGTCCGGGGTTTCTGCCCGGGAGAAGAGAAAGAATCTCAAGATCGTCAAGCCTAAAGAGCTGGTGGATGCAGTAAAAGAGAGCCTCATGCAGCAGCCTGAAAAGCTCTTGCCCGAGGACTGCAGGTTCTGGGAGGGCAATGAGGGAGTCATCCGAGAGGTTTATGAGAGCCTTTGAGACATGTCGGCTTTCAGTTCAATCATCCTTAATGCTTTCTATGCTGGATATCTCTTTCATAGCTCTAATTTCAATTTTCGCATCCAGAAAATGCCCCGCCGTCCAGATGTTGGTCTTGGCATGAAGCGATATTTCCCGCACGCTGTAGCTTCCCCCGGCCAGGGCCAGATAGGGGATGAGCTGGTCGGCCAGGTGAGCGTCTACCGCCGCAGGCGACTGCATTTCCCTTATTAGCTCCTCTGCCGCCCTGGCTCCCACCGTCTCAGCGGCAAGGCCCCTCTCACCCAGGCTGCTGGCACCCTTTCCTGCCATCCAGAGAGTGATGCCGCTTCCGATAGAGGCAAGCCTGGCTGTCTCCTGAAGGACCTCCGCCTCATACCCCGCCTCCTGCAGGCGCTTGATGGCTGAGGCGGCCTGCCGCTCCGCCACATGCTGAGGCAGGTTGGAGCAGTGGGAGATTCCCCTAATTCTATCCTGGGCGGGATCGAATGGTTCATAAGAGATGTGGGCTGGCTTGAGGCGCGACGGTTCGACCTCCAGGAGCACCTCTCCCTGACCCCGGGGATAGTAGCCCCTTCTGAGGAGCTCTAGTCTGGCCTTGCCACCGAAAAAAGAGAGCGCCGGCAGAAAGACATTCCTGAAGTAGTCCACGGTGGGAGACCACTGCACATCCGTTCCACCCTGCACATGCAGGGATGTTCTTCCGTCCGCATGCAGCAGGGCAGGCAGGAGGCACTGCATCAGCAATGTCACGCTTCCCGCTGTTCCTATCTCCACCCGGCGGCAGCCGCCGCAGATCTCCCTGGGGCAGAATAGAACCTCTTCCGAGCCCGGCTCGGCCCCTTTTATCTCCGCATTGCATATCTCGCCCAGTGTTCTGATGGCCTGAGCATGCTGAGCCGCCAGGCCAGGCTTGGGCCGGGCCTGCCGGATTTTTTTAATAAGCACGCCTTTTCCGGTCACGGCGGACAGAGCAACTGAAGTGCGCACGATCTGGCCGCCGCCCTCTCCATAGGAGCCGTCTATCTCGATCATCTCATCAGTCCTGATATCTTACCCTGATCTGTTATTTTCTGAATGCGAACCAGGCTTCCTGGCGCTTACCTTGAGGCTGGAGATGGAGCTTTCCACCTTTCTGATCTCCTCGGGCGAGCCCTCCAGGCTCATCAAGATGGCCTGGCCGGTGGGATCATTGGTCATGCAGTCCAGGGGAAATTCCGACTCGCCAATAACGTCAATCTCCTCAAATCCGGCTCCAGCTATGGCATCAAGATACCTTTCTTTTGATACCGCTCTGGCCAGGCATCCCACATAGGCCTGGATGGATTCTTTAACGAAATTGGGCAGACTCCTCTGGAGGACAATGTCCGATACCATCAGCCTGCCGCCAGGCCTCAGCACCCGGAAGGCCTCCCGGAAGGCCTTATCCTTGTCCGGAACCAGGTTGATGACGCAGTTGGAGATGACGGCATCAACGGCGCCGTCCTCAACCGGCAGGGCTTCTATCTCCCCCCGCCGAAACTCAACATTTCCGTAGCCTCCCTTTTTGGCATTGGCTGCTGCCCTCTCCAGCATCTCCTCGGTCATATCCACACCTATGACCCGGCCCTCTTTGCCCACAGCCTGGGAGGCCAAGAAGCAGTCAAAGCCGGCGCCAGAGCCCAGGTCCAGGACGGTCTCGCCCTCCTTGAGTTCTGCCAGGGTCACGGGATTGCCGCAGCCGAGCCCCAGATTGGAGCCCTCCGGCACCGCCTCCATCTGCTCCTCAGTGTATCCCATCTTCCTGCTCATCTCCTGCGGCTTAGCCGAGCCGCAGCACCCGGATTGGCAACAAGAGCTGCCGCTCTTGGCCACCCGGGAGTACCCCTTTTTTAAGGCCATCTTCAGCTCTTGATCTTTGATCGTCTCCAATCCTCCCCATCTCAACAAAAGCTCATAGCTCTACGGTTCACTTTTTCGGGACCTTCTGTCATCACCCAATAGGACATGATGCGCACAAACAGATATGGTATGCCTGGATTTAGGCATTTCTGAAGATGGATGGGAAAAATATGGATGCTCTGAAGCAGTTACACGCACGGCAGCCAATCGACACTGATAGCCCCGCAGGTGGAGTTGCCCCAGAGCTGAATGAACTTCTCGATGGAGAAGACACCGGTTAGGTCCTCGACGGATTTGCTGTACTCAGCATGGCGGCCTTTTAGCTGCGGATCAGCCTGCGTGTCTCGCGAGAGCCAGCCTATGTGGGCCACGCCTATGACATTGCTGTTCAGATTGGCCTCCAGCACTCCTGTGCAGCAGGGTGGACAGTCCTCATCCAATTTGATAGTTGCTGGAATAAAACGCTTCGGCCAGGAGGGTACCGCTTGGGGGGCAACTGGTGGCAAATAATCGATATCAGATATTTTAAGACCACTATGTCCTCTTGTCTTGACCTCGGTGGTCTTCTGCAGGTGCTCGGCATGGGTGTACATCTCAGTCAGCACAGCGCCGATTCTGTAGTTCTGTACGCACAGCTTCTCCATCCACTTCTGGTCATAGGCGCCGGTCTGGTAAGAAACGGGCATATACTCGAACTCCGCTTCCTTGGTGAAGTTGATGTAATCCATGGAGCAGGCGCTTCCGGTTGGCCATTGGCAGCCTGGGGTCAAACTGGCCGGAATTCGACCCAAGTGTATCCCATCAACAAATCCATCCAAATTCCACAAAGGTTCAAGCCAAGGATAGTCTTTGAGATATAAGGTATCTCCTTTTTTTACTTCTAATATATATTATTCAAAATATATTGTACCTTTATCAAATAATACCAATAAATGTTCCGGGTCTTGTTTGCTGCCTATGGGTGTTCCATCCCTATTCAGCTGCCTCTCGGCCTCCAGTTCAGTCCTCTCGCTGATGACGTTACCGGAGCCGGACTCCTTCTCAACCAGCTTCTGGCCTACAAAGCCCCACTGGGTTGAAATGATCACCTCTACGTTCTTGTAGCCTACACCCTTGACTGATGCCTTTTCATACATATAGTTGGTAGCTCCCGCCATGCCAAATAGCGCAATGACGAGCACCGCCAAAATCAATAGGTTCTTCGTGCTCGAATCCCTCCCTGGGATGATTGAAGTTGAACTACAATTGGAACACGTTGGGTTCTTCTATATTTAAACATTATGAAATAGAATTATAAAAGGAGATTCTGGAATAAGGATAACTCGGAAAAATTATGTTGAGCCGATTCCTCTATTCCACAGCCTCAGCATACTTTTCCGAGAACTCCTGGCACTGGCCGATGATGCGGGCGGCGGCCTCCCTCAAGACTACAATTGGATCTGCGCCCTTGGTGGTCAGCCGGAAGACGGGATTGTCCATGATGGGAAACTTGGTGTCGTATGTGGCCATGACCACCCTCTCATCCGTCAGCAACTCAGTTCGCAGCAGATTCAGTATGGTGTGCCCTTCTCCTATAAACTCGATAACCGCCTGGTCGTCCGTCTTTTTGATGATCTTCAGATTCATCAGACCACTCCCAGTCCATAAGCAGAGCTCATCTTGCGGGTCTCGGTGCTGCCGCAGTTGGGGCAGACCAGCTTGCTGTCCTTTCGGGCCAGACCAGTGAGGCAGCGATTGCAGTAGGCCTTAATCACTCCCAGGTCCTCGTCTCCTGTGGAAAGCCTCATCTGCCTCTCATCTATGATCTTGGCCTTGAGTATGTCGCGCAGGGAGAAGAGGTGACGCAGGTCTTTGACATAAGAGCTTCTCACATTGGATATGTGAATTGTCGCCTCCTCATCGGACAGAGGCCGGTTCTCATGCCCCTTCTTAAAGGCCAGTGAGACTATGACCAGGCTGTCCTTGAGGTCGATCACCTCACCCACCACTATATCCCCCTGGGAGAGCCTCACCGGGGCATTGCTCTTGGGTATAACGCTGGCGGATCTGGTCTTTGAGTCTATCCTGACCAGACCGGCGGTAGATGCAAATATCTTTCCTCCCCGGGAGTAGGTGCAGTCTCCGGAGACAAATTCCTCCGTGGATCCCACCACATCGCCGGGAAGCACAAAGCTGCCGTCCATCATATTTCCTCAATTTAAATCTATAAGTGCGATATTGATCTTCATTTGGTCTCGATCCTTTTTCTGACCTGGGATATCATGAGCTTCTAGTATCTAAAGCCTGGCATGGGCCAGCAATCACCGATCCGGATCAAGGCGAACACGATATTCGGTACAGCTCAACCTCTATGGTCTTGACCGATCTGCTGTGAAACTCAAAGCTTTTCTTGAGGGGATAGGCCAGGCGATGGACCTCCTGAACCAGGCAAGGCTGGATAAAAGCCCGGATAAACCTCTCGCTGCCCTGGTTATGCAGAGAGTAGACCGTTCTGGCCGTCCTGACAGCCCGGCTGAGAAATGCCCTGTCTCCGGCGCTGGCCTTCTGGGCTCCAAATGGCGGGTTCATGACCACGGTGTCTATCCCCCTCAGGCAGATGCGGCTAACATCTCCCTGGATGAAGTCCACATCGGCGCCAACCAAATCTGCATTTCGACGCGCCACCGCCAGGGCCTTATGGTCTATCTCCACTCCCACCGCCCTTGCCCCCAGCAGAGCCGCACCTATGGCCAGGACGCCCGTCCCGCATCCCAGGTCGCAGACGGCACCAAGGTCACCATGCATGGCTGCCAAAAAGAGCATCTCTGCAGCAACAGAGGCAGGCGTGGCATACTGCTCTCTCTCTATGGATGGCTGAGAAAAGCCCTCCATCCTCTCCAGAATCATCTCCAATTGCTTTTTTTTCATTGGCTTGCCGGTTTGGTATGAGAGCAGTGCTATATCAAATATAGCAATATCTCTATTCCCAGGAGAAATAAGACTAGGGCGCTGAGGACCTTGAGAGCCAGAATTATTCGGGGGGAGATGGGATTGATGATCTCCTCCTCCATCTCCAATTCATCACCTGCCGGAGCGAGTTGAGGGCCTGCCTCCTCTATTTCCTCATCAGGAGCTTCATCTCTATGTACTGTTCCATCATATCTCAGGCCGAAGCCATCTGCAAGAGGCTCTATCATCTCCGTCCTCTCGGCTTCCGACTCCCGCCATATCGGCTCGCCTCCTTCAAGCCTCTCCTCCATCCCGGCAAATGCCTCTGCCCTTGCCTCCACCCGGAAGAGAGACTTCTGCATAGGCAGCTCTCCTTTAGGCAGGAGCAGACAGCTGCCGTTTTGGAGGGCTTGGGCCGGCTCATCCCATGATCTTTTCTCTGCAGATGCTCCCCCGGGCCAGGATTGGGGATATGCCCCTTCCTGGCTCTCATCGGCTAGGACCAGGTCTCTTTCTCTTTCTGCTCTTGTCTTCCAGCTCTGCCTCCCATCGGATGCGAGCGAAGCTTCTCCTCCCGTCTTCTGGCTGAACTCTTCCTCATCCGCAATATCTATAAAGATGGGCTCTGCCTCGCTCCGGTCTCTATCCGCCTGCTCTGGGAGGTCCTCTTTGCCCGGCGTCTCATCATCATCTTTGATGTCGCTCAAATCGGATACAATCATGGCTTCGGACAGGGCCAGCAGGGCAGCTCTCTCCGTCTCCCAGGCCCAGCTCCGGCTGCCATCCGCCTGCTCTTCATCAATCCCTGTGCCGGCATCCTCTCCGTCTTCAGGCAGACGATCCGGCGCCTCGAGCACCTCTGCCGCCCTTTCTATCATCCTGGAGATCGCAGTCTCCTCTGCCGCATATTGGAGCTTGGCCTGCCGCAGGGCAGATGCAGCCTCTTGCCTATTCTTTTGTTCTATGACCGGAATCTCTGCCTCTATTGCCGATTTGAGGCTCTCCAAAGCCCGGCGAACAGTCTCTCCTGCACCATTGGGAAAATGGGCCTCGGCTGCTATCAGGAGATATTCTGCGCTGCAGGACAGGGCAGATCTGATCTCTCGAAGATCGTAGGTCATCTTGTCGGCTCGGCGAGCCTGACATAAACCTGCCGTGACTTTCTGCAGAGCCAGGATTTCCGCTTTCTTCTCCTCGCTATTGCCGGAGGCGGCACTGTCCAGGGCGGCCATGGCCTTTTCCGCCAGCAGAATTGCCTCCGGATCCGGCGTCTGCTCATTGATCCGGGAGAGATAGGAACGTCCCCTGGCCAGTGCGGCTCTGGCTCTGATCTCGTCCTTTCTCCGGGGAAGAATTTCCGCCAGTTCTTGATAGCGATCTGCCGAACGGACAAAGAGGCGAGCCGCCTCTTTCCTCTTCTCCTGCCCTGATGCCGTACCGGGGCCTTCAGCTTTTATAGTCTCTCTTATGCTCTCCTCAGCCAGAGAGCTATAGGCTCTGGCCAGGCTGCTGAGAGCCTTCTGGTAATTCGGCCGGGAGTGCTCCGGAATCAACAGAACTGCTCTTTCCAGGGGACTGCGGGCCGCAGAAGGCTGGCCCATCTGCAAGAGGGTGCTTCCCAGATCGGCCAGGACGGCACCGAGGTTTGCGCTCTCCCCCATCTCCTCCCATATGGAGATGCTGGAGTGCATATATCCGAGGGCTCGATCCAGATCGCCACCTTCCCTGGCCATCCCGCCCAGGCGGCTGAGAATCCAGGCCGCACCTCTCTTGTCCCCCAGCCTCTGGAAATCAGCCAGGCTCCTCTCGAAATATCTGCCCGCCAGCTCTCTCTCCCCCATGTCGGCATAGATCCGGCCTATGCTGCCGGTCATCTGGGCGATTCCAAGGCTGTCTCCATCTTCTTCGAATATCTTCAGGCTGCGGTGAGCATGCTCTATAGCCCGGCTGGAGTCGCCCATCTTTCGGTAGGCCGATCCCAGGTTTCCCAGTACATGGGCCAGGCTGATCCTGTCTTCTTCTCGGGAGAAGATCTCTGCTGCTTCCTGGTAGCAGGACAATGCCCGCCTCATATCCCCCTGATCGGCATAGGCCTGGCCCAGGTTGTTCTTCAGAATCGGACTTAAAACCGGATCGAGGCAGAGGGATATAGCCCTCTTGTATGTCTCTGTTGCCAGGCGGAAGTGGCCGGCCTGGCGACAGATATCTCCCAGCCGCTTCAGCTCATAAACATCGGTCAGCTTCTCGGAAAGTTCTTGACAGATTCCCTCCTCGATCCGTCCATTAAGGCTGTCCTCCAGCAATCGGGCCACAAGATCTCTGCAGCATCCTTCAATTGCATTGATATCTATTTCTTTAAGGGAACCTATCCCTTTGGAGAAAGAGGCATAGATCTCCTGGAGAACAACTAGTTGATCCATGACTCATAAGATAACTTATATCTTTATATAGTTTTTGAACAAATCAAATTCTCTAAATTCGATGCCTGGTTTTGAATATCGGCCTTGAAGAAGCCTTTTATACCTTGGTTGGCAGTGATTTTTTGGAGAATATTGAAAATGGAGTTCACTGCACATGAAAAATACGAATTCAAGCGTGTTCTCGATGATCTGAGGAGCAAGACAGGCAGAGGAACCGAGCTAATATCACTTTACATTCCTCCTGACAAGCAGATCTCCGATGTAACCGCCCAGCTGCGCGAGGAGTACGGCCAGGCGGCAAACATCAAATCCCGCGTCACCAGGCTTTCCGTGCAGGGCTCACTGGAGTCGGCCATGTCCCGGCTCAAGCTCATACCCCGCCCTCCTCCCTACGGGGTGGTCCTATTTATCGGCGCTGTGGATGTCGGTGCCAACAAGACCGAGATGTACAGCGTGGCACTGGAGCCTCCCGATCCCATTATCACCTACCGTTATCATTGCGATTCCCAGTTCCTCTTGACGCCCTTGGAGGAGATGCTGGCGGACAAGAAAACCTTCGGGCTGATAGTCATCGACAGGCGGGAGGCAGCCGTGGGCTTATTAAAGGGAAAATATATCGAGCCCATAAAGACCCTGACCTCCTCGGTGCCCGGCAAGCAGAGGAAGGGCGGCCAGTCCAGCCACCGCTTTCAGCAGCTCCGATTGATCGCCATTCATGACTTCTACAAGAGGGTCGGGGAGTCGGCTACGGAGGCATTCCTGGCCATTGATCCCAAGGACCTGGAGGGGATACTTATCGGAGGCCCCTCGCCCACCAAGGAGGAGTTCATGGATGGCGGCTTCTTGCATCACGAGCTGCAGCGCAAGGTCCTTGGTGCTCTGGATGTCTCTTATACCGATGAGTCGGGCCTGTACGAGCTGGTTGATGCGGCCCAGGACAAGCTTTTAGACCTGGAGCTGACCCAGGACAAGGTGGTCATGCGCCGATTCATGAAAGAGCTGGTATCGGACAAGGGCCTGGCTGCCTATGGTGAGGCGGAGGTCAGAGACAACCTGGAGCTGGGGGCGGTGGAGGTCCTGCTGCTCTCGGAGGATCTGCGAAAGACCAGGGCAAGGATAGAATGCACCAACCGCTCCTGCGACTTCTCCCAGGAGCAGACCCGCACCAGCGCCTCTGAGCCTCCCGGAAGCTGTCTTAAATGCGGCAGCGCTCTGGCTATTGTCGAGGAGGAGGATATCGTCTCCAATCTGTCCAAGCTGGCGGACAAGGGCAGTGCTACAGTCAAGATCATATCCACCGAGTTTGAGGAGGGAGCCCAGCTCTACAAGGCCTTCGGGGGAATTGCGGCCATATTGAGGTACAAGACCAGCCATATCTAGGGGCGATGAGAACGATAGAGATCTTTGTCAGCTCCTCGGTGAAGCCAACCGAGCGGGTGGATCGGGTGGTGTCAGCCATAGAGAACATCTTTCCTGGTCTGATCATGGACATCCGCTCCGACAGAATAGAGGCCTATGACGGCCTGGAGTCGCTTCGCATGATACATGAGCTGCTTCGCCGGCAGAAGATCCTGGATGCCGCCAGATCGGAGATGCTGCGGGGACTGGATGGCGAGGCCACCAGCTTCCGGCTGAACAAGCAGGCGGCACTGATGGGCTTTGTCAGCTTTCCGGCGGAAGAGGAGCCTTTGGGCTCTATTCATATCAGAATCACCGGAGGAGAGAGGGTGATAGACTGGCTGGCCCCCAGAACTGAGAACGGCGTTCCCATTTTAGAGATGGATCTGGCCGAGCTGAGCGGATATGGGGAGGATGATCTGCAGATGGGGGAGGGGCAAAAGAGCGAGGTAGATGGGGATGTTTAGCTTCTCCTCCAGCAAGCTGGTGGACCGGCCTTTCGACTGGGCTTACCAGCTCAAGGATCTGGGCTACAGCGGCTGGGAGATAGTAAACGAGGGACGGCAGAGGCTGACGGCGGAGAGCATGGTCCAGGCCAGGGAGATAGTAGAGACCACTGACCTGGTCATCACCATTCATCTGCCTTATTCCGACCTCAACCTGGCCTCGGTCAACCAGCCCATATGGGAGGAGACGGTGCGGCAGATGAAGAGCTGCCTGGACCTGGCCAGCGAGTTCTCTCGCCTGGCGGTGCTGCATCCCGGTCACTTCTCTCCCCTGGGAATGCAGATGCCCGATGCGGCCTGGTCCCAGAGCATTCTGGGAATCCAGCAGGTATGCGATCATGCCGCTAGGCTGGACATGAGGGTGGCGGTTGAGAATATGGTCAATATGCCCGCCATACTGGGTCGCAGGCCGGAGGAGATCCTGGGTATAATTGAGACTGTGGATCGAGAGAATGTGGGCTTTATCTTCGATGTGGGTCATGCCAACACCAATGCAAATGTGGAGGATTTTCTAAAACATAGCAGTAGAATGGTTCACATCCATGTTCATGACAACCACGGTGAGAGGGACGAGCATCTTCCGGTGGGAAACGGGACCGTCCCCTGGAAGAAGGTTGTGCAGGCCCTTCGGGGCTATGAGGGCCGGATAGTCACCGAGTCCCGCTCCCTGGAGGAGGGGCAGAGGTCGGTGGTGCGCCTTAAGAGGCTGATGGGGATCTAGGATTATGGTTTCGATATTGGAGAGGCTTTCTGGCAGCATGCTGGAGGAGTTCGAGGGCAAGGATAGGGCCAGAGAGGAGGCCTTTCGCCTCTCCCGGGAGACGGTCCGCCTCTGCTCCTCATCCATCCGCTCCGTGCACCGGGGCGAACTGGACGGGGCGCAAAGGCTGATGGAGGAGGCGGGGGCAGCTCTCGATAGGATTCGAGAGGCTCTGAAGGACCACCAGGACATTCGCTATGCCGGGTTCGTGGATGCTGCGGAGCAGGAGTACGCCGAGGCCAGGAATGTTTATTCCATCATCGCCTGCGGCAGGATTCAGATGCCGGAGGAGGTGGGGGTGGAGCGCATCAACTATCTCTGCGGCCTGGGAGATCTCTGCGGCGAGCTGCGCCGTCATATTCTGGACCTGATCAGGGCCGGGCGGCCGGAAGAGGGGGAGAGATTCCTGGAGGTCATGGAGGAGATCCACGATCTGCTCATGCTCTTCGATTATCCCGATGCCGTCACCCGGGGTCTGCGGCGCAAGAGCGATCTGGCCAGGAGCATGCTGGAGAGGACTAGGGGAGATCTGACCAATGCCCTGGAGCTGGCTGAGGTGGCCCATTATCTTCGATCCAGTCGAGCCTCACGGGAGGCAGATCAGTTGAATAAGTGAAATATAAATAAGTTTGACTGTAAAATTAAATAGGCCCTTATTAATTATAAATAATTAATAAAATAACAGATAACTCAATAGACCATTGATTTCCGGAGCCAGAGAAGCATGAAGTTTGATCCCAGCTTGATTAAAGAGGCTGCCAAGGAGGATTTTGATAAAGCCTGGCAGCAAGGAAGGGATTATCTCGGTCGTCCCTCCATGAATGAAAGATATCCCAGGAACAGCTATTCATTCGGATCGGTCCATCCAATATTTGATACCATCCAGAAGCTGCGGGAGGCCTACGTCCGGTTGGGCTTCTCCGAGGCCATGAATCCGGTGATAGTAGATGCATCTGACGTATACCGCCAGTTCGGATCCGAGGCCCTGGCCGTCCTGGATCGCTGCTTTTACCTGGCCGGGCTGCCCAGGCCGGACATAGGCATGTCTGAAGATAGGGTCTCCCAGGTCAATTCCCTGCTGGGCCGCCAGATATCCGAGGAGGAGGTGCAGGCCCTGCGCCAGATCCTGCACGGCTACAAGAAGGGCAAGGTGGAGGGAGACGATCTGGTGGGGGAGATTGCGGCAGCATTAGGCGCTCACGATGCCCTCATCTCCACCGTTCTGGAGAAGGTCTTTCCCGAGTTCCGGGAGCTGAAGGCCGAGGCCACGTCCCGGACCCTGAGGAGCCATATGACCTCGGGCTGGTTTATCTCCCTCTCTCATCTCCACCACCGCAGCCGCCTGCCGGTCAAGCTATTCTCCGTGGACCGATGCTTCCGCCGGGAGCAGGCGGAGGATGCGGCCAGGCTGATGAGCTACTACTCCGCCAGCTGTGTGATCATGGACGAAGAGGTGAGCGTAGAGGACGGCAAGGCGGTGGCGGATGGCCTGCTCAGCCAGTTCGGATTCGAGAAGTTCCAGTTCCGGCCGGACGAGAAGAGGAGCAAGTACTACACCCCGGGAACCCAGATTGAGGTCTTTGCCTATCATCCCGGCCTGGTGGGCTCGGCCACCAAGTACAGCAGCGGCTGGGTGGAGGTGGCCACCTTCGGCATCTACTCGCCGACGGCTCTTTCTCAGTATGACATACCCTATCCGGTGATGAACCTGGGCCTGGGCGTGGAGAGGCTGGCCATGATTCTGCATAACTCCCAGGATCTGCGGGCTCTATCCTATCCCCAGTTCCAGACGGAGTGGTCTCTTTCCGCCCGGGAGATGGCCCAGATGATCGCTGTGGAAAAGGCTCCGTCCACGCCCGCCGGCCAGGCCATAGCCGAGGCTGTGGTGGCTGTATGCGCCGAGCATGGAGATGCGCCCTCCCCCTGCGCCTTTGTCGCTTGGGAGGGGGAGCTCTTCGGCAGAAGGATACGTGTATCTGTGGTCGAGCCGGAGGAGAACACCAAGCTCTGCGGCCCGGCGGCTCAAAATGAGATCGTGGTCTACAAACAGAACATCATGGGCATACCCAGAACCTCTCGCTGGGAGGAGGCCTTTGCCGAGGGCGTCTCCACCGGAATCAGGTACATCGATGCCTTTGCCGCCCAGGCGGCCTATGAGGTTGAGGCGGCAGCCATGGTCGGCAAGGAATCTGAGACGCGGGTCCGGATAGTGAGAGCCCCGGGAGACATCAACATCAAGATCCAGCCTGCTCTGGAGAGGTATATCACCAGCTACAAGCACAAGATGGACCTGCGAGGACCGGTCTTCACCACGGTCAAGAGCGAGATCCTGGGATAGAGGATGCAGATGAAAGACGCTTCTGCAAATGCTGATGCCAAGAAGGTCGCGGGCGAGGCGGCGGCAGGCCTGGTGAAAAGCGGCATGATTGTGGGTCTTGGCACCGGCTCCACTGTGGCCTGGACCATCAGGCGGCTAGGGGAAAGAATAAAGGAGGAAGGGCTGGACTTTCTGGGAGTTCCCACCTCCTTTCAGGCCGAGAGCCTGGCCATAGAAAGCGGCATACGTCTCACTACGCTAAACCAGCATCCTGTTCTGGATCTAGCCATAGACGGGGCGGACCAGGTGGACGCCAGGCTCTATGTCATCAAGGGGGGCGGCGCAGCCCACACCAGGGAGAAGGTGGTGGCCTGCTCGGCTCGCCGGTTTGTGATTGTGGCTGACGAGAGCAAGTATGTGAAGCAACTGACCCACCCGGTTCCTGTGGAAGTGCTGCCCTTTGCCCTAAGGCCGGTTGAACGGCAGCTTGTGGAGCTGGGTGGAAAGCCAGTGCTGCGACTAGGAAAGATGAAGGACGGGCCGGTGATCACCGATAACGGCAACTTTGTCCTGGATGTGGATTTTGGAAAGATTGACGAGCCTGCAGAGCTTGGGGCAAGGATGAGCCGGATTCCGGGCCTGGTGGAGCACGGCATATTCGAGAACCTGGACGAGCTGTATCTGGCCAGAGAGGGCGGGGTGGAGATAATCAGAAGAGAGAGATGAAGGAGGGAATGCCATCCCTCATGCAGGCTCGGCCTCGAAAACCAGACTTATGGCCTCTTTTAAATTCTCCAGAGCCTCCTCTTTTGTCTCCCCCTGACTGATGGCTCCCGGCATTTTCAGGCATTGAACCGTATAGCCTCCCTCCTCCTGCGGTTCGAGGATGACAGCGTATTTCATGCTGATGTTAGTTGATGGAAGTTTTGTTTATAATCGGGGACGCTGCTTCGGATTTAGAACTTTATTATCAAGGCCAGGAAGTCCATCGATGCGGACGGCAAGAATCTGGGTGGCGTCCTGCCCATAGCGAGTGCCAGAAGAAGACAACCAGATCCCGGAACAGCTCTTGCGAACTCTCAATCCGAGGAGCTGAAGAGCATATCTGGCGTGTTCGGCGGTATTTGCAGGTGCTTTCAGATCCTGGCATTTCTAGTCCGCTCAATTTTATTGCAGGCAACATACTTCGCAGGGCAGATATCCTTGGTCTATGGCGTCCTGGGAACTTATAAACCAGACCGCATCTGATAGATTCATATCCCTGGAATGCGGGCAGCACGGATGGTGATATCTCGCTGTTGCTGCATTGCAAACAATCGGACCGTCGGAGCATTTGCTGTTATATGCATCTGCGCAATCATCACTATCATTTTTATTAGATTCCGTTTTGCAGGCTTCTGAGGGGTGAGTTCCATTCCACCAGCTCAGGGGATCAAATTCATTATTCCTGAAATCCCAAATGCAGGCATGCTTGGAGTCAACCAGCATCCTGTTGAAGTTGACCAGAGTTCCATCCTGCTCGGGGAGAAATAATACTGCCACCCAACGTCCCATGCTGTCCTTTCCGGTCTTATCATCGAGGTCCAATCTGATAGAGCTGCCGTTTAATACATAGGGAGCGCGGAGGGTCACGAATTCCCCATCCTTTAGGTTGGGGATGAAGTGAACCCTCGCCCAATTTTCATGTTTTCCTAAGGTTGATTGAAAGGGCCTTCTGGCATCTGATTCCG
>Ga0302252_1000473_pt1 | contig 35028 bp, 32 predicted proteins | sample AAG_RA_Leu_MG_FD_193511 | JGI IMG/M metagenome (GOLD analysis project Ga0302252, IMG submission 193511) | Enriched activated sludge microbial communities from anaerobic digester in WTTP, New Holstein, Wisconsin, United States - AAG_RA_Leu | ecosystem: Engineered > Bioreactor > Anaerobic >... | reverse complement strand
TACTATAACGATAGATGAGTTCTTGTCGGATAATGGTTCTGCCAAATCAGATGCAACCACTAACCCTGTTACCGTATCATCCGGTGCAGCAACTATCTACATAGAAGACAGCGAAGCAGAAACAATAACCGTGACAGCACATTCCAAACCATCGCTTGAAGAATCTTCAGGCACGGTGAGGTTCGGAACCATAAGCGGCTCTGGTGTGAACATTGATATGTGGAGGGAGACGGAGAGATGATAGTTGTTTTATAATCATTTAATAACATTAAGAAAGAAAAAAATTGTAAAAAGTAAAAATTTATGGTTTAATATAACCAAATATATATTTTTATAAATAAAATACTAAAATTTAAAAAATATTTATCCGCCTTCGCAAAGGACCACGACTATTAAGCCGTGGATGAATACGACAATATGCTTCGGCGGATTCCGCTCTGAGTATCTATGCGGAGCAGATAAAAGTACTGGGGCTGTTCGTATCGCTCAATACGAATCGAAGCAAGTAAAAGCGCGAGAGCTCCATAGCACAAATCCCAAAACTGGAAAAATGGGTCATATAATATCAATAGTAAATCAAAAAGGCGGCTGTGGAAAAACAACAACAGCGGTTAATCTTTCTGCATGGCTTGCTTCAAAAGGAAAAAAAACTCTCCTGATTGATTTAGATCCCGAAGGATATGCTACCCTGGGCTTAGGAATCAAGCCGAACTCTGTTGAACTCTCAATATACGATGTATTAATAAATAACATCTCCCTGGAACGGGCCACCATCCCTGCTTTTGTGGACAATCTTGATTTAATCCCGTCAAATCCAGTATTATCGGGAGCCCAGCTTGAAATAGCAAACCTCTTGGGAAGAGAAACAATCCTTCGCGTTGCTTTAAATAAATTGTTTTTAAGCAAAGCCTACGATTTTGTCATACTTGATTGTTCTCCAAGCTTGAATCTCGTAACCATTAACGCACTGGCAGCTTCAAAATTTGTTATAGTTCCGATACAGGCGCATTATTATTCGCTGCATGGAATGAAAGAACTGTTCTCAACAATTACTATAATAAAAGAACGTATTAACGCAGATCTTGAAATTTTAGGTATTTTAGTTACACTTTTTGATCCAAGAACAAAAATGAGTCACCATGTTTTATCTGACATCAGAGATTATTTTAAAGATAAAGTTTTTGGTACGGTTGTAAATACAAACGTAAAACTCTGCGAAGCATCAATGAACCAGAAACCAATATGCTTATATGATCCCGAGAGCAAAGGTTCAAAGGATTACGAACAGCTGACGGATGAAGTTATCGCACGTATACTTTCTCTCAATAAAGAATATGTGGCAGAAATGGCGTTTAAAACTTACGGGGGCTTCTATAAATAACCAGGAACCAGATAAAAAAAATGTTGTAAGCTCTATTTTTGACGACGCCAGTCAAAATAAGCAGAAAGTTTCGTCTCTTCTAAAATTTCCACAAGAAAAAACCGGAACACCCGGAGCGTTAAACACAAATATTGTTACTGAAGGTTTGTTTTTCCCGCGCAAAAATATAAAAAAAGCTTTTCCTTTTGGTGTTGATATTGGATCAACTTCTATCAAAATAGCACAGTTTGGGCTGTCAGGAGATGGCCTCAAGCTTATAGATTTGCATTCAGAAAATCTGCCCGAAAGCGAGTACGGTTCAGCTAATAAAAGCAAAGATATAAAAGAAACTCTAAAAAAACTTGTACAGGAAAAAAAGTTGAAAGGAAAAGCGTACGTTTCGATACCTTCTTCTTTTGTGACAGTTAAAAATATTAAAATACCCAAGATGCCTGTAAAAGAAGTCAAGCCTGCGCTTATCTGGGCGCTTAAACAAGATCCATCATTTGATATGAATGACGACTGTTTTGATTATATTATTTTAAATGAAGACAAAATCGACAAGGCTGAAGATTATTCGGTTCTTGTTATAATCGCGGAAAAAAGGGATATATACGAGCAAATAGAAATTTTTAAAGCAGCAGGAATCGAGCCGCTTACCGTTGAAACGGATGCCTTTGCCAATTTAGCAACGCTTGATTTTACAAGACAGCTAAATCGGGGAGAAGTTATATTGCTTCTTGATTTTGGTCAAGATGATACTTCACTTAGTATAGTAGTAGACAAAGAAGTTCAATTCTGCAGAAATATTACAGTTACAGGAAATATTTTAAATGAGTCAATAGCCCGAAAATGCGGAATTTCTCTCAAAGAAGCAGAAAAAATTAAACAGGAATTTGGGTTAAGCGAAATTTCCAAAGAGTATGATGAAAAAATTTTAAATGCTAGGGTGGCCTTAGAAGAGAGCACAAGAGAACTTATAGTTGACGTTGAGCATACTTTTAAATATTTTTCCTACCAGCTTACAAAATCTGAAATAAGAAATTTTGATAGGATTATCGTTACGGGAGGCTCTTCTTTGTTGAAAGGTTTCTCAAAAACGTTGCATGAAAGTTTTAAGGTACCCGTAGATTTTATAAAACCAGTGGATGTTAAGTATGTTGAGTCTGAAAATAACCCAAAATATGTTAGCTTGAAGGACTGTACCGGGTTATTTTCCGTTGCAATAGGGCTGGCCTTAACAAACATAAAATATTAAAAATCAATGAAAAGAATAAATCTGATACCACAGGAAGATTTGCAGAGGTCATCCGCATCAGGCAAGCTAAAGGCTAAATTTTCAGGTGCGCCGTTATTCCTAATTTTAAGTATCGTCTTAGGATGCCTGATATTGTTTTATTTTTTTAATCTGTCAACGGAACAGAGCTATAAAAAACAAATCGTCTCGGAACAGCAAAAGATCAATTCAATAGAAAAAAATATGGAAGCGCAAAAAATTTTATATGAACAGGTTATTTTACAGAAAAAAGACATCCAGGAAAAAATAACATATGCTCAAAATAAACTCTTGCTTCTCCAACAAATCGAAAAGAATAAGCTGGATCTTTACGACATCATGAAGATAGTGGCCGAGGTAGCTCCGAATGATTTGTGGCTTACTAAAATTAATTTAGACCAAAAAGGTAAAATGGTTATTGACGGCATAACATTTGATAATAACAAAATAAGCGAATTTATGTCTAGTTTAGATGAAAAAAAATATTTTAAAAACACTACCTTCAATTTTACACAACGAATGAAATTGGAAGAAAACCCGGCATTTAATTTTGAAGTGGTAACGAAACTGTTTGATTCAGAAGAAGAAAAGTGAAGCTGTGAAACGAAACCGCGTGCCATCCGTATTTAGGCGAGAAAATATATGATTGATTTTAAAAAAGCATATAACGAAATGGATTCCAAGAAAAAATGGATAGTCATCACTCTTATCGTAGCGCTTGTGTTTTCGTTTTATTATAATAATGTTTATAAAACCCACCTAAAAAACTTGAGAAATCTTAAATCTCAGGTGCTGGTTCTCAAAAATCGGTATAACAAACTTAATTCACAAATGCCGGATGTAAAAAAGGAGCAACTTGCCATAAGTGAACTTGAAAACAAGCATAAAGATTTGCAGAGTGAAATATATTTGTTAGAAGCCGAACTGCCGAGTCTGTCTAATATTTCAAGTTTTTTAAGTCAATTAATAAGTTTAAGTGCAGACTTAGGCATGGATTTTATACATATAAAACAGGGTAGCACAGAGAAAAAACAAGATTATGCCCGTCTTAATTTTGAAATAAAATTTAGTTCAGATTATGCGGGATTTGTGAATTATTTATACCGTCTCGGAAAAACATCTAATTTTACTGAGATTAAGAAAATTGAAATTGAACAAAGCAAGGAATTGGCGGATGGATTTTTTACTGCAACACTTGCTATGACAACACTGCTTGGCGGTAATAAAAATGCACAGGTGTCAAATCCAAAAGAAAAGGATTCAGGGCCTTTTGAAAATATAGTCGTAGCAAAGAATCCTTTCATGTCCGGTTATGGCACAGGAGCCAAGGGAGACAAAAAAGAAGAATATATTTTAACGGGTATAACTTTCTTGGGGGCCAATTCCACAGCTATAATCAATACTGAAGTTTATAGAGTCGGAGATTTTATCGGAGCAAATCAAGTTAAAGCAATTTTCCAAGACAAAGTAATATTGCAAAATGGTTCAAGGGAAATCTGTTTATCATTGGAAAGAGATTAATAAAGGAGAGAAGCATGATAATCTTTTTAGGGAAGAAATATAAAATAGTCTATCTTTGTTTTTGTTTTTACTTTATTTTTTGCATAAATATTTTTTCGGAAGATACTATCCCGGTAGAAAATACTTCGAGTCAGCCGATAGAAAATGCTTTAGACCAACCCATTGAAGATGCTGCAAGCCAGGACGAAATTCTAAGCTCCCAAAAGGTAACTCTAGACTATAAAGATGCAGAACTTTCTTCGGTCCTTCGTTCTCTGGCGTACTCTTATAAACTTAATCTTGTGACAACAAAAGATATGAGCGGTAAAGTTACTATTACGTTGCGCGATGTTCCTGTAGCTCAGGCTCTGGATGCTATATTAAGAATCAACGGTTATAACTATATGCTGAAGGATAATCTGATTTATGTTCTTCCGGGCCCTGGTATTAATTCTTTAAACATGCAAAGCTTTTCTTTTAAATTGAAATATATTACTGTTGTTGAAGCAAAAGAACTTTTACAAAAAGTTTTATCGGAAAAAGGCGATATACGTACAAATGAATCCACAAACAATATCGTTATTACAGATTTTCCGGAAAGTCTTGATAAAGTAAAAATATTATTAAAAGATATTGACGTTCCACCGCTGCAGGTTTTAATTGAGGCAAAAATTTTGGATATAACATCATCGGATTTGGAAAACTTTGGTGTTACCTATTCCATGGAATATAAACCGATAGGTGATAATACTGGTCTTTTTAAGAGAAATACTGCTGGTACTTCAGAAGAAATAGACACTACCACTACATTGGCTGGTCCTTCAAGTACTCTTTCAGGAGGACAATTAAAATTAAATGCATTTGCCATAAAAGGTTTTACAGCTTCAGCCACAATAGACGCCTTGGTAAGAGACGATAAAGCGCATCTTTTGGCATCCCCATCAATATCTACACTAAACGGGAAAGAAGCAAGAATTATAATCGGAGAAAAATATCCATATAAGGAAAAAACTCAGACAACAACTGGCACAACAGAAACAACCAAATTTGTTGATGTTGGAACAACTCTTCGTGTAACGCCTCAAGTGTCAGAAGACGGCTGGATAACTATGGTCATTCATCCTGAAGTTTCTTCTGTTTCCGCTTCTTTGGATGCCGGCCCACGTATTACTACAAGAGAAGCAGATGCGACCGTAAGAATTGCCGATGGCGATACTCTTGTTATAGGTGGCTTGATAAGCAACAAAGACGATGCGAAAAAAGGAGGCATACCGATACTTTCTGATATTCCTATAATTGGTGTTTTATTTTCCAATAAAAGTGTTGATGGAGAACAGAAAGAGCTGACGGTATTTATAACACCGCATATAATAAGGACTAAAGAGGAAGCTGCAGCATACGGAACCGTTTCCAAAGACGAGGTTTATTTAAGTCTGGAACAGACAGCTACAAGAAATTATGTTACAAAGATGCTTGAAATTGCAGGTAATCTTGAATCAAAAGACAGCGCTGTAAGCAAATATAAAACAAAAACGCAGAGAATGGGAGAAGCGCTCGATATATATGACGAAATAGTGCGAAAATATCCCGATGCTAGGGGAGCTGACGTAGCTCTCTATAGAATAGGCTACATATATTATGCAGAGTTTAAAGATTACGATTTGGCAAAAGAAAAATTCAACGAACTTCTTAGCTTGTATCCGAGAAGCTCATATCGAAAAGAAGCCGCAGCGTATCTTAAGAAACTTGAGCAAAGGTTAAAAAAGTAAATTCTGATGCCTACATATGTTTATAAAGCAAGAGACAAACAGGGGATGCCGATTACCGGGGTTGTGGATGCTAGGACAGAGGATACGGTAGCGTCTAACCTTAGCGGCCTTGGCTACAACGTAATTTATATACAGAAACAAGGTGAAGCTGCAGCTCTTTCACAAAAATTTTTAAGCAAACTACAGAAAATAAAATATTCCGAAATAGTGCTTTTTTCGCGGCAGCTCTCGGTCATGCTTAAAGCTGGGCTTTCTCTAACAAATGCGATAAACAGTATAATTGAGCAGACTGAGAACAAGAAATTTCAAGACGTCGTAGAAAAAGTTTTACGAAATGTTGAAGCAGGCGATTCGCTTTCTACAGCTTTTGCAAAATATCCGGCTGTTTTTCCTGAAGTGCTGGTTAATATGGTGAAAACAGGCGAGGCCGGCGGAATATTAGACGAGGTTCTTGAAAGATTTTCAGTATTAGGGTATCGCGAGATTGAAATACAGTCGCGTATCAAAGCAGCGATTACCTATCCGGTAGTTTTGGTTATAGTTTCGGTATCGATAGTTACCTTTCTCATGGTTTCAGTTATACCGAAATTTGTTACAATATTCGAGACATATTCAGCCAAGCTTCCTCTTGCTACGAGAGTTCTTTTAGGTATAAGTTATCTAATAAAGAATTTTTGGTTTGTGCTTCTTGCCGTTATAATTTTTTCAAGTATTGCTCTTTCAAAATATATTAAAACAGAAAAGGGAAGATATCAATTCGACCTTTTCTGGATAAAAGTTCCAATATTTGGTCAATTATATCTTAAAATAATTACCTCAAGAATGACGTTGACGCTTGGAGAATTGATAAAATCTGGCATACCGATACTTGAAGCGTTATCAGTCACGGAAAAAACCGTTTCTAATAAGGTTGTCAGCAAAGTTTTGCAGAATATAAGAGTTGCTATTACAGAAGGGCAATCACTGACAGAGCCTTTTAAAAATTCCGGAGTATTCCCGCCAATGGTCGTCCAAATGATTGCTTTGGGTGAGAAAACAGGTGATCTCGACAGGATGCTTCTTGAAGTAGCAAATTATTATGATCAGGAAACGGATAGAATGATAAAAAGTCTGGTTACAGCACTTGAACCTTTGCTTTTGCTTATTATGGGAGGTATGGTTGCTTTTATAGCGCTTTCAGTTCTTTTACCTATTTTTAATTTAGTGAAAGTATTCAGAGGTTAGTTTATAGATTAGAGTTTATGGTTTGTAGAATATTTAAAATTGTGGCAAAAAAGGAGCTAAATATGATGCAAAATAAAAAAGCTTTTACACTAATAGAGCTTCTTATAGTTATAACTATCATCGCTATACTAGCAGCTACTATTATTCCAAACTTCGTTGGTTTTGATACAGAGGCACGCATAACCGCAACAAAAACAAATCTTGATTCTATCCGCACGCGTATAGTTTTATTTAGAGCAAAAGAAGGAAGATACCCGGATTCTTTAGAGGAACTCTTAACTACTTACTACAATGATGCTGGGGTACAAAAGCCCTATTTAAAATCCATGCCACCGGAAATGCTAAGTGATAAAAAAGGAAATGACGCTTTTATTGATATAAAATCCGACGAGGAAATGACTAACACGGGCGGATGGGCATACTACACGGATATGGCTGAAATAAAAGTCAATTTAAGCGAACCCCTTGATAAAAAATGGGGAGATTATGTTGATCAAAAACCAAGCGAATGGTAACCGAAGAGGGTCAGCGTTAATAACTACAATAATTATTCTAAGTTTTTTGGCTGTTTTAGGATTAAGTTTAGTGGCATTTTTATTTTCGCGTTTTAGTTACATAACAATGCAAATAGATCGAATGAAGGCTTTGTATCTTGCTGAGGCAGGGATATCAAAATCGATCTGTGAACTGAAAACAGGTGTTGATACAGATGGTGATGGCTTGGGTAATATACCCAAAACAGGTTTAGCAGGTGGTACATACAAAGCGAAACATGATTTTCAGACGGCAACAATAGAAGCGGTTGGAAGTTTTAATGAGATAGAGCGTACAGTGCAAATTAGGTACAGTTCCTATTAAGGAAACATCGTATGTCTAAAGAAAGAAATTTTTTAGGAGAATATCTTTTAAGTAAAGGGATTGTCTCTCAAGGGCAGCTAAATGAAGCCTTAGAAGAGCAAAAACGTACCCATAAACGTCTTGGCAATATTCTTGTTTCCATGGGTTTTGTCCAGGAAGCAGACATAACAAAGGCTTTATCCGAGCAGCTTGGTATTGAATATTTAGAACTTTCTTTGGCTGAAATAAAACCTGAAGTTGCTAAATTAATACCCAGAACAATCGGGATAAGACTGCAGGCCGTAGCTGTTTCTAAAACAGGCAACATTCTGAAAGTTGCTATGGCAAACCCCTTAGACGTTGTTGCCATAGATGAGATCAAACAAATTACAAAACTTACTGTTACGCCTGTTTTTGCGACTTCCATCGGAATAAAAGAAATTATAGAAAAAATTTATCCTAAAGAAACTGTTGCGGAAGATAAGGAAACCCCTGCTTCAAAGGGTAAGCCTGCCTCTGGTTCGGAAGAAGTCCAAAAAGAACTTTCAAAAATTATGGATGAAGCCGAACAGGCCGCTGTAATAAAACTTGTCGACCAGATTATGTTAGAAGCAGTCAAAGAAAACGCAAGCGATATACACCTCGAGCCGCAGGAAAAAATTTTTTATTGTCGTTTTCGTATAGACGGAGTTTTATACGAAAGAAAACCGATTCCTAAAGATATGCAGTCGGCTGTTATATCGCGTATAAAAATTATGGCAAACATGAATATAGCCGAAAAAAGACTCCCGCAAGATGGAAGAATTATTACGGAAATAGGAGGAAGAAAAATAGATTTGAGAATAGCAACATTTCCGACGATATACGGCGAACATGTTTCTCTGAGAATACTTGATAAGACAGCAAAGATTATTACTCTCCAGGATTTGGGATTTTTGCCGGACACTCTACAAAATTTTGATAATCTTATATCGAGACCTTACGGTATTATTTTTGTGACTGGACCAACCGGTTCCGGAAAATCTACCACACTTTATGCTGCATTAAATAAAATAGACAATATAAGAAAAAATGTTTTTACGTTAGAGGACCCGGTTGAATACACCATTGAAAGGGTGCATCAGTCGCAAATAAATGTAAAAGCAGGTTTTACTTTTGCGTCGGGTTTGAGATCAATTCTTCGCCACGATCCGGACGTAATTATGATAGGCGAAGTACGCGACAAAGAAACAGCCGAAATTGCAATACATTCAGCGCTTACAGGTCATCTTGTCTTGACAACTCTTCATACAAATGATGCGCCGAGCTCTGTTACGAGGCTAATCGATATGGGTACAGAGCCATTTTTAGTTGCCTCTTCCATATTGGGAATATTAGCGCAGCGGCTCGTAAGAAAGCTTTGTCCGAAATGTAAAAAATCTTATAAGCCCACAAAAGAAGAAATAAATTTATTAGGAGAAAAATTTAAGAGTGATATTACGCTCTATAAGGAACAAGGTTGTCCCGAATGTAATAATACAGGGTATAGGGGAAGGATAGGAATATTTGAGCTTTTAATTTTGAACAATGATATAAAAAACGCGATTGTAAAAGGTGCCAGCAGCTCTGAACTTAAAACCCTAGCTTGTAATAACGGCATGAAAACACTGCGAGAAGATGGTATCGCAAAAGTCATAAGCGGGATTACCACTTTATCTGAAATACTTCGCATAACAGAAGAATAATGTTACTTGATGAAAAAAATTCCATATACAATAGCGATTTTTTTGCTTTTGTTTTCTTTAAAGGCAGAAGCTGCCCTCGACGGATGGAGTTATAAAGCCCAAGTCACCATCACTAATTCAACTGCTACTGCATTAGTAGATTATCAAGTATTGCTTACTCTCAACACCCAATCTTTAGTCAGCGCAGGTAAAATGCAATCGGACTGCGACGATATGAGATTTTTAGATTCCGATGACCAGACACAGCTAAGTTACTGGATAGAATCGGGCGCAAATACGGCATCTACAAAAGTATGGGTGAAGGTTCCCTCAATTCCAGCCTCAACTACAAAAACAATTTATTTTTATTATGGGAATGCAACTGCTACAGCTGCGTCAAGCGGTACATCAACTTTTGTATACTTTGATGATTTTGATACATATACAGGATGGTCAGGCGATACCTCTGAATTTGCCATAACAAGTGTTAGCGGGGAAAACGTCCTCTACGTAAAAGCGACTGCTACAAAATATCCCGGCTGGATATACAGAAGCATATCTTCCATAACACAGCCTGATGGTTATGCTGTACACTTTAAAATGAAAGACAATTCTGCAACCAATAACAATCCGCATCCCGGCGGAATATTCGCGTCAACAGCATCCAATACTTGGAGTGGTATGTATTTCAGATCGGCCTCTAATCAGATTGTTGCTGCATCTGTCACATCAGGTACAGCATCTTTTGGTACTCCTGTTCAAACTCAAACGATAGGCGCTAACTGGCACGATGTAGAGGCGAGAGTTAACACAAAAGGCACACTTCAGAAATTACTTATCGACGACACTGTAAAAACAAGCTTTAATGATTGGGCTATAAAAAACAATTTAACGGGCGTCGGGTTCTTTCATTTTGCGGGTTCAGACGGTCCGGGATATTATGACAAATTGAGAGTCCGCAAATACATATCAACAGAGCCGACAGTTCAAGTTGCTTTTCCTATAGAAAAGTTAAGTTTTATCACGAGTGAGCAAACTATTTTTGAGGACAGAGTGTCAGCAATCATTACTGTTCAGGCGCAGGATTATTCCGGAAATGGGCAGAATGTTTTATCTAATACAACTGTGATGTTATCAAGCACTTCTCCTACGGGAGCGTTTAGCTTGGCTTCAACTCCTTTTTCAGTGATTAGCTATGTTACTATACCTGCCGGTTCAAAAAGCGCAAGTTTTTATTATCGTGATTCCGCAGCTGGCACATATACTCTTACAGCATATGAAAGCCCCTCGCAGAGTTGGACAGATGCTACACAAAGTATTTTAGTAAAAGCTGTTGAAATTGTCGGAGGATACAAGGTCCCTGTCACCATCACTAATTCAACTGCTACTGCATTAGTAGATTATCAAGTATTGCTTACTCTCAACACCCAATCTTTAGTCAGCGCAGGTAAAATGCAATCGGACTGCGACGATATGAGATTTTTAGATTCCGATGACCAGACACAGCTAAGTTACTGGATAGAATCGGGCGCAAATACGGCATCTACAAAAGTATGGGTGAAGGTTCCCTCAATTCCAGCCTCAACTACAAAAACAATTTATTTTTATTATGGGAATGCAACTGCTACAGCTGCGTCAAGCGGTACATCAACTTTTGTATACTTTGATGATTTTGATACATATACAGGATGGTCAGGCGATACCTCTGAATTTGCCATAACAAGTGTTAGCGGGGAAAACGTCCTCTACGTAAAAGCGACTGCTACAAAATATCCCGGCTGGATATACAGAAGCATATCTTCCATAACACAGCCTGATGGTTATGCTGTACACTTTAAAATGAAAGACAATTCTGCAACCAATAACAATCCGCATCCCGGCGGAATATTCGCGTCAACAGCATCCAATACTTGGAGTGGTATGTATTTCAGATCGGCCTCTAATCAGATTGTTGCTGCATCTGTCACATCAGGTACAGCATCTTTTGGTACTCCTGTTCAAACTCAAACGATAGGCGCTAACTGGCACGATGTAGAGGCGAGAGTTAACACAAAAGGCACACTTCAGAAATTACTTATCGACGACACTGTAAAAACAAGCTTTAATGATTGGGCTATAAAAAACAATTTAACGGGCGTCGGGTTCTTTCATTTTGCGGGTTCAGACGGTCCGGGATATTATGACAAATTGAGAGTCCGCAAATACATATCAACAGAGCCGACCAATTCCCAAGGCAGTGAGGAAACCTCGATATACAAATTAGTCTTTACCACAGTAGAGCAGACAATCGTTCAGGATGAAGTTTCTTCAACCCTGCGTATTCAAGCTCAGGATATCAATGGTGCTCTAAAAACAGTAGCTTCTGATGTGGTCATACAATTATTATCAAGCTCATCAGACGGGCGTTTTTCTGAAGACCCATTAGCCTGGATTGAGATAGATGAAATAACCCTAGAAGCAGGACAGTCAGAGGTTGAATTTTATTACAAGGATTCAAACGTAGGTACCCCAACAATTAAAGCAAGCGAATATCCATCGCTTGGATGGCTTGACGCAACTCAGGATATAAATATACTTCCAAAAACCACAGGTTTTATTATTGAGGCAACAACCCCTCAAATCGCAGGTTCTCCATTCGCTATGACTATCACAGCAAAAGATTCCGACGGCAATACCGTAATAAGTTATACAGGAACGGTAAACCTAACCGTTAATTATATTTCTCCTAATACAGGCGCAGGTGTTCTCTCAATTACTTCAACAAGTGATTTTGTTAATGGTATCGCCACAATCACAAATCAAACCTTCTCTGACTGCGGCACCATAACAATTAAAGCTACAGACTCAACTGATGCAACAAAGACAGGAACATCCGAAGGCATTGTTTTTGTTCCCTACGATTTTACAGCTGCATTTTCTAATTTAGACTATACATCTGCCCACACAGTCTTAAAACCATTCTCTCTTATTGTAACTGCCCGTAATGCAAGCGCAGACACAACCCCCAACTACAAAGGGACATCTACTCTTGAAATAACATACATAAATCCTTCTGTATCGCAGTCAGGTTTGCTGACTCCGACAACGTTAACTTCGTCTAACTTCTCAAACGGCGTAGCAGCAGTTGATACAACTTACAATCGATGGGGAAGCATAAAGATAATATGCAAAGATTCCACACTCTCAACCCAAAAAGGTACATCAAGCGAGCTTATGTTTTTACCTCTCTCGTTTAAAATAATACTAAAAGATCCTCCCGTTCAAAGAGACTTCTACTATTTATATGAAGACTTTGACGTTACAATCGATGCTATTGATTATAATGAAGATACAATACCCAACTACAAAGGTACTATCGATTTTGATGGAGACCACTTAAATCTTCCCCCTGACTATACATACGAAGATTCCGATGCAGGTTCTCATGTATTCTCTATGAATGGCAACCTTGAAACCAAAACCACATTTACAGTCAATGATATAGACTATACACATATACAAAAAGAATCCAACGCGATAACTATCATAAAAGGTATTATAAAAGTCATATCAGCAAGCGGCCCGGTCGGTGAGATACCAGTGACTGTAAAAATAGTTAAATCAACGGGCGAACTAATTACCTCCGATAACTCCACAACCTTTACTATAACGATAGATGAGTTCTTGTCGGATAATGGTTCTGCCAAATCAGATGCAACCACTAACCCTGTTACCGTATCATCCGGTGCAGCAACTATCTATATAGAAGACAGCGAAGCAGAAACAATAACCGTGACAGCACATTCCAAACCTTCGCTTGAAGAATCTTCAGGCACGGTGAGGTTCGGAACCATAAGCGGCTCTGGTGTGAACATTGATATGTGGAGGGAGACGGAGAGATGAAGCATAGCAAGAATGGAGCGTTCACTTTTATTGAACTTTTAATTACTCTAGCAGTAATCGCGGTAGCTTTTTTACCGCTCATGTATATGTTTTCCAGCGCTATGCAGCAGGTTTATGTAACAGATGATTTATCAACAGCAAGATTTTTAGCTCAGGAAGGAATGGAAAAATTAAAAAACCTTAATCTTACAGAAGCGCAAATTCAGGAAATAGGAGATACGTATGATCCGCCTCTTGACAAAGAACCAATTCTGTTAAATAAAAATAAATGGCGGGTGTTCCGCAAAATAGTAAAAAATACCGATCCGCTTGAAATTCATATATCGGTTTTTAAAGAACCATTGGAAGAAAATCAAAAACCAGTTGTGGAAACAGCAACTTTAGTGGAGGATTTGGATTGGACTGCACTCACAGATTGACAAAAGTTAAAGAGTTTACCCACGCATCAGCCCGCCAGAGATGGGCGGTACGGGGTTTCACTTTAATAGAACTTATTGTAGCGCTTGCAATAACAGCAATAATATCATCAGTTGTTATATTAACTCTTAAAACAACTCTTGATTCTTATTTTTTCAGCCAGGAGCAAGTTATGGTCCAAAAATTTTTGGACGATGTAATAGAAGAAATATCAGGAGAAAAATTCAGCACATACGGAATAAAAGACAGCCTTGAAATTACAGACGCGGCATCTGACTCCATAACTTTTATTCCGCTCTGGATGGATAATACTCATACCGTTAGGTTCCAGCCTATGCAAGTTGCTTCCTATGAACTTATGCCGCAGGAAGAGCTTTACGAAATATCTTATACCTTAAACAGACCATTTAAGGCAGGTGCTACATTCCCATTGGCAGAAGTTGTAGAAACGGTTGTGGGTAAAGACGGAAATTTAATTGAAAAATATAGACCCGTTTCAACATTTTTCATTATTAATGAAGACAAAACGTTACGTTTAAATGATAAACTAGTTATAACAGATCCGCTTCCTGCGGGTTCTAAGCTTAGATTTATTTTTCATCCCGATGCAACTTTCTATCCGGAATGTGCCGTAACCATAAAATATATAGATAACAAAATATCTTACAGTTATAACAACAAGACGACGTATCTTCCAAAAACAAATCTTGAAAAAATCACAATAGAAGAATTTAAATTAAGCTATTATGATAACGCAAATAACGAAATACCACTTGATGAAACAACTAAAAAAATACCAAAAGATCAACTTTCGTATATAACAGCAGTAAAAATACAACTAAAAATCAATCTATCCGACGCAACCCGGCCCGGAAGCCAGGGTTTGCCTGGAATTGATACTAGGAGGCGTTCCAAAGAACGGAGCTCAGGCGTCGTCGAACATATTAAAACCAACGATTCTTTTAAAGAAGCAACAAGTTTTATCAATATAAGAAACGCAAGAGCAGCCGGAATTATTTTGAGAGAGGGCAGCCAGATAAACATCCCGGATTCAAACAACATACGCATATTGAGCATGGGCAATATTGTAGGCATTAAAGAAAATAGTTTAATTGAAATAGAAATAAAATCAGATCAGGGCCAGAGTTGGGGAGTTTCAGTTTTGCTTGGTTTTAAAGATAACCAGAAAGTTATTAAAAAATTTTCCATAAGCTATCCGCTTGGCACGACTGTTCTCACAAAAGAAATAAATCAAAGTACGGATTTGCCATTAAATTTTTTAACTATTGACCCTTCGGGCCGTTATGATTATGATTATGACAAAAACTCAAGCAATGCCGTTGTGCTTAAGGGAAAGACGCAGCTATCAGTTAAGCGCATGGATGTTTCTGGTGCATCGCTCTTTGTAAGGCCTTAGTTTAGTTTCAGTTGGGCTCTATTGTTTTAAGGTTGTTTCGATTTATGGTCTAGAGTTCAGATGACAGAGTTCTGAAGACAGAAGTCTGAAGACTGACGACAGAAGACAGAAGATAGGGAAAATCTAACATCTGTTTTTTGTCTTCCGTTTTCTGTTATCTGATAAAAAACGGAGAGATGGGAGAGCGGTTTAATCCAGACGCCTCGAAAGCGTCCAGGTCGCAAGGCCTCGCAGGTTCGAATCCTGCTCTCTCCGCCATTCTACTTCGCCAAGCAGCTTTCGCGCTCGGCTACGCAGAAATTAAAATTCTGTTTCTTCAAAGCTTTCCCTTCTTCGCTAAAGCTACGAAGAGGCAGGTCAGCTTTGAGCTTCGCAGGAATTGCAAAGAAGCAGAATGTTTCTCTGAAGCCCTAACTGGTTTTAATTAGAAAGGACGAAGGAGGACTGTCAGTCTTCGCCGAGCAGTTTTCACGCTCGGCTACGTAGCAATAGGCGATCAAACAATTAAGCATTTTGTTCTTAGAATTTGTTCCGTAAAGTCGAGTAGGCCGAAGCGGCGCCGCTAAACTTTCGTGAATCGGAAACCTGTTCTGTCATCCGCCAAAGGCGGATGATCCCGAATCCCGAAATATCGGGATGGAGGAACAATGCGATGAATTTTTTCAAAGAAAAAATTCAGAACATCAGAGGGGCATAATTTTATAAGTAAATTAAAGGAGAGTGAAAATATGAAAGCATGTCTTAGAATATTTTTTTCAGTTTTAATTTTGATGGTATTTTCAGTTGCAGCATTCGCTCAAGATAAAACCACTTCTGAAAATAATAATTTTTATGATAGCAGTGAATACGGTATAAAATTTCCTATACCGACAGGTTTTAACCTTTATACTGCCAAAAATCCAGGTTCTCTTGCATCTCTTTTTGACGAAAGAACCGTAGTTTTTCTTGTAAATACTGGCGTTACAGATGAAAATGTTAGCGTGCAATGCACTCCAAATATAACCGAAGAAGACATAAAAAGTTTTAAGGATATATCAGATAACGAACCTCTTGATGTGCCCAAATACGAAAAAGTCTCCGTGCGTTTTATAAATATAGGAAAAAATTCTGACAAACTTGCCGTTGAACATGTATTTCATATGCAGGGTAATGTAGCAGGCACCTTAAGGCAAATTACATTTGCTCACAAAGGCAACGGTTTTACGTTTACCTGCGGCACGGCAAAAGAACGGTATCAACAGGCTAACAAGAACTCGTTTGATATGATTTTTTCTGAAATGGAATTCCAATAATTCTTTAAATAGCATATATGATTAAAGAATATATAAAAACACCAACATCACAGGCATACAGGCTTTTAAATAGCGGCTATCTGGTTCTTATAGCAAGCTATTCAAAGAAAAAAACATATAACATTGCGCCTATTGCCTGGCATTGTGTTGTCGGTAAATCTCCGACAAGAATACTTATCGCGGTAGGTAGGGAACATAAAACATATAAAAATATAATGGAAAGCAAAAAATTTGTTATATGTGTTCCTAACTTTTCACAATTAGACATAGTTAAAAAAACAGGTTCAGTGTCAGGACAAACAATAGATAAATTTTCACATTTTAATATAAATTACACAAAAGGAAACAGAATTAAAACCAAATTACCAAAAGGATGTATCGGGTATATTGAATGTGTGCTTTTAAAAACATATCACCAACCCGAAACTGAACTCATAGTAGGAGAATGCAAATACGCGATAACCCACAAAGATGCTTTTAATAAAAGGCTTCTGTGCGAAAACGAAAAGGGCAGAGGCCTTTATCACTTGGGTGGTGGATATTTTTCGGTCCCCTCCCATAAAATCCTCACTTTTTAATACTTTTTATCCTTCGTATAACAGAAACATAAACAACAAAATTTTGGTTTCCTTTTTAGTTGTTTTTCTGTAAAATACATAGACGCTTGGAAGTCAGAAGTTGGAAGTCGGAAAACTGAAGACAGAAGACAGAAAGCGGAAGGCGGAAAAAACATCGGACTTCCGTCGTCCGTATTCTGTCATCTGAACTCATAAAGTTTATTTTATCCCTCGAAAAGATTAAAATATTGCTCGGGATCAATTGTGAAGCTCCGCGGGACTGCGAGCGGAACCCCGTACCGTACGCCGCAGGCGTTCTGGTACGCGGGTAGATATGTCCGGTTTTTCAACCGGACGGAATAGTTGTTAATTGACAAAAGTGGAGGAGTGGCAGTGATTTCTGCGAAGCAGAAATCATCCCGAACAAACCGAGTAGGTGCGAGGTTTGGAGGGAAGCGGTTGAATGCGGCGGACATTTTTGCGTTAGCAAAAATGTTTTCGAGTCTCGCAAGGCAAGATGAGAAATCTAAAATATTTGAGCATTTCTTTATAAGGTTGAATAAGTTTTTTGTTAGATACAGACTTAAGATTTCTCACCCCTTTTTTTTTGGGGCTCGAAATCCGTTTTTGACTATATAAGTAATATTTTACAAAAACGGAGGAGTGGCAGAGCGGTTGAATGCGGCGGTCTTGAAAACCGTTAGGGTCTTACGACCCTCGTGGGTTCGAATCCTACCTCCTCCGCCATCAGTCTTCGCTGTGGTGCTTTTGCCCACAGCTTCGCCTGATTAGAGCGAAGACTGATGAGTCCGGCGAAGCATATCTTCTATGAATATTCTTCTACAGGCGAAGACGGACCAGTCTGCCTTTGGCAGACAGAACAATTGAACCTGCCTGTGGGCAAAGCAGGCAATAGACAATAGATGTGGTATTTTCTGGATATTAACTTGGGTTCCCCGCCTGCCAGCGGGCAGGTATTGCTCAAATGCTCTATTGTTCTACGGTTAATTAATTTAATTTGGACAGCTTTTGGCAGAGAATCGAAAACATAATATAGATAGAGAAAAAATTCGATTTAGTCAAACATCTATTTTTAAAACTTAATTTTTAAAATAACATTTTTACCAACAACAACTCAAATACTAGGAGGAAAAATGAAACTTGTTAAAAAAATGACAATCAAGCGAATAAGCATAACAAGTGTTTTTAAATTGTTTACGGTTATGTTTATGATATTTGGCCTTACCATGGGCGCTTTTTCGCTTTTTGGAATAGGCATGATTCCAAAAGCCTGGGTTAAAGAGGTTCCTTTTCTCGGTCATATAGGTTTTGAAAGCTCTGGAGTAATGGCAAGCGTTATTTTTGGAGTTCTCTATGGTTTTTGTGCTGGCGTAACATTTGCTTTGTTGGCGTTTATGTACAATTTATTTGTTTCGATACCTGGTGTTGGTGGTATAAAAATTGTAATTGAGGAATAGACACTACGGCTGTGGTAGAGTTTCAAAGATGCGCCCGTAGCTTCCTACTTCGCCGTGCTACTTTCGTGCACGGCTTCGGCGAGACAAGACGCTACGGCTGTAGAAGAGTTTCAAGGAAGCGCCCGTAGCTCAATTGGATAGAGTGACTGGCTACGAACCAGTAGGTTGGCCGTTCGATCCGGCCCGGGCGCACCATTCTGCTTCGCCAAGCAGCTTTCGCGCTTGGCTTCGCAGAAATTACAAAGAAGCAGAATGTTTCTCCGAAGCCCTACCTGGTTTTTATTAGAAAGGGCGAAGGAGGACTATCAATCTTTGTTAAGCAGCTTTTGCGCTTAGCTTCGCCTGATTAAAGGCAGTTTATAGATTATGGTTTATAGTTCTGAAGCTTAATTATAAAATATACCAACCTATGATAATACACGAAAAATATATGCAAGAAGCGCTCAAAGAAGCGCGCAAAGCTTTTGATAGTGACGAAGTTCCTGTTGGTGCAGTGATAATTCATGAAAATAAAATAATAGCGCGTGCGCATAACCAGATAAAACTTCTCAAAGACCCAACAGCACATGCAGAAATGATAGCCATTACCCAGGCAGCCAGTTTTTTAAAAAACGAGAGATTAACAAAGTGCAGCCTCTATGTTACAATAGAGCCCTGTAGCATGTGTGCTGGCGCGTTAGTTCTTGCACGCATCGATAATATTTTTTATGGCGCAGGGGACACTAAAACAGGTGCTTGCGGTTCTGTGCTAGATATAACAAATAATAGTCGGTTGAATCATAGAATAAAAGTTTATCCAGGCATCTTAGAAGAACAGTCGGTTACGCTTTTAAAAGAGTTCTTTGTTAGTAAGAGAAAATTAAGTTCAGAAGTCTGATGATAGAACACGGAAAATTCGAATATCGAAGCACGAAATCCGAAACAATATCAAATGTTCGAAATTCAAATGTCTTAAACTCGTGTTTCGAACATTAGAACATTTGAATTTAGAATTTGCCCTACTACGCCCTAGGCTTCGTAGAGGCAATTCCTACGAAGCTTTAGCGAAGTAGAATTGTTTCGTATTTCGATATTAGAATTTCGAATTTTATCAATCCGTTCTCTGTTGCTCATCTTCTGTCATCCGAACTTATAAAGGGTATTTGATAAAAACGGAGAGGTCGCCTAGCGGCTTAGGGCAGCGGTTTGCTAAACCGCCGTACCTCTATAAAGTGGTACCGGGGGTTCAAATCCCCCCCTCTCCGCCATTCTGCTTCGCCAAGCAGCTTTCGCGCTTGGCTTCGCAGAAATTAAAATTCTGTTTCTTCAAAGCTTTCCCTTCTTCGCTAAAGCTACGAAGAGGCAGGTCAGCTTTGAGCTTCGCAGGAATTGGCGAAGCAGAACTTGTTCCTGCGTAGTTTTAACGAAGCAGAACTTGTTCCTGCGTAGTTTTAACGAAGCAGAATGCTCCTGCGAAGCCCCACCGGAGTTTTCGTGTTGAAGGGCGAAGCAGAGCAAAACAGCAACAAATTATGTATATTGTTTATATTCTCATAAGTGAACATCATCCTGATAGGGCTTATATCGGCCTGACTGAAGATATTTCCCGTCGATTAGACGAACACAATGCCAATAAATCATCTTATAGCCGTAAATATGGGCCTTGGGAATTAGTGACATATATAACTTTCAGTCAGAAGAAAAAAGCCGTTGAATTTGAGAGATACTTAAAATCAGGATCAGGATTTGCTTTTATGAAGAAGCATTTTCTTTAAAAAATTTAGAAGTATCAAAGGGGCAAGATTAGCAAAACGAAAATTTTCTTAAGGATTAAATTATATGGAACATTTATCATTTGCGCGTAAATACAGGCCAAAAAATTTTGATGAAATTATAGGACAATCTCATATTGTTTCTACTCTGAAAAATGCAATAACATCAAATAGAGTTGCCCATGCGTATCTTTTTGCAGGACCTCATGGAGTAGGCAAGACCACAATGGCAAGGGTACTTGCAAAATCTTTAAATTGTATTAAAGGCCCGACCTTATCCCCGTGCGATAAGTGTCCAAGTTGCATGGATATAAATGGGTCAAAAAGCCTTGACGTTATAGAAATAGACGGAGCTTCAAACAGAGGTATCGATGAAATACGAACTTTGCGGGAAAATGTAAAGTTTGCCCCCACTTCCGGTCAATATAAAATATATATTATCGATGAAGTTCATCAGATAACACCCCAGGGTTTTAATGCGCTGCTTAAAACTTTGGAAGAACCGCCAATGCACGTAAAGTTTATATTTGCGACAACTAATCCGGAGAAAGTTCTCCCAACGATACTTTCGCGCTGCCAACGCTTTGATTTTAAAAAAATAAATGTTAAAGAAACCGTAGGTGTATTAAAGGAAATATCTAAATTTGAAAAAATCGATATCACAGAAGACGCGCTCTACCAGATAGCACGCTCAAGCAACGGCGGATTAAGAGACGCCGAAGTAACGCTGGATCAGCTTGCCTCTATTACCGAAGATAAAATAAAACTTGAAAACGTAAACGAAGTTTTGGGTTCCTTATCCAGTGATACTCTTTTAAAAATTACCGAAAGCATTTCAGCCAAAAAACCAAGTGATGTCATAGCCATCATAAATAAAGTTATTGAAGACGGTAAAGATCCGTCGATAATAGTGTCAGAATTGATAAATCATTTCAGAAATATTTTAGTTGCCAAAACTACAACAAATCCGCTTGAGCTGATAGACCTGCCTGAAGAAACAGTAAAAGATTTGCAAAAAATCAGTCAGAATTTCGGCGTAGAAGAGCTTTTATACATAATATACACTTTAATCGGTGCCTATAACATTATAAAGAGGATAGACATTAGTAAAATACTTCTGGAGGTTACGCTTATAAAACTTGCGTTTATGCAAAAGCCCATTCCTTTCGACAAATTGATGGAAAAAGTGGAAGAGGCTGCAAAAATTTTATCTACTTCGGGTGAAATAAAAATTAACAAAACAAACTACACGCAGGTACAGGAAAAAAAGATTATAAATTTAAATACCGTAACTAACCCGAAACCAGTTATTTCCCCTGATGAAACAAAAAACAAGGATTCCAAAGCAACAGGTATAGACAATTCCGATACCAAAGACAACAGTTTTGGTTTAAGCAAAGATTTTTTAAATACGTTAAACAATTTTTCAACAAAAACTTTAGAGACTGAAGAAATCTCTTCGCCGGTAGAAGAAGTGGGGGATGATACAGCGGCTAGCTATGATCTTCCTAAAATCCTGATAGTTTGGCCCGTATTTTTAAGTAAACTCCGTAGCGTGAAAGTATCGCTTGCATCATTTCTCGAATATGCTCAACCAATAAAGATCGAAGGGAAAACGCTGACAATAGCTTTTGACACAACAGATAATTTTCACAGAGAAGTTGCCGAGCTAGCGCCTAACGCTAATCTAATCAAAAAAATATTTTATGATATTTTAAAAATCAATTTTAAAATTAACTTTATAAATGTAGATTTACCGAACAAAAAAACACAAGACCAGTATTTTCAGGACGAAAACAACGAAGAAGCTGATTTGTCGGGGCTTAACCAAACGCTGGAAAATTCGGACGATTTAAATAAAACAGATTCCGAGCCTGACGATAAAAATTCCGACAACGAAATCGTGAAAAATGCTATAAATCTGTTTAAGGGTAAAATCATAAACAATAATAACTAAAATGATAAAATACACCGAAACAATGAGACACTTAATCGATCTTCTCGGGAAAATTCCGGGCATAGGGGTAAAAAGTGCCGAAAGAATCGCTTTCCATATGCTTCAGACTGATTATGCCCAGTTAAAAGACCTTGCCGAAACAATGCTAAAAGTAAAAAAAACCACAAAATGTTGCAAAATATGCAGTAATTTCAGTGAAGAGGAGATATGTGAAATATGCGCGGACGAACACAGAGATCATAGCAAAATATGTGTTATCGAAGAACCGGCCGACATTGCTTCTATCGAAAAAACCAAAAGTTATAACGGAGTTTACCATGTTTTACTTGGGGCTATTTCACCCTTGGAAGGCGTATCACCGGCATCTCTGAAAATAAAAGATTTGATAGAAAGAGTCAAAAATGGTAAAATTAATGAAGTTATAATCGCCACAAATTCAGACACAGAAGGCGAAATAACAGCTTTATATTTAACGAAATTATTAAAACCTTTATGTAATAATATTACCCGCATAGCCTTTGGTATGCCAGTAGGTTCTGCCATTACGTATTTAGATCAAGCTACCTTAACAAAGGCTTTGGATGGAAGGCGAGCGGTTTAATATAATATAAAGAAAAAAAATCACAAAGGAGGTAATAATGAGCATAGTCGAATCCATAAAAAAAGGGTTCTCTTTATCAAAAAAGGCGGTTGCTTTGATTATAGTACTTTCCGTTATTAACATAATCATAGGTTTTATCAACCTTGCAGTTATGCCACCACAGCCTCCAGTAGGAACACCGCCAGCTGCTCCAAGCCCGGCAGTTATTCTTGTTGGTATAATATTCTTTTTTATCGGGATATTTATACAGGCAGGTATAATTAATTCTTCAAAAGAGCTTGTGAAAAAAGGTGCTGCTGCAGTAGGCGATTTTACAAAAGGAGCGCTTCAATATTTTCTGCCTCTTCTGGCGCTTGGACTTTGCTATTTGGTTCTTTTTGTAATGTTTGCGATAATTATCGGCGTTGTTGTAGGTATAGCGTCTGTTGCAGGTCCGATTTTGGCTTTTATAGGTGGTCTTATAGCAGTTGCAGTAGGTTTACTTGGGTTGTATTTCTTTATTACGCTTTCATTTGCTCCTTACGCTTTAATAGTAGACGGGAAAGGTATTATTGAAAGCTTGAAAGAAAGCAGCCGTTTTGTAAGACCTATTTTCTGGAGAATCGTAGGATTATTTTTAATAATGATAGCCATCGCTTTGTTGCTGGCATTAATACTTGGTGGAATTTTATTAGGTATAGGTTTGATATTAAGAGAACCTAATATTATCCAATCTATAAGAGTTATAATTAGTGGTATTATTAACGCTTATATCGGTCTAGCTTTTGTTGCTGCGTTAATAGTGTTTTATATGTCTAATAAAGGTTCTGAATTTAAACCAGGCCCGGTTAACGTAGGTAAATAGTTTATAGATTATAGTTTATAGTTTGTGGATTGAAAATGTATAGTTTTGAGAAATTAGATGTTTGGCAAAAAGCCAGAAGTTTTGTAAACGAAATATATAAAACAACTAAGAAGTATCCAGAAAAAGAAAAATTTGTTTTAGGTGCGCATACTTGTAAGAGTGCTATTTCAATATTGTCCAATATTGCTGAAGGGACAAGCCGAACAGGCTCCTCGGATGCTAAACGTTTTATTGAGATAGCACTCGGTTCTGTTTATGAGACTGTCGCTCAATTGTATATTGCAGTTGATAATGGTTATATAACACAGAAGGAATTTGAAAAACTTTACGAAAGCTCGGGGCATGTGAGTCGTATGTTAAGTGGCTTATCTCGTTTTCACAAAACCCCAAAACCATAAACGATTTTTTGTTCTTTATAATCGTATCTATAAACCATAAACTATAAACTAACCAATTCCCCGATAGCTCAGTTGGTAGAGCGCGTGGCTGTGCGAGACCGCCGTAAGGCGGACGAGCATCTCGAGGCGAAGCCGAGAGATCTCAAGTTAGCAGCCTCCAGCAGTAATGTTGGAGTGATAAGCGGGCTAAGTCAGGGAAACCGTAACAGTGAAAAGCTGACGGCAATCCTGAGCTATCCGCCGAAACTAAGAACAAAAGTATCTTAGTGTAGGCGGAGAGTGCAGAGACTTTACACCTGCCATCCCAAAGGGATGAAGAGAAAGTCCGACTCTCCGAGTAATCGGAGTCAGATCGTAACCACTAGGTCCGAGGTTCAAGTCCTCGTCGGGGAGCCATTTTGGACGAACAGACGCAACAACGGCCTGTTCGTTAACATCGGCCCCGTTTCGGAGTAATTCCGGAGCGGGGTTTTTGTTTTTTATGGCAGTTTGATTATGATTGCAGTCGGTAATATCGGCTTGCAAGGTTTGGTCAGGATCGCCCAAGTACATGCGCAGGTCAATTACGTCGTTATGGATCACAATCTCTTTAACAAGGGCGAATACGAGGCTTTTCTGGGCTTCTGCGGGGGCTTTGTCGAGGTGTTCCAAGGCGAACCGCAGGGTTTCGTGGAGGTAATTGGCTGAGTTCGCCGTCATGTCATTGGCCGTCTTCTGTGTCCGCAGTTTGGTCAGTTTATCTTCGTGCATTATGATTTGGTTATCAATTTCTGACATCTTCGTTTTATAAGCCGGGCCTTGTGTTACGGTGCCAGTCATGGCCAGATCCAGCAGGGTCTTGGCTTCATGCTGGCATTCGTTCAGCTTGGCTTCGGTTTCCGCGATCATGATATCGATGCGCCCGGCCATCAGCTGGGCTTCGCGCATGGCATCGCCAATGCCTTTGATGATGATGTCGCGGTTCAGGGATGCTTTCCTAAAGTATCCGATTAATGCCCGGTCAAAAACCGGTGCCGGGATACTCAGTTCATCGCATCCGAGTTTTTGTTTTGATCTTCCGCAAAGATAGTAGTGAAACTTCTTTCCGTCCCGCCCTTTATTAGACACCGATATCAGGTGGCTTCCGCATTTCCCGCACTTAAGCAATCCACTCAATAAATAATTATAGGTCTTTGGTTTTCTGCTGAATCCGTGGCCGGGCAGTTTGGCTTTGACGATTCTGTTTGCTTTCTCCCAGATCGCCGGTTCGATCATGGCTTCATGATTTCCTTTGTGAAGTTCAGTCGCGTAGAGGATATACCCTTTATAAAAAGGATTTTTAATAACGGATGACAATGTCTGTTTGCGCCATACCTTGCCGCGGCAGGTTTTGACGCCTTGCCGTTCCAGTTCTTGGCCGATCTCCATGAGTGATTTATTGTTGGCCGCCATTTCCCAGATGATCCGCAGTTTCGGCGCGAGTTCCGGATCCAGAATAACTTTGTGAGGTTGCCTGCCGTTGGGCAAGCGTTCACCGTCTTTTTCCAGTTTATAACCGTGCGCCAAGAAACCGCCGACCCATTTACCTTGGCGTACGCGGGCGATCGCGGAGGCTTTCACACGTTCACCGGTCAGCTCGCGTTCGAATGCGGAGAGGATGCCGAGTATTCCTATAACTACGCGGCCAATCGCGGTGGAGCTGTCGAGGTTTTCTCTTACTGAAATAAAATCTACTTCTTTTTCGCGGAATAAATCGATGAGGGCATAGAGGTCGCGCGTGTTGCGCGTGAGCCGATCGAGCCGGAAAAATATTATGCCGTCAATTTTCTTCTTTTGCCTTACGTTCTCAAGGATCAGCTGTATTCCCGGCCGGTTCAAATCTTTTCCGGAATAGCCGTCATCGTTGACTATTCCATTCTTGCCGATATCTCCAAGTTCATAGCCAAACGCATCGAGCATGTTTTTGCAGTGATGCGCTTGCGCGTCCAATGTCGTGAAATCACCCTGTGCCTGATCGTCGGTCGAGCACCGGGTGTAGATCACGAATCTTTTTTTCTCTTTCGATCTAATAATTTGTGTCATGGCGGTCATTCAAACTCGTTTTTTGTAATGCGACCCAACCCTATAATGGAAGCTATCACAAGTCAAGCTATAACAACATCTTAGGGCTGTTTTAGACGGAAATCGCACAATCCGCTTTCTCTGACTACATACGAAGATTTCCGGCAGGGTGACGGAAATATTTTTATTTTTGAAGTTTTTTTCGTCTGTTTTCAAAAAGTCTTCGTATGTAGCAAATAGAGGAGCGTTATGGGCGATAGGCAGATATCAAATTTTGAAAAACGGTTTAAGCGGGGATTCAATGTCATTTATTCGGAGAAGCCCTTGGAGGGTACGGCCCGGAGAATGCAAAACCAGAAAATCCTTGATGCCGTCAAAGCTGTGTTAACCGGAATATTAAAAAGAGAGCCTACGCCTGATGAACTATCTGGATGCAGACAAATTACTCGAACGAAACAAACATAGATTGTCCGCGCACGCGGACGATCGGGCTGATTTCCGGACACTGCCAAATAAAGGAGTGTCCATATTAGCCAAAACTATCGCGGCCTATTTCAGGAGTGGGAGTTGCGGGAGGTTCGTTGCTTGGTCAGGGCCGCTCAGCGGGAGTTTGTCTGTCTGAAAAATGAAGGGTTCGATGATCTCCTGCAGGAGTGTTTGATTCACTGGTTTTTCATAAAAGATCAGTACCGGCAGGAAGCCGGAGCATCTGAGCATACTTTTTTGAACAGGGTTACGCGCCATAAACTGGCCGATCTTATGCGGATCAAAGGCGCCAATAAGAGGAAGGTTTTTTATATGAGCGAATCGCTTGATGCGATGGCCGATGACGAAGAATCAATCAGCGCGAAGGAGAAGATATTGATGGTCGAAGAACAGGTGGTTTCAAAATTGACGGCGGCGGATCTTCCGGACGCGATGTCTCGGGCAACAGCCAATCTTTCTTTCCGGCAAAAACAGCTTTGCCGGTTTCTTATGGAAGGGATGAGTATCGCGAAGGCTGGCGAAAAAATGTGTATACCTCGGACGACGCTCAATGAGGAAGTGAAGCGTATTCGAGAGGTGTTCCTTAAAGAAGGGCTTGAAGAATATCTGAGTTAATCAGAGAGGAGGAATTGCATGGAGGTTGTCTATAAGTTCGAGTTCGATGAAAGGATCGATAAACAGCTGATTCAGGATCAGATGGAATCGGCGATGCGCGCGGCGCGCGGGGTGTTTGGTAAAGCCCGGGTCAAGATGGACGGTTCGTTTCTTATGTCCGGCCACCGCGTGGTCATTCATGTGACTGATGATGTCGGCGCGCTTCTGGCCAGTGTCTTTACTGAATGCGCGACCGAAAAGATCGGGGAGGAATTCTTTATTGTTGAACGAGCGCCGAAGAGCAAGGAAAGGAGACCGGATGAGAGTCAATAAGGGATGGAAGGAATTATACAAAACATTGAGCTGGTACAACCGGCGCAGGTTTATCGACGCCAACCGGCCTTTCGGCAAGGATCCGAAAGAGTTCAGGGAAACGATGATGTGGCTTTTGGCGGGCCTGTCGATCTTTGGGGTTGTATTGAACGTGCATAAAGACCCGGCCGGTTTTCTGGTGTGGATGTTTACGAATGCCTGCTGGGCTGTAATCGATTTTAGAAAACGTTTATATGCTCAGGCGTTCTTGTTCGTTGTGTACTTTTTCTTGGCGTTGTGGGGCTGGATCAGCTGGGCAAGATGAATTGGTCAGGAGGTGAGAAAAATGGAGATAGATGAGCCGGTAGACAAATTTTTATCAAAAGAAGAACAGCTTCTACGCTGGTGCAGGCAGAAAAGGATTTTCTCAAAGGCCGAGGCTATATCGTTTGGCACCAAAAGTTATTATTTGCGGGCCGAGAGAACGATCAGGGATTTTGTTTTGCAAGGCATGGTGAGGAAGATCGGCAAGGATGAATGCATCCGTCGAAACCTCAAGGGCAACATGTCTTGGTATGAAGTTGTTTCTTCTTGAAAAGGTTTTTCATGGGAAATATTGATATCAGGGATTTACGTGACGGGAAATTTCTATGGATAGACAAAGCCGCTTTGAATCTGGTCAGCGCGAAGGCCGGTAACAGCGGAGTTGCGGTCTATTCGTGGCTGTGTTATTACGCCAACGCCAAGAATCAAAACTGCTTTCCGTCTTTGCGAACGCTTGCCCATAACTGCAATGTCAGCCGAAGGACGATCATGCGCACGGTCAAAGTCCTTGAGAAGATCGAGATCGTTTCTATCGAGAGGAAAAAGGGGAAGCCCAATGTCTATAAATTGCTCAATTCACCTGTGGATAAAAGTAGTGACACCGTTGTCACCAGTGTCACGCATGGCACCGGAGTAGTGACAGCAGTGTCACCACCTCTGGTGTCATCGGTGTCACCCAAACAAGAATTAAATGATCAAAAAGAAACGAACAAAACAGACGTTTGCTTGCCGGACTTGTGGATAACTTCCAGTTTACCGTACGGACATCCGGGCAAGGAGCAGGTAGCGGAGCTGGCTTCATGGTGCGAGAGGCTTTTAGGGGAGGTTAATTTATACCGGTTGCTTATGGATTATCGCAAGGACAAAGGCTACCCGCCCAAGCCGGAGGTAGTCATTGCTTTATGCAAGCAGTTTATGCAGGGGAAAGCCCGGGTGAAGAACGCTTGGGGCTGGTTTAAGAAGGCTATTGATGCACAGATGAAGCTGGTCTTGATGGATATAAGACTGAGGGAGCATGAAAGACTCAAGAAAGAACCGGCCAACATCGGCCAGTTGCTGTCGCAGATCATGCCTCGTCGTGAATAGGTTTACGGGTCCTTGGAGGGGGGTGTCGGGTGAGGGTCGGGCGAGGCGCGAGCCTTCAGTGATGAGGGGTTTTAAAAACGATGTCCATGTCCATCACTTTTGGGATTTTGCACATCTGGGGTAAAAACGGCCAAACGGCCTGTTTCCGTCGGTGGGAACGGCTTTTTTTGATTAAAAGACACGTCTGCAAGGGGTTCAAAATGGGCATTTTGATGGACATGAGCGGACATAAAAAAGGAGAAAATCGTGGCAAAAATCAATGTTAAACCGGAAATCGCTGAGGTCAAGGTGTCGGATCTGCGGCCTGCGCCGTATAACCCCCGGGAAATAACCGAGCCTGCCTATGCGGGGCTTAAGCACAGCTTGGAGAAGTTCGGGTATGTGGATCTTTTGATCGTTAATAAACGGAACATGCGGATCGTGTCCGGTCATCAGCGGTACAAGGTTTTGCAGGCTGACGGCGTGGAGATGGTCGATGTCATCATGGTCGATCTGGACGAGATCCAAGAGCAGGCGATGAACGTGACGCTTAATAACAGCGAGATTGCCGGTGAATGGACGGCCGCGCTTATTCCGCTTTTGGAGAGGTTGAGAAAAGAAGCCGGAGATGATTATCTCAACTTGCGGCTTCAGAGCCTGCGGGAGAGTGTCGGGGACATGGGCGTTGAGAATCTGGGGAACGGAAAGACGCTTCCGGATGATATCCCGGAGCCGCCTGAAAAGACGATTACCCAGAAAGGCGACCTGTGGATCCTTGGCGATCACCGGCTTTTATGCGGAGATTCTACCAGCGAGGCAGATGTTACGCGGCTTATGGATGGCCGCAAGGCAAGCCTTTTGGCAACTGACCCGCCGTATTGCGTGGATTATACCGGTGCCGATCGGCCGAACGGCGGCCGGGACTGGTCGAATGTCTATCATGAGATCGACATTCCTGATGCGGTGGATTTCATGCGCAAGTTTCTGACCGTGGGCCTCGGGTTTATCAAAGAAAAGACCGCGTTGTATATGTGGCACGCTTCAAAGCGGCGTTCGGATATTGAGGGCCTCTGCAAAGAGATCGGTATTTTAATCCATCAGGAAATCGTTTGGGTCAAGCCGTGCGTCATTTTGACGTACTCGTTTTATTCGTGGCGGCATGAGCCGTGTCTTTTGATGTGGGTCAAAGGGCATAAGCCGGATTATAAGCCGAAAAACAAGGCGATCGGCAGTGTCTGGACGGTTGGCTATTTAAGAACGGGAGATCCTGAAACGCCGGAGTATCACACCGATGTCTGGGAGCTGGACTGGGAAGGCAAGAAGCGCAATCCGGGCATTGATCATCCGACCGTAAAGCCGACCGAGGTCTTTGCCATACCCATGCGGGTTCACACGACACCCGGGGATGTTTGTTATGAGCCGTTTTCCGGTTCGGGATCGCAAATTATCGCGGGCGAGAGGCTAAACCGGAGAGTGTTCGCCATGGAGATTGAGCCGGTTTTCTGTGACGTGGCGGTCAGGCGCTGGGAAGAATTCTCAGGTAAAAAAGCGATAAGGGATAGTAATGGATGAAAAGAACCGCAACCTTGTTGAGATCGCGAAAAAGAAACGCTACATCGCTCTTGTCGAAAAGCTGGGGCGCGGTTCGCTATCGTCCAAGGAACTTAAAGAACTTGAAGAGTTCGAGAAATCCGAACAGCGGCCTGCGGGAGTTATCGATGGAACGGTAGATCTGCCGACCTTATGTGTATATCTCGAGAAATCCCCGCGCATGATCAGGCGGTATGTCCAGCAGGGCATGCCGGTTTTCAGGGACGCGGCCGGGGAGATCGCGCGGTTTAAGGTCGGGGATGTATTCAAATGGTTTTATGTCAAGCAGGGTTCGGAAGAGGACAACGGCAAGGATTATTGGGATAAGGAATACCGGAAGAACCGCGCGAAGTTAAGCGAGATCGAGTTAAAGCAAAAAGAGGGCGAGGTTATTCCTTTCGAAGATCACGTATCTATCGTTAAGAATCAGATCCGGGGGATCAAAGCCGGATTTTTACGATTGCCGAAACATGTCGCGCCGAAGCTGTATCAGCAGGATCCGAAGGTTATTTGTGAAATGCTGGATCTGGAGATCCGGTACATAATCGAGCAATTCGCGGGGAAGAAAAATGCCAATAAAGATGGGAAGGGAAATTCTTAAGACCGTTGTGCCGTACGCCGCTGTCGAATGGGTGTTGCCGCTCAAGATGGCAGTGAGCGTGTGGGCGGATCAATTCCGCAGGCTTGATGTGAAAACATCAGCCGAGCCCGGGCAGTGGGCGACCGCCCGCACGCCTTATCTCAAGGGGATCATGGACGCGTTCACTGATCCTTACGTTGACGAGATCACGGTCATGGCGGCATCGCAGGTCGGCAAGACCGAGGCGATGTACAACATGCTTGGATTTATCATTGATCAGGATCCGGGCCCGACACTTATGGTTTCGCCGCGCGCGGATGACGCCAAGAGCGTTTCATATAACCGTGTCCGGCCGATGATCGAATGTTCGCCGGTCTTGAATAAATATATTCCGATCAATACGGATGATCTTACGAAACTCGAATATCATTTTGACCGGATGATTCTTTATTTTGCCGGATCGAATAGCCCTGCCGACCTTGCGTCGCGGCCTATCCGGTATCTTTTCTTGGATGAGGTAGACAAGTACCCGAAATTCTCGGGCAGGGAAGCTGATCCTATCAAGCTGGCATCCGAGCGTCAGAAAACTTTCTGGAATAAAAAGACGGTCAAGGTATCCACGCCCACCACGCGCGAGGGGTATATCTTCCGCGAATACGACAAATCAGACCAGCGCAGGTTTCATGTGCCCTGTCCGCATTGCCGGAAGAAACAAGTTTTTGTTTTTGGTCAGATCAAATGGCCAAAGGAAGAATCTTCGCCCGAGCGGATTAAAAATAACCGGCTCGCTTGGTATGAGTGCATCCACTGCAAGAAGCGCATCGATGATATTCACAAGCAAAAGATGATGCTGGCGGGTGAATGGATTGCGGAGAAAGACGAACATAACCGCAACCGCGGCTTTTGGGTAAGTTCGCTCTATTCACCGTGGCTGACGTGGAGCGATATCGCGGCCGAGTTTTTGAAGTCAAAGGATTATGTTGAGCTTCTGATGAATTTCGTCAACTCATGGCTTGCTGAGGTCTGGGAGGAGAAGATTGAGGAAACAACGGTTGATAAGGTGCGCAATCTGGCGCGCGATTACGATCCGGGCGTTGTTCCGGATGAGGTCTTGGTGCTGACAGCAGGCGTTGATGTGCAGAAAGATCACTTTTATTACGTCATTCGCGGCTGGGGATATTGCGAGGAGTCATGGCTTATTCGTGCCGACAGGGTTGAGTATTGGGATGACATTATCGATTGTTTGTTCAAGACGGAATATCGTAGAGCGAATACCGCGGATACCTTAAGCGTTTATATGTCATGCATCGATTCGGGTTTCAGGACGGACGAGGTTTATCGTTTTTGCCGCAGTTGGCCGGATAAGACAAAGGCGATCAAAGGGCTTGAAGAAATTACCGGCGGTCGTTTCTACCGGGCAAACAAGATCGATATCAATTCGCGTACAGGCGCGGTTATTCCCGGCGGACTTGTGTTGTGGAATTTAAACGTCACGCAATATAAGGACAAGATCAACCGTCTGGTGACTTCGCAGAACCCGGGCAAGTGGCATATCTTTCGCAATCCGAGCGACGATTACCTCATGCAGTTTACTTCGGAGCATAAAGTTCTCATCCGCAACCGCACAACCGGCAAAGCAAAAGAGGTCTGGCAGAAAAAGAAAGAGGCCGCGGCTAATCACTATCTGGACGCGGAGGTGTACGCGCTGGCGGCCGCGGATATCATCCGTGCTCTTAATATGCGAAAAGAAGATGCGCCTCGAGTTCATCAGCCGGTTACGGAAGAATCAGTCCGGGGAGGGTGGCTTCGCAAGACGAAAGGATCGTGGATTTAATGGGGCGATGGATAGAAAAGAAATCAAACTGGCTGAATAACGGCGGGAGTTCCCAGCCCCGGGAAAAGCCGTTCGGTCGACCGCCGAATGATTCATCAGATTATGGCGTTCGTTTTATTCCTATCCGATGCCCGAAATGCAGAAGTAAAAATACGCGCTGTTATTCGACGCACCCGCCGATCCGGTATCACAGCTGTTATAAATGCGGGCATAATTTCAAGTCTGTTGAGGTTGATGATGAAAAATGACTTTTTACTACTCCGTAGTAACGACCCCATTGCAAAAGTATGAGAATTACATATTATTGAAGTTGATACACTTTTGCGAGACGGCTGATCACCGTTTTCGCGCCCAATAGCAGTAAAAGCCATCTCCAGCATGCTGGCCGGAGGTGGCTTTTTTATTGGGTTCAAGAGGAGGACGCATGGCCGTACCTACAAAACAGGAAATGCTCGATAACGTTGAGACCGCAATCAATGCCCGGATCACCGGCGGTGCGGTTCAGTCGTATTCGATCGGCGGCCGCAATCTTCAGTACATTCCGCTTCAGGATCTCTACAAGTTGCGAGATCAACTCAGACGCGAGATCGGTGGTTCAGGCGGGGCGACCACATATGTGTCATTCGGGAGGCCGTCATGAAAACACCGCTGACCGAAAAATTATCCAGCGGCTTGGACGGCCTTATTACTTTTTTCTCACCGCGCGCGGGCCTTAAACGGCGCATGTACCGCGAAGCCATAAAAGTCACCAGATCGTTCAGTTCTTACAAAGGCGCGTCACGCGACCGTCTTCGTTCCTCGTGGATGCCGGGAGGAGGATCCGCGGACGCTGACCTTTTACCGGAGTTGAAAGATATTCGCGAGCGGAGCCGCGATTTAAACCGTAACGATGCGCACGCATCCGGCATTACCTCCACCATGACCACCAATGTGGTCGGATCAGGCATTCGTCCGCAGTCGCGTATCGATAGGGATGAGATCGGACTTGGTGAAGAAGAAACGGCGAAGTTTCAGAAAGACGCGGAGCGTGTCTGGAAGAGATGGATTCCGTATGCGGATGCGGGCAGGCGCATGGACTTTTACGAGATCCAACAGCTTGTCGACCGCCAGATTCTCGAAAACGGAGAAGCATTGATCGTTCCGATGATGATCGAGGATCCTTCGCGTCCTTACAGGACGGCTTTGCAGGTGATCGAATCCGACCGGCTGGATACGCCTTCGGATAAACGGGGAGATAAGTCAATACGCGCGGGCGTGCGCATAGGCGAAAAGGGCGAGGCGGTTTCGTATTTTATTCAGAAGACGCATCCCGGCGAATCGCGTATTGCCAAAAGTGGCGAAAAAGAATTTATCGAAATTCCGGCGTTCAATGAATACGGCAGGCGCAATGTCTTTCACCTCTACTACGTTTTACGTTCGGGACAGACGCGCGGGGTGCCGTTCTTTGCGCCGGTTTTATCTTATTTCAAAGATCTTGGGGAATACGCGGAAGCCGAACTCGTGGCCGCGAGGATCGCCGCGTGTTTCTCGCTATTTATAACATCGGAAGCGTCTATGGATGTTTCGGCGGGCGGTGCTTACGAAAGAAATCCTTCGGGTCAGTTTATCGAAAGCCTTGAGCCGGGCATGATCAAGCACCTGATGCCGGGAGAGAGCATCACGTCGTTTAATCCCCAGCGGCCGGGATCGAGTTTCGAACCATTTGTTGACCGCATCTTGAAAGCCATCTCTGCGGCTTTAGGTCTGCCGTATGAACTCGTGGCCAAGGATTTTTCGAAAACGAATTATTCAAGCGCACGGGCGGCATTGCTCGAGGCGAGGCGTTATTTCCGGATGCGTCAGGAATGGCTGGCGCAGAAATTCTGCCAGCCGGTCTGGGATATGTTGCTGGAAGAGGCGTATTTAAGCGGCGAAATATCGGCGGATACATTTTACGAAAA
>Ga0302252_1000471_pt1 | contig 35129 bp, 30 predicted proteins | sample AAG_RA_Leu_MG_FD_193511 | JGI IMG/M metagenome (GOLD analysis project Ga0302252, IMG submission 193511) | Enriched activated sludge microbial communities from anaerobic digester in WTTP, New Holstein, Wisconsin, United States - AAG_RA_Leu | ecosystem: Engineered > Bioreactor > Anaerobic >... | reverse complement strand
AGTAGTCCTCATCTATCTCAATGGCTGGATCCTTCCACATGTGCTTTCTGGCAGACAGATCATCAAAGGCAGTAAGGAGTTCACTGATGTCGCTTGGTGATGAGTTGGAGCTATTTGGCCGAGCCAGCATCAGACCGACGAACTGATCATTTGCCTGCAGGACGCCGATATGGACCTTGCCGTCTGTGACATCCTCAGTGACCTTCATCTGAGTGTATCCCACAGACAGGAGCTCCGGATCGTAGGTATAGTTGATCTTGTCCTTGACCACCAGGTCCAGTTCCTTATCAATGGCATGGGCGTACTCTATCTCATGAACCATGCTGGTGCCGGCGAAGTAGTTCATGGCCTCGGTTCTCTCCTTGAGCAGGGAGCTGTAGTCCAATGGATTTGCGGCATAGTAGCCGGTTCCAACTGCAATCCTCATGGGTGCATATACCATGGCCACATCCTCCTTGAACTGGATGCAGTCCTGGTAATGGTCGAAGTAATCAGTGTAGGCGTTATGGGTCTTCTCCGTCACGTGCTGCCAGGTCAATGTGGCCTCGCTGTCCAGTTGACCGGAGCCATGAGCGTAGTTCTTCATCTTTGTCGCTCCGGCCTTGGCATAGATGTAACTCATGTGATAGCCAGTGCCCTGTACGCTCTGCTCGAAATTGAATGTTGCATTAGCTATTGAGTACCCATTAGGATACTTCATGCTTGCAGGAAAAGATGGCACTCCCGCCATTGAATTTCCGATAAGAGCAACTAAAACCATTGCTATAGATGCTGCTAGTATAGCCTTTTTCAGATCAATCCCTCCGTTTAAAGCGAATAACCTTATTTTGCTTGGTGACTCTGGTTTAACTTGGTCAACTCACCTATTTTAACCTGTTGATTGCCTTTCTTAATAGAGGCCGGGTAAGGCTTTTATCATCCTGCAGCCAGATAATATTCAGTTCATCAAATGACCCCGCAAGGGCGATCCAAGAAGATGGAGTCCTAACCAAAAGCTTAATACGTTAGGGCTTTCTCGATATACACTGGCATGCTGGCTCCTCTAGATCACATGGAAAGTCTGTCTTTTGATTGTAACCACCGCATTGGAATGCAGCCTTTGAGGCACAGAATAGAATCCAATCAATAATTATATCGCGACAGACATAGATACTTGGAGCCCGGATAGAGCATGTTAAAAAACCCCACAGGTATAGTGCAAAAGTGAAGCACTTCGCCATCCAGGCGAAGGGTTCCCGGGTTTTTTGGCTCCAAAGCGGGGCCAAACCCCAGCCGAGGGCTGGAACAGGAGGACAAACGGGGGATGCTGGCAGAACTGGAAGATAAGAGAGGCAAACTCAGACAGGAGTCCCTTGCCTTTAAGGACAGGCGCAGCCAATTGAATGCCGAGGCGAGCAAATGGGCCGCCAAGCGTAATGAGCTCAACAAGGCCACCAAAGATCTGATCGACAAGGCCCAGGAGCTGAAGAAGCTGCGGGATGAGAACAACAAGAATGTTGCCGAGTCCAAGAAGTTCAGGGATGAGTACAACGAGAAGACAAACCAGCTCTATGCGAGGATAGACGATATCCGGAAGAAGTACAACCTCACCGGAGAGCGCTCCATCAGGGATCTGCGTAGGGAGATAGATCACCTGGAGTTCCGGCAGCAGACCGAGGTCTTGACCCCGGACAAGGAGAAGCAACTGGTGGACAAGATTGCAGCCTTGCATGCTGAGTTCAAGGGCAGGAAGGAGCAGCTGGAGAAGAACGATGAGCTGCGTAAGCTCCTCGACGAGGCACAGGCTCTCCGAGATCAGGCATCCAATTATCACGATGAGGTCACCAAGTATGCTGAGCTGGCCCAGGAATACCACGATCAGATGATCGCCACCTTCAAGGAAGCCGATCAGACCCGCGCCGAGGCTGATGCTGCCCATAAGGAGTTCGTCAAGGCCCAGGAGGCGGCCGACGATCAGCACAAGGAGTTTATCCGCACCCAGCGAGAGGTTCGCGACTTTGAGAAGGTCATTGTGGGGCTGAAGAAGAAGAATAGGGATATCAAGGAAGATCGCGCCAAAGAGGTTGCCAAGCGCGAGGCCGAAGAGATCCTGACCCACTTCCGGCAGGGCGAGAAGCTGAATACAGCCGACTTGCTGAGGCTGCAGCGCGCCGGCCTGGTTTGATTTGCTCAAAAAATTCCCATTTGAGGGCAGCGAGCCTGCCCCTTATCAGATTTTAATTGATTTTTGTGCTTAGCTTAAGCCGTAGAAGGCCAAGCGGCAAGGATCAATTGCGCCATGCTGATCCGAGATCTTCTGTTTGAGAATGGTCTGCAGAAAATAAGCCGTAGAAAATGTCGATGGGATAATAGCATTTAACATTTCATAAAGTACAGGCGACTGAGGATCAATGTCATAAAGATCTGATTCATGGCCGACTCCACATAGCCGACTCAAGACCGCAAGCTTTTAAACATGCTCATCAGATCAGAAAATGATGAATGAGATTCGCCTGCTCTTCGGAAAGCCGGCCACAAAGGAGCGAGGCCGGCTGATCAAGGCGATAAAGGATCTGCAATCCCGACACGGATTGATTGCCCAGGCTCTGGATGCCCGCCTGGTGGTCAGCGAGAAGCATATTCGTTTTGCAGTGCAGAAGGCTCTCTCCGCCTTCTCCGATGGAAGGAATATAGCCAATGATGCGGCAATGGAGATAATGCGTTATGCCTCGGGGGAGAGGCAGATAGAGAGAGCCCTGGTTATGGGGGTCTCAGATCAGACCGGGAGGATTGGGCTCATAATGGCGAAGACGGATGGGAAGGCAAGCTGGCCTGATGACCGAGAGATCTGCCAGATCATTATGGATGATGGCTGTGGCTGTTCCTTCGATCCCGTAGCAGTCAAGGATATCTTTCACATCTCCTCCCTGGAGCTAGAGGCAGTGGGCGAAGAGAGGATAGAAGATCTGGTTATAGAAAGAGTAGCATTGGTGGAGACATATCGATAAGCCGCAAGCAAGGATGAGTTGGAGCATGAAAGAAGAATTCTACACCGAGAAGCGTTGGCTTAACTGGATGAATAAGGTCAAGGACAGCAACTTCCGTCTCTCTGAAGCAGAGGACAAGAACTCCGGAGCCGTCTTCATTTATATCATGGACGACGTGGTGCTGGCCTGCCTCAAGGTCATGGCCCGGGTGGAGAGAGAGATCTTGACCCCCGAAGAGGCCATGGCCGAGATCGCTGCCATCAGATCCATAGTCTTTGCCGAGCATGAGTCTCTGGGAGAGGATGCCGATCTGATGATCGAGTCCCTCAAGACATCTCTTGCTGCTGTATTTGTCTCCAGCCAGCGCTATATCACCGGGAGCTATGACAGAGAGGTCAGCATGGATGAGCTGATTGCCGGGGCCATTGAGGCGGAGAAGAAGGAGAACCTTGATCTGGCTTTCGACCTGCTCAGTCAGGTTGGAGCCAGGGTGATTGGGGGAGAGAGCCTTCCAGAGATCGGCGAGATGCCCTACTGCATGACCGCCGAGCTCATGGACGGAATCGATGCCATATCCGCAGCAATGCTGGGAGACGACAGCTACAAGGACGATGACGGATCGGATGATGCCGGCGAGGGAGATTAACTCAGGGCGAACGGCTCGATTTATGCGCCGGGAGAAGATGGAGATATGGATCGGCTCAAGATGAATTTGCCCCGCCCGCTCCAATCCCGGATCGCCTGGAAGATGATTGATTGAACTATCTGGTTGTTACCTCGATTCCATCTTTTAATATCAAGACGGTGTGCTCGGCCTGAGAGACTAGGGCTCCCTCCACCTCCCAGAGCACAGGGTATCTGTGCACTGCACCGCTGCGAAGCAGCTGCATCAAGGCATATTCCGACCTGTCGCCTTTCAGCCATCTTCTAGCAAAGGGCAGGGTCCTGTAGTTGTCCATGATCTCTTTTAAGAGATAGCGCGCCGCAGCCAGCCGCACCGGTCGGGAGCCGGAGAGGCCGTAGATCTCATTGACCGGCCCCTCGCTGATCCTGCCTGAGCCGTCGGTGGCAAAGGGCTCGATGGCGATCACATCGCCCGGCTTGAGCACTGTTCCCCTCTCCATTGATCGGTTGGGTATGGATGGATGGTCATGAGCCTGATACCTGGAGAGGCCGTGGCCGGTCAGGTTATAAACCGGCCGGTATCCGTAACCGGTTATGGTCTCCTCAATGGTTTTGCCGATCTCGGCCGTATCTATTCCCGGCCCGATGATCTCCAAGGCTGCATCCAGTGCGTCTCGGGAGGCCTGTACCAGCTTATCATGGCCGCTGAGGTCAACTGTCATTGCCGCATCGGCAATGTAGCCGTCCACGTGCACGCCTATGTCCAGCTTGACCATATTCTCCCCAAATGTGCTGGGATCATTTGGTGCAGGGGTGTAGTGAGCCGCAATTCTATCCAGAGATATATTGCAGGGAAAGGCGGGCTGGCCGCCTCTGCTCTTGATCGCATCCTCCACAAATTCGGCCACATCCAGCAGCGATGCTCCCGTCTTTATCCTGGGCCCGGCTTCAGCCAGGACCTGGGATAAAATCCGCCCCGCTGTTCTGTACCTCTCAAGAATATCAGCTTCTATAATATCATCTTCCATCTCGAACACCTCAGACCAACAGCTTTCTCTGCAAACGGGTCAGGTTCTCGCAGCCGTCCTTTTTGACCACCACAAGATCCTCCAGTCTGACGCCGCCCAAATCCGGGTAATAAAGGCCCGGCTCAACCGTCACCACCTGACCGCTCTTGAGAGCCTCTCCCGCCTCTCCCAGAGACGGCCTCTCATGGACCGCCAGGCCCACGCCGTGCCCGGTGGAATGGGTGAAGCCAGAGCCATCCCTTTCCCGGTATCCCAGCTCCTGGAATACATCGGATACCCGCCGGTGGACCTCTGATCCCATAGCTCCCTCTCGCACCGCCGCCAGGCCTGCCTTTTGAGCCGCCTCCACCGCCTGATATAGCTCCAAAACCTCGGAAGAGGCCTCTCCTTTGAGAACGGTTCGGCTCATATCCGCGAAGTACCTGCTGCTCTTTGATCTGGGAAAGATGTCAATTACTATCGGCGCATGAGCTGGAAGCGGCCCCTCACCCCGGGCATGGGGATCGGCTGCCTGCCCTCCTCCCGCCACAATGGTGTCCACTGCCTCGCAGCCGTCCTCCAGCAGTGACAGCTCAATGGCCCGGCGAACCTTCTCCGATGTAAGAGGCTCGCCTCCTCGGCAGAGCATCTCTCCCCTTGCCTCGGAGCTGGCAACAAGACGGATGGCCCTTTTCATGGCCCTCTCGCACGCCCTCTGGGCTGCAGCTATGGCCTGAATCTCCTCAGGCCCCTTGATCTCCCTCATCCCCGCCGCAGGGCTGTCCAGAATCTCAATACTGAAATCCTGCTCCAGGCTGCGGTATATTCCGGCCGGAAAACGGTAAGCTACTCCCAGCCTATTGACCGAGCAACGCCTGAGAAAATCGGCCAGAACCCGGGCATAAGCTTCATCGGGCCTCCTGCCGCTCTTGAGCTTCTCCGAGATATGAAAATCAGAGGTGCTCAGGACCCTGTCGGCAGCGGACTCCTTCCTGGCCCGGCCCAGCTCCATGGATGAGACCAAGAGAGTGGTCTTCTTTGCTGCCAGAATAGCGAATCTGTCCCCGGCCAAGAAGCGGGAGAGATAATACATATCCGCATCGCCGTAGCTCTCGCCTACATAGAGAAAGCCATCCAGATTATTTTGATCCAGAAAGGATTGCATCAGGCGGTGCACGAGAGACTACCTGCGAATGGCGGAGGTGATCTGGGAGACGAAGCTCTTGACATCCTGGCTTTTCTCCACTGCCGTGCCGGTCACAATCAGGTCCGCTCCGGCTGCCGCCAGCTCTGCTGCTGCGGCGCCGTCCCTTATGCCCCCGCCAGCTATGAGCAGCACATCTCCCAGCAGCTTCTTGACCAGGGAGACCATTGCCAAAGGCACAGGCGCATCAGCTCCCGAGCCGGCCTCCAGATAGACCAGCCTCATGCCCATGAACTTGGCCGCCAGGGCATAGGCTGCAGCCAGCTCCGGTTTCTTTCGCGGTATCAGCCGGGCGTCTCCCACATAACCCACCGTCCCGCCCGGCTCGATGATGATATAGGCCATGGGCAGCGGCTCCAGGCCGTAACGCAAAACGAGAGGCGCTCCAAGGGCCTGGTTTTCGATCAAATAGGATGGGGAGCGGGAGTTGAGCAGGCTCATGAAGAAGACGGCATCGGCGTTCTCGCATAGCCCGGCCACGCTGCTGGGAAAGAGTATCACCGGCAGATCGGTTTGCTCTTTGATCCTGGACACGGTCTCGTGAAGAAGAACACCGGCTGCTCCCACCGAGCCGCCTACCATGATGGCATCGGTTCCACCATCTGCTGCGGCGCGGGCCATGGCAGCCGCCTGGCCCGGACTCTGGGAGTCAGGATCGATCAGAGTGAGGTGTCCGGCTCCTTGTTCCGCCGCCCGGGCCAGGAGCAGCTCGACTCTGCCCCTCTCAAATGTCATTTACGCAGTCTTGTTCTCCTTGGATTTCATTCTCAATCCCTCGTACCCGCACTTGCGGCAGCGGGTAGCTCTCACGGGATTTCTGGCGTTGCAGCGCATGCATATCTTGAGGTTCAAGATTCTCTTTTCTGCTTCTGGAAATCTAGCCATAATTCTATCGCCTTTTTCTGGATTTGGTTAGCGCCGGGGTTGGGATTTTCCTGGCCGAGCTATAGCGCCCTGCCATTTTGAACCCAAGCGTCCCTGGAAGGGACAACAGGTCTCGAGCCTGCCGCGTTTGAACTCCCGCGGCATCCTTTCCGCGGAATTTGTCCGCTCTGCCACCCCGGCTTACCTCACAGTCCGTCTAACCCATGCTTTATATCTGTTGCTCCTCAGTTTAGCCGGACAGTCAGGTGTTGTTATGTCTTTAAGAGATGAAGCATTGGCGTTCCATAAGGCATCCGGGGGCAAGATTGCCATACACAGCAAGGTCCCCTGCGCTACGGTAAAGGATCTATCCCTGGCCTATACCCCGGGCGTAGCCGAGCCCTGCCGGGAGATCGAGAAGAGCCCCGATGACGTCTATAAATACACGGCCAAGGGCAATTTGGTAGCCGTGGTGACAGACGGAACCGCAGTTCTGGGTTTAGGAGACATAGGGCCCCTGGCCTCCCTGCCGGTGATGGAGGGAAAAGCGATACTGTTCAAGAACTTTGCCGGAATCGATGCTTTTCCCATTGCAGTCTCCTCCAAGGATCCATCAGCCATAGTCAATACCGTAGCCGCAATCGAGCCCGTCTTCGGGGGGATCAACCTGGAGGATATCAGCGCTCCCCGCTGCTTCGAGGTGGAGGAGCGGCTCAAGAAGACCCTCAATATTCCCGTCTTTCACGACGACCAGCACGGCACAGCAGTGGTGGCCCTGGCCGCTTTGATCAATGCCCTCAAGGTGGTAGGCAAGAGCTTTCCGGAGATTCGCGTTGCCGTGAGCGGGGCGGGAGCAGCAGGCATTGCTGTTACCCGCTTTCTCTATAGCTTCGGAGCCAGGGATGTCGTCCTCTGCGACAGCCGGGGAGCGATCCATCCCGGCCGGACCGATCTGAATGCGGCAAAAGAGAAGATTGCCAGGGAGACCAACCCGCGTCAGATAAAAGGCAGCCTGGCCGATGCTCTGAAGGGAGCGGATGTATTCCTGGGCCTCTCTGTAGCCGGCATAGTCTCGCAGGAGATGGTAGAGAGCATGGCCGAGGATGCCATCGTCTTTGCCATGGCCAATCCAGACCCTGAGATCATGCCCCATCTGGCCTTGCAGGCCGGGGCCAGGGTGGTGGCCACGGGAAGGTCGGACTTCCCCAATCAGGTCAACAATGTGCTGGGCTTCCCGGGCATCTTCCGGGGAGCCCTGGATGTGAGGGCATCGGACATAAACGAGCCCATGAAGGTAGCTGCATCGCGGGCCATAGCCGCTCTTGTGGACCCGATCTCGGAGGAGAGTATCATTCCCTCCCCCCTGGACCAGAGAGTGGTGCCAGCCGTGGCCGAGGCTGTGGCCAGAGCAGCCATAAAGAGTGGTGTAGCCCGGCTGATCCTGGATCCGTCTGAGGTGGGCCGGAGGGCTGAGGCCGTGGTTCGGTCTCTGCCAAAAGAGGCCTGTTAGGCCTCAGTCGATCCTCTTTTTAACTTGGGCCAGATCGGCCATCCTGGCAGATACCTTCTGAGAGGCTTTCTCCAGGAGCTCTGAGGCCCTCTCGCCGGCGCCTTTCTTGATAGTCACAGTCTTTGCCGCCGACCAGGCTGACTTTGCTCCGCTGCAGTCCTCAGCCTGGATCCGGACACTGTATGCTCCTGCAAGGGGCCAGGCATGTGAGGTCCGGGCAGAAAGGCCCGATCTCATCAAATCGGTCGTGGTGGTCTGGCCGTCTCCCCAGTCGAAGGTATAAGTTAGGGGATCGCGGTTGGGATCGGCAGCATATCCTGTGAAGGTATAGCTTATCCCCGCCAGGCCGCTGTAGATCCCGGCTGGAGGGGAGGGCTTCTTGGGCGGGCTATTGGCGGCACTGCTCCCGGAAATAATGAGGCGGAGGGGCTGGGACCAGCCTGAGGAGGCTCCTCTGCCATCGGTGGCCATAGCTTTGACCTGATAGCTTCCCTCTTCTTTCCAGATATGATTGGAACTGCCCATAGTGGAAGAGGAGAGAGGGGTCTTGGAGGCGGTCCCATCACCCCAGTCGAAGGAAAAGGAGATACGGTCGCCCTCTGCATCTTTCGAGGTCGCAGAGTAGCTCAGCAATTTTGATATGCGGCCCTGAGACGGGCCCAGGGGAGCTTCAGGCATATGAGGGGCGCTGTTCTGCCCGGAGCCATAGCTCATGTTCAGGGTCATCCAGTAAAAGGCATATCCCAGGCCAGGGTAGCTGCAATTGTAGTCCATGTCCATGGCCACCCGGAAGAAGCCGGAGGGTCGGCCCGCTGTGGTGCCCCAGCTGTTGAGCATGATCCAGTAGCGATTATGGGGATCGGTATCATTGTAGCCCAGACAGAGAACGGCATGACCGCCGCCGCTCTGGTAGCTGTAGGTCCTGCCGCAGGCATTGTCCGGCTGCCAGAGGGCGCTTTCCGGCTTGCCGCCCCAGAATTGGCTGAATTCATTCCAGGAGGCAGCATCGGGCAGGAAGAAGCCGAACCATATGGCCTTGCCCTGCAGGAGCATGCCCTTGATGTTGGCTATAGCCTGCTCCTGGGGGGTGCTCTGAGTTGCGATTCTTACCGTGGATATGGACGCCACATCATAGCTAGGGCTGGTGGATATTTTATATGCCGGCACAGCGGAGCAGCCTCCGCAGCTCCTTGATCCATCCTGGTAATGGGCATTGGCATTGGACCAGGGAACTATGATCTTTCTGGCTGTATAAAAGCTGGCCAGGTTATCCAGCCAGCCGCCGCAGCAGGCGGCATTGCTGCCGCAGCCGCCATTGTAATTCGAGTCCAAAAACTGGACCGAGAGGCGATCGGACTGTTTCATCTGCCGGGCATATTCTACCTCCATCACACCCGTTCCGGCCCAGGCCCAGCAGTTGCCGCAGACCCCCTGATCCCTCTCTGCGGCATTGTACTTGAGACGATCCAGAAGGCTGAAGGAGGTGGGCGGCGCGGCTGCCAGCCGGGCTGCCGTCTCTGGAGCGATGACCGCTTTAGGCGAGGCACTGTACTGGCCGGCCCATAGTGCCACCTCCTCAGGCGCAGGTCGCATGATGGGATGCTCCCGAATAAAGCCGGCAGCGGGAAGGCGGGAGGAGGATATAAATCCGAAGTCGAGGCCGGATCCCGCCCTGTCGGAAAGGTTGACCTCATAGTATCCTGCCCCGGGTGCGGTCTGGCAGCTTTCTTCCACCGGGACGGCTTCCAGCCTGAAGACGCCGGGAGAGAGGTTGGAGAATATATACTGACCGGACTGGTTGGTAAGGGCACTGGCCTGGAGCAAGCCGCTCTGAGTCAGCCGGACGGTAACATTGGCCAGGCCGGTCTCATTGGCGGAGAAAAATCTGTCCCCATCGCCGTCCATGTAAGCAGTGCCTCCCAGGGAGAGGCCAGAATCATCGGTGGAGTACGAGAGATCATCTGAGGGCGAGGCGGAAGAAAATGATATGATCAATATCTGCAAGATGATGAGCAGAGATAGCTTTCCCGGCATCATTCTAACACACCAAATATATTAAGTGTGATTAAGAATATAAATCTTTGGAAATTTTCGGAGTAAGAGCGGAATCTCTTTGTCCGGCTCCGGCCAGGTAAAAAGAGTGGCTATGGATGGCTGCTGCTATTCGGACTGGCTTAAATATTCCTTCACCGCGTCTGTTACATCTGCGGTGCGGAATCTGCCGCCCAGGTCGGGAGTGTGCACCTTTGCCTCCAGGCTCTTTTGAACCGCCTCCTCCATGCGACGGGCCGTCTCCTGTTCACCGAGCCAGTCCATCATCATCGCCGCGCTTCTAATGGCCCCAATGGGATTGGCTATGCCCTGGCCGGCGATGTCCGGGGCGCTGCCGTGAATGGGCTCGAAGAGAGCTCTGCTCCGGCCCAGGTTGGCGCTGGCGCACAGGCCCAGGCTTCCCAGAATGCCTGCCGCCTCATCGCTGAGAATGTCTCCGAAGAGGTTGGTGGTGACCATGACATCAAAGCGCCTGGGATTGAGCACCAGATTGTAGGCGGCGGCATCAACCAGCATATCCTCACAGGCTACAGCCCGCCGCTCGGCGATCCGGCGGCAGCTCTCCAGAAAGAGCAGGTCGCTTTTCAGCACATTGGATTTGTGGATTATGGTCAGCTTTCTCCGGCCTGCGGCCAGATCGCAGGCTTTGTCTGCAATCCTCTCCGAGCCGCGCCTGGTGACCACCCTTATCGTGCGCGACTCATCCTGCCCCAGCTCCTCCAATCCGGAATAGAGGCCCTCGGTGTTCTCCCGCACGATGAGCAAATCCAGGTCGCGACTGGAAAAGGGCCGGATGTTGGCATAGAGGTCCAGCTCTTTTCGCATGCGCAGCAGAACGCTCCTGTAATTGGGATCGGACGGGGTGGTGATAGCCCCAAAGAGAATGCAGTCGCACTCCTTGATAGTCTCCATATCCTCGTCGCTCATGGCCTGGCCCGTCCTCTTCCAGCGGGCGAGGCCGATCTCCAGAGGGACCGGCTCAAAGCAAGCACCTGCTGCCTGGAGCACCTCCAGAGCGCTTTCCACTACCTCCGGGCCTATGCCGTCTCCGGGGATCACTGCGATCTTCTTAGATCCTCTACCAGACACCTTACCGCCTCCGCTATTTTATGCGGGCCGTCCCCCCAGTGCACCGCCACTCCCGGCTGGCCGTTCTTGGCTGTCCTGCCCCGCCGCTCCGATCGGCAGCATCGGGTGATGAAGGGCCTTGCCGGCTGCAGTATCTCTTCCCGGCAGTGCAGGGGACAGATATTGATGAAATCATATTCCCTATCAGGATAGTTGCTCAAGAATATCTCCCGCGATACCTCGCAGCCCACAATGAGGGGGCGGGGCGCTCTCACCGGGTCGGCGTCCAAGGTAGGAGCCAAGCCCGAGGCCCGGCAGGGATAATAGATGCCGTCTCCGGAGAAACGGCGCAGATCCAATGTCCGGGGCAGGAAGCGAACTGCCAGATCCCCCAGCATGCCGCAGGCCTCCAGCTTCTGAAGAGAGTAAACCAGCCAGGGCGGATCGGGAGGTGAGACATCCAGGACCTCGATCTCCAGCACCGCCGCAGGATCGGGATCCTTGACAAAGGTGATGTGCTCGTCCGGCCCCTGAAAGACCACAGTATTGGCCTGGCCACTGCGGCATATCTCGCCGGCCAGATCTATGAGCAGGGTGCGGTTTCTGGTGTCGACGGTTTCAGGATAAAACTCAATATCCTTGCCGCTGGCCAAAAGCTGCAGCGCAGCGACCTCTCTCATGAATCCGCTGCCTTGGCTTTCCACTCTATATAGACTGGGGCCATCCCGGCTGATAAGGTACTCGGTGGAGAAGTAAACCGGCTCGCCCCTGCCCTCGCGGTCCTTTATCCCCACGAACTTGTAGTCTTCCGGAAAGATCATGCCAGCCCTTTCTCTTTTCTGCGGTGGGCCACCAGGCCGCCGTCGTCCAATATCGCTCTTAAAAAATCGGGAAGGCGGCTGCCCTGGTAGACCCGGCCCTCCACCACGACCCGCCCCTCCGCCAGGTCCACCTCAACCATGTCGCCTTTATCGCAGACCACGTCAGCCTCGATCAAGGCCAGGCCCACATTGATGGCATTTCTATAGAAGATGCGGGCAAAGGAGCGGGCCACCACTGCCGCCACACCAGCTCCTTTCAGAGCCAGGGGAGCCTGCTCCCGGGAGGAGCCGCAGCCGAAGTTCCTGCCGGCCACAATCACATCGCCTGGCTCTACCAGGCCTGCAAAATCCATGTCGCAGCCCTCCATGGCATGCTCCGCCCAGAGCCGGGGATCCTTGGTGCGCAGATACTTGCCGGGAATGATCACATCAGTGTCAATATCGTCTCCGTAGATCCAAGCCTTGCCCCTGATCATGCATCCTGAATCTGTCAATGGGGGCATAATATACTTTGCATGACTGGATGACCGGCTGAGCCTGCTCTTCCTGCCGCTGCAGCTCGTAGGCTATGCAGGCTGAAAATTAAAATCGGCTAATCTATAGCGTCTCCGGCTCGACCTCATGCTTGAAGGAGAGCCTTACCCTGGCCCGGTACTCCACAATACCGCCATCGGAGAGGCGGATGTCCATTCTGGCCACCTCCACGACCCTCATATTGGTCAGATTCAGGCCAGCCGTCTTCACCGCATTGCCCACCGCATCTTCCCATCCCTCGGTGGAGGTTCCCACCAGATCGATGAAATTATAGACGCTATTGCCAATGGCCTCTTCCATACTAGATACTACTCCTTTCTCCTTGATATATTTTCTTAAAACTGGAAAAATGTATCTCGCAGCCTCCAGACGGCCTGCATGTTCAGGGCTTCGCCCTGGAAGATGATCTGGCGGCTCTTTTTGTCTTTGCGGTTTTTGAGGTAACGGGTCACATTCATCCAGCGGATGGCTTCCTCGCCGGTTTGCTCCTCGGTCTGGCGCACTACGAGATAGACATCCACGGGCTGGCTCATCCAGTATTCCAGGTGGCGGTCGTTCTTGACATCGAAGACCTCCTGGCCGTCCTTCCGCCGCGTGCGCAGGTAGGAGTTGCCGCTCTTGAGCTGCACATAGATCTTCTTGCCGCTGGGCTGGCCGTCGTTGTCCTTGAACTCCACCTCGCCGTCGATGCCAAAGTCGAACATGCTCACCGGGCGGAAGACCTGATTGGCCTCTCCGCAAATCGCCATCATATGCCCAATTAGGATCTGCTCCAGGGCCTGGGTGTCGAGCCCCTGGGTGGCCTTCTCTTCCATGTCCAGGATCTTTCGGGCCACCGGATCGCTCTTCAGCCGCTTCTCGATGTGATCTATCAGCGGCACCCGCTCGTCACAATTTAGACAGGGGATGAAATCCTTCCCAGCATCCAATCGCTTTTGCACCATAATGAGGTCGGTAACCGGCGTGCCACAGTGGACGCACACATATCGCCGGTCCCTTTTCACGTCGCAGCCATAGCGGGCCAAGTGACGATGAACATACTCAATGAAGATCACCTTCAGCTTGTCCGGCGTCTGCACATCGAAGAAGAGGCTGATGGTTGCCTCGCCTTCCCCCTGCCGGTTGTCGATCTTCAGTCCCAGCAGGTTTCCCCGACTGGATATGAACTCAGCCGCATTGCGCCACAGCTCCTTATGCTCGAACTCCTGGCTGTACCACAGCCGCACCACCAGAGTGGTCCAGATGGTCTGCCACTCGCCGCCGAAGGTGTAGGAGACGAATACATCCGGCTCCCAGGGGATATCCTTCTCCCGGCGGTACTGGGAGGGGAAGACCAGTTCCCGGCCCTGCGCCGTATCCTCGGCTATGCATAGAGAATGGTCCAGGAAGGTCTGCACCACGGCTCGCAGCAGCAACTCTTCGTCAGGGCGCGCCAGCCGGTCCACCCCGGCGAAGTCGAAGTCCGGTTTGTAAATATCCGCCTCCAGCACGCAGCCGATCTCATCTTTGTGGGAGCGGGCAGCCCGGATGATGGCCCCTGCATAGTCGTTCAAAAGTTCCGGCTGGAGCAGCACCAGATCTCCGAACTTAAGGGGCAGGAACAGGCCTTGATTGGCCAGCAGTGAAACCGCCGTGCGCACCACAGGCTCGTCGAAACTCGCCCCCGGCATGGCCTGCTCCAGCCGATGCACCGTCTCAGCGAAACGCAGCAAGCGAATGCCTGCGGTGTTGCGCATCTGCGCGAGAGATCTCTTCAGCTCATCTACCAGGTGCGATGTGGATGTCCATGGCAATGTCTTCCATGGGATGTGATTAGCGATGAGCTGCTTCAGCTTTGATGGTTTTCCGCCATTGGCTTCGTCCGAGCAGTTCTGGCCAGTCTTGGCGCTGGTGGCCAGCCAATCGGCGAAGCCGTGCTCTTTGGCAAACCGTTCGATCTTGGCGTTGCTGATCTTCATTCCGCCGACATCGACCTGGGAGAAGATTAGCAGCTTTGGCACCTCGCGCTTCGCCGCCTGGTTTCCGGAGGCTGTTTCGAGCATCTTGAGCCAGTACTCCGTATCGGCAAAGGGATCATCCTTCGACGGATTGATCAGCAGCAAGGCCAGAGCTGTCTGATCGAGGAAAGACTGGTGGATTAGCTGGTAGCCCTCCTGGCCGGCTAGGTCCCAGAGTTGGGCCTCACAGTCCATGGTAGCATCGGTTGGCAAAGGCAGCTCCAGCGACCAGACGTTCATACCGTGGGTGCGGTCTTTCACCACAAACTTGTCTTCGATCAGCCTATAGGCCAATGAGGTCTTACCCACCGCACCTTCACCGAGCAGCACCACCTTGGCGTTTACGTAACTGCGCTTTGATTCGATAGAAGGCGCGATGCGAGATAAGTCAGCGGGGGCATCAAAATCATTGGGCATTTGACACACCCAGAGAGAGTTATCATCAGAGCTAGAGACTATTTCATCATCCGAGGCTATCGCTATTCTTAAAAGGCAATTATTTAGTTCAATGCTTTTAATACATACCTTATTATTTAGGTCGTATATTCGCAAAGTCCGATCAAAAGAACTTGTAAGCACCCTTTGACCATCTGATGTAACTGCTAATCCAGTGATCGCACCCCCGTGTCCATCCAGAATGGCAAATCCTTTACTCCAAGAAGCCTCTTTGGATACGGTCCTCGGATGCTTGACATCTAAGGAAAAATCTTCGGTCATAAGGCGGTACTGCATATATTTTCTTTTGCCGCGTCTCTCCACGGCACCGTAGTTGAGCATCTTCAAGAGATACTTGGATACAGTGCTGAGCTCTATATCTCCATGCACGGTTTCATAGCGGTCTTTCAGATCGTTCGAGGAGAACCACGAATCAGGGAACTCTTCCCTCATAAGGATCTCAAGCTTATTTCTCATGGTACTACTATTCTCAGATTTCTGCAATGAATCCTCTTCAAACACAGCGGATTTCAAATCCCATATGCGCACGGTATTATCGCGAGAGCCTGAGATAATATATCGACCATCCAGCGACACTGCAATGCAATCCACAGAATCCGAATGGCCTTCAAGCGTTAAGATATTTAGATATGTCTTTAGGTCCCATACCCGTATAGTTTTGTCTCCGGATGCAGAAATTGCATATCTACCATCTGGCGTTACCGCAACACAGAAAATCGAATCGCTATGTTCATCAAGAATAGCTGCGCATCTTTCTGTTTTCAAGTCCCAAATCCGGAGGGTCTTATCGAAGGACCCTGAGATTATATTCTGGCCGTCAGGTGTTACAGCCACGCAATATACTCCTTTTATGTGACCTTTGAGTGTTTTTATGCAAGCGCCGGATTCGAGGTTCCATACTTTAATCGTTTGATCTGCAGAGCATGATACAGCAGAACGCCCATCCGGCATCGCTGCAACTCCAAATATCTTATCGGTATGTCCATTGATGGTCTTGATCAGCATTCCTGATCGCAGGTCCCAGACTCGCAATGTCTGATCATAAGAACCTGAGATTACCTTTTTACGATCTGGCGTAACGGCAACTCCCCAAACTTGTCCAACGTGCCCCTTCAGCACTTTTTCAGGCTGCAACCTCTGTTTTTTCTGAATGATTTTATGGATTTCGTTTTGCTCATATCTATCTTTATCATCAAATAGTTTAGGATCTAATAAATATATTTGACCATCAATTGTTCTTATTCTTATTGGACTTGATTGTATAGGAATATCAATAAATTCTCCTGGTAGTATAACCAATGATTTTACATCATTGGAACCATCGGGTTGAAGAACATCGATGATTATTGATTGCGTATCAGGAACTCGAATCCCGAACTGGCCTGAGCCGGATAAATGACCGATACGAAACGAACTGCCAATCTTTAACACGTCTATAACCATTGTAGGCAATTCGAGGAGGTCTGATATAGCAAGATCAGATTGATATCTAGAATTGGATGAGTGTTTGTTTCGACGATTGATATTTACTTTTGAAATGCCCTGCAGTAATGCCATTAATGGATTATTATTAGCAGTCTCTGGCAACCGATTTCTCATCTCTACAATCCATTCTTCGAGGCTAGGCCGATCGTCCTCGGAGATTGCCTTAATTGCACGCAGAATGTTTTGTTCAAAGTTCTTTTTGCGATCTGATTCTGGATCTAATATGTCCAAATTTAGAAATACCAAATCCTCTTCCCAACTAATGACAGGGGACACAAATTGATGACAATTTTTTATAACATCATAAGTTGCTTTGAGGAGAGTCTGATCCGCCTTAAGTCTATCACGCAAAATTAGACTGAATTCAGGAAGTAGGGTTATATTGTCGGGCCCACGACTCTCAACAAGCAGACTGAACCAAAGAGCTGCTTCTGTGGCAACAGTTGGACGATACTCTGCTGGAAATCTATCGCTAAAGGCTAGTCGCAGAGCACGAAGTAACTCAGGCTCAATCCTCCTTGCCACCGATGAAAGCATCGCAAGAGTAATAACGTCCGGCCGAATATGTCCGTATTCATTGAGGCGCTCGGTTGCATAATTTATCTCTTCAGGAGTTAATAATTTGAACATAATCTCTCCTGCCTCAATGGATACGCTGCCAGCATCTTTCGTAAGGCAGCCACTGAAGTATCCCTATCCCATACTAGCGAGATTGGAATATGAAGTCTCAGCATTATAGGCCAATATACCTCAGGTGCAGGAATTAAAGCAGATATAGGACAATTGTATTTTCTCGCTAAATCAAGTATTGGCAACCAAGGATCAATATCGAGATAGCCGCTCGACAACTCTCCGCGGATGCCAAAGTCAGATACAAGTAACAATGGTGTCCCGATGGGAAGCTGACGAGGTGGTGAGGAATACCACCTCAATTTAGGCCTAACGGATAATCTGCGGATGACTCCAAACGACCATACCTGAACCTTGGATCGTCCAAGAAATCGCATAAGCCGTTTCAATAACTCTTCCTCATCATGCCAAAAAGGCTGCATTGATTCAGAATGATCCAAAAACAGGAGGACGCCACGTTTAAGAGTTGGCCGATGCTTAAAAGGTATTCTTTCCAAAAGCATTCCCCTAGCCAAGTCTCTTTCAAGTGCCGACCAATCGATTTCCTGGGATACTCCTGGTGTTGCCAGCAATTTGCCCATTAGACTATTGAACGATCTTTCGTTTAGCAATGGATCATATCTGGGCCTTCCCATGTGCAATGCTGTATCAGTCGGATCCAAGGCATCGATGGATTCCAAGATAGAATCGTCATAGATTTCATATATCGGATCCTCGTGCCCTGATGGCTTGAGAATCTCATCTGTGTCATATGTTGGATTCTCCGAATTGAAGAATTGCATAGGCACCTTCAGCTCAGGAGTAACATCATCCATAATTTCCGTCAAAGGAAAATGAGGTTTTACGATCTTATCTTCATTTTTTTCAACTCCTCTCCAGCCGAGCCCCAATGCCTCAGCAATTAATGAGCAGGTTTTATCTTTATCTGGTCTGAGCTCATGCAAGGCGATCAATATCTCTGCAAGCCCTACTTCAGATGAAGCACATCGAAGCGTCATCTTCGGCATCTGTCCTATCCTCCTCTGACAATATGTTTTATGAATTTGACGCACTCTTTCGTATATGCTATTGAGGATTTCGAAACTCTTCAAATTGACCAAATTTATACATACCATTATTTAAGAGGTATTAAGGCAGATTACCCCTTTTGGAGGTTATTCGCTCCTCTATTTTATAAACACATTCTTTTCGACCATATTCCAGATACTCTCTGATTCGGTGGTTGTCCGTGATTCAGTGATCTCCTGAGGCTCAGGAATTATCTCAAGATCCAAGCACACTCTCAGGGCATCAAGATACTCTGCTGTGCTGGGCCCCCTTCCCCTGCTCTTTGCAGCTTCCTCTCTGAACGAATAGCATTTTTCAGCCACTCGGCGGGCTAATTCCTTGCCATTCGACTGAGATCTCAATTTGTCCCCTAAGTGGAGATACGCTACACTCTCGAGACGTGAAATCAGTTTCTCTTTTTCCTTAGGTTCCTCTAAGGTATGGACTATGCAACGTCGCAAGAATGCAGCTGGCAGATCGCGCTCCTGATTAGTAGTGATTATAATCAACAGGCTTCCGTAATGACTCGATGATTTTATATTATCCTTCGGATTCGGGATCGTTCTCCTCACAGTATGGTCTACTTCATCGACTGTAAAGCGATTTAGCCCGAAGATCTCCAGCATGTCGTTGGGCAGCTCAGGTTCCGCCTTATCAATCTCATCTATTAGTACAACGGTTCGGACAGGATCGCGATGGCAATTGATCTCAGCAAAAGGCTCTCTATCCATTCTGTTATCCTTGCCTTTATTGGAGTCCTTTCTTTTAGATATGAATTTCTTTGCATCCCTTCGATTGAATGCCCACCACAACACTCCAGGAGTAATATAGCGGCTTGGGTCTATATCTCTGTCATCGGATATCACATAGGATCTTGCCTGTGCATCTCTCAGACGGGCAAGGGCATCGAATCTCCAAAGCAGATCCTTGGCTTCAGTTCGACCGGTAATGGTCGTCTCGTAGTAACGCCATTTAAGGTTTCTAGCGACAAAAGGAGCAAAGGATGACTTGCCAGATCCGGGACTACCGCGAATGAGCAGTGGGCGTTGAGTCACAATAGCGATCTCCGTCGCCAATTGCAGCTTAGGGTCGTACAGGTAAATCCGACCTGAGCGGTCATCAGGTCCACCTCCGATAACCTTTGTCTGGAGGTCATTTTCCCATGGAAGGAATCTGTTATAGTCCAAGGTGGATGCCATAAATCTACCTCGATATATCGTAAACTGTAAATCTTTTCTTGGGCTTTAAACGATTCTTCAGCTTATATAAATTCTTATATTTATCTCCGTTTAGGGGTGGATGTAACGCGACACCACCGATATAACGGAAAAGCTCTAAGCATTCGGAGTCATCTCCTACTTGAACAAGGAAAATAATCTTTGTACCTGCATATTTGCTGGTTAGCTCTTTAAGAATTCTCTCCTTAGCAAACTCCATTGGCAGTGCACAGATCGCGATATCACCAGGCTGATCCAATTGTTCTGCGACAGCGTTAGAAAGTGATGATCCTTCTGATCCATATGGCACAATGTTATCCCTAATCGCCTCATCAATCTTATCAAAGATAGCCTTATCCCCTTCGCCAGCGGCAGCGCTGACCGAAAAGAATATTGGCGTGCCATCCTCGTCAGGGATCTCAATCTCTGCCCGTTTCAGATACACATCAATGATCTCCTGAAGTCTAGTATTAATGGTCAGAATTTTGAATTCTTCAGGATTACGAGTCGCACAAAAAATTATTTCAATCGCTTTATTTTCGACCCATTTTGTGGTAAGGTAATCCCTAAATTCATTTGCGCTTATACTCAATTGTTTCAATAGTAAATTAATCGCGCCAACATAGTCGAGCGGATACTTATAATGCATGAGCTCTACAACTGTTCTACATAGGCAATTTCTTTTATTGATTCCAGATTTATCCCAAAGATCACATTTATATAAAAGTTCTAGCCGCTCTGCAGCCTCTTGTAGATAAGTCATTTCAACCTTATCCTTATCCAGAAGGTTGACCACTCCATGAACCCATGGGCTCATTGGCGGCAATCTGGCTTTACTCAAATCGAGACATTTTATTATCTCCCTTCCAAGCTCTTCGGGGGTGATTGGTCTGTCATCGTAAATAACCTGGATTTCTTTAAGCTGGAATGGCTCATATTGATTAAAACAGGTTTCTTTGATATTCTTGCCATCTAGCAAAACTGGAATAACCTGAAAATCTGGATTGATAGATTTGCGGAAGGAGAGGATTAGCGCCTCTGCTGCAACCCATTTGGACTCAGATACAGCTTTCTCATTGAAAAGAATAATCCCCGCTTGAGCTTCAGTGAGGTTATGTATAATATCCATACGCCAATATTCTCCAGGGATAATATCTTTATCGATAAGTACATCCCAGCCACAATTGGGCAATGTCTCCGCTAAATATTCTTTTAACTTGACACATCTATCGCCTGAAGATAACTCACTTGTCGAATGACTTATGAATACTTTCGGGTTGCCCATGAATCTCCCATCGCCATTCTATAATCTTGTTCTTTTTGCTCTCACAACTATGACAATATTAACGAGATAAATTGAACATATTAGAGCAAAAAAACCTGGCCATAATGGTTTTTCTTATGATAGAAGCTGAAACTGCGGCCTCAATTAAAGAGATTCTATTTATTGTAAATTGGATTTTCTCTTGGTCCTTTATGTTATGAATTTGCACTTCTAGCACACCTTCTTTCATGCTTTTTGCGCCTCCACAACTCCATGGCTATTCCATTTGTACCTTGTTATGTTCCTACCAATGATTAAAGGGTGTCGGGCAACTCGCAGTCGGCCAGCAACAGAGGAACGAAGCGGCGGCCAATGTTGGAAGGATCGCGGAAGAGGACGGTGCTCCGCTCCAAAGCCACCCAATCCGAGCCCAGGGCCGCTGGGGAGAGGCAGAGCACCTGCACCCGGGCCGCCTCCAGCCCCCGCTCTATGGCCAGGTAGATATCATCCCCCGGCTTGATGACCCACTCATCCAGCCATACCCGCAGACCGGCATCACGCAGCCGCTCCGCCAGGGCGCGCACTCGCGACTTGTCCTGCGAATTGTGGCTCAGAAATACATCATAGGTGAAGCTGTCTGCCATTCCTATCCCCAATGCCTCAGCTCTTGCATGATACTGGATCACTTAATTAAGTTTCTCCATTGCCTGTCCGGGAGCGAAATATCATTCCTATCTGCTTGAATTAGGGTGAGATCTGGCTAGACTATTCAGGAACCGGTAGCTCTAGCCTGGAAGGCATAAATCAGAAGAGGCCAGGATCTGAGCGGAAAAGCCAATCAGGGCTGGCAACCTAAATAGGTCTGGCTTATCTTCAGACCTCCAGCCGATCATGGATGGATCAAAAGGGCATATTCTCCCACTGGCCGAGGTGTGGCCGGCCAGCCGGAGAAGGCCTGAGAAAAATGATCTTGGAATTCTACTCTGGCTTAGCCTCTCCCGGCTCCTCCGGTTCCTTCTTCCAGTCCTCTTTCTTCTGGCCTCGGCCCATAGCCACTAAAGAGGCCTTGGCCTGGATCCTGGCCAGTGGATAGTCGTCCTTGGCCACCTTCTCCAGTGCCTCGATGGCCCGGCTGTCTTTGATCTCTCCCATGATCCAGGCTGCCCCGGCCCGAATATCCTTGTCCGCATCTGAAAGGGCCTCTATGATGCGATCCGATACCTGCTTGCCGTAGGCGGATATGGCCACCATGGCATTGCTCTTGACCAGATACTCCTCGTCCTTTAGCGCCTCTATCAGGGCCTCCAGAGACTCGGAGATCTCCCGCTTGGAAAGGAGGATGATGGCATTGGAGCGCACCAGCATATGCTTGTCCTTGGTGGCTGCGATCAGCTTCTCTGTGGACCAGCTGGGATCGGGAAGAATCGCAGGCATGGACGGCTCCTCTGCCCCGCAGGTGGGACAGGCCCCCTCCATCATTGAACGGCTGACTATGGGTGCGGCCTGGCCTTCGGAGCTCTTCTCTTCGCTTTCTGTCTCTTCTGTTTTCTTTTCTTCTTCCATGCCCGGTCTCTTGGCTTTTATTCTACTTCAGCTTTTCCTAAGGCAAATGCCCTCTTGTTCGCTTCCAGGAACCGCGCCGGCACAACCTGGGATAATGAACTCAGCAGGTCGTCCTCGGACAGGGGAATCAGGCTGGATAGAGCCCCCAGCATCACCACATTCATGGCCTGAGCCGTGCCCGCCTGGCTTGCCAGGGCAGTTGCATCCATGTCCACCACCCGCCGGCAGTGCTTGCTGAGAGCAGACAGGATCTCCGGGATGGGAGGATAGCAGGCCAGGCCGGCGGTCACCGTGGCCGGCAGCACCGGCCTGGTGTTGACCAGGGCTACGCCCTCCGGGGAGAGATACTGAGCAAAGCGCAGAGCCTCGCCGGGCTCAAGGGCAACCAGCAGATCAGCGCTTCCCAGGGCGACCAGGGGAGAGAAGCTGCAGCCGATGCGAGTATGATTGATCACGCTGCCGCCCCTCTGGGCCATGCCGTGGGTCTCCGCTCCGCATATGCTCTTTCCGGCCAGGACAGCGGCTCTTCCGATGATATCGGATATCAGTATCACGCCCTGTCCGCCCACGCCCACGATCACCAGATCGCATTCAGATGTCCTCATGGGGCCACCTCCTCTATGGCCGAGGCAGGACAGATGGCGGCACAGACTCCGCAGCCGGTGCATAGTGAGTTGATCCTGGCCCTCTCCCCCTCAAACTCTATGGCTGGGCAGCCGAAGTCGATGCAGATCTTGCAGCCCTTGCACTCCTCGTTTACCCGCAGCGGCCTGAGTCGCTGTCCACCCTTGCGGGCCTTGATCACACAGGGCTGCCTGGCTATGATCACCGAGAGGCCGGGATAGTCCCTGGCCCGCTCAAAGCTTTTCACCGTCTCATCCAGATGGTAGGGGTCCACCGTCTCCACCAATCCGGCGCCTAATGCTTTGGCCAGCGCCTCCAGTGAAACCTGCACCGTGGGCTCGCCCGTCGCCGTAAGGCCCGTTCCCGGATGGGGCTGGTGCCCGGTCATGGCCGTGGTGGAGTTGTCCAGTATGGCCACGGTGATCCTGGCCTTGTTGTAGGCGGCATTGAGAAGGCCGGTCATGCCGCCGTGCAGGAATGTGGAGTCTCCCAGGCTGCAGCAGATGCTCGCCCTCTCATCGCTGTGGCTGATGCCGCTGGCCAGGGTGATGCTCGCCCCCATGCACAGGCAGGTGTCCACAGTGCCCATGTTCACGGCCATGGTATAGCAGCCTATGTCGCTGGGGAAGATGGCATTCTTTCCGAAGGCCTTCTTCATGGCGTAATAGGTGGCCCGGTGGCTGCATCCGGGGCATAGCGAGGGCGGGCGGGGGGGCAAAATCCTCGCATCCGGTCCCTTTGCCGCCAGCCTCTCTGGCCTGTTCATCATCCGGGCGATGGCATTTCGCACTGTGAGGAGGTCCAGCTCGCCATGTCTGGGTATACAGTCCTCCTTTCCCAGGATCTCCAGGCCGGGATTGACCGTCCGGGCCAGCATCTTCACCTGCTCCTCCACCACCGGCTCCAGCTCCTCTATGACCATGACCCGGGAAACATGCTCCAGCATCCGGCGCATCATTCTGCCCGGAAGGGGATATGTTCCCAGGCATAGCAGAGAGAGATCCTCGTCCAGCTCGGCTATGGCCTCCTGGGCATACAGGCCTGCAATTCCCGAGGCGATCACTCCCGTCCTGCCTCTCAGGACCAGCCTGTTCCAGGGCGCACCTTCCAGCTCCGCCTCGATCTCCTTCTGCTTGGCCAGAAGCTCTTTATGAAGCGGCCGGGCATGGACCGGCAGAGCCACCCGGCGGGCAGGATCTTTGAGGAAATGCCCGGCTCTGGCGGGAGGCCGGATATCTCCCACCTCCACATCGGAGCGGGAATGAGAGACCCGGGTGGTGGGCCGGAGCATGACCGGGATATTGAACTTCTCCGAGAGCTCAAAGGCATAGGCTGCCATCTCTTTGCCCTCAGCCGGGTTTTTGGGATCAAGGCATGCTATGCCGGCGAACTGGGCATAGCGCCGGGAGTCCTGCTCATTTTGGGAGGAATGGCAGTAGGGATCATCGGCAGAGATCACCACCAGTCCGGCTCCCACCCCCAGGTAGGCCAGGGTCATGAAGGGATCAGCCGCCACATTCAGACCCACATGCTTCATGGTGGCGGCTGCCCTCTTGCCGGCCCAGGAGGCTCCTGCCGCCACCTCCAGGGCCACCTTCTCGTTCACCGACCATTCCACATGCAGCTTGGAGTCGCCCTTGAGATCCACGATTGTCTCAATGATCTCCGAGGAGGGGGTGCCGGGGTAGCCGGCGACAAGCCCCACTCCCGCCTCCATGAGGCCCCGGGCAATGGCTGCGTTTCCCAGAAGATATTCTCTCACCAACAACCATCTCTTTAATATAATTTTTACTATATTCCAATTTCCAATGATGATAGCCTCTTCCCGGAGATAATAGTTTGGATGGCAGGGGGGAGGGCGAGGCAAATGTAATTAAGCCAGAGCAGCAGGATAAAACCAGGATGGGAAACTGGCAGGAAGATTCAGTTGGTTCGGTCTATAACTACCTCTCGCCCGGCTGCCGCATCTGCCGGCAGGGGGCGGGGCTGGTGCTCTTCGTCACAGGCAGGTGCGAGCGGAGCTGCTTTTACTGCCCCCTCTCCCAGGAGAGGCGGGGACAGGATATTGTCTTCGCCGATGAGATGAGGGTGGAGAAGATCTCAGACATCCTGGAGGAGGGGCGGGCCATAGATGCCCTGGGAACGGGGATCACCGGCGGCGAGCCTCTGGCCAAGCTCGACTATGTATTGGAGTGCATCCGGGCTCTGAAGGCTGCCTTTGGCAGAGAGCATCACATCCATCTTTATACCGGAATGCTTCCCAGCAGGGAGACCATGCAGAGGCTGCGAGAGGCGGGGCTGGATGAGATCCGGTTTCACCCTCCACCGGAAGAGTGGTCCCATCCCGGTCCTCTAACTCAGACCCTGCGGGAGGCCAGAAGCCTGGGTCTCTTGGCAGGGGTGGAGATCCCGGCTATAAAGGAGGCTCCCGAAATCGTCCAGGCGGTGAGGGATGCCGATGCCTTCCTCAATGTCAATGAACTGGAGTTCTCCGAGACCAATTATGCCGCCCTGGCGGCGGAGGGTTTCATTCCCGAGGAGCTGGGCTGCGGCGCTCTCGGAAGCGAGGAGATCGCCAGGCAGCATCTTCTCAAGGAGGATATCCGGGCCCACTACTGCCCCTCCCGCTTCAAGGATGCGGTGCAGCTCCGAGAGAGGCTGCTGAGGCGGGCCAGGCGCACTGCCCGGCCTTTTGATCACATCAGCCCGGAGGGGACCATAATCCACGGCACCATAGAGGGAGACTGCATTGAGGCTTGGCGCATTCTGGAGGATCTGGGGGTCCCGGCTGAGATGTACTGCCTGCGGCAGGGAGGAATAGACATTGCTGCCGCCATACTGGAGGAGATAGCCGAGGATCTGAAGAGAATCGAATGCACCCTATGCCTGGTGGAGAGATATCCCTTCCCGGACGGGATTGTGGTGGAGAGAATACATTTATAATCCTTAAATTCCTTGGTTGAGGGCGGTGATTTTGCCGGATGGAGAACGCAGAGGGAAGGATCCAGGAGAGGCTCAGGAACTATCTTAAGCGGGACGGAATTGGGATAAGAAAGGCGGTCTTAAAGCTGTTTTTGAGCGACGGAGCCTATACTACCGAGGATGTCTTCACTTATCTGGCCAAGGAGGGCTTTGATGTCAGCTATCGGGGAGTCTCGGCCATGGTGGGACTGATGAACACCCGTCTGGGCATTCTGAGCATAGATGTCTCCGGGGACCACAATGTCTATTCCCTCAAGGGAGATCACAAGAGCGTGGTGAGATCGGTTCTGGAGAATTACTAAATCTCGTCTTGCCTTCCCAGATTCTATTACATAATTCGAATGGCTCCCCAATCTAATTGGGCGGCTCGCCTCTTTTCATCCTCTTCATATATTTGCCGAGCACAGAATCCGCCAGCAGATTTATGGCCTTCAGGGCCAGGTGGACGGCCGGGCCGGCGGTCATCCTCTCCTGATAGAGGCGGTGCAATTTCTTGAGGTGGCGCAGGTTGTACTCCAGGCACAGCCCCACCAGCTGCCAGTGCTCCGGAAGAGCATCCTGCCTGGAAAAGCCCTTGCTGCCGCCGAGCTTTGTATCGGCGATGGTGGTGAAAAAGAGGGGAAGCATGAGGCCGGTGTAGTCCATGAGCGACTCCACCAGCTCAGTGGTCTTGATCACATCCTCCGCTCTCTCTCCAGGCAGGCCCAAGACCAGGCTGGCTACGGGCAGCCATGCCTCCTCGGCGAAAAGAGAATAGCAGTCCCGCACCATCTCCGGCCAGTTCTCTATCTCCGCCGGCCGGGCCTTATTGGGCATATGCATCTTCAGGATGCGACAGCTTCCGCTCTCGATGCCTATCCAGGCGGACATGTGATTCTGATCCGAGCCCACTCCCACAATTTCCGAGACCCTGCGGAGAAGGTCCTGGTTCTGGTAGACCGAGGCCAGGCTGAGGTGAGACACATCTATGGTCTTGGGCCCCTGCCCCTTCACCGCCCGGACCAGGTCCAGTATCATCCTCTGATCGGGGCCGCCCTTGCCGTAGCCGTAGGAGAAGAAGTCCTCGCTGTGCAGGATGATATCCCTCTGGCCCGCTTCGAGGTTCACCTTTACATCCTTTAGGATGTTTTCAATCGGACGGTGGCGCATGACTCGGTTGGTGGGAGAGCAGAAGGCGCAGCCCCTCCAGCAGCCTCGGCCTATCTCCACAATGCCGCCGATGGTCGCCCCCCGGCAGGCAGGGATATCCTCTCCCGGCACGGCCCGGCCCCTAATGACGGGAGGCACGCTCTCCCCTGCCAGGATCTTCCGGCATATATCTGGAAAGTCGCTCTCGCCCTCGCCTAGGTAGATGTGGTTTACATCCACATCCTCCCCCATGGCCTCCCAGGCGCCGTTGCCCCCCAGGACCACCTTGGGCCTGTATTTTTGGATCAGGGGATGGGAGAGCAGCTCCAGGAACTTGGAGCGGTTGAAGGGCGGTCCCTGGCCGATGATATCCTCTATCTCCCGGACGGCGATCTTTCCCATGGGGTCGTCATGGGTTATGCCAACCACTTTTGTGTCCGGCCCTATGGCCCGGTCCAGATGGAGGGGATGGGCCACCATCACCTCATCCGGGGAAAAGCCCGCCTCCAGGAGGGCCGCCTCAACTTTGCGCATGCCGCAGGGGGCAAGGGCAGCTGAGCCGTTCGCTCCAGCCGGAACGGGAGGGCAGAAGAACTTATGGAAGATGAAATCGGGCAGGGCTCTTTTAGGCATGATGGCGGCAAAGCCCAGCATCACTCCTCCGTGGTAGCTGCTCATCATGGTCTGGTCGCTGGTGAGGACTATCTTCTTGCCCCGTGAAGCTGGCATCTCTGCTCCCATCTCAATTAAGGCAGATAATGTTGTTGGACCGGTGGTTGGACGGGAAAAGCCCAACAGGTTTTTATCGGATCGCCGAATTCATAAATGCGTGCAAGAGAAGTCATTATCGGAGATCAACGAACGCATTCGCGACGGCAGTGCCAGGGTGGTCACAGCGGAGGAGATGCCCGATATAGTGGAGGATTTGGGGCCGGGCGGAGCCGTGCGCGAGGTGGATGTGGTCACCACGGGAACCTTCGGGGCCATGTGCTCATCGGGGGTCTTTCTCAATCTTGGGCACAGCGATCCGCCCATCAAGATCAGCCGGGCTCTCTTAAACCGGGTGGAGGCCTATGGGGGCATCGCCGCAGTGGATCTCTTTTTGGGAGCCACCCAGCCCTCCGAGGACCGGGGAATGGAGTACGGCGGGGCACACGTCATGGAAGACCTCATATCCGGAAAGCAGATCGAGGTGGAGGCCTTCGGCGCGGGATCCGACTGCTATCCTCAGATGGAGCTGGAGACGAGCCTCCGGCTGGAGGATTTCAACCAGGCCCTCATGGTCAATCCCAGGAACGCCTACCAGCGCTACAATGCCGCTACTAATTCCTCCGATCGGACAGCTCACACCTACATGGGAACGCTGCTGCCGAGGCTGGGCAACATTCACTACAGCGGAGCCGGCCTGCTCAATCCCATCTCCAATGATCCCAACTTCGATTACATCGGAGTGGGAACGCGGATCTTTCTGGCCGGGGCGCAGGGCTTTGTCATGGGAGCCGGCACCCAGCATAATCCGGAGAACAATTTCGCTACCCTGATGGTTACAGGGGACATGAAGAAGATGAGCAGCCGCTTTCTGCGGGCGGCCACATTCCACAAGTACGGGCCCAGCCTTTATCTGGGGATTGGAATTCCAATTCCGATTTTAAATGAGCGGCTGGCCAGGAGCACCGCAGTCAGGGACAGGGACATATCCGTTCCCATAGTGGACTATGGAGTTTCCCGCCGGGACCGGCCAGCATTGAAGATGGTCAGCTATGAGGATCTCAAGTCGGGGATGGTCGATATCAATGGAAAGGAGGTCTCTACATCATCCCTCTCCAGCTTCCTCATGGCCAGGGAGGTGGCATCAGCCCTCAAGGCTCAGGTGGAGAAGGGAGAGTTCCTGCTCAGCACCGCGGTGGAGCCGCTCTCCAGGCTCGGCTCCTCCCGGCCCATGAAGCAGACCAAGGAGTCGCCCAATGTTGTCGATGTCATGAGCCGGGATGTGGTCAGCGTTGGTGAGGACATCGAGGTGGAGGAAGCGGCCAAGCTGATTGTGAGCGGCCAGTTCGATCATCTTCCTGTGGTCTCCCGAGACGGGCAGTTGATGGGAATCATCACTGCCTGGGATATCTCCAAGGCTGTGGCGGGAGGAAAGCCCTCTCGCATTGGTGAGATCATGACCAAGCGGGTCTACTCGGTGCGGTCCGATGAGCCCATCGAGCTTGCCGCCCGCACCTTCGAGACCCACAGCATCTCGGCCATGCCCGTGGTGGACAGGGAGAACAAGGTCATAGGCATGATCACCAGCAATCACCTCTCCAGCCTGCTGGCCCGGAGGCGATAGAGATGAAGCTGATGCTGCATGTGGCCCCGGGAATTGTGCGCTATCCGGTCGTAGCCTCTGTCATTTTAGAGACTGGGGCGCTGGTCAATATCGAGAGGGCCAGCATCGATGCCGTGAGCGGAGAGATCGTTCTAGAGGCACCCGCCGACAAATATCAGGAGGTAATAGAGGCCTTCGAGAGGCGGGGGGTCAAGGTAATGCCCCTGGAGATCCCCGTGGTCCGGGACGAGAACGAGTGCGTGCACTGCGGGGCCTGCGTCTCCATCTGCCCCACGAAAACCTTCCGCTTCGAGGACTGGCGGGTGGTGGCGGACTCAGGAAAGTGCATCCAGTGCGGGGCCTGCGTGGTGGGGTGCCCCCAGAGGGCGCTGAAGCTGGTGCTGAGGTAGGGAGAAGAGGTGGGCTAAGCGGCCCGTCCAGCAGCCATAAGGTATGCGACCACTGCTGCCAGCATAAAAGCGAAGCCAGCCAGGAGGGCCTGATGGGTCCGCTTGAGGTTTTTGTGCTTGTATCTGACCAGATCCCTCGGTGGGTGGCAGGGTCGGGCAGGCAGAGATAAAAAGGGGGAGGCTGCATGGCGGCAGCTCTCACCAGCCCTCTCTCCCTGGCCCAGAGGTTCACTGCCCCCTTGCAGTAGCTGTCAAAGATCCACATGGCCTCTCTCCCCCCGGAGTCGTCCGGGCTATAACCTGATCGCGCATAACTTCTGGCCAGATCTTGCGTTCGCGCTTTATCAAACCTGTCTCTTTTGCCTTATTCCTTAGCCATTCTGATGGGAATAGATTGCAGAGCTCCCTTTCAACTAGGTTATCTCCATCGAATGAGGTGTTACTTATCACCTAGCTATACCCCCTTCCAATCTAGAAGATGATCTATAATATTTATATATTATTAATCATATTATACCTTTGCCGGAATAACATGGATTAAATCAAAACCAAAGGACGATATTTAAATCTAGTCTTAACCGATAACCAATGCATAATCCTTTAAAAGCGGACGATGTAGAATCTGCCTTTCATAAAGTGCCGCCAGTTTGATATGATCTCCAGCTCCTCCTCGGAAAAGTTCTCGGGATTCTCCTGGACAAAAGAATCGATCTGGTGGGATCTGAGTAGAGCTTCTCTTTTATCTTCTCAATATCCTCCAGATCCTTCCTGAGCAGATCCTTGGAGTTGGAGTGGTTTAAGTTTTCAAGAAGTTTATATTTATTATTAACATATACTAATAATGAATGATGCAACTTGATAAAAAGCTTCCTATCGCTATCTGGAAGGTTCATGGCAGATCCATGGAGCTGCAAATATTTGTCTTTATTTAAATTAGAAAAAATATAAATAATTTATTGGATAAAACTTAGCGAGGCTATTCCGCCTTCGTGAACCTATCACCAAGGCACTTGGTGACATGGGGCAGAGTGGTGTATTCCATATCCTCCATGGGCAGACGGTGCGGCTCGAAGGGGCCGTGCGCCCTCATATAGTCAGCGATCTCTAGACACCGCTGCCGGACTAGGTCAAAGGCCACATCCTTGAATAGATCGACCGGGCCGATGAACGTTCCCTCCGCCAACTGGAAGCCGGCGGCAATGACCCGGGGCGGGCCGTCGAACCTGGTGGGATGTGCGGTCTCAAAGGAACAGGGCATGAGGGGGCCGTTGTGGCTGCCCCTCATCCAGCCTGAAACCAGATGTCCCCGGGCGAAGGGCTCTAAAACTTCACCCAGAGCGGGCAGTCCGGACTGGCAGCGCACCAGGGCCACAGGATCGTCTTTTCCCACATATTTCCCGGCGGTCTGGAAGAGCTTCTCCGTGCTGACAACCGCAACAGGCTCATTCTCGGAGATCTTGCTTCCCGGCTTGCAGAAGACCCTCTTGATCACATAGCGGCTCTTGGCGCCGATCAGCGCCAGCATATCGTACATCTCCTCCGGGCAGTTCATGAAGACCTTCTTATGCTCCTGGATGTCCCAGACCTCGAAGGTGAAGCCGTGGTGGAAGGAAGGATCTATTATCAGCCCGGCGGTGTTGAAGGGATCGGCAAACATCTTGAATATAGGCAGGTTGAATGCCCCGGGTTCGGTCTTGTCCATCATGAAGGCTATAATGGGCTCTGCGGTGCGCTCAGTTATCTCCATCTCCGCCACGCCAGGACCCATCCCCTTGATGTTGCCGGTAAAGGCATCGGCTAAAAGGTCCTGGCCATAGCCGTAGAGCTTCAGCTCCCTGGCCTTCTCTGTGGCTGCCTCGAAGGTCTCCCAGGCCAGACCATGTATTTCACCAGAGTCGCAGCTAGTCCCATGGCTCATGAGCAGCTCCAGATCGTCTCCGCAGGAGAGCACCCTGTAGTCCACCAGACAGCCGGAAGCCCTGGCTTCTTTTAGCTTGGCCTCTGCCGTCTCTATCAATGCCGGATGGACCGAGCTGTGGCCGGGGTAGCCGCCCACGTCGGCCTTTATAAGGCTTATAGTTATCTTTGTCATCTCCATCCCATCCGATGCTCTTTTTATGAATATTGCTGATTTATCATTTTTATCTATAAACGATGTAATACATTATGTTTTTTTCGGTCTTGAGCCACCCACTCCCATACCTAATGCACCGGCCAAGCATTTAGAAATCAGCATATTTTGCATATTGCATATATCTCTAAGAAAAGAGGACAAGAAAAGCCCCACATATAACATAAAAGCGATTTCAGGCAGCAGGCTCTTCAAATTAAGGAGAAAAGCAGCTGCAGGGAGTATGATCCGCGATGCTCTTTATGCTGCCACCTCCATGCTTGCATAACTGCAGCAGCTTCAGCCTTTCAGCGCCTCGGGGATAACCATAGGCACATCTACCGGCTTGACGAATTGATCCAGCACAGGACGGGTGCCGTTTACCTTGAGCTTGTCGAACAAGAAGGCGAATTTGCCTTCCAACTCGCTGCATATCTCATCCATGACATCTGCCGGCAGGCTCCATAGCTCCAGCTTAAAAGGCCCGAAGCCCTTCTTGCGGGTTTTGTAGATGAATTGCTCTTCGGTGTCCTTTTCTTTCCATTCTCCACTCAATTCGGCTTTCAGATGGTCATAGATCTTTGCCCGCAGGGGAGCCGGGAAGCCTTTGCTGTCGTAGATGATGTTCTGAAAGCCTGTAGCCAGGTGGATCTCTGCCGTTCCTGTAGCCGGAAAGCGGTCAAAAGCCTCATCGGGAAGGGTTGAAGCGCCGTGCTGAACCGCGCCGGATAGGCCGTACTGCTCGCGGGCTGTCTCCGACAGCTTAGCCAGCACATCGAAATCTATTTTGACCTTGGCCACTGTGCCGTCCGCCAGAGGCACGCCTCCATGGGTGGTTCCGGTCTGGACGCTGATCTTGCTGATTCCCTTGTGGTCCCGGCCATGTTTTTTCAGCTCTTCCAGATAGCCGTCCATGAAGACCTGCAACTCTTCCACGGTGCTGTTCTTGCCGCCCACCTCGCCGATCTCGCCGCCCACGGACACTGTGATGCCTTTAGGCTCAAGATCTCTAATCAGAGCGGTCAGCTCCGCGGCAAGGGCGAAGTTCGACCTCTGCTGATCTTTGATGGCCGTCTGGGAGAGATCTACCTGGGTAGAAGTATCGATATCGATATTGTAAAAGCCGGCCTGGATGGCTTCCCGGATCAAGTCCTTAACCGCCTCTGTCTCTTTTTTCGCGTCTGTGGCAAATTTTTTGGCATTTATCTGGAAATGATCCCCCTGCAAAAAGACGGGACCCTTCCAGCCGGATTTAACCGCCGCCGCCAAAACAGCGCAGGTATATTCTTGTGGCCTTTGTCTGGTATAGCCTATCTCCGAACGGGCTATTTCAAAGATAATCGGTCCCACTTTCCCATTTATTGCAGCACGAAATACTGCCTGAGCCACATGATAGGTGATGCCGCGGATGTTGATCGCCGGAACGGTAAAACCTGTCGCCTCCTTGCGGCCCATGGCCTCATACAAAGACTGGATCGATGCAGGGATGATCCCCAATCCGGGGGCGGCCCGCCTGATCAGATAAGATGCCGCTTCTTGGAGAGCGGGATCCGGACTGAAAACCGCAGTATAAACTAAATCATCGATTAGCTTCTCCCTAAAACCGGCCTTATCCAGGATAAGAATGTCATTGCCACCAAAGTCCAGTATGGACTGGCATCCTTTCCTAAGCTGATCCTCATTCTGGTAAATCATTGCTGCTCCTTCCCCTGCATTTATTGCGACAGGAACTGCCCTGCCATTGTCACTTCCGCCGCCGAGCCGATATAGATGGGCGACCTTTGATTAACTGATGTCACCTTAAGATCAAGAATGTTTTCTTTTCCATTCGTAGCCCTCCCCCCGGCCTGCTCCACAATGAAGGCCATGGGCTGAAGCTCAAAGAGCAGCCTAAGCTTGCCCTGGGGAGAACTCTTCAGTGCCGGATAGGTGAACACTCCACCCCGCTTGATGATCACCTGGTTTATGTCGGGAACAAAACCGCCACTGTAGCGCAGCTTGTAGCCCTCTGCCTCCAGGCGATCGATATACCTCCGATGGCCGTCCGTCCAGTCCCGGCGCAGGCCGCCGGGCGAAAAGATCGATCCCCTCTCCTTGAGCCTGATGTTCTCCTCAGACAGGACATACTCACCCTCGCGATCCAAAACAAACTCATGCACCCCCTTTCCCGCCGAATAAATCATGGTGATGAGGGGGCCGTAAGTGATATAGAGGGCAGCTACCATCGAACTTCTGCCGCTGTCGAATATCGAATTCTTATGGATGCCGATGATCGTTCCTATGGCCAGATTGGTATCGACAAGGGATGAGCCGTCCACAGGATCGGCGGTAACAATATATTTCTCCTGACCCTGGCCGATGGTGACAATATCATCCAGCTCCTCCGAGGCATACTCGCGAACAAATCCGGAGTTCCGGAGCATATTCTTTAATATTTCATCGGAGACGCGGTCCAGAGCCAGCTGATCCTCGCCATAAACATTTCTGAAGCCGGCAAGCTTGCGGTTGGATTCGTGGATCTTTGCAGAGATGTACTTGCCCACCACTGCAATCTGCCAGATGAGCCGCCGCAATTCCACCTCGATGCCACCCATCCACATGTGGCGCCTCAGGTCTACTATGAATCGAGTGTGATCATTTATCCCTTCGCCCATAATATTCTCCTGATATTTTTCGCAGTCTGCAAGTTTTCCTAGGATAATAAATATGTTGCCCCGGACTGTGGAAATGCCATTTCAAACTTCTAACTGCTGTTTCTATTGATATTGCACACAGGAATTTATATGGAAAAGATTGCCTGAGAGGGAGGAAAGCGAACAGTTCCGCGATGCCTTGGGGAAAAGTGGCACGACTGCAGATCGTCTTTCCCGTGGCATCTGGAGGAATATCTCCTCTAAAGCGCAGGAAAGCTGGACGGCTGCGGCATAGACTGCATATTTCAGGCCGGTGGAGAGGTGCATGGCCATCCGGATGAGATCTCCGCCGGTGCCACGGCACTGATCCGGGCAACCGAGGCCTGGCTGAGTCATATTCCTCTCCAGGAATATACAAAAGACCACAAAGAGCTGCATACAGCTTTAAAATATTGGGAATATGGAGGGAGAGGCAGCTGCCTTTTCCTTTCTCCAAATCAAAACCGAAGAGTTTATATTGGTAGATGAGGATGGATGGAAGCGTTTATCACGAGCCAACAGTGATGTAGCGCTGTTTGAAAATCAGAAGAGGTGTAGTGAGGGAACATGTAGAGGGATCAGA
>Ga0302252_1000470_pt1 | contig 35161 bp, 35 predicted proteins | sample AAG_RA_Leu_MG_FD_193511 | JGI IMG/M metagenome (GOLD analysis project Ga0302252, IMG submission 193511) | Enriched activated sludge microbial communities from anaerobic digester in WTTP, New Holstein, Wisconsin, United States - AAG_RA_Leu | ecosystem: Engineered > Bioreactor > Anaerobic >... | reverse complement strand
TTCAGATGATTTACTGACTACTATTTCTTCACCAAAAATAGAAAAAACCGACGCGTTGGAGTCTTTTGTGAGCAGTATCGCTATCGGATACTATCCACCAAGTGCTCCGGAAAACCTAACCATTCGAACAGAAAATGGAGAATCAATACTGGCGTGGTCTCCTTCTCTCCCTGGCGAAGCGCCGATTGAGGAATATTACATCGAATATAGCGAGTATGGCACACAAGGCGAAGGGCTTATCCGAAAAGAGCAAAGAAAGCTAGATAGGGTAGATCAGCTATCATTTCCGCTTTCCGTAATCGGATTGGCAGAGGATAAAAACTACTATTTCACCGTCATCGCCTTTGATACGAATCGACAACCCTCCCTGCACAATAAGGAAGTCAGTATTGTCAGAAAGATACATTCCTTGCCCCTTATTTTTCTGGCAGAATACTATGACAACTCTACTAAGCCTGATAAAGAGAAGACTATTCAATACTTGAATGAGTTAAACTATCCTGATTTGATCACCCTCCATTACTATTCAGGACTATACCCGTCTAATGCGGTAAAAAGTAGAACTCGCTTTAGCATTCCCTGTCAGAATACCGGTTGTCTCGTAAACGGAGTTCTCTCTCTCACTATGCAAGACAGACTGGAAGATACTACTCGGTTGTTGACAGCTCCTTGGCGAAAACCTAGCTATGCCTTTTCCTGGCAAAAAATATCTATCCCGAATCAGGAAGCCAATCAGGAAATTAGAGTAAAACTGCATAAGGTCAATCCATACCCCAGGCAGAATCTTGAATCGACCGTTTTACTGACTCATCAGATTGCAGACCGTCATTGGGAAGTTCTTGAATCATCACCAAAGCTTTGGCATTCTCCTCAAGTGCTATTCGGAGAAGAAGTCAGAGATTTTTCCTTTTTTTTCAGCGATATTCCGATGATTCAAACAATCCAAGATAGGCAGGATTATGCTTTGGTCGTTCTTTTGCAGGATCCTTCTGATAATGAGATTCTCGGAATTACCGTGATCCCGTTAGATAACCGGCTGAGAGAGGGATTCCGCTGATGAAACGATGGAGAATAAGTCTCGGTTTGCTCCTAACAGTAGGTTGCCTTGGTTTTCTGCTGCCAACTCCTCTCTTGCAAGCACCCCAAAATAAAGTATGGGAAAATCGAAGTCAAGGAATGGATTTCGGTGGTGTAACTTGTATGGCACATCACCCGGATAATAATGGAGTCATGATAGTGGGTACCAAAATCAAAGGTCTTTTCATCAGCATCCACTACACTAAACGCTGGAAGAATATGCTGATGGAGAAGTTTGAAAGACTCTGGATTAATTGTATTGCGATTGATACACACCACCATGATAAGATCATCATAGGCACGCAAGTCGGTCTTTTTATCTCCGAAGATTTTGGAACCAGCTGGCACGAAAGAAAATTTGGTACCAGTGTCCTGCAAGTGTTCTCAATCGCGTTTCATCCTACAGACGATCAAACTCTCTATATCGGCACCTACGAAGGTGGAATCATAAAAAGCTCTGATTATGGCAATTCATGGACATATCTTTATAAAGGTAACCCTCATCTGGATTCCCGTGTCACTTCGATTCAAGTAAATCCGATGAAACCTGAACAAATTATAGCCAGCTTGTATGGAAAGGGTATTCTGCACTCGGACAATGGTGGAGAGACCTGGAATCAGATGAATAGCGGTTTATATGATTTAAACATCATGACAATGAAAATGGACTCTTTGAACCCCACCACTATTTACGCAGGCACTCTCGGTGGCATGTTCAAAACCATCAACAGCGGAAAAGATTGGCTACCATGCAATAACGGATTGACATCGGTCTGGAAAGAAATCTATTCGCTGGTTCTGAATCCGTTGAATCCGGACGAGTTATATGCCGGCAGTGCAAATGGCTACGTGTACCATACTACCGATGGTGCCAAGAGCTGGGAATGCTTACCTCCGATCCTATCCAAGGAAAATAACGAGACAATATGGGTGTATGACCTGCGTTTGGATCCGCTCCATCCCGCTATGCTATACGCCGGAACCAATGTCGGTGTGTTTCGCTACCGGAATACGAATACTACTATGACCGACTCTCTTCTGTTGGAAGTCGAGACACCTCAACCAGATGAAATCATACGAAACTCGAGTGTTATTGTGAAAGGAAGGGCTTCGGATACCGAATTTGGAATCAACCGGGTGATAGTCAACCAACAGACGGTATTAATAGACGAGGAGGGACATTTCGAGCACAGAATCCCGTTACAGTACGGCAAAAACCAGATTGTAGTGACTGCAATCAATCATGATGATTTCATGATATCCAAAAAAATGGAAGTCTTTGGGATAGCAGATAAAACTGAACCGATTTTATGCGTATTTTATCCTGACAATGAAGGTGTTCAAAACGTTAATCAGCACTATCTCTACATCACCGGATATGCTACCGATCCTGACTCTGGCATTGACACCCTTACGATTAACGGATTCACGGTGTCAATCACCTCCCGGGGAGAGTTTACCCACATGGTAGTCTTAAACCGAGGTATGAATTCCCTAGTGATCGAAGCAAAAAATTGTGCCGGTCTATCTAGCACGATAACCAAAAAGATTTACTATGAATTCTCCCGACCAAGCAATTAGTCTTTACTAGAAATACCGTTGGGTATTTCCCGCTTGCTCCTTATACTTCATCCATAATTCATCGGCGATTTGCAGAATGATGTCTTTCAACTCCAACCGCTCTATCCAATTAGCAGGTATTTGACGATAGCCATGTAATAATCCCACTATGTTTCCCGTGATCGATCCGGTGCTGTCACTGTCTCCATCATGATTCACCGCATGGAGCACTGCTGATGAAAAATGATGCTGAAACTTCAAGGAACAATAAAGAGCGATAGCCAGAGCCTCTTCCCCAACCCAACCCAATCCGATACGTCTCACTGCTTCTTCGGGATCTGTTTCAGTTTTGGATAGGTTTATGGCTCTTTCTATCACCTGCACTCCTTCCCTGGCTTCCGGATAGCGGGATAATTTTTGCAGCATATTGTCTGCAGCCAATTGGAGAGAGTTGCCTTTCATTATAGAGGCAATCAGATAAGAGAACGCTCCGGCAGTCAGATAGCCTAAAGGATGTCCATGGGTGATCGCGGCAAATTCGATTCCTTTTTTAAAAGCTTCTTCGGGAGGGTAGTACAATCCAACCGGAGCCACTCTCATGACTCCCCCGCAACCCTTGCTGTCATTAATCGGAGAATCAACCGAACCGCACTGACCGCTTTGGAGAGCTTTTAAGCATGTAATGCCCGGCGATCTCCGTGCATGCATCTCGGGAACATTGGCTAACCAGCTCTCCATTTTGATCGGAGCAGGAACTTTACATCCCTGCGTTTTCAACCAATGCAGATAGGAACAGTATACACCAGTGGGTTCATCGGACAGTAACCCTTCTGCGGTAAATAATGTTAGCTGCGTGTCATCAGTGATCTCTGCCAATCCTTTTTGATTGACTACAAAGTCTTGTATACCGTTTTCACCAAACTTTTTTTTCATCTCATACAAAGAATGAGATTCGACAGGCCAACCAAGCGCATCACCGATTGCACCCCCTAATAAGCAACCTCTGAAGTTTTCTTGATCCTTGTATGTATCCATGATTTGGCTACTCCTTTTTTAGATATTGCTTTGTACTCAGGTACTTTTTTAAATCGCTTTTTTTTCTCCTCAGCCTAGTCGATATGAAATTAGTTTAATTGTGTAGCGTTTCCCCCATTTGTCAATAGTGTCAAGGGGACGGAGTTGTTGTCACACTTTTTTTTGCATTTTTGTCGATCAAATCTGCTTTATCCAAGGTAATAAGTAGTAAAAACTTTACAACCAATCCAGAGAAAAAAGGAAAGTTAATTCAAAGCAAAACATCAATGTGTGATTTGCTTTTATTACAACTTGGAGTAAGGTAATATTGAATAAAATAAAATGCGAAGGAAATTAACTTTTTCAATTTTTGTTAGCTTTTTATTTTGGATGGTATGTATTATGAGTCCAAACGCCCAAAACTCAGAGCTATCAACCAGTTTACCCACCCAAGCCAGTCAGATCCTCCCTTGTATTTGGATTAATGGAAGATCAAATAGGGCAGCCCCTCCTATCCCCACCTACTCCTCCGAACCAAATCCAGGCTTTTTTTATCACCTGTCTTACCCGACAAGATATGCCAACAATTCATCATTACCTCATGAAGTTGATTTTGCTTATCCAAACCGGTTAGTCTCTTCAGAATCTCTGGAAAATATCCTATGCTCCTACCAATCTAACGTTTTTTCACCGTCTGAATCAAAGTTTTGCTATTTATTAGATCAGCTATCTGATGAAAATTTCCTGTACTATTTTGCTTTTAATCAGAATCCCAAAGATTCTTCTGAAATGTATTTCCTGGTAAATCCTTATCGAAAAAGCAGTGAGTTACTCTTTTCCTTAGCAAAAAACAAATCATCCCCTGCAGCCCAATATGTTGGATTTCTTTCTAACCCTTCTAGATTTTGTTTTTATACACAACAAAAGCTTTTTATCATGGATAAGAACACCAAAGAAATAAAGCTGGAAGCACCCTTTTCTCAACAGATTTCTTACTTCGCTACCGATTATCATTCCCTGTTTATATTTCTGGATTCTAAGGGGATATGGTCAGCTTATTCAGTCAAAGAGCATAAAGTGATCTGGCAGAATCACCAAATCATGAAAGATTTGAAAGCTGCCGATAGTACTTCTGTTGAGGATTTCAACATCAAAGCTTCTTCTTTGAACGACCAGTGGTTTTTGATGCAACTTCCCGGTTTTCGATTTTTGGTTATTTCCTCTGTAGATGGCAAAGTGCTTACACAATTTTCTCTCCCAGTCATGACAACTGAATCCACCCTCCCTCTCAGGGAATGGTTTGGTTCAATCTGGATCCAGTATATGTATAAGGCAAGCAATGCAGCAACTCCCACGGTTCGATTCATCAGCATTATGCAAGATCCTAAAAAGAAGATCGCTATCACTTCTTTTTATCTGGATAATCCCTATATCGATCCTAAACAGCAATCAAAACTCCAAGATACCAATCCGGTTTTTTATTCTTTTATCCCCACTTATCACAAGCTATTGATACAATACCGAGACATGAACAACAAAATCATACAAGCCGTGTTTGAGATGCCCTGATATGATCAAACAATGGGGATGTCTACTTTTATTAAGCTGTATTGTTATAGCTGTCTCTTCTTATCCCGGTCTAACAAAAAAAGTGCCCGAACAGGAAACACCCAAAGTCTCCAATGATTCCTTACCCCTTTCCGCAACTGAAAAGGGACCTTCCATTCTTGATTGGGCTGGCATTGCAAACGACACAATTGATCAACATTTTAATCAATCTAAACTTTCATTCGAACCTATCTCGAATGGCATTTTTTACTTTCCTTATTTTATTTTTCAAGCGACGTACGGAGAAAAAGCTTCCGATTTTTATCTGTTTTCTCTGAATACACAAACCGGAGAGTTGGTGAAAATTCATAAAGGTTTTCATGGTGCTTTTCTCATAAAAGGAAATCAACTCCTCTTCCGCCATACGGATCATTTTTTTACCTGTACCATACCGAATTGGCAGCAGTTGTATGAAAAAAAGAGTCTGCAGACCTGGAAAGATTTTGTATCCAGCAAAGGTAACCTTCAAGATAATAAAACAGAAGCTTATCTCAGTTTTTCCTGTGAATTACCTCCACCGCTCCGGCTGATAGATTGGGAGTATGTCTATTGTGTGAAGGAAGGGTCCTTTACGAAACCGGAGCAGAAGGAGATCCTGTTTATCAGCGGAAGAAAGCCTGCATATGATATTGCAGTCTACACATGGGTGAACAACAAGATGAGAGTCGTTGAAAACCTTGGAACAAAAAGCGGGAACAAAGAATGGCTGACAGTATCGTCCAAAAACGATGAGAGCATGATGAGTTTCCGCCAAGCAATCTTTGAGGATGTTGACAAAGACAGATGCCAAGAGATTTTCATCAATAGCGTGTACGCTGCCTGGATATATGAAGCAGATCCATTGCTCTTTCTCGATTTTAGCCAACCGGCAGGAAGAAAGCGATTTCTTACCCTAGACACCCAATCCTTGAACGACACGGAGATTCTTCGTGCCGATTCAGGCCTTATCCTGATCGGTGACACATTTAAAGTGAATGAACGTGAGTTGGTTGTATACAGAATCGACTTTCAACAGAACACAAAGCAAGCCAGGCTGGCTTTGTTAAATCCCATTCCAACTGATCTGAAAAGGAAAATCAAAACTCTCTCCCATCAACGGTTTAATGATGGCTTATTCTTTGGTCCTCTCCGAAAACACCTTTCTTTTGCCCGAACTGGAAGAAATCTGAGCGATGCCGGTAATCCTAAAGAAATGCGGTCTAAACTTTGGTCAAAATTACCAATCTGCTCCCTCTATAACGCTAACAATCCCGATTTGACTCCTCGCGAAAAGCAGTATCACACTAAGAGAAATGAGTTTTTACAGCAATGGGTTGCCAAACTCGACACCGGATGGAATCCGTTTTCCGGATACACATTTTCGGAGGATAAGTCGTATTTTGTGGACATGAACCATTCTTGGAAGCTATTGAAACAGGTAGTGGAAGTGATTCCTGTATTTGAACAAAACCGCATATTCCCGGTCCTGGTGGCTGTAATGAAAAATGAGGACAGAGCGGAAGAAAGCTCCTTTGATAAGACGGTATTGCTACTCTATAACGAGGTTTTTACTTTGCAGGATCTACAAATTGTGGAAGTAAACACCAGTATGCACTCTCTGGCAGACTTAAATCTCCCCTTACCCCGTGAGAACATCTTATTTGCCAGTTACTCTCTAGCTCCCCGGTATGCCGGACGCCATGCGTTTGTCATATATCCTAATCGTATCGAAGAAACTCTAAAAATTAGCTATAATGCGAGATCAAATGTATTTCTGGATCAAAACCGTTTTTTAGTGCATATCTCAATGAAGAAGCATTATTATGGTACCAATTGGGGAGACGGAGGTAACGGTGTTGGTTTTTATTTTGATTATATCATCGATCCGGTGACCAATGAGATCATGGATACCCAATTCCCGGATTACTTTCGATTTAAGTTAGACTATTTATATTACAAGTATCATTTTTTTCACTACCGCGGAACAAGCGACCTTGTACCTGAAAGTGGCGAAAGCGTTATCATAAGTTTTTTGGAACGCTATGAGAAAAATATCTATTACCACGAACTCACACCGATGTCAGAAGAAAAGAAGCAGACATATGACTAGGCAGCATAAATACCAAGCTCTCTTTTGGAATGCAATATCTATCACAGCATTTGCTTATTCTATGCTTGCTTTTCTTCTAAAAATGCCGATAGATTTTCCGCCTGCTCTATCGACACTTTATAATTGGATTCTTCTCCCTAGTATCATTGTCTATGGATTAGCTTCTCGAGCAGTAGAAAAAATAAAAGTATCTCATCCGGAAATTCCGGAATCAAGATGGAAAACGTTAGAACACTACCCCAACCCTTTGAAAAATACCTTCATCAATTGGTGTTTTGCGATTTGGCTTTTTTTGATCATCTGTTCAGGACCTCTGTATTTATGGTTTGTTACCACTGAAAGGCATCAGTGCAACACAGTATTGGGGATCGTTTTCTTTGCTTTGATCGAAATTGCTTGGATCTTCTTTTTTGGTCACCATTTACTCTACACTTACCATTTTCTTGGTCAAGCTGACCAGTTAGTCGAGGAATATAAAAAATAAACCCAATCGAAAAAAGACACCTGAAAATATTGAGTTAATTTGTTATTTTGTCTATAATGCAAGCAAAACATATCTTAGTGAGGAGTTGTATCATGAAAAAAAATATGGGTTCCGCTGACCGTTTAATCAGGACAATTATTGCCTTAATCATCGTAGTGCTGTTTTTAATGAACTATCTACCGGGAACTTTAGGTGTTGTACTAATGGTAATCGCCGGTATTCTTGTTTTAACGAGTTTGGTTAGTTTTTGCCCTCTGTACACTATTTTCGGATTTAGCACCGCTTCTAAGAAAAAATAACGCTTTTACCGAATCTTACTTCATAAAGGGCAAAACAAAGAGGTTGATCTACTCGCTTTCAGCGGTTTCTGCATATATCTGAGATAAATCTTTGATCAGTTCCTCGTATTTTTCATGTACACCCGGACCGGTTACTCTCTCTTCAATATCCTCAAATTGTTTGTATAGATTGTATTTTACCTCATCTGTTAGCATTTTTTCAGCCATCGGAAACAGATGTTGTTCCTCCTGATCAATATGATGCTGTAAAAGTCGAGAGTAAAAATAGATCGCTTCAGTTATCTTTAAAAGAGCAGATGAATCGCCTTTTTTATATCCTTCGAACGCTTCTTTCATTTCATGGACATACTTTCTTCCCTGATCATGCTCAGGAAGAATATAACTGAGAATCCCCTCTTTACTAGACATACCAGCTTTCTCCAATGCAGGAAACAAAGCTTGTTCTTCTTTTCCGTGGTGGCACTTGTCGACAAAGTTCTTGAGAAATTCCAGTATGTTGGCAAAATGTTCTGCATTAAGCTCTTTTGTTTGTTCAATTCTAGCTGCGATGTTCATTAGTATATGAAGCATCTCTTTAACGTCATGATGCTCTATGGTCAGTTGCTGAGTAATATTCATCTTTACCTCCTTGTTGAAAACAAAAAGTTGTTTAATGATAAAGATATAGTAAATTAGTTTAAGGATAATGGCAAACATTTTTAAAAAGAAAAAACACCGTATACCTTTCTCTGCTTTCTCGAATTCTTTCTCGTGAAAACAGATTGCATCCGGTATAAAAACCTTTACACTAAATGAACTGATAGGAGGAGAGAAATGTTGGAAACGAGTGTTTTTCAATGGATAGTATTACCGATTCTGATTGCTCTGACACGAGTTTGTGATGTGACGATCGGCACTATAAGAATCATTTTTGTATCAAAAGGTAACAAAATCATCTCTCCAATTTTAGGTTTCTTTGAAGTATTAATCTGGTTATTAGCGATTAGCCAGGTCATGCAGAATTTAAGCAATTGGGTGTGTTATGTCGCTTATGCCGGAGGATTTGCAATCGGTAATTATATTGGCATTATACTAGAGGAAAAACTTGCACTGGGAACACTTTTAGTGAGAGTGTTTGTCAATGATGACTATCTACCATTAGTGGAAGCGTTGAAATCAAAGAACTTTGGCGTTACGATTTTTGATGCAGAAGGATCGCGCGGAAAAGTACGCATGATCTATACGATTATCCAGCGTAAATTTTTACAGGAAGTAGTGGCACAAATCAAGCAGTTTGATCCTAAAGCTTTTTATACGATAGAGGATATTCGGTTAGCAAGAGAAGGCATTTTTCAGACTAGACAGAGGAGAATAGCTGGTCGCTTGAAGCAAATCAGCAAATAAAATTAATGTACTTTTACTGTGACAAGGGGACGGGGTTGTTGACACAAAATTTTGTGTCAACAACCCCGTCCCCTTGTCACAGTTTTCACGTACAATCATTATAAAAGCGATTATTTTTGCCTATATGGTGATAGGCAAGATTCATTTATCGTTATAACCAATAATAAACTTTTGCTGATTAATTAACAACCTCCTTTCCTTGTTAACACTTCTCCTCATTCTCCTTAGAATGTAACCACGCACGAATAAAAGCACAGCTACATTTTAGGGAGGGAACAAAAATGAGAAGCAAAGAACCAGTGGAGATCATTGAGATATTGAGATTAACCGGAATCTGCCTTAGTCTGCGAGGGACCATTACAAAGGTAACAGATATAACAAAACTACTGCATGTGTAATCTTCTTCATCTATTTCTAGAGTAATAGATTAATGGTTTTAGAAATTAGGATATGCAAAAAATATATTTCAATAAGTATCCACTGCCAGAAGTTTGATTTCAAATGGATAGGGTTGGCTACAATACAGCAAATTCTTCTGGGAAAAATCTAGTCCAATAATCTGAGTTTGCTTGAAAGAATGATCTTCGTTCCAATGTACTACTTCTAATAATGCAGAATGTGCGTCGATCCATTTTGCTTCCCGTATATCGATTTTATCTGATTGAAAATAACCTTCGATGCAAGTATTTTGAAGAGTCAAATCATAAGACATGATCCAGGTTTGCTGAGTGCTACTTTCATCTCGAATAAAATAATACAGTCGGTTGCCGTCAGGTGAAAAAAACAGGCTATCAATCAACGTACCTTGATCGATATTAATAACTTGCTTAGTGTGCAGATTCAAAAGAGAAACACACCTGTTATGACTGATGTCAATTTGATTTTCAATCGGCTCTCCATTCGTGATCAAAGCAACTATATTTCCATCAGGATGATAAGCAGCTTTGAAGAACAACCTGCTATGTAAACCGAATGAGGCAGAAATATCTGAGTACTTCTTCAAATTGTTCGAATCAGACTGGTACAAACCTGGATCGCCATATGCGCCATCGCTAGATGGATCCAGAAATATATTTTTATCCGGTGCCCATATCATTTGTGAGCCACTCAAAAAGCCATTTCCCGAAGGAGAAAGCTTCTTATTCTGCTTCAGATCATACAAAAAGACAGCGGTCGCTTCATTGGTTATGTATTGTAACAATACATAACGATTATCGGAGGACCAGCAGATATTCCTAATATAGGTATGGTGTTTTGAGGAAGCACTCTTATCAACAGTAGTTTTTTCCAATACCGTTTTGGTCCCCGCTCCCCTGTCAAATATGACCAACCCATCTTTACCATAATACGCTAGAAATTGACCATCCGATGAAATACTGAGTGTTAATGAGTTATTAGACGGCGTGTGATTATCATATTCGAGAAAGGCCTTTTCCATCTTGTCCCAACTTCTTTTCTCTATTAATTCGACTTTTCCGTTTTCCACTTTTCCGAGTAAAAAGTTAATTTTTGTATTGGGGGACAGCATTTCATTGTCTGCAAACAGAATTTTCCAATGTCCCGTAGTGGTTAACAGGGATTTTTCATCTCCCAAGTCTGTTTTGTTATTATCGGACTTCTGATTGCTGGAAGATTCTGGTAGAGTAACGGTCTCGTTGGAGGTAAGCCGGCAATTGCAAAGATTCATTGCAACGAAAACGAATAGAAAAACCATCCAATATAATGCTTTTTTTCTTATCAAATTACTCCTCCTGCAACAAAACTCAAAAGTGTATGACAGGGGGACGGGGTTGTTGACACAAAAAAGTGTGTCAACAACCCCGTCCCCCTGTCATAGTAATAAACCAGCTGAGTTCTTGTAAAATGCTCTCTTTGAACAATTTAGCACCAAGCTCGTTTTTAACCAATAAAGCAGGAAGTTTTTTTGGTTTTGTGAAAGCTTTTTTCTTACTCGATTGTTCCTGAATCGAACAAAATAGCTCTTCAACATTATAAATTTTAAAACGTTCGAGTGCTAGTTTGTCTGCCATCCACTCTGATACTCCCAACAATATCTCTTCATAAGTGGCATATCTTGGCAAATCTAATGCATCTGCCAATAAAGGCATCAAATGCTCAAAAATAAACCGCATGTCAGGCACGTCCCCCAGCTCTAGCACGGTAGATAGCTCCTCTAGCCCCTGTGATGCAATCTCGATTAGATACTGAACAAAGTACTTTTCATCGTTTTTTGGCTGGATGTAGTATTTTTCTCCTTTGAGATTTTGGAATTTTCTCTTCACATCAAAATACCCAAGCTTCAACAAATATTGTCCTCTCTCAGGTCGAAAGTCCATGATATTCCCCAAGTCTTCACCCGGTTCAATGACCAATGCATTGACTTCATCCTGATTATATTTTTTTACCCTTCCGATTGCAAAGGTTCTGATCAATACAAGGTCTTTATACCCCTTTTTGGTCAGAAGCTGCACCGGAAGATTATCATACACCCCACCATCGAGGAGAATTTTCCCATCCGTTTTTTCCGCCTGAAAAATCGGCAGATTCGCACTAGCCAGAATATACTCAATAATCTTGCCTTCGGGGATATCTTCTTTCATATATTCAAGGGATTTTAGGTCCGTCAAAGAGAAAGTTACCAATCCGAAATCCATCTCAGATTCGCGAATTGCTTTTTCATCAATCACATCTTTCAATAAAAGCTTAACTTTGGTTCGATCCAGCCCTTTTTTTTGAATGACACCTTTCACAGTCTTCAGTAGCTCTGAAACCTCCTTAAGCTGGATACCATCATCAATAATCTTGCTCCATGATCGGGATGGAATACCAAACAACTTCTCCGTACTGATGTTCTGCCAAAGCTCAACCGCTTTCTCTATATGACCTTGTGCAATCATGGCAGCGTTCATTGCTCCGATAGAAGTGCCGACTACACCGTTAAAAGTAAAACCTTCTTCCTGCAAAGCTTTACACGCACCAATATGATAAGCTCCCCGTGCACCACCACCTTCTAAGACCAATCCCAGCATGACAAAACCTCCTTGGATCAGATTTTTTTCACTGTAAAGTTCATCACAATGGCATATTCCGGATTCAACGGAACTATCGGATTTTTGCTGACACCGATGAAATCTTTTCCGAAAATAGCAAGGAAAGTTGAATTTAGTTGAAGTGGAGGAGGTTTTCCAACAAAACATCCGTTTTTCACCAAATATGTCATTTGTACCGGTATGGCGAAATCTCCTTGCGGGGTATAATCACCGAAACCAGCCGGCAGATCTGTCTGTTCGAATTTGACACAACCGGCGATAGCGAATGAAAACAGTTCTTTTTTTGTCGTTACTATTTTCACAAGCAATATTCTTTCTGCTGATAATGAAGCAAATCAATGGTAACGGCACGGGTAAACCACCTTTTCCCATCGAAAATGCGAAGGTATCCGCCATGATCTTTCCTTATCCGGAGGGTATCCAGGTTTCTTTTGTTATACACCATTACCGTTGAGTTTTTTTCATCTGACCGTACATCAGCATACACATTCTTAGGAAACCAGTCCATCCTATGGTTCCTCCTTCACCTTTTTTCGCATTTGTATGTGTATGTAAAATATACTCTGTTCCTCATTCTTTCACAAGATAATCAGAGGATAATTAGAGGACGGTTCTTTTGATTCACTTACTCATCCGCCTTTACCTCTCTTGATGTTCCATTTTCTTATGCTATTCTGAGATAAATAGGAGGATATGATGCCAAGCTCTGGAAGAGTTTTATGCGAGTCTGGAATCTATCATACAATGCTTCGCGGTAACGAGCGAAAGGATATTTTCCTTTATGATAAGGATAAACTTCATTTTGTAGAAGGGATATTTCAGAAGAAAAAAGAAATTGATTTTTCGATACATGTCTATTGTATAATGAGTAATCATGTTCATCTATTGCTAAACACACACTCGAATAACTTTTCTAAGATAATGAGGGGTATCGGAGTCAGGTATGCCACATTTTATAACCAAAAATACGAACGAGTAAGCCACGTTTTTCAAGATAGATTCAAGAGCGAACCTATAAAAAATGAACAACAGCTCCTGACAGTATTAAGATATATACACAATAATCCTGTAAAAGCACACCTGGTTGATCATCCGATGGATTACCAATGGAGCAGCTTTCGTGCTTATGTTGGGAAAAATCCTGTTTTTAGCATTGAAAATATAGATCCGATTCTCAAAATGTTTTCAACAGATAAAAACAAGCCTCTGGAGAAGTTTCAAAAGTTCTCGGAGATACAAAATGAATTAGAGTACAAGAATATTTTAGAAATCAAAGAAATCACTTCTTTGCAGGACAGAAAAACTTATTTTCATCAATATCTATCTAAACACTGGCCGGGTCAGAAACTGGAAGATATTCTCCTAGTCCTCCAAAGAGAGATCATTACCGATTTACATCAACATACTGATTTGTCCATACGTAAGATTGCGCGATTATTGAATTTGGATTTTAATTTCACAAGAAAATTGGTTTCCAATTTTGAAAAAAATGAATCAAAAGAACCGTCATTTGATTCTAAGATTCTGAAGGAGCTAAGCTATGCCAAAAGTACGAAAAATGCTTAATGATTGGAATGCCCCGTATATTCAATCCATTGTAAAAGTAATGGAGACTCAGAGCAAAAAGACACTGATTCAATGGGTAGTTGATTATGCAGAAGAATACTTATTACCCCTTTGGCAGAAATATTACCCCCTTGATCCTCGACCCCAAAACTCTCTGAAAGCGGCTCGTAATTGGATGACAGGTAAATGTAAATTGCCAGAAGCAAAAAAAATAATATTAGAATGCCATGCAGCTGCAAGAGAATCTGAATCTAATACAGTAGCACAAACTTCTGCCAGAGCAATCGGTCAAAGCGCTTCTACAATTCACTCTGCTAAACACGCTATCGGTTTGGTACTATACGGAGCGCTTGCTATAGCTTATGATAAAATAGGTATCGCAGCATCATGGGAAGAGTTGGAAAAATGTGCAGCTAAAGAGTGTGAACTCATGTTGCAGGCTTTGCAGTTAATTGCTGTCAAGAATGAACCAAATCCGGCGAAACTAGACTGGAACTGCTAAATTTTTTGCATAAGACCCCTGTACTTAAAATATGTATGCAAAAAAGCTTGTATAAAACAAGGAGTTCGCCATTTACACTACCCCAGTGGGAAAAGTATAAATCAACGTATTAATCGGACGGTTCTTTTGATTCATCTTTCAATGTTGGCAGGTAATTTTGGATGAAATCATATTCAGTTTAAAATAAAACATCCTTTCTTTAAAGCAAAAAACATTGACATACAGAAGAGCTTTCTGTAAGATTCTTCCTTATGATGAATCAAGATTTTTTCCACACGACAAAGAGACAAGAAGCAAGTTTTGATCAGTCGATCTTGCGATTCTTTCGGTATGGACTGAAAAAGAGCCTACTACATCCCTCTTATTTCCTTTGGATGGTTCAACAAGGGTACTACCAGTTGAGGGCTTCAAGAAAAAGGAAACAACAACAGGAAAGAGGATTGACGATTCCCCCATTGATCATCATGAGCATAACTCGTTCCTGCAACTTGCACTGCCAGGGTTGTTATTCAAGAGCCTTAAGACCAGAAACAAGCGGAGAAATGTCATTAGAGACTATGGCTTCGGTACTTCAGCAAGCCGATGAGTTAGGGATTAGCCTGGTTTTGTTAGCCGGTGGTGAGCCAATGATGCGGTTCTCTGATCTACTTTCGTTAAGCGAGTTATTCCCCCGAATGCTATTCCCCTTTTTCACAAACGGGCTCTTGCTCAAAGAAGATCATATTCGATCCCTGCAACGTCATAAGAATCTGATACCGATTCTCAGTATAGAAGGCACTCACCCGGTGACAGATTCCAGACGAGGACAAGGAGTGGGCCAGCATATATCTACACTCCAGGGAATTCTCGAGAAATTCAATATCTTTTTCGGAATATCCTTAACCGTAGACACTCACAATATCGAAGAAATTACTCAGGATGCTTTTGTCAGGAATCAGATACACCAAGGAGTGAAGGTGTTTTTTATGGTTGAATATGTCCCGGTAGAACCGAATTCTGAACAATTCATCTTGGCGCAGGAGCAAAGAGATTGGCTTCACATGATGACAAAGCGTTTTCAAAAACACTACACCGCTTTATTTGTCAGTTTGCCCGGGGACGAGGAAAAGTTCGGTGGATGCTTAGCTGCGGGTAGAGGATTCATTCATATAAATCCTGAAGGTAAAGTAGAAGCTTGTCCTTTTGCACCGTTTTCGGATTCTTCTATAACTGATCTTACTTTAGCTGAAGCATTGCAATCCCCTCTGATGAAAAGAATTCGCGACCAACACCACTTACTTACCGAAACCAAAGGTGGTTGCGCCCTATACAAATCAGCGGAACGGTTCCTTTGATTCACTTGGCTACACGCGGTTTATCGCTGATGAGATTTATCTTTCCTGGAGCATTCAACATGTTTTTAAACTTTTCGTGATTGTAAAGAATATTTGAAACTATAGCAATTCTCTTTTTATTCCTATATTTAATTTTTGCCAGCAGCACAATGTTCTTATCCTTCATAGATATCAGTTTTAACTGATTATTATCTTGGGAAGTCAGGATATATCTTTCAGACTTCATAAAGAAATCACTATCAATCGGATTAGTTTTATAACTACTTAAAAAAAATTGCTCTAGAACAATTGTCTGATCAGTATTGGTAGATATCATTTTAAAGGGAATAAGATATCTCCATTTTGGCCAATTCGAAATGATCTGTTCATTTTTCAATAGTAATTGCGATCCATCAAAAGTATATCTCTGAATCAAACCATCAGAAGCCAAAAACACAATTTGATCCTCGGTAGTTTCCATTGCTATTGCACTTATATTCAAAGAAATTGGTTGAAATTGTTTTTTTCCCGAAGATTCTGTGTAAGATAAGATAAAAAGATTTGAATTGGACAACTCACCATTATTAATCACTGGATTAGGAGTAAAAAGGAACAACAAATAATCATTAAACACCTTCACGCAAATTATATCTCCCGTTCCTGGATTTTGAGGAAATGGGATCTTGTCGACCAGCTGATTATCTTTAAAAACATAAATCACAAAGTCCGATTTCACAACAAACAATTGTTTCTCATCTCCAAAAGCTATCTCCTCGATATAGGAATAATCATAATAAAGACTATTCTTATTCCTAATCTGGTTATTATAAGTTCCATCAAAATTGATACTTATATTCGATTCGTATGAATTCGAGCCAACACAATCAAAACAATAAATCAAATTATCCGTACCTCGAGTGAAAAAAAGAGAGTCAGAATAAACTGCACTTCGATATTCAGCTCCATCAAAATAATCAAGCATCCCGCTAAACCAACCTATTTCGTCTCCATAATAAGGAAAAGTATTATCTTTTTCAAACCAACTGTATTGTGAAAAGAAAATGAAAACAACCAACAATACTGACACCACAGTCTGTACCAGTGCCCACCATTTCACCTTATCAAAAGGAGATTTCCGTATCTTGGTGAATTCTTCATTTAGCAGACCACTCTCACCCATTGCATCTAAGGCTTGCTGGAAGCTCTCTTTTTCGGACAGGTGATTACTTTCCTGCAGCATTTCCATCTTGTCAATTAAGTACGTTTCCAGCTCATTCAATTCATCTTGTGAAAAGACTTTTTTTCTACCTATCCAGCTTTTCCAACGCTTCACATAAGAAGATTCAGACATGATTCATCCTCCATATATCTGCCAATGTTTGGTTCACGAACGCCCACTCTTCTTTTTCTTTTTGTAAAGCACTGACACCATTCTGGGTGATATGGTAGTACTTCCGTTTCTTACCGGAGGGGGTATCTTTCCAGTACGATTGGATCAGTTTGTCTTTCTCCATTTTATGGAGCATCGGGTAGAGCATGCCCTCTTTCCACTCCCAGAAGCCTTTGGTAAAAGTCTTAATCGACTCCAGTATGTTGTAGCCGTAGTTATCCTCCATTGAGAGAATCGATAGAATAATCATTTTTGAAGACGCTGCGACTAATTCTCGGCTAATCTTTCCCATCGGATCACCTCCTGGGAATATTATACCTAGCTTACCTATGCATGTCAATCATCTGCATTCTCATTATTTATTGAAGCAACGTAGTGATTGTTTGGAAAACACGATTCATCAAGTCTTCCGAAACGTGTCCGATCCTATTGACTAATCTGTTTTTTGATATGGTTAGAATTTGCTCGCATTTAATATAGGAATCAATTGCTAGACCATTATCGGAATCCTTCGGAAGAAATAGGTGAAACGGGATATTGCTGCTCGATTTCGATGAAATAGCCACTACTATCACATTTCCATACCGTGGATTTGCGCTACCGGCGTTGTTTTGTACTATCAAGGAAGGTCGATATCCTTGCTGTTCAGAACCTCGGCTTGGATTCCAATCAATCATCCAGATATCTCCCCTATAAACAACTGGATACTCAGTTTTCATGAATCACTTCATTCTGAGCGTGAATACCGTACTCAACATCCTGGTCTTCCGGCTCAATCTGAGAAAAGGCATTTTCTAAATCTTTATGGGCTTGTTTGTCTTTGTACTCAATCACCATGCTTTTTAATAATTGATTGATGGAGCATTCTCTCAATTTGGATTCTTTTTGAAGAAACTGAAATAGATCATCTGATATCCTCATACAATAATTGACTGAATTTTCTTTCACTCTCATGATAAACGACTCCTATGCAATTTATGATATCATTTTAGCATTCATTATTGCATTTTCAATTGGTTAGAACAGTTACATGCTGAACTGAGACAGAATACATTAAGTGAATCAAAAGAACCGGTAATTCATCGCGGTCTTACGAAGGTCTGCTGGCATTTTTTCGATCGCGTATCGCAATGCAGTGCGTGGCATCGTCTTTTTATGTTCCTGGATAAAATTAAATACCTCCTGTTGATGGACCCGACTGGCTTCTTTCAGCATCCAGCCATACCCTTTTTGAACCAGGTCATCCGGATCCAACAGCAAGGAAGTCGCTATCTCGAAAACATCCGATAAAAACAGCCCTTTTCTAGCCGGCATAATAAGTGTTACCGCTGATGCACGTTTCACCCATCGGTTTTGGGAAGAAGTCCAAGGTTTTAGATTCTGAACCAACTCCGGATACAGTTGGACAAGACTCCCTATGGAATGGTTGCATAGCGTATCACAGGAAGCCCAGTTGCTGACATAATCTCTCACCCATCGTTCGAACGTGATAAAATCCTCTGGAGTATATTGCTTATGAACAGCTTCAGACCAATGACAAGCGATAAATGACTCTTCCATCATCCCAGACTGCCATAATGTTTCACAAAGAGCAAACACAGTTTCTTTTTTTATATCTGGTAAAGAGCGAAAATACTGCTTTGCGATTTTGCTGACAAGGGCAGTTTTCACACCATAGAGCTGAACAGGCTCCTTGAAATACCTGTGTCCTGTATTTTTCGTGTTTTCATCTGCATTTTTCCGAAGCTCTTCACGTAGCTGATCAATGATATCTACCATTTTCCATCCCTCTTTTGCTTGATTAGCTTTAGTATAAGGAGAAAGTCAAATAGGGGAAGACTCAGTTTGTACGGTCAAATATTGTCTTAGCAATGAAAAGTGATACAAAAGAAGCACTTTTGCATCATGATTGTTTGGGAGGCTTTAAGTGAATAATATAGGAAATTATAAAGTCATCTCTTTCCCTGCCAGTAGAATTGCCACATTTGACATAGGTGCTGTAAGTAAAATGAAACATCAAATCAAAGCCTTGGTCGAAATTGATGTCACCAAGGCTCATCAACTGATCACAGAGATGAAGAAAAAACAACCAAAAATTTCCTTTCATTCATGGTTAATAAAATGTATCAGTCAAATCGTAGAAGAGTATCCAGAACTTCATGGAATCAGAAAAGGAAACAGAAGCCTTGTCCTATTTGATGATGTAGATATCTCTATTATGATTGAACGAGTGATTCAAGGAAAAAAAGTTCCCTTACCCTATGTTATCCGTCAAGCTAACCGGAAAAGCATGGTAGAAATATCTGACGAAATACGAAATAGCCAACTGCAAAATGTTGATCATGAGGGTGATTATGTACTTGGTAAAACAAAGAGCAGATATTGGATGAGATTGTATTATTGGTTACCAGGTTTTTTAAGACGGATGATCTGGCGTAATATCATTCAAAATGCTTTTATCACTAAACAAAATATGGGAACGGTTATGATAACCTCCGTTGGGATGGTTGGCAAAATAACCGGATGGGTAATCCCTGAAACGGTCCATCCCCTTTCGTTCGCTATCGGATCTATCATAAAAAAACCAGGGATATATGAAAATAGAATTGAAGTTAGAGAATATTTACATATGACCGCCTCGGTAGACCATGATGTCATAGATGGTGCTCCGGCTATCAGAGCTTTATCCAAGTTAGTCAGAATACTTGAAAGCGGGAAAGGATTATGGATGAAAAGTGAATCAAAGGAACCGTCCCGCTGATTCACTTGCAAAATGGATAAAACTGAATAAAATGATTGGCTAAAGCAATTTTTGACAATTCAATAAGCGGAGGCGCGGATCTTAGGTATTCTGTATTCAGCCTTGAGGAGAAGGTGCAGAAGAGGGATGATTCGCCGAAGGCTTTGTTTTCCTCACAACAAAGACCTGGGGGTGTATGAGATACATATACCACTGTCATGAAGTTTGAATACTTCCTGAAGAGCCGTTACTGGGTACCTTGATCTTTCTTTCAAGTTTCTTGGGCACATCTTCAGTCAAGCTTATAAAAACAAAGAAAGGAAGAGAAAATGGTAGTCGGTATGATTGGCGCAACCGGTTTGGTTGGTCAAACATTGGTTTCAATTTTGTCGGATTCCCCCTTTCCTATTACGTTACGTTTTGTAACGGCATCCCAGCGGTCTGTTGGTAAACGCATTCGTTTCCGGGAGTCGGTTCGGATAGTGGAAGACACCAAGGAATCCTCTGTCGGAACCCCATGTGATGTCGTTTTTATCGCTTCTTCATCCGGAGTATCCCGGCAATGGCACACCTTTTTGAAGCAGCACCATCGCTTTATCATCGATTTGTCGAGTGCATTTCGAATGGATCCTGCCGTGCCTTTACCGGTACCGGATATCGATTCAGAGGTGATTACGCAATCAAATCAATGGATCAGCAATCCGAATTGCAGCACCATTCAACTCGTTAAAGCGCTGTCACCGGTACACCGTCATTGGGGTTTGCGCAAGGTGGTTGTTTCTACTTATCAGTCAGTTTCCGGTATGGGGCAAGATGGAATTGACCGATTATACAAAGAGGAACAAGGTCTACCAACCGATCAACCTGTACCCTTACATCGGAATGTGAACCCTTGGATTGGTGAGAATACTAATCACCCCATTAGCGAAGAAGAATGCAAGATCATTGAAGAAACCAGAAAGATATTGGTTGATCCCACGTTGTCTGTCTATCCAACAGCTGTCAGAGTGCCTGTTCCGACGAGTCATTGCGAATCTGTTTACATGGAGACTGAAAAAGGCTTTTGTTTGGATTTTGTAAAGGAAATTTGGGAGCACACTCAAGGCATTGTCGTATCCGAGACCCCTGCTCTCCCAAAACACACTGCCGGGACGAATCATGTTATGATCAGTCGAATCAGATCTATGTCACCGAAAACTCTTCAATGTTGGTTGACTGCTGACAATATCCGGGTGGGGTCTGCTTGGAACGCCTATCAAATTCTGGAAAGTCTGGTTGAGAAAGGGTTTGTCTCATGAACCTGAATGCGACCGGCAATACTTTTCGGATAATGGAGTTTATGCTTGATAAGCCTTTCAGGAGAGAATGGATTCGCCAACACCCTCTTCCGCAGGACGGAATAATCTGGATAGACCGCAATCGGGATCTCTTTCATATGGATTTTTATAATTGTGACGGTTCCACCGCTAAAATCTGCGGAAACGGTGCCCGTGCTTGTTTGTATTTTTTATTCAAGACTCTTCCTCTCCGCCAACAACAGTGGATTTCGTTATCCACTGATGCCGGGGTATTGAAAGGTAAAGTAGAGACCGATGAGAGTGTGATGGTTTCGATGCCTGAACCGCAATGGGTAAAAACCATCGATTCCAAACTGGGTTCGATTGACTTGATTGACTTAGGCAACCGACACATCGTTTTACGTTTGCCTTCGTCCCGATCAGTTATAAATGCGGATTTGTCCAAGATTGCGGGGACGATACGGGACAGTTCTCCGGAATTGCATACATGCAATGTCAATGTGTTTGCAAATACTGGTAACGAAGTGTGGATCAGGACTTTTGAGAACGGAGTGGAAAAAGAAACCCAATCTTGCGGTTCTGGTTCCATGGCGGTGTGTTTTGTACTGCAACAGCAAAACCCCGTTTCTCTCCAAAGCTGGTTGTTACATACTGTCGGAGGGAGTCTGGCAGTCAAGTTTATGGCTCCCGATTATTATCTACAAGGAAAGGTTGTGATGGAATGAGTTGGTTTAAAGGCACCGGAACGGCTTTAATTACGCCGTTTCATATAGACAATACTATTGATGAGAGTAGCTTTGAAAAATGCTTGGCCTATCAGATCGAGCACAAAGCCAATGCCTGTATTGTATTGGGCACCACGGGTGAATCTCCTGTGATCTCTTTTGAGGAACGCTCAAGGTTGATTCAGATGGCAAAATCAATGCTGCAAGGGAAAATGCCGTTGATTGTCGGTACGGGCAGTAACAATCCTGCTGTTGTCCTAGCAAATAACCATCAAGCCAAGGCATTAGGAGCCGATGGGATACTACTTGTGAACCCGTACTATAATAAAAGCACCCAAGAGGGTTTGGTAGATTATTTTTCATACATCGCTGCCCAATCTTCGTTGCCCATTATGCTATACAATGTTCCCTCCAGAACAGGCATGAATGTGTTGCCAGCCACAATCGTCAAAATCCATCAAACGGCACCGATCATCTCGGCAGTAAAAGAAGCATCCGGTGATATCTCCCAAATCGCTCAATTGATGGAGCTCAAACCGGATTCTCTCTCAGTATTTTCCGGTAATGATGACCAGACGATCCCGATCATGGCGTTGGGCGGGATCGGGGTAGTGTCGGTCGCTTCCAATGTCATCCTGAAAGAGATAAAATCCATGACTGAGGCTCTCTTGCAGGAGAATTACATCAGCGCCAGGCAGATATTTTTTCAGATTCTACCACTCTTAAAACACCTGTTTCATGAAACGAATCCGATTCCGGTGAAAGCCGGTGCTTTTTTACTCGGTTTATGTCAAAACATCGTCCGAAGACCCTTGATTCCTGTATCCACCAGTTTATTGACTACCCTTCGACAAGACCTGGAAAGGCTGGGATATCCATGCGCTTCGGTATAATCGGTTCTCAGGGTAAAATGGGGAAGATGATTCTTTGGGTTTTCCAGGAAAAAGGATCGGAATGCGTTTTCAAACAGGATCTGACCGATAACTCCCAGACAGAGAAGCCAGAGATATTGATCGATTTTTCCTTACCCGATGCTGTCAACGACACGACCTCCCTCGTTCAACAGTTTGGATGCCCCTTGTTAGTCGGCACCACCGGTTATTCTGAAGAATCTTTTGCGAAATTGAAGAAGATCTCCACTTCCTATCCTGTCTTTTATAGTGCAAATTACTCGATGGGTGTTCAATTGGTCCTGCGGATGCTGGAATCGATCCAGCCCCATCTGAAAGACTGGTCAGTGGGAATCCATGAGATACACCACCCGGCCAAGAAAGACAAGCCCTCCGGTACCGCAAAGAGATTGCAAGAAGCCCTCCGGACACCGGTTGAGATCACTTCCCAACGATTAGTTGGTTTTCCGGGAGAACATACGGTGATCCTTAGTCAGGATTCTGAAAGGATTGCGATCACTCATCAGGCTTTATCCAGAAGGATTTTTGCAGAAGGCGCCTATCAATGTGCCGTTTACTTACTGAAACAGTCAGCCGGTTGGTTTACTTTTGATGATTTTTTCCACCAAGGAAAGGGGTAGTGTTATGACTGATACGGAAAGGATCATTCAGACTATCGCTCAATCTCATAAAACAACGCCGGTCAAGGTGTGGATGAAAGGAGCGATTCCTCAGGATGCTCTCCAAGGTTTAGAATTTTATCGGGGGCAAGATTTTATCGTCATTTTTGGAGACTGGAAGATCATAAAGCCCTGGCTAGAAAAACACAAAACCTCTGTTTTACACTCCAGAATTGAGGCAGACAGACGTTACTCCGCCGTCCCGCTTTTGAATATCCTGGATTGTGAAGCACGAATTGAACCGGGGGCGGTGATTCGCGAACAGGTCACGATCGGGCATAACGCTGTGATCCTGATGGGAGCGATTATCAATATCGGCGCCCACATTGGTGAGGAAACGATGATTGATATGAACGCCGTGATTGGCGGAAGAGCCGTGATTGGCAAACGCTGTCATATCGGTGCCGGGGCTGTCGTCGCCGGTGTGATTGAGCCGGCTTGTGCAGAACCGGTTCGGATAGAAGATGATGTCTTCGTTGGTGCCAATGCGGTTGTTTTAGAAGGTATCCATATCGCTCAAGGAGCTGTTGTTGCTTCCGGTGCGGTCGTCACTAAAGACATCTCCCCCTATACTGTTGTTGCGGGTGTTCCCGCGAAGATCATCAAGAAGGTAGATGCCGGAACACTTGACAAAACAAGCATTCAATCTATTTTACGAAATATCAAATAAATGAATCTGATAGTCCAAAAATACGGTGGCAGTTCTTTGGAAAACGGGATCAAAATGGAGGCGGTCGCTAAGAAAATTCTCTCCAAAACGCAAGAAGGATATAAAGTGATTGTAGTAGTCTCTGCGATGGGGAAAACAACACAAAACCTGCTTGATATGACAAAATCGATCGTTGAAAAACCCAGCCCAAGGGAATTAGATATGTTGTTAACTACCGGCGAACAGATCTCAGCTTCCTTGCTCGCTATGGTAATCAGTGAAAAAGGGATCACCTGCCGTGCGTTGAATGCGTTTCAGTTAGGCATCAAAACGGATCACACTCATACTGAAGCAAGAATCCAATCCATCGACAGACAAGCCCTGTTATCGTGGCTCGAAAAGTATGATGTGCTGGTTATAACTGGATTTCAAGGGGTGACCGAGGAAGGAGACCTTACCACTTTAGGAAGAGGTGGGTCAGATACGACCGCAGTTGCTTTAGCAGCAGTATTACAAGCCCCTTGTGAGATTTATAGTGATGTGTCAGGTATTTACACGGTAGATCCAAAAGTCTACCCAAATGCGAAGAAATTGTTAAAAATTCGGTATGACGAGATGCTCGAAATGGCACGCCACGGTTCAAAAGTGCTGCATGACCGGTCAGTGGAAATCGCCCAACGGTTCCAGATTCCGATCTACTGTGCTTCCTCCTTTTCAGATGAACCGGGCAGCCTTGTCGTAGAAGAAACCAATCAGGATGATGCCCCCGTTGTAACAGGATTAAGCATTCTCAACCACCAAGTTTTGATTACAGCAGAGATGAACCGGGATGAATCGCTTTTATTCTCTTTGACGGATCATCTCAAGGAGAATAAGTTGAATATTGACATGATCGCCTGGATTCGGAATGTCGACAAAACTTTTCTGTCTTTAAGCGTCTGGGAGAAACCAGGACTACCCATTCGGAAAGAACTCGATCAAATCGCTGATCATTACGCAGACAACCATTTACAGTGGCATAATGATTATACAAAAATCACCTTGGTAGGCGCGAAAATGAGGAACACAACCGGTGTTGCTGCTTCCATTTTTCAGGTGATACCGGTTCAGGATATCCATATGGTTACTACTTCAGAAATCAGTGTCTCCCTCCTGACACCTACGTATGCCAGTCTGAAAATGATTCAGAAGGTAGCCGGGGAGTTTTCTTTATGAAGCATGATCAAGCTTTATACTCCTATTTTCCGTTTCAGGTGAGAAAAACAAAAGGTATCTGGGTGTATGGTTCAGATGGAAACAAGTACCTGGATTCTTTTTCAGGAATCGGTGTATCGTTGTTGGGACATCAACATCCCGGGATCCATCAGGCTATGCGCAAAAAAATGCGAACATACCTTCATCTTTCTAATTTTTTTCAAGATAATGACCTTGACGATTGTGTCAACCAACTTTCAGAGTTATCCGGTCTTCATGGACAGGTTCTTTTTACCAATTCTGGAGCGGAAGCAAATGAATGGGCATTGAAAATAGTAAAAAAGACATTCTCCGGCCAACCCCTTACAATTCTTCATTTCGATAAAAGCTTTCACGGCCGAACAACCGGTACGCTTTCATTGAACGGCAATCCAACACAACGTTCCTCGTTTGAGCCTTTGCTTGAAAATACAGTTCAGCTTCCTTGGAATGATGAACAGAATTTTGACAATTGGATGGAAAAAAATGGTCCTCAAACAGGCGCCCTATTTCTTGAATTTATTCAAGGTTCCGGTGGAGTAAGAGTTTTATCAGAGGGTATGAACCAAAGAATACAATTTTGGCAATCGAAATATCATTTTTTGATCATTGCAGATGAGATACAGACAGGTTTAGGGAGGACAGGAAGTGTGTTTGCATTTCAACGGTATGGGATCATCCCGGATATCCTGACCTTAGGAAAAGGGCTGGGGGGCGGTCTTCCTTTGGGAGCGGTTGTTATTAATCCATCTTTATCATCATCCATCAAACCAGGTGATCATGGCTCTACTATGGCACCGAATCCTATCGCATTAGCCGGTTGCAGGGTCGTGTTGTCCGCAGTCCCATCGTTAACGGAAAGAGTAAAAAGACAACAACCAATGGTTTGGTCTATGCTAAAAAAACACCTTTACAAAGTAGTGAAAGAAATCCGCGGAACAGGATATATGATCGGTATTGATGTAGGGATCCCCCTCCCAACCTTAGTCAAGAAAGCGTGTGCAGAACATCAGTTCTTGATTAACGTGGTCCAAGGTCAAGTGATCCGCTTGTTACCTCCGCTAAACATCTCAATGAAGGATTGGCAACGTATCGTTCTAACATTACGAAAACTCTTGGAAGGTGTATCATGAAAACTCCTTACTATTTATACCGGGAAGAGGTGATCGAGAATCAAATACAAAAAGTCCGTGCATTCTTCTCCGGTTCGGTTTACCGATGTCATTTTGCAGTCAAATCCAATGCGAATCCGGTACTCCTCCGATACCTGCACGAGCAAGGTTTTGGCATGGACGTCATCTCTCAGGGGGAGTGGCAGGCAGCTCATCTTGCAGGCGTAAAAGGGGCTGAGATGATTTGGAACGGGAATGTCAAAAAAGAGGAAGAAATGTCATTTTTCCTTGATGATGGGATTGGTATTGTGAATATCGATTCCTTCAGAGAAATTGAACAGTGGGGCAGAATGCATCAAAAACAGCCAACGATCCCCTCCTTGTTTATTAGGATCAATCCCTCTATTGATGCAGGCACGCATCCTTACATCTCCACCGGGAACAAAGCGCATAAATTCGGTATAGGGATCGACAAGTTGGATGAAGCGTTGGATCTGGCTAAATCTTACTCTTTGAGGATTGAGGGATTACACGCCCATATCGGCTCTCAAATCACTGATCCGGAAATCCTGGCAAAAGCGTATCAAGAGATCATCACTCTCTCTGAACAATACGATTTTTCGACTGTGAATCTGGGTGGAGGATGGGGAATCCCTTATCAAGACGTTCATGCGCTCGATCTGGGTGCATTGCGACATCGTGTGCTTCCCATTTTAAAAAGAATATCAGTCTATTGTGAATTGGGAAGATTTATCATTGGCGAAGCCGGCAGTTATGTGGTCAAAGTGGAAGATGTCCGTTTCCTTGATTCAAAACATGTTATGGTGATTACGGATGGTGGTATGCATCATTTCATCCGACCGGCCCTATACCAGGCAAAACACACTTTTACTGTCACCCAGCCCTCTGAGGCAGGAGTTTATCAGCTTAGTATTATGGGAAGACTTTGTGAAAGCGGGGATATATTAGCATCCGGCATGGATATGATTCCGGAAATCGGGTCTTTGTTGTATGTTCACCAAGCCGGGGCGTATGGTTTTTCGATGGCAAGCCGTTACAATGGTTTCCCTCTTCCGGGAGAGTATCTGCAAAAAAAATCAGGGGAGATAGTATGTATTCGTCAACCGGAAAACGATAAATGGCTTTCTCAAGGATTACAGCAGTATGGAGATTAAACCAGCCTATGACGTTCGAGACTGGATGCACCAACATCCTGAACCTTCCGGACAAGAATTCGGCATCACCTTATTTTTAGAAGAGATGTGCAGAAACATACCTGAAGTAACAATCTACAAACCTCTTCCCACAGGACTTGTGGCATCGTATGAACCAATCCCAAAGGGTTCCTATAGCCTTTTCAGAGCAGATCTGGATGCTTTACCAGTCTATAGTTCCTCGGAAAACAAGCAATACCGGCATGTTTGTGGTCATGATATACACACCGCTATTCTTTGGGATTTTTTACTTCAGTGTATGACTCAGAGAATAGCAAAAAACCTGATTTTTCTGTTTCAACCGGCTGAGGAATCCGGAGGAGGCGCCTTGCAAATGCTCCAAACCGGGTTGTTTGACCAGTGGAATATCAAAAAAGCCTTTGCACTGCATGTGACGGATGCGTATCCATTTGGTACGGTAGCCAGCGCTTATCCTTCTCTGTTCTCCGCTTCGTGTGAAGTAGACCTTGAGTGGAAAGGGATGAGTGCACATATCACGATGCCTGATCGAGGTAAAGACGCCTGGCAAGCGTGTTGTCAGTTTCAAACTATCTGGGGAAAAAAGTACAATTCCACAGATCAAGATATTTTTTTAGGTATTGGGAAGGTACAAGCAGGGCATATTCGAAATAGTATTCCGGATTATACCAGAATGGAAATGACGCTTCGCGGTAAAACAGAGGAAGCTCTGTCCACTGGTTTGCAAAACATAGGAACACTTTGTGAGTTAGTTCAGGCTTTTTCCGGTGTGACGTATCAAATCAGCTTGGGCAGTCATTACCCACCAGTTAGACAAGATCAGATTCTGTTCAAAGAATGGGAAAGAACTTGTCACTCCATGAACAAAATTATAGTGCCGACAGCTTGGACAGCGGAAGATTTTAGCTTCTTTACTCAACGATATCCCAGCTTGATGTGCTGGTTGGGATGTCGGAAAGATGGAATGCCGGAATTAGGACTACATCATCCCGATTTTAATCCTCCCTCTGATATCATACCGTATGGGTCCAATTTTTTTATGAATTGTTTGAACCTGTAGACCCTCACCTATTCATATAAAATGGTTTTTGTAACTTTTTTTTCAAAAATATTTTCATTTTTATTTGAACTATTTGAATATTGTGATAGTATTGTTGTTTGTTATTAGATCTGTTCTGTTGGCAAGCTCGTAACTAGTCTCCAACATAATGGTTCTGGTGATAAATTAAATGTTGGAGGCAACATAATGAATATTTTTGTAGGAAACTTGTCGTTCGAAACCACGGATGAGGAATTACGTGCTGAGTTTGCACCGTTTGGTGAACTCACTTCCGTCAATGTCTTAAAAGACAGAATGACCAATCGTTCACGTGGTTTTGCATTTGTCGAAATGCCAAACAATGAGGAAGCTCAGAAAGCAATCGCCGCCTTAAACGGCAAAAGCATCAATGGCAGAACGATCAATGCTGCGGAAGCCAAACCCAGAGAAGAAAGACCGTCCAGATCCCGCACTCAAGGCGGATTTGGCGGAAACAGAAACCGCTCTTGGTAATTCGCGCGACAAAACCAGCTAACTAACTACCATTAGCTACCAAAAAGCCGGTCTCAGGACCGGCTTTTTTTATTTCTTCCTACTACTTTTCATTATCTTGTAGGATTTGTGATTCATCGCTCCCTTTTTAAGCGTATCTTTTCAAATGGATATCTCAGAAGCCACCACAATTTCTTCCAGAATGATAAGGGCTTTACGTCAATCTTAATCGGGATTTCTATATAACCTTCTCCATCGCTCGCTGATTGATCGGTCAGAGCAAGTTTGGTTGAATACATACCAGGTTTTAAGAAAAAAGGATTGATCAGTACTTTCAATTCATCAGTTCCCTCTTTATCAAGTATCATTGGTTTATCATTGGCTAGATGCATCCAAGATTCACTACATGACGGAAGAATCTCCAGCTTTTCCTGGGTATGGTTTTTCAGACCTAGACAAAATTCTGTTAGTTGTAAAGGATTTGTCAGAAACGCTTCTTGAGGAACCCTATCCAATTCTAAAGAACCTTCCAGCTCTACATAGATGGGTATGGTAGCAGAAGTAGAAGTGCCATCCGATGTTGTTCCGGTAAAATAAATTTGCATATTTCGTTTGATGGAAATCAAGGAGTTGAGCTGGATTGTGAGTTGAGTAGATATAGTTTGATCTTTTTCAATAGCCACTGATTCTGGAGCATGAACCTGGATACATGGATCCTCAACTTTCCATGTTCCTTGTATTCTCGAAGAGAACAGATTTTGTATTTGAAAAAGTAGTTCCTTTTTTTCCCCTGATTTTATTCTTATTGATTGTTGAATGAGAGGTAATACCTTGAAAGTGGGATAATGGGGTTCAATGCAGGTAACAAAGCCCGTACCGTCGTATTCTTTAAAAGCATGCTTGGATTGATAAGAATTTTTTATTGGAAAGTCTTTATGACTTGTTGCTCCGGCGGTCAATACTAATCCATTGTTATCGATGCCGATAGAATTGACATATCCGTGAATATCGTATTTTGAAAGTACTACCTTTTTCGATATATCAAAAAAATATAGATAAGAAGAACCACCCGCTTCTGACATCACGATAATTATTCGATTTTCTGGAGTCCAAATCAGATGATCAGGTGTTTTTTTATCCCCGGAAAAGTAGCTTTCTACTGAAAAGAAATCAATACTCTGACAATATCCATATGGATCAAAAGAGGCTAAGTAAGTGTCTGCAGCAGCTTCTCGAACTGTGCCTACACAAAAACGATAAGAATTGAATTGATTTTCAGTTTGACTTACCAATATGCTTTTATCAGCATATCCGGCAATATATAAGTTATCTGCCGAATCAAACGTGAGGGATAATGCATCATCCCAGGCTTTGCTTCCAAGGTAGCTTGATCGGATGAGTTTGCCATCCTCATTAAAGGTGGCATAATATCCATCGTATACCCCACCCTGGAATGTGTTATGATTAACAGGAATAATTGGTAATTGCTTCGATGCTGTACTTCCGCATATAAATAGCTGGTTTTGATGATTGAGTGCAACATCATTTAGCTCATCCATTCCCTCTCCGCCAAAGTAAGTTGACCAAATCAAATTTCCGTTATGTGCAAATTGTGCGATAAAAATATCCCCGTAATAATTTATACCTTGAAATTTTGTAGGATTTTCCATGTTGTCGTTAAAATGAGGTAGGTATGCATTTTTAGTGATTAAATCTTCTGATTTTGTGGTACCGACAATATAAATACGATCTGTTGAATCAACCTCTATATGGTAACCCTGATCATAGTTGTTTCCTCCGAAATATGTCGACCAGATCAGATCGCCGGTAGAGGAAAATTTAGATAGAAAAGCTTCACCAAAAATTTCTTTTTTCTCCCAATTCAGGTCTAAACCAGGTGAATGTATCTTTTTATTGACTTCCCCCTTATTCTCATGCTTGAGTGCGTCTTTTACAGGAAAATCTAGAGAATAGGTAGTACCCACCACATATATATTCTGTTGAGAATCAATCGCACAATCATTTATCCTATCTTCCTCAGAACCCCCCAAATAGGTGGACCAGATTGGTTCAGCTTTTTTATTCAAACGTGCAACAAAGCCATCCCAGTCTCCTTTTCTCTCATCCTGGAAAGCTTCTTTTATAGGGATATCATCCGATTCTGTATAACCTGTAATAATGATTTCTGCATTTTTTCCGTGAATGGCAGAGCTAATGACATCATTGGTAGAACCACCCCAATAAGTGGAGAACCTTGCTGGGTCATAATGCGCTATCGCTTCATCTTGATTAGAAGCCAGCGTACTAGTTGTCGAATGTACTTCGAGCATCAACAAAGCCATTAATCCGATTGCTATAATGTGCTTATTCATCTTTTCCCTTTCATACGGGATGTTCTGGATGTTGACAGAGAAATTGGTATTTGATTTTTTCTTGTCAATCATTACAAACAATTTTTTTCATCACACTATTACCATTTATATCAGTTGCTTCAAAAATTATTTCATCGACATTACTACCAATCTCCTGATTTATTGTTAGTTTACCTACTAATCTCTCTTTTAACACTTCAACAGCAAACTTATCTTTGGTAATTTTTCTTGTTAATTTTTTAAAAGTGAGGAAAAATTCCTTCTCATCATTGTCATCTCGAAATGTAAGTTTTATCTTATCACCAATTTTACCTTTCACGCTACTCAACTTGCTAAGATCATCCTCGTTTGTAATCAGGGAATCGTTTATTTTTGTTAGCTCATAACCTGATTTGATTCCTGCTTCTTCAGAAGGTGAATTTTTAAACACCTCAACAATCATGATTTTATTCCCATTTAATGAATACTTCATTGTATATGAAAATCCTAATCCTACATATTCAATATCATTTGTTTCCAAGTAACGGTCCACACTCATCATTCGAGTCTCATCACTACTTTCCATTTGTATAGATAATTGGATTTTATTACTGTTAACTATTTTTCTCTTTGTTATAATTGCTTTTAAAATGGGTAATTTCGGAAATGCCCACACCTTTTTATTTTTATTATCAAAATAACCTTTCGCATAATAAAAACCGCCATTTAGTATAGGCATTAATGTTTGCGTAACAGTTTTGTTTGTAATCACAAAATCAACATCTGTGTAAGGTATACTATTGTTAATAGCTATCTCGAGAGATTCAGGATTAGAACCACTGTATACACCCAAATACTGACGAGAATTATACGGATTTCTAATTACATATGCTGTACATAATGATTCATCTTCAAATGTATATTCTCCCGCGATAATAGAATTTCTGTACGCTTTTATTGGTAAAAATTCATTCAGTTCTTCCATGGTTTTATTGTCTTCCATCGATCCAATCAAGATGATTGATCCACGTTTCATATCCTGATTGGTTACGTTGAGATCTTCAATGCTTTCATCTCGGTCATTATTTGCATAAAGATTCGCATAAATTTTAGCTGTATCGGCATAATTGCTACCATCATTTTCCGTGGATGGAACATATATCTTTGGATGCTTGTTTGTTAAATCATTTATTGGTCCCCTAGCAAGTTTAAATGAACCTGCAAACGCAGTAAAAAAACTAACAAAAGGCTCATCTAAAGAACGCCAAGGATCAATAAAAGCAACAAAAATAACAATTATTGGTAAAATGATAAAAACGCTCCAATTTGAATATATCAATTTTACCATTCTATTCATATCGTTCTCCTTAACAAACATAATGTTCTTTTTCTTTTCAATAAAAAATATATGCTAAAAAACATAAAACTGATACTGACTATGTGTTCAGGATTTATTTTTAAAGAAGAGATGGTAAAAACAGGAAAAAAATCCCCTCGAAAGAAAGCTATAATGAAAGTAAAGATGGAATACAGCAATATCGACAAAAGAGTGATAAAACCGGGAATTCTTACACTCATCCTTTTTTCTACAATCATTAGAATCGAAAGTACAAGAAAAGAAGATATTATATAGTATAATTGGGTTGGATGAATGAATGATTGCGATGCTCCCAATAAAATTGGTATATATCCAATACAAAGGTTGGTTGGGCTTCCATAACAACATCCATTGATTAAACATCCTATCCTTCCAATTGGGTATGCAAGAGCAAGTGGTAAGACCAAGCTATCTGATATAATTGTAAAGCTGGTTTTTATTAGAACTTTTACAACATAAATAGAAAAAAACAATGATAAGAGAATGGTTAATGGAACAATAGACTCGATGTTTGAAGATAATCCAAAGAGGAAAACACCAATGATAAAACCGATATACATACCTCCAACAAATCCCAGCCCTACAATGCTTATATACATGAACAAAACCGAGTATTCCGGAATTCTGATTCGACTTTTTATTCTGGAATGAAACCAAACATACCCCAAACTAAAAGCTACGATTAAAGCTGATTTGTATATAAATTCGCGATAAGAAGTAACCTGTAAAAAGGTTTTAAGGTTTGTTATCAAATCAAGCTTCATATATGTATTCCCCTTATCACGGAATAGAACCTATCCCAGCCCATCAATACTCCCGTAGTGTCCCCAAGATTTGGTTGATTGCACTTTACCATTACCATAGAAAAGGAACTTTTCTTCTTTGGATGATCATCCGTGGATTTGAATGGATGTTGACTATTTTATAGGTTGGATAGCAATATCCAAAACAACCATCTGCACCTTCTCCAATTTGTTTTGTGATGATTTTTCCTTGTTTGATGCTAACTTCAATCATTTCGACATATCCTATCGTACCCCATACTGTTTGTAACCATATCTTATTTGGAAAGGTCGCGCTGAGAAAATACTGAAAAGAATAGCCGTATATATCCGCTTTCTCGACTACATCAAACTGAGAATCCAGCAAAAAAAGCCCTTCAGGAGAACCTGTTCTCACAACTAACCACCATTCCTGCCCTTCCGATTTGATAGGAAAGACTCTGTCGATATGTTTAAGCTCTGGATTGTTTTGTAACCTTGGATCATTTTTACCTTGTTTCATTAATTCCAAATAGGCGTTTATGCTCTCAGGTAGATCGGGGCTGGTTTTATCTGTTGATTGTAGAAAGTTTGGTTTTTCAGTGAAGCAAAGATAGGATTCATAGAATCTCCCCTCGGAAGTAGGCATGCACCCTCTCGGTATTGTAATGCCAGGTTGAAAGAGAGCTAGTATGTTGTTGGTATAACATGAATAGAGCAAGATTACAAAAATCAACCAACCGATCAATATTGTCGGAACAGCTATGATAACCTTACATAAAACCATACCAGCTTTACAAACCATCCGTTACTCCTCCTTCAGCTCAATCCGAGTCAATAGAATAAACTCGATATCATGGTTTTCATAGTCTTCCTTAGGTACGCGCAGATGATCCAGTTTCGAGTTGATCAGCGTAAAATCGGTACGGTTGGTCGTTACTAGACTGTATAGCTGTTTATCAAAGACTATACTATCGCAGATAATCTCTTTCAGCGGTGGATCCGTTTTTGCTTCAGAAACACTGTTTTGTTGATCACTCGGGATGCTCTGTATCATTGGTTCGCTTTTGATCAGGTTTCCTTGCAGATCAAGCGTAGCGACAACACCATAACAGGATCCCTGAAAGTCTTGGACGATATGCTTGTTAACAGTTTCTGGTATGAGCGGAAAATCCAAGCTTGAGGAGGAAAAAGTGACGACCAGATTTTGATCTGTCAGAAAGGTGAAGAAAGGAATATTGTCCTCATTGCTATGATATTGAAAATCTCTGGGATAGGCTTCTAT
>Ga0302252_1000469_pt1 | contig 35174 bp, 32 predicted proteins | sample AAG_RA_Leu_MG_FD_193511 | JGI IMG/M metagenome (GOLD analysis project Ga0302252, IMG submission 193511) | Enriched activated sludge microbial communities from anaerobic digester in WTTP, New Holstein, Wisconsin, United States - AAG_RA_Leu | ecosystem: Engineered > Bioreactor > Anaerobic >... | reverse complement strand
GGCCGCCCTTCAGGACTTTACTATCACGACGGTCGATGCCGCCCAGATCCGGGAATTCATTGCAGAACTCCGGTCCTGCAAGAACATCAGCGCAGGGCGGGCGAACAAGCTCACCTTCACGCTGATCGCATGGCGCCGGTTCATCGGACCGTTTGCCGACAACACCATCGGCGACCTGTACGCTGCAATCCCTGAGCTGAGAAATGCAAAGAGTAGCCGTGAGAAGCCATTCAAGCAGAACACCATCAGCGACTTCATCGCCATCCTCAAGCAGTTTTACCTCTGGATGATCGAGAACAAATATTCCCCTCTTACTGAAAGCAAGATCCACAAACTCCGGACGCCACCCAAGGACACCATGACCAAGGTCGCTGCCGATCTGCTGACGCCCGATGAGATCACCGCGATGGTGAAGGCGTGCACCCGCACCATGGACCGGGCCCTAATCATGATGCTCTATGAAGGCGGGTTCAGAATCGGTGAGATTGGGACCATGACCTGGGGCGATCTCACGTTCGATAAATACGGCATCATCGCGAACGTGAACTTCAAAACCAACATGCCCCGGTACGTCCGGCTTATCATGGCCCGGGAATACCTGGCACAGTGGAGGGCCTGCTACAAACCGGACCCGAGTGGGGAGCGGCTGGTCTTTGTGAACGAACGCGGCAAGCCCCTCATTCATGCGACCATCAACAAGCGGCTCAAGTGCATTGCGAAGGATGCTGGCATCAGCAAGCACATCACGCCGCATGTCTTCCGCCACAGCCGGATAACGCATCTCATCAAAGAGAAGGTCCCGGAGAGCGTGATCAAGCTCATGATGTGGGGCAACATCAGCACCGATATGTTCCGGACCTATGCCCATCTGACCGGTCAGGATATCGACTCCGCGATGCTCGAATCCTACGGCATCAGCGTCACGGACAATGACAATGCCACGACACGGCTGGAGCCGGTCCAGTGCCCACACTGCCGGAAGATTAACCCGCCTGTCTCGAACTACTGCTTCTCGTGCGGCCAGCGGTTAACGGACATTGTGATTGATACTGATGAAGGGATCCAGCAAAGCGTCATCCGGGACAACCCGGATATCCTGCGGCAGCTGATTGATGAAAGGATCGCGGAGATGAAGAGGAAAGGGGAATTTTGAATTTTTACGGCTACGGGAAAACTCGGTCTCATTTTAAGAACAATTAATTATTGCCTTTTTGGTCGCTCAACAACGAATATATTGATCGGAAATGAAATGGCAAAATTTAAGGTGATTAACTAAAAATTAACAAAAATGAAAAAAAGTATTTTTTTTGTTCTGTCGATTCTTTGTATATTGAGTATTATTTTTGCTGGGTGTACTTCTGATAGCGGTAATTCAAATGTTGGAGCATCAACAACACCAACACTTACTCAGCAAAAATTTAATGCCGGAGATGTTTTAGCGAAAGCGGATTCATCTATCACAACCACGGTCGCTGTTGCCAGTTACGATGCTGCAACAGACTCCTACAAAATTTACGATGTTTCGAAAAGTTCTGATGGTGGATGGCAGGCACTAACAAATCCATCACAACGAACATTATCCCGTTCTGCTGTTGAAAAAATTTACCTGAAGAAAATAGCGAGAATCGGTGGTACATCAAATACAGTCCAAAATGCCGTTCAAAACACATATTCAACGGCTTCTTCCCCCACTTCAAGCTCAGCCTCAACCGGAGTTCAAATAAGAATTACATATAGTGGGGTGTGGTCCGGAGCTTATGGAGATGCAGGAGCGATGCAGTCCATTGATGGTACCGGATCGAAAACAATTACACTCGATAACCCCAGTAGCATCATTTCAACGTCATTCCAGAAGAAAGATAATTCACAAGATGAATTAAAAATTGAAATTCTTAAAAATGGTCAGGTTCTGAAATCAGGTAGCACAACCGCAGCATATGGAGTCGTTGCAGTTGCTTCATCAATTTATGGAGGAGCAAGTAGCTATCAGCCAGTCTCATCATCATCGAAAAATGTTCAAATCAAAGTATATTATGATGGATTGTGGCAGGGTTCATACGGGGAAGTTGGGGCATTGCAATCTGTAGATGGTTCCGGGCCTCAAACATACACTTTAACTAATCCGAATTATGCTGTATCAGCATCATTCCAGAAAAAAGATAATTCCAATTCGGAATTAAAGGTAGAAATTGTGAAAGATGGGAGTGTCATTAAAACAGGGAGCACAACCGCCGCATACGGTCTTGTTCTTGTATCTTCTACAGTTTAATTTTTTTGAGGCAGAAAGCAATTTTAACATCGGTTATTCGATGTTTGATTCAAACCGGGGTAAAATTACGGATAATCAATACAACTCTCCAAATTGTCAGGGCGGCAACGATAAAGTCTATTCCAGGTTTTCCTAATACCTATGAAAACGCCGTACTTTTGAATTGCCAAAATTCCATAGTTTGAACATGTCGGATGAAAACGACATCGCACACCCCGTTTCCTTAAGTGTGGGGATAAAAAAAATTGATAGAATGTTATCAAATAAATGCAGATAAACACCGGTATTTCATTCAACTTCATGGATTATTTGTTCCTTTTTTACTGCTTTTGAACCACAACGTGGACATTTTCCCATATCCGTTTGTTCCCGACCCATATACGACATTGGCCAACAGCAACATGTGGCTCCAGAAATATTTTTTCCTGCGTTTCTTAGTATTTTAGAATAATTTTCATAGACCTCTTTCTTACCAAAAAACCAAACATTTCCACAAGCAGAACATGTGCATCGGGTTTCTTCAATCTTTTTGGTTGCAATTCCCCTATTTTTGGGTAAAGTCTCGATTTTATTGAAAGTAATCTTCTCATCTTGAGGAGCATCGCTAAATGGATTCCCGCATCGGTTACAAAACACAGCTTGATCGTCAATTGCGGGTGTTCCGCAATTATTGCAAATGGGGAATTCGTTAAATGGTCCTTCAGGGATTTTAGAACCACACTTATTGCAAAAAAGTGCTTGATCGTCTTTTGCGGGAGCACCACAATTTGTGCATTTTTTAACCATTTTCGCTCATTAAATGAATCATTCAATAATGGGCTTAAATCCTGCTATTTAATCGTGTAAAACAAAAATGGCTTCGTTTCGGAATTTTGGCTGAGGTTTGTAAAAAAAGGATATTGAAATGTTAAATATTCTTGATTCGGTTTTACGACTAAAACAACACCTTCATATTGAATTATTCGCAATTTAGAGTTTGCAAGCATGACAAATCCTAATTCTGATACAGATGAGCAAATTATTTTGGACTCTTCGTCAATTTCGATAAAAGGGGTTCAATTTCGTGTAATTTTAACAAACTATCGAATTGCCCTCTATAATTCTTCCACTCAAAAACAAAACGACATCACATTATCCGAAGTTCAAAAAGTAAAAGCAGAATCTGGGCTTGTCGGAGATCCAACCATCCTCCTATTCATTCTCTCACAATCTGGTGAAAACAAGAAAATGATTTTTAATTTCTCTCCAGACCATGAAAATGAACGAAATCAATGGATCACAGAAATTAATAACTTAATCCAGTCAAATAGCAAAATACCCTCAAATGGAATTATAGGTTCTCCTGTAAATTCTGATGTAATTGATCAACAATCTGATACTTTTTTTTGCAGCCGGTGTGGGAATAGAGTAATCGATGGTTCGTCGTTTTGCAATCGTTGCGGCACAAAAATCAGTCCTCCCGCCCAACCAATTGTAAATTATCAGAATAATGGAAAAGGAAAATATGCTGAAGAATCTTCAAAAATATCAACTGAAAAAATTACCTTACCTGCTCGGAAAACTCAATATGCAGATACTAATATTCCTTACACAAAAACTAAAGAATCACGAAATATCCCTCTCAATAATGAACAGGTTGGAAAAAAATTTAATTTCACGTTACCGACAATATCAAATCAAAAACCAAGCGTTGCGGCTCTTTGTTGTGGTGGAATAATTTTACTCATTGTAATAAGTGCGATTTTCTCATCAATAACGCATGGATCTACATCTTCAACCACTAATTCCAATTCATTGACAAATTCAGCGTCATCTGAGGTAAGTTCAACAACGGCAAAATCTGGTGAGCCTGGAGAGGCATTAAGCACATATTTATTCGCGTATCAGCATGTAGGTTCGACCTTTCCAGTGAAAATTTCTGCTGATTCGTTATATGATTATTTATCAAAAAATGCAACCTCAACCATGTCGAAACAAGAGGTTGGTATTGTGGTTTCTTCCGTGAGATCAGAATGGACAATCTTTGATTATAAAATTGGGGAAACAAAAAAACAGGGGAAATATGCCACAGTAACTGTCGATATAATTTGGCAATCGAAGAATGGCATTCAAATTAGTCGTACTGAGCAAATACCCTTGGTTTTTGAAGATAATAAATGGAAATTGGATAAATTTTTTTACAGTATGTAAGAAATTAAAAAATTGATCAACAATGGCAAAGCTAGACCGAAACTAAACCCGGTTATTAACCGGATAAAATTATTACTTTCCCGAAGAGAAAAAAGTTGCAAAAAACCATCAATAAGCATTGGAATCATTAACAAAATCAGTAATATTAGTGGTATTTCAATGCGAATCCACATCAATAGTATTCCAAGAATCCCCCCGAACATAAGCCCCATGCATCTTGAACAAAGATAATTTTCAAGACCAAAAAAATTTATAGTGCGGTCTTTTCTTCGATGGCAGAAACACAATCCATATCTTCGATTTCGTATTTGAATATACATGATTGGACCCAGTTGCTCATCCAACGCATATTCATATTTCATAGAAAACTGTTGGTTTTTAAGAATAAATTTTACACGGATAAAAAATTTGTTTCTAAAATGCAGTACTTTTTTTCTTCATCTACAAAATATTTTGATATCAATGTGGGTGAATTTTTTTTGCGGCACCCCCCACCGCTCTAAAACTTCCGACCACAATATTGATGAGAGCCTGAACATTTTTTAAAAATTCCAGCCGCGCACCACTTTTTTTTGAACGAAAAACCGCTATTTTCGTTTAACTTGTACGACAAAAAGCGGTCAGCTAACCTGCTGGTTCAGAAAACCCTTTAAACAACTGCGAATTTATAAAAGTATTACAATGCTCTGGGAATTCTTCAAAAAGACGAGCGTTCGGATTAAGGCAGCGGCAAAATCCGTCAAAACAAAATTCCTTGTTTTGATCGGCCAGCCTGAACCCGAGGCTCCGGAAAAATGCCCGGTCCAGAAGAACCGATACAAGTCCAAAACCGGACGTGCGATGAACAAGGGCCAGTGGTGCAGACTGACGAGCAGCCACGCCCCAATCTTTTCGCTCTTCACCTACTTTGGTGATCGTCAGTAGTAGCTGATAACCGATAGTCGGGTTTCTGTCATGGCGATTGTCCGATAGGTCACCTGCCGTTTCGACAAAAACGGTCGTTTACCGGACGATAGCCGTGGCTCTGATCAGACCCGGAATTTTCAAAATTCATGGAATGTGGCTGAACAAAAACACAAACAACGGTGAAAAAATGCAGAACAGTATTGCTCGCGAACCCCTGCGGGTTACTCAGGAAGCCGTGGACGCTTACGAGAAGCGGTCCGGTTTCTACGGTATCGGCAAGAAGATGGTTGAACACGGTCGCTGGAAGATCGTCACAAAAGAGGAGGTACCATGCAGGCACAACTAAGTGGCAGCTCACAAGCGAAACTTACCCAGTCATGCCGTGAGACTGCCATACATAATTTTGTTTCTGACTTTAAATCCCTCACTGAATCGGCGAGAGTTACCGGAGGAAAAGCATGAGCCATTTCTCCGCCGGTCTCGTTATGACCGGAAGCGATGGGTCCGTCCATGTCCGGATCTGGGGCGAGCGATATTACATCTGCCCCGAGGAATTGGGGATGCTCCTCTTCGTGGGCGACCGGGTTCCGCTGCTGAAGAAAGGACCGGTCCCGGAGGGAATCCCCCTGGTATCCGGTACAGCTTATCTCAACCCGTCTGGCCGGGCCGTCATCATCGCGGTCGGGAAGACCCGGTATATGCTCCCGCGTGACCGGTTCATCGCGGTTGCACTCGGCGAGGATGTGTCCTGCATCCTCTTTGAGGTCCCGTCCGATGTGCCGGAGCCGGAAATAATTTCTCCGCACAAGGGAGGTGCAATCTCATGACCAGCCGTCGCGGTACGCTGGTCGAGGAGGGAGCCCGTGAACTTCTCCAGGTGCACGGCTACGAGGTCAACATCGTTCCGCCCGGGTTCAACAAAAAGTACCCGCCGGCCCACCTCGTCGCAACCCTGCCCTCGGGCGAGACGCGGTTCATCCGCATCCGGAAATTCTCCCACCTCCCTTCGACTGCCGACACTGTCATGTTGAAGTGCGGTCTTGACCTTGCGCAGTTCCGGAAGCATATCTCCCACCACATCGGCGAGGCCGGATTCCACTACGAGATCTGGATCTACTCGCTGACGCACGGGTTCCGGTGCTTCGAGGTCCTGAGGGACAGCATCCGGGAGATCCCGAAACTCTCGCTGCATGGCCCCGTAGTCTCCCGGGCCGGAGGTGTGGCATGACCGCTGTCCACCGTATAAGCGCACTGGAACAGCAGGCCGGCAACATTCTCCTGGACCTGGGCTATGAGCCGGTGATCGTCAGTGACCTTGTCCGGAATTCCCGGTACGTCCCGTATCACCTTACCGCCCGCAAGGAACTGGATGACGGGACCATCGACAACGTGATGGTGAAACTGAAGATCGCCCTGCATCCCCTTGCCTCATTGATGGAGGCTGAAGAATTCTGCCGGGACGAGATGGGGCGCATGAAGAAGTTCTTCGCGCAGCTTCCACCCGGCCTCAAACCTTCACGGTTCGAGGTCTGGATCTCGATTCCATCGGACAGATTCCAGCAGTTCGAGATCACCAGGGACGGCATCCGGGAAATTCTTTTACCCGAGGAAAAGGCCGGGCATGACGGAGGTGTGGAATGATTGCCCAGAGTGCATTCAACGCCTCAAAGGACCGGGCCACTGAGCTGCTCATCTCCCGGGGCTTTGAGCCGGTCCTGCCGGTCGAGAGCAGTTTCCTCTCGCGTTACATCCCGCTGCACCTTGTCGGGCTGCGGGGCAACTACGAAGCCCTTGGCGTGAAACTGCGGATGGCCTACGGTGCTGTGAGTGTGCCGTATGTCGAATCGTTTTGCCGGTTCGAGATCTGCCAGTTCCGCTCACTGCTGACGATGAACCCGGGCAACGTCTTCATCCGCTGCGAGGTCTGGGTCATCTCTACGAATGGCTCCATCCATTGTTATGAGGTCCTGCCCGATTCAATCCGCGAGGTGGCCGCTTATGCCCGGTGAGGAACAGAAGCCAGGAGTCACGACCGAGAAGATCGAAGGCATCCCGCTCTACCTGATCCCGAAGGCGATTGCGGATCAGATCAAAAAGAAAGGCGAGGCGGTCTTCCAGATTATTGTCGAGCGGAAATTCCATCACCGTTACACCGTGAAAGTCGAAACATTCGACGAGCACGCACAGCGGGTGAATCAGGAGGAACCTGCCCTCAAAGAAGGCGACGGGCATGGATGACCTGGTATTTTTTTCACAGCAGACCAGAGCAGGGACCCGGGTGGTGACGTGTGGATGGTCTGCTCCGTGATGCAGTCGCACGATTAACCGGGCCCGGGCAGGTCGTCGAGGTCCGGGCGCTTACCGATCAATTCACCCACAGCGGCTACTTCAGCGATCACAATGCGCTCATCCGCTCCGTGGAGCCGCTCGATGCGGACAGTTCAGTGCACGGCATCTACGTCACGCTGAACGAGGTGAACCCGGCCCTGCTCTCACGCCGGGCGAACCGGATCAAGATGCGGCTCGGCAAGAAGGACAGCACGACGAGCGACGCGGATATCCTTCGCCGCTGTTGGCTTCCGATCGACATCGACCCGCTGCGGCCCAGCGGTGTATCGAGCACGGACGAGGAGCACGGGCTTGCCTTGGCAAAAGCCGATGAGGTTGCCCGGTGGATGGCCGGGCTCGGCTTCCCGGACCCGGTCCGGGCAGACTCCGGCAACGGGGCCCACCTACTCTACCGTATCGACCTGCCGAACGATGAAGCGGCAACGGCATTCGTGAAGAGCTGTCTTGCCACGCTCGACGCCCTCTTCTCAGATGAGCGGGTGACCGTGGACACGGCAAACTTCAACGCAGCCCGCATCTGGAAACTATACGGTACGGTGTCGCGGAAGGGAGACAATACCCCGGACCGCCCGCACCGGAGGAGCAGGATTCTCTCGGCCCCGGAGGAACCGGCGGTCGCGACGATCGATCAGCTCAGGGACCTCGCAGCCCGGCTGCCGACCGAGCAGCACGCACAGCAGCCGCCGGCAACGGCGAAGGGCAAGGGCTTCGACCTCTGCCACTGGCTTTCCGGTAATGGCGTGGGGGTGCGGTCCGAGAAACCGTACAGAGGTGGCACGCTTTTCATTCTCGACCAATGCCCGTTCTCGTCGGCCCATAAAGACGGGGCCTTTGCAATCCAGTTCGGCAACGGCGCAGTCTTTGCCGGCTGCAAACACACCTCCTGCGGCGGCGGTACCCAACGGTGGCAGGAACTCCGCGAGCGGTACGAGCCGGACCGGGCAACGAAGCGGAAGGACTGGGAGCAGAAACAAAAGATCTGGCGGAAGGACCGGGCGAAAGTCAAAGCTGAGAACGAAGGTACTGCGGACCCGGCCCAAGTGCCGATAAACCCAGATGCCCGGGCAGCGGCTCTCGATGTATTGGAACACGGTGACCCGGCAGCCCTGATGCTCACGGCATTTTCCCAGGAGCATGTCGGCGACGAGATCCTTGCCCGGTGCATGATTCTCTCGATGGCGTCACAAACCGTGAAGAACTCTGATGGACTGCATGTCTCGGTGACCGGCGACTCCGGCAAAGGGAAGACCCACGCTTTCCGGAAGATGATGCGCCAGGTGCCGGACCGGTACAAGGTGAAAGGCACAGTGAGCAACAAGGCGCTCTATTACATGAAAGATCTCCAACCCCGAACGGTCCTAATGAGCGATGACACCGAGCTCTCGGACGGTATCCAGGAGATCCTGAAGTCTGCGACCTCGAACTTCCACGAGCCGATCACGCACACGACGGTAACAAAGGACCTCACATCCCGGGTCTGCACGATACCGGAGCGGTGCGTCTGGTGGATTGCAAAGAAGGAAGGGACCGGTGACGACCAGGTGATGAACCGGATGCTGACCTGCTGGATCGACGAGTCATCCGAGCAGGACGCCCGGGTGCTGGCCGCGAAGCAGGCCCGGGAGATGCTGGACCCGGATTCGTTTGTTGATGAGTCCGAGGAGCTGATGACCTGCAGGGCCATCTGGGAGATCCTGCATGAGCAAACGATCTGGGTGATCATTCCTTACTCGAAGCGGATCCGGTTTAACGCTATATGCAACCGGCGCAACCCCGATATGCTCTACGACTTGATCAAGAGCCACGCGGCCCTTTTCTTCATGCAGCGGCAGCAGAAGACGAGCGAGGACGGGACGCTCTGCGTGTATGCAGACGAAGCGGATTTTGCGGCGGCGAATGATGTCTTCACACTCCTCAACGGCACGGCAGGCGGGCAGGAATCGAAGATGACGAAGAAGGAGGCGGACCTGCTCGCGTTAATCCACCGGTCTGACCGATCTGAATTCACTATCCAGGATCTCCAGGAGCTCACCGGCTTGCCCTACATCAACATCTACCGGGCTCTGAAAGGCTACGATAGCCGGGGAAAAAATTATACCGGGCTGCTGGAGAAGTGCCCGGCCATTTCATTCACCGACCGGACTATTACCGTCAACGATGAAGACGGGGTTTCCGTCCGGCGCAGGGCCGAAGCGTTTGCATGGAACCGGGGACTGTACCTGCACTGGATTCATGGTGGTGCGTGCTGGCTCGACCGGGATCTGAACGGAGGTAATGATGATGGTCCGAAATCATTTACAGCATTACGGCACGATTGCAGCACAATTACAACAGCTGCTGAAAAACAAAATGGTTCAATTTCTGCTTCCGGATCTCCTTATTCCTTAGTAAATAATAATAATTCTGTACTAAAGGAAGGGAATTTACAGCAAAATGAGAATACTGCTACTCAAGCAGAACCATTTTTGCAGAGTACTCAGTGTCTCCATGATTCTCAATCTGCTGCAAATGAAAAACGATCTCCGCAAATTTCCGCGCAATCGGGAAATAAGATATCAGAAAGCGCTCCGATGTCTTACAACACATGCAGTAAACCTCTTGAAATAAGGCCGGATTCACAACCATCTGTTGTAAACAAGGACCCGCCCCGGGCCATCAAGGCCGGTGATTACAAAAAACTCGAGATCCCGGAGCCGAAGACCCCGTGCTATTCCTGTGGGAAGAAAGGCTCCAGGTATATTGAAAAATTTACTAAAGAGCGCCGGGCCCGGCCCAAGGACCAGCATGAAGCCCGGCGGATTTGCCGTTCGTGTTATAACGAGGCGGTTAAAGCGGAGCAGACCGCTTCCGTCCCGCTGCCCGGGTCCGTGGACGTTTCCCGGTGCAGCCGGGTGACGGCGGATATCGGGAAGTGCTCGGTTTGTGGGGTTGCAAAAGCGGTGTGGATCGATCGCGAGGTAGGCGTGAAACTCTGCGAGCATTGTTACGCGAGAGGTGTGCGAGAGGATGCACGGGAGGCGGGAATCGTTTGACGGTTAAGAAAGGTCGTACAATTTTTTTAATGTGTCAATTGTCAGCGGAAAGTTGGAATCATTAAGGAATTTTTGGATATATTTTATATTCCTACCGGATGGGTGGGGAATTTGAACGAGGACCTTCCCATTACTTTCCAGATAATCCTTGATTGTTTTGTTATTCGTTGTGATTGTATTGATAGCGCTCCATCCGTGTTTTCCCATAATAATAACCAATTTCATATTTTTGAAATCGGGATTAAGAATATCCGCAACAAACCTGTTTTTTACGCATCTTTCGGTCATCTCGTACTTTGATGGATCAAAGGCTTCCGAAGGGTTTCCCCCGTCCTTTATGGAGGCACATTTTACAAGAGAAGTTACAAGAAATTTTTCACTTTGATTAAAATTATAGTCAGAAGAGATTTTTTCCTGGATTATTTCATCGATCCCAAGAACATTCAACATATCTATAAGATTTTTTCTAAGTTTACTAAACCCGCTATTAATAGCAGACTCTTGTAAAGTAAGCCCCTCTTCGTTATAGCATGAAATAAATTTTTTTAACTGATTATCTCCGGGACAAAGGCCTACCAAGGCTACAACAGGATTTTTTGGTTTGTTACCAACAAGACTAAAATAGAGTCTTCGGTTTCTTTCTCCTCCTAAAAATAGATCATCTTTTTCCAAATAACCGTTTTGTGGTATATCGAACGCTTTTTGGGTACACCAAAGATTGCAAAAATCAGAGTTGCGTACCATGATCCCGAATTTATTATTACCACCAACAGAAGAAAAACAAATTGGTAAGAAATTCCGTCGAATGTTTTTGAAAATAATTTTGATAATAACTAGCTACTAAAGTTCATATCCTAAATAAATTTCAGCAACACCTATCCTTGCAATTTTACACATCATATTATTAGATGACCGTTCCTTCAGCTCTTCTCTCCCATGAAAGCACGGAGCATTACACCCCGCAGTACATCCTCGATGCGGTGATTGCCTGCATGGGTGCAATCGATCTGGATCCGTGCAGCAACAGCCGGGAGATCCCGAACGTACCGGCAGCCAGGCACTATACAGCTCAAGACAACGGGCTTGTGCAACCGTGGACCGGTCGGATCTTTCTCAATCCTCCCTTCGGACCCGGGGTCGAGCAGTGGTTCTCGAAATTATACCTAGAGCGGTCCGCAGGGCGGACCACGGATGCGATTGTGCTGTGGAAATCGGCGACCGAGACCGCTGCTTGGAAGACACTGACTGCGATATCGTGCCGGGTGTGTTTTCCTTCGGCCCGAATCCGGTTTGTTGGGCCATCCGGGGATGGGGGTCCAGGGCCGACGTTTTCACCGGCGCTGTTCTACGTTGGATGCCGGCCTGAGCGGTTCGAGCGAGCATTTGCCGGGATCGGGGCGGTGTGGGGAGTGCCGGGGAAACTCTGAAAAAAGGCTTGACTCTCTCTTCATTACCATTAAAAAATCTCAACCCATTTTTTCGTACATCATCAGAAACTCGTCGCCAGTTCTATGTTGATAATCCCAGTATTGTCCATTGAATTTTTGTGCAAGAATCTTGAGATTTGGCATATCAAAATAACCGAATAATGCTTGGGGAAGATGGTTCAGCGATATATGTGGTGAATGAACAATCTCCTGACAATAAATCTGAAGCATAATCCTCATTTGCTCATCAGAAACCTTTAGTTTATTTTTCAGGAAGATTTTATCGTCCTCTCTCGTAACAACACCAAAGAATTCCAATGTCTGGATAAAGGCTCCTGTCGCCCGGGTTACGATATCCCGTTCCCCAAAATTCTCTACCATTTTTTTCTTGAGGAATGGAACATTGATCTCATTTCCGAAACGATAGAGTCGGAAGATATGATCTGAAATTTTTAGCAAGATGTCTGTCTTTCCGATAAGATAGATCAAATAAATCGGGATCATGAAATCGAAACCCAGCTCTTTACTGAGGTTTTTTAACGGAAATTTTTTCCTAACCCGTGTTTTATTATCTTCCTCTCTCACAAAACACCGGAATAAGACGGTCCTCACTTTCCGTTTTCCCTCTTTTCCGGTTAATTCCCGGGCAATCGACTCAAATGGTTTATTTAATTCTGTCAACTTTTGTTCAGGTGTTGCGAGGAGCAGGCTCTCATAGATCCATCGTGGACGCAAAGGACGGTCAAAATCGATCATGGGAGGACCTCAATAAACGGTATGATTACCTCTTCAAGGTGAATCCCGCCATGAGTGATAGCGGTTTCATTTTTGGTCGCAAACATCTCTCTTCCTTTGGGAAAAACTAAAACTTTCTCACCGAGAAGATTGTTATTTTCAAATATTTTTACATCCTTGTGAGTCGCAAAATCCATTGCAAGGATTTTATTTGGATATAACAAGGCACGTCTTGCTCGTTCTTCAACAAGATATTTGTCAGAGTTATGTCCGTTTCCAAGACACCAGATCGTTCCATGATCAGACGTTATAAAAATTCGATAACCGGCCTTTATGAATTCACGGAAAATATCTTCAATTGTGGTTTCCTGTAAGATGTTAACAACATCCTTTTGCATGAGTAATTTTGATCCATCAACATTTCCTGTTGCATGTGCTCTGTCATCGAAGAGATTGATAATAATTCCCATGTAATCATAATTCAGATAGTCCGGATTCCATTTCAGACCCGCATTATAAACGAAACCGATTTGTTTTGAATCCTCACATTTCCAATTGTCCTCAATAAATTTTGAAAACCCTTTATCCTCAGCAATGGGATTCTGGTATTCCCTTTTTCCGGAAAATAAAGCCCTGCGTGAAATTTTTGTGACGGTCGGCAGGAGAGCAAGCGTGGAATCCTCTCTGAATTTTGTTATCCCATGTTTTTCCAGATATGATTTGAGGACGTACCATTCCTGGAACGACATCCCATCAAAACACAGGAGAAGTATTTTTCCCGTGTTGAATTTTTCAAGGTATTCCATCACCTTATTCACAGTTAATGGTCGATCCCTCGATGAGGCATAGAAATTATCTGAATATTTTTTATCTATAAATTCATCGAATTTTTCAATAATTTTCTTATCGAGATTTTCGTATTCCGGTATATTTTCTGAACAATGATCTCTAAAGTAAGAGAGTCTTCCCCAAAGCGGGGCAATCAAATCCCAGCAGGGATCGTTATTATCAAGATTACGATGGATTGATCTTACCAGATCCTTAATCTCACTACATCTGGGGTCGTCTGTAATCCACGATCGGATAAGATCTTTCGTCTCAAAGTAATTTGCAATTTTGAGGGATCCTTCGATTTTCTTATACCTCTCATGGATCTCTTGTAACCGAGTTGGGTATTCCTTGAGTACCTGACATTCGAATTTCGGGAAAATCTTTTTGAGATTCCAGTCATTGATTTTCTCGGCTCGTGATTCTATGTCATAAGGTATACGCTGAGGGTCGTCAGAAACGAAAATAAGGACCTTTTTTTCTTTAAGTCCTTTGATTGCATATCGTAAACGCAATTCATTTTGGTAATAAAGTAATGTGTAGTTCCAAGAAAGCGCCGATATCACATCGTCTAATTTTCCCAACTCGTCTGGATCATAGATAATGATGATGTCATTATAGATCGACTCAAGTGGAGTAATCAGCTGAGAATACCATGGCTCAATTGTCATTGAAACTCCACATATGAGACCTGTATTTTCTGTAATTGGGGGACGAGAAGTCTTCGTTGCATCATTTCATCTTCTTGTCGTTTCCTGTCGTGCTCCAATTCCTTCATCTTACTGTCCCTGATATTGGTTACTGCAATCCGACGCACTGATGATGCTTTATCGAGAAAATATTGTTTTGTTTTTACTTCCATTTTTTTAAGTTGTTCTTCACGATTTACTTTATAATCATAATAGACACGCTCTGCTTTCTGCGAAGCAAAGTCGTAGACAGATTTTTCCATCTGATCAGGGATGTTGAATTGTTTTCCGGTAATAAGTTCCTCAATAGAAATCTGGGAAACGTCTTCGAAGATCTGGGAAATTCTCGTGTTGTATTGTCCATTCATTTCAATAAATATGGAGATTGTGTATTTTCGGGCAGGATCGATATTGTTTGATATGGTTAATTCGTAGATATGGAGAAATCCTTTGACGCCCCTGAATTTATTTTCCTTGACAATAAACCGGGCTGCAGTTACCCCTTCAAGGGAGCGGTCCAGACTGGAGATTATTGATTGAACAAAAGGATGTGTGAAGCTGAGAAGATCGTACTCTTCATTTTCTAGCGATAACTTTTGATCAAAAATTACATTCGATAATCGTTTCCCGGATATTGGATCATCGAAAAAGTATACGTTTTCTTTTGTTTTGTAGGGTAGCAATTCTTTATTGTGAGTCTGGAGATAGAGCTCAATGAATTGTCTGGCTCTATTGCTTTGTTTTTCAATATCGTGAGCTGAGATTGTGTATTTGCTGGTAAGGTCCGAAAATGGTAATATCATATCACCTTTTGTGATGATGGCTTTGGCCCGATCATAAATCTGGGTGGCAATGGTATCTAAGTGGGCCGCATCGGTCTGTTTCTTACGGATTGCGTCAATGTAGATTTTTTCAAAACTAAACTCATCGTCCAGTGTGGTTAAAATGTCAGCAAGTTTATCCTCACCTTCAATAAATTCCCGCTTGATTCGTTCGAGTTTCCGCTCAATTGTATCTCTGACACGTTGTTCAACGGTATCAGCGAGCTGGAAATTTACAATCTTGACGTCATGGGCCTGCCCGATACGATCAATTCTTCCAATGCGTTGTTCCAACCGCATCGGGTTCCAGGGAAGATCATAATTTATCATTACCCTGCAAAATTGAAGGTTGATGCCTTCTCCACCCGCATCTGTGGAGATCAGGATTTGTGCGGTGTCCTGGAAAAGTCGTTTTTGTACGGTCTTCTCATCTAACGACATCCGGCCATTAATGAGCGCGGTCGAGTATCCAAGATGGTGTAGATTTTCGTTCAGGTAATTCTGTGTTTCAACAAATTCCGTAAAAATAATGAATTTTAATCCTGGAGCATTTTCCCTTATTTTGAATTCATCAAGGACTTCGAGTAATTTTTTAAATTTTATATCATTTCTTCCGGTTGAGGCATTCTTTGCGAGTGTCACACAGGTTTTTAGCATCCGGATCTCAAGATCCCGCAATTTCTTTTCTGAAGCCTGTCCCTGATTTTCGGCGGCACGAGTGAGATTCTCCAGTTGCTCCTCTGGACTGGAATCATCCAGTTGATCCGGTGAAATGTTATTCACCTCTGAATCGTTTTCTTGATCGGAAATTCTTTGGGTCTCTCTCGTCAGAACTTCAAGGCGACGCGAGAGTGATTTGAAAATTGCCCGGGAACTGCTGCTTGCCATCCTCTGATAAATAAGGAGGAGGAACATCATGGTTCGGTTATTTTCACGTTGAGCAAGATCGTAAAAAGTGGTAACATATTCCGTCACTGCGTCGTAAAGATGGATCTCTACCTCATCCACTCTTTTGTCCCATCCAATCTTACAGAGGGAAGTTATGCGTTGCTTAAAAATTCGGTTTCCTTGAAAATCAGATACTGCCCGTTTGTTGTTCCTGACTGCAACATTCAGGACTTTATCGGGAGTTACATCACTATTCTTGTAAAAGAGATACGGGTCAATTAATGCGAGAAGATTGCGGAATTTTGCAGTATCGCCCTGATGAGGTGTAGCAGTAAGGAGGAGAAGAATCGGGGTTGTGTCTGAAAGCGATTTTCCTAATTTATATCGTGCAGTTTCAGTTCCCGATTCATCCTTCGTCAATTTATGGGCTTCATCGATGATAACTACATCAAAGTGTGCGTGGACCGCTGCCTGAAAAACTTCCTGATTATGATGATCACGGCGGATTTTTGTGGTATCATCCAAATCATCACTGATAGTTCTTGGTTTAAGGAAATCGATTGATGTTATGATTTTATCAGAGAGTTTCCAGATATTTGTGTCCTGGCCATGTAATTTTTTTAATGTATGGATTGTCTCACTGTCATAGATGGCAAAATCTTCAGCAAATTTGGTTTTCATTTCGTCCTGCCACTGGTAACAGAGACCCGACGGCGCAATGATAAGGGCCCGCTTGGCGATCCCTCGCGCTTTCAGTTCTTCAAAAATGAGTGCTGCTTCAATCGTCTTCCCCAGCCCAACCTCGTCAGCAATAAGGGCTCGGGGTTTGAACTGGTCAAGAACAAAATTAACGGTGAGGATCTGGTGTGGGAGCGGTATTATTTTGAAATTTGCGGCGGATTGGATCGTGTCCTGTGTTGCTGCAGCTTTAATCTGGTCTTTGAGAAGACGGAGCAGAAAAACCCGGGCTGGTGAAAATTTCCCGGATTTAATTGCAGTCTCTGGTGTATCGCAGACCTCTAAATCAAGAAGAGGAAGAGTGAATTTTTCCCTGGTCCGTTCAAAGAAGACATCGGCATACGAATTTCCAAAAATTGTCTGAACCTTGATGACACTGCCCACCCCCTTTTGGGGATATGTTTTGCTGATGACAATGTTGCCAATATCGGGGGACATTAGATTCACAGGTTCCTGAGCTTGCACTAAACCAAAGCCTTTATCTTTTCTTTTAAGTTGTCAATATTCGCTTGCTGGATCTCTCCTTTCTTGTATTTCCACATAAGGTAGAGCGGTTTTTTATCTGATGGTACCCCCGAAGGGGATAGTCCAAGAAACGTTTCGATGTCTTGGTCAAATGAATCGATTTTTTTTGTAAACGAATTTTTTGAATCCAGGATAAATTGATTTATGTATTTGTGACTACGAGCTGAAGCGCTGGTTCCTTGAAGATCCTGGTCATAAAGGATTGAGTGAGAAATCCCCAAACCTGCAAAAAGGTTCATGAATCGATGGATGTGAAATTTCCCTCCACTTTCGAAGACATACACTTTTTTATTTTTCAATTCCTCTTGCCAATGATTTCGGATCATATAATCGATAAACCGTTTCTCCGTGGGTCCTTCACAGATGCAAACATTATCAGAAAAAAAGGAACAGCATCGTTCAGTATCGAGCCACATTAAATAGCGGATTGCTTCCTGTTCATATCTAGCATTTTCATCGGTTTCGCGTAACATTCTCTTCAACGCTTGTTGGTCTTCAAGCGGAACATCTGCTGCTTCCGATTTTCTTGTTAAAAATGTGTACAACCCATCATTATTTTTTATCAGTTCATCTTTTGCTGATGAAGAAATTTGGAATAATTTAGTAATACCCTCGGTTTTTTCAACCCGTATTAACGAAGATATTGCTTCGATATTTTTACTGACAAAGGTAGGCGAATGTGTGGTAATCAGCACTTGTTGGCCGGCATTAGTCGATAATGAGTCAAGGCTTACATTGAGAATCTCTTGCTGACTTGGGTGAAGAAATGCTTCTGGTTCTTCGAACAGGATTAATGTAAAATCCGGGTTGAATTCTTTTTTTCCTGGTTCATCTTTGTCAATATACTGAGTTGAAATTTTAATAAGTGAGTAAATGAGATGGCGCTGGAGGCCCTGACCGTAATTTCTAATGTGGACCTGCTGATCTAACTCGTTATCAGATAACGAATGATCTACCAAATTTTTAACAATATCATCACTGTTTATTGATCGAATATCCAAATGGAATTTGACTTCCCAATCCGTCAGTTGCTTATTAATTGATTCTTCCAGTTCATGCAAAGAGTATCCATCTTTCGATGCATCGGATGAAAAATTTTCATTGAATTCACGAAATGAATCCTGGAGTGCCTGATATGCCTGACTTTTTTTTACTACTTTTCCCATGACAAAGGATAGGACATTCCGGAATGGCGATGGACCGGTTGTCTTAAAGGCATCTTCTGTTTTCATGACATCAGGAATATAGAGTGCAGATCCTAGTTTTGCCTGTGAAATATTCTTTGCACCGTAAAAGAGGGAATCTGATAATCCCTTCGTGGTGTATGCAAAAATATTACTTTGATTCGCTTTTACAAGATTCCGATCTTCTGATTGCAGATATTTCTTCACTCTTAATTTATTGTCAGGAAGCCGGTATTCTTCCTTCAGATTTTTATATTCATCATCCGTCAATTTGTATTCAATCTCTATCCAGCTTTCACGATCATCTGTTTTAAATTTGGGAAAATCGTCGTTTTCGATGAATTTTGATTTATCATATTCATAGAAAATTCGTAATGCTCGTAAAATGTTTGATTTCCCCTGATTATTCGCGCCAATAAGTACTGAATAATTTTCGAGATTGAAGCGTGCATCTTTCACTGAACGAAAATTATGAATTATGATAGAGATTATTTTCATATTCCTTCGCCAACCTTCAGTTGAGCAATATCGACAAAGTCGTTGATTTCACTGTTGGTCTCAAGAATTTCCTTATCTAATTTTTTGGCAACGGTGATAATATCCGTGAACCGCTTCTCCTGATAGGCTTTCGTAAATCCATAGGCAACTGCTTCTTTACGGACATCTTTGATCTTTTTTGTTCCCGTCAATGCCAATTCCAATATCTTCTCAAACGACTTTTGAAGTTCCTTCTCACGACGGAATTCAATTCCCTCTCGTTCGGTATCCGTTGTCGGGCGACGGTATTTCCCATCTTCATAGATAAAATTAGTTTCAAGAAGTTGTTTTGGTTCAGGAATTTGATCTTCAATCATCGATGAAGATGATAGGATATTGCGAGAAGCTGTGAAAATATCGCTATATGTTTTTGGCGACGACAGATAATTATAGAGCCATATGAGGAATGATCTTTCATCAGTAACAAAGAGTGTTTGCTGCCCTTTGGCGATAGCATCGATTGCCTGTAATCCATTCGCCTTTTTCCATTCCTCATATTTTGTAATTTCATTATCGAGGAACCAGTAACCGTCAATAAGCTTAAAGTGATCTCTCAAGAGGTTATAAAACTGGCGTGCATTGAGTCTGATTTCATATCCGTGCTGGATATAGTGAGCGAGCATTTTCGAGAAAAGCATCTGCTCTGTACGTTCGATATTTGGCTCTATGGGTAGGTGAGAGAGATGCTCATAGACAAAATCCTTTTCGAGGTCTAATCCCGCGCGTTTTAAAAAGCGTTCTTCAAACTGTTGACGAGGTTTGTAAGCATTTATGACAAGGTCATTTTTCACAGCACCCGCTGAAGTAACTTGTTTGAAACTACCTTGTTTTTTATCTAAAACTGATACTTGTGCAATAATAAAACCAGATTTTGTTAATGAATCTTGGATCGAGTTCCAAACAGAGGCTTTTGAATTGTGAAATTCTACTGTAATCCATCTATTTGGTTTTAATATTCTATTCATCTCCTTAAAGCAGGAAGTCATTAACTCTCGATATTCGACCAATTCTTTCCTCTGAACTTTATTGATGAGCGCTTCATCTGAAATGTTTGTGATTACTTTTAACCACGTTTCCCAGATAAAATTTAATTCAGAGTACATTAAATTTGAACCGAATGGGGGATCCGTAAAAATATAATCAATAGAGTTTGACAAGATTTGAAGTTCAGTTGTTGAACCACATGAAACAAGGGTATCATGATTTCTTAGGGTTAGCACTTTTTTAAAATCATCAATTTTCCCCTTTAAAAGTTGGATACAATTATTTTCTGCGGTAAGGGAGGGAACATATAATGTTCCAGAAACGGGCCCGTTTCCACGGTTCCCTAAGTTATATCTAGTAAATTTTGAAGGCAAGCCAAAATTTACCGATTGAAATACAATAAAGAGTGATGTTCCCCTAGTATATTCAGCCATACAAGCTAAAACCCAAAGATTTCGTTTTGTATAGAAATGATGCACGTTTGTTAAGCCAATTTTATCATTTCGTCTCGATTCATCCCCTTCAGGCATCCGATCATGCGGAAACCAAAACGGAATCGGGGTCCGATTGATTTTTTCGATTAATTGTAAATCGTTAGTGTCGATTTTTTTTGTGTATCTCTTTCTCTCAATATTATAATTAATTCTAACCGGGATTTGCTTAATTTGAGTGACATCTCTACTTAAAATCTCATCATAAAACGTAATGAAGACTTTTTCGCTTGACTTTTTACTAATTGTTGAATTACAATGGGGACAGGGAAAATCATCCAAGACCTTCGATTCTTCTTCATCGACAGCTACATCATAAAAAATATATTCATTTTTACAGTATGGACAAAGCAATGCATCCGACCAAACGATATAATTTATCCTTCCTTTTGTTTTTCCGTCGATGTGATTCGTTTCATATAACCAACCACATTCTTTTTCGATTTTATGAAGCACATCAGTAGCAAGTTTTGAAAATTCGTTTAAATCATGAGTTAAACAGTACGCTGACGCGATATATGTTGCTGCAGGGGATAAATCCCCCAAAATTGCCTTACGCTTTAATATCCCGGCTGCAACCCCGGTCATTCCGGTTCCACAGAAACCGTCGAATATTAGATCTCCCTTTTGTGTATAATGTTCTATAAATGGGATAATTGCTTTATACGGAACTTTTGTATGATATGAATGAGCGTTATAAATTGGTTCATTTTTCCCTTCATGGATATCACTCACAAATGGTGTCTGCTCATAATCATCCGTCGCAGGATCATACGATTTACCGAATGCTTCGATAAAATCGTTGATATACGGATTCGGGCAAGCCGTGTAATACGGTGTCTCAGATAGTGCAAGAATATCCTCGTCCTTGCCAATCGGAAAACCTTCAATCGCTCGTAGAGAAGGCAATTGATCCTTCAGTGGCTTGGCTTCGCACGCGGCCTCAAACTGCTGCCGCTTCTGTTCCTCTGTGAGTTCAGGACCGGGCATTCACTCACTTCTCCTCTTTTTGCGCCATTTTAATCCGTACTTTGTCAAGATCTTTTCCTTTGACCAGGGAATCCTTGAATGCCTTCAGACGATTGTCAAAGGTCAGATAGTCCATAACCTGTGAATCGGAGAACAGGGCTTCGGCAAGCATCTTCTCACTGATCTCGATCAGTTCCAATTCTTTGAAGAGATTGTTGAATGCTATTACAAGCGGTTCAGAGACCGGTGATGGCAATTTTCCGCCTTTAATAACGCCATTGATCGACTTCTGTTCATCAGAATTGAGCAATTTCACATTATCACGGTAATTATTCAGCTCAGAAAGGACGGTCCGCTCCCATTCGGAGTAGATTGTCGATATCTCTGATTCCGCAACGGTGATTCTCTTATCGATATCTGACTCTTTCCATCCTTTGGGGAAATCGCATCGCGGACAGAGTACTTTTGTATCGAGAATTTCTGCTCTGAAATCAGGACAATGCATCCGACTCAATACAGTTATCTCATCCTCGACTTTCGAGAATCGCAACCGGTCAAGAAGAACAATATTTTTCAGAATCCGTAACTGCTGGTATTCTGGACTATCCCTTATGCCCGTGAGCCGGGACCAGTCAACCTTATCCCCAACATATCTGTCATGCGCCTTGTAATATGCGGCTTTATATTTTCGCTGGACCTGTTGGAGTTTTCCCCGGACAAGGTTCTGGTTCTCTGAAAGAAGGATTTTATCTGAATCCTTCAGCAACGAAAGTGCCGATGAAATTTCATCCTGTGCACCGTCCAATGATAAGATATCAGGACATTCTTCAAGGACTTTCTGGACTTCAAGAATATAATTTACCTCTCGCTCAATGTCGCTGGTATAGAGATTGTAGAACGTATACATCTGGTTCAATAATGTCAGGGAATTTCCAATCGTTGTGATGCGCTCAGGATCATAGACAATTCGTTTCAGGTCATTGGGTGTTTTTACTTTTTCAAAATCATCCAGTGGCAAATCAGCTTTTAATTTTTCTTGCTTCGCTTTCAGAGTGTCGATATTAAGGATCCCAAATGCAGATAGCGACATCGTGCCCAGTTTGGTGTCGATAACAGAAACCTGCTCTTTAATCTGGAGATATTTTGTTCTGAATTCCTGGATAGCCTCATTGCGTTTTGCAGACACCCGCATTTTTTTAATTGCATCAGAATCCACGCCCAGTGTTGTGAACAGAGTGATGACCGGCTGGATATCAAAGTCACTCTCTAACGTCAGGTAAAGGATATTTTCGAATGCTTCAAGCCCGCTCTTGAAAACATCATCAACGTCAGAAGAAGAGATGGTCTTTCCACCTTTTGCTTTTAATGCAATCTCCCCGTTGAAGGTTAGGACCGTGATAATAAATTCGGTCATGATCGGATCATATCCAAACGGGCTTGCTTTATAGTGATCCAAAATCTCCTTTATTGCAACATTCTTTCCTGCATTCTCTTTTGCAACCTTCAGGATCTGAACGGCAACCTCGGATTTTGAAGTGGACAGATTCTTCTTGTCATCAAGAAGGTCCATAGCGTTGATCAGGGTTGTTGTTGTTGAAACCGTACCCTGGGCCCCGCTGCGGTTCATAAGATCTTTCATGGCCTTCGAAAACTCACCGAGAATGTTATCTCTGGAGATTGTTTGAGAAAATTTCGGATGCTTCGGATAGGTTGTTGTGAAATAATCATCGAAGAATTCCGGTTTTATATCAGAAAATAATTCATCGAAGTTTGAGAATTCTCTTGAAATCATCAATTTGATGCTCTTCTTTTCAGAGCCCTTGTTAATCGTACCATTATCAAGATACGATTGCACAAACATCTCGGTAAACTGCTTTTTTAACCCAACATACTTTTTCTGAATGATACTTCTCTGGATATTTTCTTTCAAGAGTTCATTGGCTGCTGCTACTTTTTTTAGCTCTTCCGTTGCTTCAGAGGAAAGACTCCCTTCGATAATGATGCAACTGGGTGATGCATTGTACCGGTTGTTTGCACAGAATGGGGAGACAAAAACTATCTGGTAATCTCCATTTCTTGTTGCAACCTCGCCTTTACCGGTTTCGTAAATAAATTGTCCATCGCGGAATGATCGTTTTGATTTCCATCCACAACTATCATTGAATATGCCTGTGACTCCATTGGCGGTCAGTGAGAGCTGATCCTTGAGAATATCCAGTATCTCACTATCCATTGCATCTTCAGGGAGATTGTCGGTTTTTCGTAAAATGACCTGATCATAATCTGGCCCGGATTCAAGATCAAGGAAGTAATATCCGTCATCGGTCTTGCTGATAAACCGGCCATCAGTTACTTTCCGGAGCCTGTCAAGAACGAGAACAATCTCGTCCTTTGCGTCAATTTTCTTGTTCTGAGGGAGATACAACAGTTCGTTTGCTAATTCTTGGGCAGTTGCACCATTCTTTGTGCTTTTCCCGAGTAATTTTAAAATCGCAAGGGCTTTGATCAGTTTTCTTGCATTATCTTTGTCCCGGTCATCGAGGAGGTCAATCTTAGTATCCAATGTCGTAACGGCTTCTACAATGGGGGCGACATTATCAAGGTGCTTAACCGTGTGTTTCGAAGCAATTTCATCAAAAATTTTATCGAAAGTAATGAGACTTGGGAAATCTTCGTTTAAGATCTCCTCAACTTCCTGCATTGTAAACTGAATGACGCCACGCTTTTCAAAATAGGGAAGTTCGGAAAACGTCTGAATCACGTACGGATGAATTGGGAAAAGATCGATATAATCGTCAATGTTTGATTGGACCATCGGGTAATATTTTACATAGCTTGATAAAGCGGATTCAAGTTCAATTTTTTGTTTCTTTGATTTGTGCAGAACACGCTGGGAAATTACCCGTTTGATATCCTCTCTTTTTATCGTAATTATCTGGAACCGTTCGGATACTCTCCCAAAACTCTCAGCTTCATCAACATATTTTGGATTGGTGAAGATATGCTCCTGCATCGCACCTATAAACATGAAGTCGCTTTCCTGGGCAACTTGCCCAAGAATTCGGAGAAATCCCGTATCACGGCGTATTTTTTCCCGTGCTTTTTGTTTTAGGAAATCAGAGATTTCATCAAAAATTACAACAAGACCACGTTTAGGATTTTTTTTCTTGATTATTTCTAGAACATCACGAATGTTTTTCTTATGATCAGGAACTCCGTCGGTTTTGAATTCAAATGAGATATTGTAATTTTTCTCTAACTGAGTCTCAACTTGATCATAGAAATATTCGGAAAGCTCGACATCATTTGGTTGGAGTTCCCAATGGATAACAACAAAATCGCGATCTATCTTTTCTGCTTCTTCGCGAACTCTTTTATTTTGAATAGATGCCCGAAGTTTTGGATCTGATAAAATAGAGATAATGAACGCCAGTAAATGCGATTTACCTGATCCGTATCCCCCGACAACCTGGGCGGCTTTATGGGTATCTTTCTCGATATCGATTAACAAATGGACGAGATAATCTTCCATTGCGGGCGATATTAAATAATTTTCAACCAGTTTTTTCTTATCGCCTAATGCATCAATATCGATAACATCCTTGATTTTTGAGAATGTTACCAGGTCTTTAATTTTAGACATCTATCTCCTCCATCTTCACATGAATCAATTCACTGACGTCGATTTCAGTGTAGTCAGGTCTACCGTATTCGGAATATTGAATCCGATTCCCCGAAACATGGCCCTCAACAAAAATTATTATCTCATTCGTACGGGATCGATATTTGAAAGCACCAACTGGGTTCAGCTTTCCAAGTTCGGGCGAGTAGAGGATATTTGTATTGAAAAAAATGACTTTGTCGGGAAGGCCATTGAACCATGTTTTTATTTTCTCTCCAATGCGGATTTTCCTTTTTTTCTCAGGGACATCCTCAATCAAACTTAAAATTTCCTTTGTGATATCATAACTTGTCCATCCTTCCCCTTTAATAGTGGATAAGACGCGATCATATTGTTGATTATTATCGACAATGACTAACATCTTGTAGTAATTTTTTTGGTTTTCGTCAATAAGGGCTTGTAATTTCATTATCTCGCCTTATATCTCTTATTAATTTTTTTCATAGAAAGGTGTTGCGTAAAGAACGTGGAATTTTTTCAATTCTCCCTTCAGCAAAGCCTAAGCCCCCCGTCTTATAGAGTAATATTCAGCCCAAGGGCCCAAGGGCGGGAGTGAAGTATGGCAGATTTCGTACAGAGTGCAAATGTCAAGAGTGCAACCCGCACCCTTGCCGAACCCATTGTGGACATTGCGACGTTCAATACGATCGTCCAGTCGGTCATCACCGACAATCCCTTTGAGTGTGTAGCGTATATGACTGCCGGTGAGAGCCACCCCCCGGTCGAGAAGACCAAGGAGGCATACACCGCGAAGTTCGTCTATCAGGACACCGATGCCAAGACTGTAGGCACGGGCAGCCACAAGTTCGACACCCTGGCAAAGTTCAATGCCGGCGTGACTGCGCTGCTTGCCGCTGCTGCGGTCAGCACTGCTCACGGTGGATCCGTGGTCCACGATCTCGGGAAGGATGCCTTCTCGGCAACCCTGAAGTGCCACGACGCGAACGGCGAGCTCTACATGGTGAACTTCAGCCGTGACCGGGTCACCATCACCTCGTACTCGGATGACGCAATCCGGACGAATGTTGAGACCTGGGCGGACACTGTGGCAGCTCTCGCCTAGAACCGTTTTGACGAAACGACCCGGAGGGGAGGAGACCTCCGGTCCCCTCTCTTTTTGGTCCTCTCGTCTTTTTGCGGAGGACCGCTATGGAAATTGAAGTTTTAGGGATAGTTCTCGGGACCGTGCTTCCGCTCTATCCCATGCTGTTTGCCATCTACCAGAAGATCGGCAAATACGATGAGGTCGTCGAGGAGTTCAAGAAACTCCGGGACGAGCACGAATGCTACAAGGAGGAGTATCATGGTTTATGAGAACGTGCAGCCGGTTGCAACGGTGACCGGGCTGTACCGTGGAAAGTTCGGCGGCCTTGAGCTGCTGACACCGGATAAGCCGCTCACCCGCGACGAGGTGCGGCGTAATCCAATTTTCTATGAGCTGGACCTGCATCCGGAGCAGGATGATGAGAACCTGATCATTGATGTGATCTACGACAACATGTCACCCTGGCGCCTGCAGGACCTGTACCGGGGAACGGATATCCCGCGTGGGGTCCGGTTCTGGCCGGACTGGTTCGACATCCCGCCGTATATGGAGATGCACGATATTGACGGGCGGCGGGTGTATCCCCGGGCCCCGGGCATCCACACGATCCAGATCCGCACGGGCCGGCGCAAGTTTGCGCAGATGGGCCGGGTCCGTGACTTCAGCCCGGCCAATGGCGGTTACACGAGCCCGGTGTTCCAGCTCCGGATTGCGGAGGAGACTGATGTTTGAGAACGAGGTGCAGACCCGGTGCGCCATCTGCGGGACCGGGATCCTGCTCGGGCTGGTCCTGGTGCTGGCCCACCTCCCCATCATCCTGCTTATCGGCCCGATCATCATTCTCTTCCTCGGCATCATTGCCGACCCTGAAGAGACGCATGCGGCCTGGTACGGGATGCTGAACACGCTCGGCATCTTCGATCTGTCTGCGCTGACGGATATCGAGCGGCTGACCTATGCCGAAAAGCGGCATTACTTCTGGTTTGGCGAAGTGGAGATGGCCGCGATGCTGGCCGGGACTTTCGCGGCCCCGGTCGGGATCTACATGGCGGGCCGGACCGACACGAGCCTGGCGTTCATCGGCGCTGCGGTTCTGTTCCTGCCGCTCTTCGTGTTCCTGCCGAAACTGATCCAGCGGGCGATGAAGGCGGACACGGATGCTGCGATCGAGGCGTTCGGGAAAAACGAGCAGGTGAAGAAAGTCTTCTGGACCTTCTTTATCTCGATGGCCGGGCTGGTCCTGGCCCGGGTCGCGGACCCTGCGACAGCTCAGCAGATTGTCGGGCTGATTACGGGGATGGGAATGTGAATTGATTTAGAGGTCGGCCACCAGAATTTTTCCAATATTTTTCAAGTGCGGAATTACTATTTTAACAAGAGTCATAGGCCATCCGTTCTAATCGATTCTTAAAATTATTCTCATCATTACAAAATTTTTGAAATTCTGTTATCTCTTCTGGAGAGAACGAATACCGAGGATTAATAAAAAATCTGCTTTGATCGGTCGAAAAAAGAATCAGGCCATACACATATTTTGGAAAAATTGTAGAGAAAAGGGATTCAAAGATCTTTTCAGGGGCACCCAAAATTCCAAAAGGGGTCATTATATATTCAACATTAATTACCAACACAACACAATTTCCATCTGATCCAATATTTTTCAACTGTTTTTTGATTTTATCACAGATGGTATCTCGGATAATTGCCATCACATCAAAAAAACCAAATTCATTTCCGAATCCTGTACAATTTTCTGGATTTTCAGTTATTTGTTCTTCATATTTACGAAAAAGGAGAGGTGTTGTTACTTCGATAAAGATATCACGGGATGAAAAATTGATTTTAAAATCCAGATTTGTTGCTCCTGCACCGATGGGAGAGTTGATGGAAGGAGTCCAGCCGAACCGAACAAGTTCGTTATAAAATTGGATTTCTGTATAGTGATTAATGAAATCAAGATTGATTTTTTTACCAAATTCTACAGTCCGGTATTCTCCATAGCGTGATAACCATTTTTCAAGGTTTTCCAGTTTCCTAGTAAATTGTCTTTGTGGAGGAATTCCATATATGATAAATCCCGAATTATCGGGATTATTCTGTTCTATAAATGAACCAAAGAGGACTCCTGCGAGAGTGATTTCAGAAAGGCGCTCTCTCCATTCATCCGGATTTGGTAATTGATATCCACATCGAGGATGAGCCTGTATGAGGGTAGATAACGACAGTATAAAATCGTGATCAAAAATTGGTAATTGATATCTACATCGAGTCAACGATTCAAAGAATCGAAAATTTCCTTCGATGATGAATTTAATATTTGGATATTTTTCAAGTTCCCCCTTAATTTTTTGCTGTATATCGGAGGGTATTGTCATTTTTCTGATCTTCCTATCTCATTGGTAAGTTTATCCCAATAAGAAATAAGTTATCGGATATTTGCGATCGAAGCGTTCGGGAAGCACGAGCGTGTCAAGAAAGTCGTCTGGACCCGGTGACAGCTCAGCAGATTGTTGGGTTGATTACGGGGATGGGGATATAACCTCTTTTTTCTCGTCGGAGTCCTTAAAAAAGAGGGTAGGATCCCAAAGGAAAAATAAGCCCTATACGGGCTCCTTTTCCTCTACCTGTGCCCGGGCTACTACCGGAAAATCCCGTAAACCTGCCCGTTTTCTTTCCTGTGGAGAATATGCCTGATAATCGCTCCGTTTACCAAAATACGGCAGAATTGCACCTCATATAAACGCCACCAAAGGCCATTAAATCGCACCGGTTTTTGCCACCTATTTTACCCCATCCGGGTCCCGAAAAGGCCACCGGAACGCGATTATGAAGGCCGGTTTTTCCGACGGAGGTTTCAAAAATAGGGGAAATATGAGGGATAGGACGGAAAACAGGAATTTCCCGTAATTCCAATCAGATGTAACTTCGCATCTTTCTGATGAGAGCGAGCTGATTGTTAGCCTCAGTCTTTTTCTGCTTCTCAATGCTGGTCATGATCTCCGGGACCGGTACTGCCAGTGCGTAGTTCCAGACCGGGCGGCCTTTTTTATCAGAGGGTGTTTTCCAGCTTTTGATCCAACCCTGTTTCTCCAGATATTTGATCGCTGTGCTGACTTCCGGCTGGCGCAGGTCGGTCCCGCGTTCGAGATCCCGGGATGTTGCTTCCTTGGTATTTGCAAGGAACACCAGCGCCTTTGCGATCGTTCTCTTTGTGCCAATCTCGATGAGGAGGTTGACAAACTCTTCTTCCTTCTCGGTGAATAACTGAATGGTTTTCGTTAACATTGGTCACTCCGTTTCCGAGTTTTGACATCCCAAGGGATGAGACAAGAGAAGTATCCACAAGGATTCTTCGAGTTGCTTCAATCGCGTTATTATTATAACATTAAATGCATTCTGGTCGAATAGGGAAAATCGACAGTGAGATAAAATCCAGGGAGATTTTTGTCCGGGGGCTGTCTGCGGTGTTTCACTAATGCCCCTTATGCCCGTTTGATGCCCCTTTGTGAAATGTCGAGAGTATGAAGGGTTTGAAGGGTTTAAGACGGGTTTAACCACGATGTTTTTGGCAGTCCCTGGCCAACGCTAATAATCTCCCAGACACTATACTGAAACGGAAATGGAGCCGTACAATGCCCCGGTCTTTCACATCTGGGACATAAACCGGATTTAAATTCTGGTAATCGGCCCGGCATGAAATCATCACCTGAGGTTCGGACATGGCAGACCACATGAATATCCGCGAACTCATTGACACTCTGCGACGTAAGGATATTGAAGAGGAATGGTTTGAGTTCAAAGTCAATTATGCCGAACCTCAAAAGATTGGTGAATACCTCTCGGCATTGAGCAATTCTGCAGCATTGTCTCACGAAGAGTACGGATATCTCATCTATGGTCTGGACGATTCGCATCATGAGATCGTCGGTACCGGGTTTCAGCCAAAGAAGGCAAAAGGAAAAGGGAACGAGGACCTCGAACCCTGGCTGACCCGCCTTCTGGATCCCCGTGTTGATTGCACGATTGAAGAAGCGGAGATTAACGGGGCCCGGGTTGTAGTTTTCCGGGTTGGAGCAGCACGGGAACGTCCCGTCAGGTTTTCCGGTGTTGCGCATATCCGCATCGGTTCCAACAACCATAAACTGGCAGATTATCCGGAAAAAGAAAGAAAACTGTGGAGTATTATTCATCCGGTACTCTTTGAGGAAGGCATCGCCCTTACCGGACAGTCAAGCGATGATGTCTTAACCAAGATCGATTACCCGAAATTCTTCGAACTCATGAAAATCCCCCTTCCCGATAACCGGGCGGGGATACTCAAGCGGCTCGAAGATGAGAAAATCATACAAAAAACGAATGATAAGTATTCCATAACCAATCTGGGTGCAATTCTCTTTGCAAAAAATCTCGAAGATTTCCCCACGCTCACCCGCAAATCCCTCCGGATTGTTATATATGATGGCGACGGTCGCCTGAATGCAAAGAAAGAGCACATCGTCAAAAGCGGATATGCAACATCGTTCGAATCAACTATCGACTGGATTTACGATCAGGTCCCTTCCAATGAGATTATCAAGGATGCATTACGCGTCGAGCAGAAGATGTATCCGAAGGTCGCGATCCGCGAGGTTGTCGCAAATGCGCTGATACACCAGGATTTTTCTATAACCGGCGCCGGGCCAATGGTCGAAGTATTTTCAAGAAGAATGGAAATCTCGAATCCCGGCAAGCCATTAATCAGCCCGGACCGGTTTATCGATCATCCTCCCCGTTCGAGAAATGAGAAAATGGCATCGATGATGCGCCGCGTAAATATTTGTGAAGAGCGGGGCAGCGGGATTGACCGTGCGATCGATGGTATCGAGTTCTTCCAGTTACCCGCGCCGGAATTTCTTGCCGATCAAGATTTCATGCGTATCACATTGTTCGGGCACCAGAACATCGGTGAAATGGGAAAAGCGGATAAGACCCGGGCCTGCTACCAGCATTGCTGCCTAAGATGGGTATGCCGGGATTATATGACAAATGCAACTCTCCGGAAGAGGTTGGGAATTGATGACCAGAATTATCCCATGGCCTCACGGATTATCAAGGACACCATGGACCAGGGCCTGATCAGGCTGTATGATCCGGACAATAAATCGAACAGGACCCGGAAGTACATCCCGTTCTGGTCGTAATTGGGCGTAGCTAAACATTAGCGGCCAATGTAACTGGTATGTGCATATGCACAAAGAAAAAGGGCAGATTGCAGGGATTATCCCGTTTCCTCTTCATCATGATGTAGTAATTTATGTAACGGGCATGTAACTGGACGGGGATAATCCCCCGGACCGCCCGCCCAGGAGTCCCGCCCACCACGCCGAGGGCGGAAACCATCGGGTCCGGTTGACACGCAGACGCTCGGTCATGTTCGTCTCCACGGGCTCACGCCCGTTCCGCTCACATCACCTCGCTGTTTTCCGGAGTTTCCTGTTGGTAGGATGACGCCATTGGCTTGTCGCGCTGCTCCGGCGCCAGCGGCTTCCCCGGCCCGCTCCTCACACCATGCTTCGCATCGTGTTCGTTGCTGTTGATGCGAAAACGTAGACGCTCAGTGACTCGCTCGCACGACGCACAGGGGGCTCGGACTCGCCGCTGATGCGGCTCCTTACCTTCGCGCCCCTGTCGCGGTGCTCGCTCGGGCCGCTGGGCCACGACCTTCCCCCCGCTTCGCTCCTCCCTCCCTTGAAAGGGAGGGCAGTCATTGCGATAGGAACGGAAGGAGGTTTCAGGGCGGGGCGGGAGGACAAAGCGACGGTTACCGGACGCATCAGCGGACGGTCGCTCGCTTTGTCGGGCGGGTCCAACCATGGCGATCGCGTACCAACAGGAAACCGCGAGGGCGGGTAATGGCCACACGGCGCGGTTACGGGACGCATCAGCGGCCTGTCGCGCTGTGTGCCTGGGCGGGCCTTGCGTAAAAATAAAATTAAATTCTGCGCAATAACGTTATTTCGCAAATCGGGCAACGCACCGCTTTTACTTTCACCCTGCGCACGGCGGAGACATATAAGCGCTAACGTCGATAGATGTATGGTGAAAAACACCATGATGCCAACAACAAAAACAGATGTAAAGTTCGAGCACATAGGGGCGGCCCGCCTCTATCAGAGCTCGGTCCGTATCGATGTCAAGACCATGCAGGCGGTTATTCCCGCCGGAGAAGTCCGCAGGCTCGAAGACCACTGGCCCGCGTCAGTCTATGACATCTCGGACGTTATGAAAAACGCGGACGCGGCCCCGGTCGGGAAAGCATGGATCACCCGGTCCGGCAAAGCGGTGATAATCTCGATCAACGATGTGCAGTACGTCTCCCCGCTCGCACAAGTAAAAGGAATGCTCAAGGGCGAGCGGAAATATGCGAACGTTTCGACGATGCAACCCATGACCACAACCCAGCCGGCAGGGGCGACAGCATGAAAGCCGCTGACGTAAAAACGCAGATCAACGAGAGGATCATAAAGGCACTCTCTGAAGGAAAGATCCCCTGGCTGAAACCGTGGACCGAGAACGGCCCGCGCAACCTTTTCAGCGGCAGGGCATACACCGGGCTGAACCGTTTGATTCTCGGACTCAGTCCCTATCCCCTCCCCTTTTGGGCAACCTACCGCCAGTATCTCGCCGCAGGGCTACAGGTCCAGAAGGGCGAGCACGGCACCGGGATTATCTACGCGGGCCGGACCGTAAAGACCGAGACGAAGACCGATAAGAACGGCGAGGAGACGGAGAACAGAAAACAAATTCGGTTCCTGAAAGCCTTCGTTGTCTTCAACGTCGCACAGACTGACTATAAAGAAAAAGGGTACAAACTGCCGGACCTGAATGAGAATCCGCATCTGCTCGGGTGTGATGCCGTCATTCAGGACTACACGGGCCGGCACTCAATAAAAATCACGGCAGGAGACCGGGCCGCATTCCTCCCGCAGATGGATATCATCACCTGCCCGGAGATCGGCCAGTTCAGGACCTCCGAACACTATTATGCGACGATGTTTCATGAGTGCATCCACTCCACCGGGCCCCGGCTCGACCGGTTCAAGAGGACTGATCCGGTTTGCTTCGGGTCCGAGACCTACGGACGCGAGGAACTGGTCGCCGAGATCGGGAGTGCATACCTGGCTGCACTCACCGGCATCGACTCATCAGCTATTGTTCAGAATCAGGCAGCCTATCTCCAGAACTGGGCAACGGCGATCAAGGCTGATGCGGATCTCGTGATGTATGCAGCGGGCAGGGCAGAGAAGGCAGCGGATTTCATGATCGGGGTTTCTGCCCCGGTCACCTCCGGCGCAACCGGGACCGATACGGCGGAAGAGGTGACGGCATGACCTCGATTTATGATGCGATGCCGATCAAAGTCCTCGAAGAACTCGAACGCATCGAGATTGCAATCCCTGCAATGGAGCGCCGGGCATTCATGCTGCAGGCTGAAGCGCAGGATCTCCGCTATAGGCACGATGAGATCATCAAGTCATGGACGGATAAAGCTGCATGGGAGGGGCTCGACAACCTGATCGCTGAACGGCACCGGCTTGATATGATCGCGTGGCACTGCGATCCACTGCCGAGCGGGATCCCCACTCAGTAATGAGGTATCCCATGATCAGCAGGCGCGAACTCTGGGAGTACCGGAAAAAACGATCAACCATTTTTGGGATGTGGAAAAGTCTGATCTGGTGGCTGCACCGGATAAAGAAAAAAATCCTCCTGCACTGGTAAAAACGGTGGCCCGGACAGGGACACCATGATGCCAATCAAAAGGCCCTGCCCGGGTTGGTACAATATCGACGCCGGGCATTATCTTTCTTGGCAAAGGTTGGCCCCCCCGAAGGCTCACGCGACGGGCCCGCCCTGCGGTCCCGTATCCGGCTCGCCTTCTTCCCGCCCGGACCGTTGACGTGTGCCTGTCCTGTTGAGATGCCCTGATCTTCCTGGGCCCGCCCGATGCTCACGCGACACGGCGAAGGTCGCCGTGTTCCGGCTCGCATCCTCCCACCCCCAACCGGAAACCTTACCCCGTGGTTATCCTAATGACTGCCCGCCCTTTCAAGGGCGGGAGGAGCGAAGCGGGCGGTGGGTCATGGCCGCAGTGGCCCGAACGAGCACCGCTTCAGGGTGCGAAGGTAACGAGCCGCATCAGCGGTGAGTCCGAGCCCCTGATGCGTCGTGCGAGTGAGTCACTGAACGTGCGACATGAGTACGATCAACAGCGACGAACACGATGCGAAGCATGGTGTGAGGAGCGGGCCGGGGCAGCCGCTGGCGCCGGAGCAGCGCGACAAGCCAGGGGCGTCATCCTACCAACAAGGCAACTCCAGAAAACAGCGAGGTGATGTGAAGCGAGCCGGAGCATCAGCGAGGACGAGTGAACATGACCGAGCGTCTTCATCTCTCTTGATCAGCTGAGGGAGGATCGCCGCCCCGCTCCGCACGCTTCGTGCACTTCCGGCGCACTCGCACGTGCTCCGCGGACCGGCTCGCGTTGTTCTGTACAGCTGAGGGGAAGCCCACGCGGCAAGGGGCCTGGGCCCCGTTGAGCGTAAGGTCTCTGAAAAAATATGAGTTGATAATGTGCGCGGTCTACGTTTTTTATCATTTTTTTGCTGAACCGATTTCAGGAAAATATTTATTTATCGTGCGTGACAAATAATTTCAAATCAGTTTTCGTTTCAAATTTCAGCAAAAATCTGCCGTTTGCGAATCGCACTTAAGGTCCAGAATCCCATCCCTCGCATCGTTTCTGCTCACGTTTCTTCCGTATCTCTGGATCTTCTTTCATTGGTTTTTTAAGGTTCGTGACTTCATTCATACCAATGAAACTGAAATTCTTTCTCTCAATCGGC
>Ga0302252_1000463_pt1 | contig 35461 bp, 33 predicted proteins | sample AAG_RA_Leu_MG_FD_193511 | JGI IMG/M metagenome (GOLD analysis project Ga0302252, IMG submission 193511) | Enriched activated sludge microbial communities from anaerobic digester in WTTP, New Holstein, Wisconsin, United States - AAG_RA_Leu | ecosystem: Engineered > Bioreactor > Anaerobic >... | reverse complement strand
TTGCCGCTGCCGTTGGGACCGGTGACGGTGAGAAAATCGTTCTTCAGGGGAACCCGGACGCTCCTGCCGAAGGACTTGAAGTTCTTCAGCTCAACCTCTTTGATGTACAAAGGCCGCCTCCATCGCCTCGACCCTGCCGTCCTTGCCCATGTCCATCTGCTCCCCCTCTACCCCTAAAAGCCCTTCTCTTCATTGCCCGGACCCTTATTAAGACGATATATCTTGGTCAAGGTGTTTAAAAGTATATCTATATTTCCATCATTATATCTCTAAAGATCATCTTTTGGTTCCTCACTGTTTTGGCTGGAAGCAATTAGAGGAGCGCAATTGAGGGAAGATATATCTGCATTTTGCAGAGAACCGTATCCATAATCATTATGCTTTGCATGAGATATATCTCTAGAGGAATTGAGCTATGAAGAACATTCAGAAGACCAGAGACTGGATGTAGATGGCCTTAGATGATATGAACGATGCTACTGCCGACTTTAGAGGCGAGAGGTATCCAAGCAGCGTTTTCCATGCTCAGCAATGTTCGGAAAAGCTTTTAGAGAATTCCGAAAAACCTTATTTAATCGATAATTTTAAATAGTATTAATACTATATAATTCTGCATGAGGAACCTCACTGATTTTGCCCTTCGCCTGGAATACGAACGGGTCAAAGATCTTGGAGACAAGCTAGTCGATATTGGTGGTAGACTGAATTGGGAAAGCTTCAGACCCGCGCTTGAAGCTATGTATAGGAACAATACCGAATGCGGCGGCCGACCGAATCTCGACGTGATAGTGATGCTCAAGTCATTGTTCATTCAACAGCTCTACAGCCTTTCCGATGAGCAACTTGAACGCGAAATTGCCGATCGCATCTCGTTTAGAGTGTTTCTTGGCACAACGGAAACGGTTCCTGATTCCACAACGATATGGAAGTTTAGAGAGCGTCTTGTTGAGAACGACGTGGACAGGGAAATATGGGCTGAGATGCAAAGGCAGCTTGATGCAATGAACCTCAAGGTGCAAAAGGGAGTCATGCAGGATGCAACATTCATCACAGCTGATCCCGGCCATGCCAACGCAGATACTCCTTGCGGTATTAAATCCAAGACCCGGCGAAGCAAAGATGGAACTTGGGCGAAGAAAGGAGCTAAATCCTTTTTCGGATACAAGCTGCATGATTGCACCGATGAAAAATTTTGTTTGGTTAGAAGAATCGAGGTTACATCTGCCAATGTCCATGATAGTCAAGTGGATCTGGCCGAAGAAGGCGAAGTTCGATATGCTGATAAAGGATATGATGGAGCCAAGACAAAAGGATATGATGGGGCCATGAAAAAGGCAACGCGGGGGCATCCTCTCAGTTACAAGGATGAAATGCGCAACAGGCGGATCTCCAGAAAAAGATCGCCTGTCGAGAGGTTCTACGCTTTCATCAAATGTGTCTGCAAGGCAGGGCATGTTTCTGTTACAACGATTCAGAAGGTTAGAGTCAAGATGATAATCACTGGTATCGTTTTCAATGTCTATCATTTGGCATCGGCCAAGAGCAAATTGGAGGCATAGCTTTAGCTATCGAAAAAATATGAAAAATCCGCAGAGAAAACGGGATTCAGGAGGCAAGAACTGGGAAAATTAGAGTGAAAGCGTTAAAATATTGATAGAGTTCATTATGGGGACCATCGACCTTTAGTTAATCGGAATCCTCTTTAGAATCTGTTCTTTATCTTTTTGGAATCTTTCATGAAAGACACATTTTCCGTCCGATGTTCTCATAGAAGACATATTGAACAGCCCGGATACAACACGAGGTCTGATCCTCACCAAAGATCAGATAGGATTTCTTCTCTCTATGGCAGATAACGCGACTTCTATCGAAAAACAGAGAAGCATGCCCAGATATGGCTGGGAGACAAGAGATAGAATAATAAAACCTTCTGAGATTTACAATGAAGATAAGGCAAGAGAAATAATGGAGCGATTCAAAACCGTTTTAGCAGCTGCCAGAGGCTTCTTTTTAACGATTGGTGCCAAGGAATTGGACGAGGTTCTCAAGAGGATTGAGCAATGTTTGAAGAGATGATCGAGAGCTATCTTGCCAGCTTAAAGGAAATAGAAGGATACGATGTCAAGAGCGTGATACTCTTCGGCTCTGTAGCCAGAGGCCAGGCGAAAGAGCATAGCGACATAGATATCATCGTTGTTGCATCCGGCCTTCCGGAGTTGAGGAATAGAGATACCCTTCCGCCCTTCCCCAAGCTGGCCCGGATTCAGGATATTTGGATGACGCCGGAGGAGCTGGAGGATATGGTAATAGCAAAGACGGGATTTTTAGTGGATACTCTCCTGGAGGGGCGATTGCTGCGGGATGATGGGACCGTGGCTAGGGCTCGGAAAAAGTTGGTAGAGTCGCTGAAGAGGCTGAGGGCGATAAGGCTTAAGTCGGGGTGGATGATTCCCAGAGAGGAACTTCGCGCAGTGATTAGCTTTGACTGAAGCGATTGAATGATCTGATCAAAGAGATTTAGAATCCCAGATCTTCCATTGGCAAATGATCGATATATGTGATCTGGTGGATGTGTCATGTATTTCGCAATTAAGAGCATTCGAGATGAAGCTCTGGGACTCCACAGCATACCTCCTTATTGTTTAGCAAAAAATTCAAATACTAATAGATGATGATTAATAGTTATGGCAGGCAAAATATCTACTTTTGAAGGATTACATGCTAAATCCAACATTATACTAACAGGAGCAATGAAAACCCCATTGACTGGTTATTTAGGTGTTGATAAGAGCATTTTCATGCATCATGAGGATGATCCTTCCTTAGAGGATGTCAAAGCAGTTATCAATGCTATACCGCCAGATCAATATATTCCAGAATTGTGGGATTGCGAGGATAGGGCTCTTTACGCGATATCAAGAGTTAGATGCATGCATCCCTGCATGCCTATAGGGCTTGCTATAGGCCAATTGACAGATCAGACCATAATCAAAGGCAAGCATGCGCTTGTTATTCTTTGGGATAAGGATTTTACCAAGTATGAATTCTACGATCCTGCGCTAAAACAACCAATCGGATTTAATCCCGATTTAATTATTCCTATGCCTAGCTATGGAAATAGAATAGCAGACAATATTCCTGGAACTGGAGGGCTTCCACCCATTACATATAAGAGCAGTGCTATATTTCAATTTGACGGAAGATACGATTTTTCAGACAAAATGATAAAAGCTGCAAAAACATTTCTTGTGAGTGGGGGAGTAGGTTTATGCAGAGGTTCAAGATGTCCCCAATTTATAGAAAGCTATCATAGTTATGATAAAGTCCTTTTTTGGTTTATCAACATGAGAAAAGAGGATGATTTGAAGGGATGTCCAATAGGTGTTGCTTTTGGAAAATGGAAGAACAGTTTTCCACAAGCACTAATGGTATTTTGGGAGACGCCCCGCAAGTTATCATATTGGACGATGACTGCGGGAAAATTATCACAAAGTCAAGAAAAAAAATTCAAGCTTGATTTTATTATAGTTTGAATTTCAGGGAAAGATTCAAGGGAGGATGCAATGATTAGAGAAATGGCTTTATTGCTCATAATGGCTTCGCTTGTAGCTTTAGTAGATGCAGAGGGAAATGGTTTCTCTTTAGACTTTCATGCTGAAAGCACCGGTGGCGATGAAAATTCGATGACCACGTATTCATATTTAAAGGAACCTAGAGTTTCGGAAACTGATTATACTAGAGGACTTAAAAGCGGGTCTTTTAATTATTTCAATAATAGTAAAAATATAATTTTTGATGAATCGATGCATCTTGCTTATGGAAATGCTACAAATATAAGCAATTCCACCCTGAGTCATTATCTAGAAGTCGAATTCGATGGAGGCGAAGATGGCAATGGCATCTCAGAATTTTATGGTGCCGGTCTTTTCCCTAATAATAGGGGACTATCCGCATGGAAGAAGATTCGCTATGAAAAAAGCAAATGGCTAACGACAAAGGATGGCGCATCGATAAGAGACTTCAATGCAAATAAAATTAATGTCAGTGCTTCTGTTGATATGACTACAGGAGAGACGTCAGAATACTCATTTTCTTTTGTCGCAGATGCAAAAGATAGTGTAATTCAAACAAAAGACGCTACAGGTTGGAGCAATCGCACAGGTTCCAGACGACTTGATTCCGAACACGAAGCACTTATGACGGGAAATTTCGCAATAACAAATACATTGCGAGAAATAATGCCTCCTGCTGGGGAACCGTTCGGAGACTGGTTGCCATGCTGTTTTAATAGTACTATGCCTACCCTTAAACAGCCAGAAAATCCATGGCCTTCGAATATCGTAATTAAGACACTCCAAGAATATAATTGGGAGCCAAAAAGCAAATTATCTTGCGCAGATTCGCTACCAGATACAACCGAGTGCGGAGAATGGAAATTCAATAATGCAACTAAAGACTGGGAAAAGGTATGCAAGCTTAAAATATCGCCCGAAGATAAGATCGGCGAAGAGAAATGCGGAGAATGGACCCTAAATGAATCAACAAAAGATTGGGAAAAGATCTGCAAATTGCAGCCATGTACTGATGGCTTCGTCGATTGCCCGACGGGAGGATGTCCTGGATTCGAGTGCATCAAGACATTTAATCAGCCTGAATACGATTACTACCCTGAGACCATGACCATAGCGGATCAAAAGAAGCTAAATGATATTCAATTAACATACAGCTATAGCGACAATAAAGATCTTTTCTCCGAAATCCCAGCTGAAAAATCAAATGTGGATTTCGATGGAGATGGAAACAAAGATAAGGCGAGTCAAGTTGTTTACGAGCTATTATTGGTGAATATTGGGCGAACTACATTGCGTAATTTGTCCTTAATGGGAACTCTGCCAGAAAGAGCCGTCGTAAATCTAAGCTTCGAGGGAAAACTAAACGAAGAAGGCGACGGCTTTGCAGAAAAGATCTATCCTGATTGGGACTCATCAAAAAGATATTTTACCCTAAAGTTGGGATCGTTGAATGTGCGCGAGAGAAGACAATTTTATCTAAATGTGTTGATAGATGATACCAGTAAAAGTAATCAGGTCGCTTTCTCCGTAGTTGGAAACTCTTTAGATGGCTCTGAGATCAAAGACATTGCCACTTGGCAACCCGCTGATATTGCATCTCTAGAGACATGGTTTTTAAGGGGTATAGAAATGCTAAATAACAGCAGGCCGAAGCTTCCTGGTAAAAGGGAAGAGACATATGAGCCTCAAATAAATCATGGTATTTATCGGTTGGATAATACTACCATTTACAGCGTTGAAATAGACAATTCTAATCAGAAATCCCTGAAGAACGCGAACATGAATGTCACTGCAGATAATATTGCAGCTGAATTCTTGCTTAGCTACGAAGTAGATTTAGAGAACAAACAGGTAAGAGATGTGATTGAAAGCAAAGAAATCAATAGATTTTCATGGAATGAAATTCAACCGAATGAGGTTAAATTTATCAATATTTGGATAAATAATTCAACTAGTATTGATTTAGAAAATTTCATTCTAGAATTGAATGCTGAGAGAACTGATGGATCTATCTATAAATTGAACTCATCTAATGATGAGAATTCAGGGAAAATATTCCAAGATATGGATATTGGAGTTATTGAAGACGCGTATAAAAAAGCTAAAGAAAAATTTCGGTGAACTGCTACGATACACCACGCTTCAAAATAAGTGGCATCCAAAGCACTGCAACTGCAAGAAATAGGCACAGTTTAGACTGATTCAAAAACCATGTTGGATATGGATGTCCTATACAAGTCGCAGCAATTCAGAATAATTCTGCTTTATAATATACGAAGGAAAAATCGTTCTGGGTTGGACAAACCAGCAATTGCTTTTGCAATCTTATGAAAGCAAGTTACGGAAATTTTTGTCCCTCTCAAAAGAACAAAATATAGTAACTCCAACTCCAGATCAGTTTAGAAAAATCCTATTCCTTCCTTACCTCCCCTCCACCATCCCCCTCAATATATCCCTGTCCTTCAGCATTCCCATTAGCCTCCCCCCCGACGTGACCACAGGCATCTGATCGATCCTCTTCTTGTGCATTATCGCAGCACACTGGCTCACCTCGTCCTTCTTGAACGCGGTTATGGCCGGGAGCATGGCCTCGCGAACCAGGATATTCTTCAGGCTGATCCGGGAGACGGTATAGTACTTGTTGATGGTCTGCACAAATCGGTCCCACATCCAGGCATCCTCTCCGCCGTCGGCAGACAGATCCGTCTTCTCCACGAGATCCTCGATGACGCTGGCCTTGATCAGGTCCCGGTCGGATATCATGCCCACCAGGGTAAGGCCGCTATCTATGACCGGGCAGGCCTGCACCCCGGCGTACTCCATGATCGCTCCGGCCACGGGAAGGGGCATCTCGCTCCATAAGACCATCGTCTCCTTCTCCAAATAGGGCTCGACCTTCTCTTTGATCCCCATCTCTGCCGCCACCCGGACCATATCGGCCACGGTGATTATGCCCACCAGCTTCTTGTCTTCCACTACCGGAAGCCTGCGGATATCATTCTCCAGGAGAAGCCTGGCCGCCTCAACCACGGTCTTATCCGGGCTGATCACAATTGCATCCCGGGTCATGAGCAGGGCAGTCTGGTCCTCCTCGCGGTTCCGAAGCAGATCTCTCCTGGTGATCATGCCCACCACCTCGCCCTTCTTGATCACCGGGACTCCCGAAACCTTGCGCTCCTGCAGAGTCCTCAATACATCGTCCCTGCTTCCGGGTATGGTGACATAGGCCACATCCCGGACCATTACATCCCGGATCAGAATGCTCAAGCCTGCTCCCTCGGAACGGTCAATACCGGTATCTTGGAGTTGCGAACCACCTTCTCCGCCACGCTGCCCAGCAAAAACTTGTCCAGGCCGGTGCGACCCACTGCGCCCAGGATGATGATATCCATGCCTGCCGATTCGGCATAGCTGATGATCTCGCTGCCGGGGTTGCCCTCAGCCACCACGCTCTCAAAGGCCACGCCCTTTTCCTGGGCCAGGCTCTCCACCTGGTTGAGCGCTTCTTTGCCCTCTTTGAGCAGAAGCTCCCTGATGCTGAAGAGCAGCATGTCATCCGGCAGATGGCTGGTCTTAACCGTGTCCGCCACATATATTGCCGTCACCTTGCCACCCGATATCCTGCCCAGCTCCAGGGCTACCCCGGCTGCTCTGTATCCATGCTCCGACCCATCGGTTGCTACCAGAATCTTCTCAAACATGATTTACCTCTAAAGGATGGCCAAGATATCCGAGCGTGAGGCCCTTCTCACAATGCTGGACAGTGGATCCGTCGACCCCCAAAGGTTGTCCGAATTTCCATCCAAGACCATCACCCTGCCCTCTTTTCCTTCCCGGATGGACCCCAGTCTCTGATCTAGCCCTATTATTTTGGCACCGTTTAGCGTGCACATCTTAAATACCTGTCTATCGTCATGCAGCAGGGCATTGGCCAGAAGATGCATCTCCTCAAACATATCCGGGGAGCTGATCATGACATTGTCCGTCCCTGCCGCCAGGTTGATTCCGAGCCTTGTCATACCCGCCACAGGGGGCAGGCCCACGCCGGTCATGAGGTTGGATCTGGGGCAGACCACCACGGAGATGCCGCGGTCGGCCACCTGCCTCAGCTCAGCATCCTCAGCCCGGTTCATGTGCACCAGAAAATCCGGCTGCAAAGCCAGAGCACTATCGATGTCGTCCCGGCTGGCTTCGCCGGCGTGAACTGCCACCGCCTGGCCTGTCCGGCGGGCTTGGGCCACGGCTGCAGCAATCGTCTCCGGAGAGTGGTCTCTGGTGCTGCTGATGCCCAGGCCCCAGCAGCTCTCCTCGATCCTCGTCTGGCCCGGATCCGGCCGGCCCAGGATGCGAGCCCGCAGGGGGATGCCGTCCACGGCCTCCTGCAGCATAGCCACCCCCGCCGCTCCCCCCTCCCTGAAGTCGGCAAAAGCATATGTTCCGCTGGAGAGCATCAGATGCAAGCTTCTTTTCATGCCCTCAATGAGCATCTCTCGCTCTGTCCTCTCCAGCATCCTGCACTTATAGCCCCCCGGTCCGACCAGCTCCGAAAGCGGCAGAAATGGTGGATCCTTGAAGGCTGAGTCTCCCAGGTGAACATGAGAATTGACAAACCGGGGGCAGACTATTCCCTCCAGATCTGCCTCTACCTGCCCTTGTCCGAACTCTGTTATGATTCCATCTCGGATGGCGATGTACCCCTTCTCCGCCTGAAAATTGTCCCCATAGATGATTGTGCCCTGCAGGAGAAGCTCGCATCCTTCCGGCATGGCCTGGCCTTTGGACCGGCAATCTATTTAGCTTCTCGTCAGCCTGATTATGGAGCGGCTAAAATTTGAAGGCCATTTCAGCAAAGGAAGAGATCGGAGGACGAAAGCATTTGACCAGACCGTTTGTATTCATCAACAGCGCCATGAGCGCCGACGGCAAGATCAGCTCGATTGACCGTCGCCAGGTGAGGATCTCAGGCCGGGAGGACCTGGCCAGGGTGGACGAACTGCGGGCGAAGAGCGATGCCATAATGGTGGGAGTTGGCACGATCCTGGCCGACGATCCCCAGCTTCGGGTAAAGTCCAATCTGCTGCGCCGAGCCAGGCGAGAGAGGGATCTTTCTGAGAGCCCCTTGCGCATCGCGGCCGACAGCCAGGCCAGGACTCCGCCCACGGCCAGGATTCTGGGGCCTGGATGCATCCTGGCTGTGGCCCGGTTCGCTCCGGCAGAGCGACTGAAGCTACTCAGTCGGCATAGCGAGATCATCTGCTGCGGAGAAGACCGGGTGGATCTGAGAGAGCTATTCTCAAGACTATATGATAGAGGCATTAAAAGGATCATGGTAGAGGGGGGAGCATCTCTCAACTGGTCACTGATCAGTCAGGGGCTGGTGGATGAGATCTACGTCTTTGTGGGGCCGATGCTCATAGGAGGAGATAGTGCACCCACTCTGCTGGACGGACAAGGCTACAGAAAGGATTTTCCGACCCTCCACCTCGCCTCGGTAGAGCGGTTGGATGGTGGAGTGCTCCTCAAATGGACCCTTCCAGGGGAAAGCAGATGAAGGCGCAGTTTTAATCCGCCATGCTGCCATCATAGCTGCTTTTTCTTATCCTTGACCACCAGCACTGGAATCTTTGAGCTTCTCACCACCTTGTCGGCAACGCTGCCCAAAAAGAACCTGTCCAGTCCGCTAGCTCCCATGCCGCCCATGACGATGAGGCCCACCTTCTCCTCTTTCGCTATGCGGATGATGTCCTGGGCAGGATATCCCTCTATTATCCTCCTGATGGCCGGAATAACCGCTCTTTCCGCCATCTCGGCCACGCTTCTGGTTGCCTCCTCTCCCTGATCTTGCAGACTGCTTCTGATGCCTGCAATCATCTCATCGGAGGACTTGGCTGTCAGGTCGCCCAGAGGAGCATACTCCTTGCCTATGTCCACCACATAGAGGGCGATGATGGTGGAGCCATAAAGCCTGGCCATCTCCACTGCTGCCTCTGCCGCCCTCTGGCTGTGCTTTGAGCCATCGGTTGCAACTAATATCCGCTCGAACATTTCCGGTCCCCAGGGGATATTATGCGGTTATGATATAATTATGTGATTGCTGCAATGTGATTGCCAAAATGGATCATTATCATTGGGATGGATCAGCAAAATTTTGATTTTAATCCTGCCCCTTACGGACAGGGCAGGGTCAGGACCGAGTCGTAGCCGCCGCTCTCAAGCGACATCCGCATATTGAGATATCCTGAATACTGTCCGGTCATGGTATAAACGGGCACAGACCTGGCGCTTCTCTGAACATGGGCTCCCACCTTGGCCGTCCCCTCCACCTCGGAATGGACGCTATAAACAGATTCATTGTCCGTCTCGGCTACGGTAGTGTCCTTGATCAGCTCCACCAGATCGGAATAGCTCTCGGAGTAAACTGATCCCACCTCATAGTTCTTGGCGCAGAGAGCGTTCTTGAGATCACTTTTAGTAATGGGTGCAGCATATCTGGTGGGTCGGTTCTGGAATACTCCCCATTCATTGGCCCAGATCTCATTGTAGCCATTTCCTCCATAAACCTGGGCATCAATGGTTCGGGAGACTGTGCCTGTGCCCCTGGTTCCGGTGACCAGCTTCTGGCCCTCATATCCTTCTGCCGTCTGGTAGATGCGCATATCGTTTATGGTGCCCTGGCTGTAAATCCAGGAGTGCTCGATGAAGTCCTGGACCTCCGGGCAAGCATTTCCCGGGCAGGTATTTCCTGGACATGAATTGTTAATGCAACTACCTTCAATTATGCCGGCCATCGCTAATAATATAGCCAGGACGAAGAACCCCATTACCAAAAATTCCAGCTTTCCTCTCATCCGCCCACCATGCTCTGTTATTTCTCATCAGCGCATCGAATATAAATCTGATCCTTATCCGCGGGACCTCTATCTCTTTACCCCTTTCTGCCTGATCTGGATCAATCTGGCCGCCAGGGCCTCCTGCAAATCCTGGGAGAGCCCCGCCTCATTGGCATCCAGCCTGGCGGCTATGGCCAGCTTTGCCGCCAGGGCTCTGGCCGCCCTGCCCCGGAGCCGGCGGGATGAGCCGATCACGGCAGGATGGCGGTAGATGATGCCGTGCTTGGGGGAGGGGGCATGACCCTTGAGGTGCTTGAATAGCGATTTCTCCGCCCCCATCACCTGCAGCCGGCTGGAGGGCATAGCTGCCAGGCGGGAGAGGCCCCCGGCCCGGGAGACAAGCCTGGCGGCGAGTATGGGACCGGCCAGGGCGGAGAGATTGGGGGCCAGGAGCTGGACCGCATCCGAGACCACATCCTCCAGGGCCTGGCGCGATTCCCGGAGGTCTATTATGGCCCCGGCCAGCCGGCCCATATTCCGGTCTTGCTTCAGCCCCTCTGCCAGGCTCCTGCCGTGTACTATCTCCTGGCGGTGCAGCCTGGACCACTCATAGAGCCGCTCGTCGAGCAGGTTGATGGCCTGGGACATGCCGTCCAGGGCCTGCATGGCCATGAGAAGATCCTGCTCTGCGCCGGCACTCTCTTCCAGCTTTCTTTTCGCCAAGGAGATGGCATACTGCCTTAAATTGCAGCTATACTGAGTGTCTTCGGAAAAGAATCCCACTTCCAGGGAGAGGCGGCGCAGGTCCGGCTGGGGCAGAGGATAAGCCTGAGACTCCTCCCGGCTGGGGATACTTGCTCCATCTTTGGACAGCTCATCTTCTCCGCGGACAAGCTTGCCGCTCTCCAGATCGATCCTGCCAAACCAGGTTGAAATCTCCATTGCAGAATAGTCCTGCAACATTGGAATAGATTACTTTCGCCCCGCTTCAATTTAGCTTAAATACCTCCAAGGCGCTATAAAATTTACCTCTCAAAAAAACACAGGGGGCGATTTGTCTATGAAAGAGATGGTTGATCAGATAAAGATCCGTCTTCGGGACCAGAAGATCGAGGTATCCGACGAGGATATTGAGTCTCGCCTGAAAAAGCTGATCGTTGATTTCCGTGTGCCGGAAAGCGAGGCCAGAAGATCGGTTTTGAACTATTTCCTGAAAGAGCATGGGATCTTGCCCGCCGCCCGGGTCAGCTCGGAGAAGGTCAAGATCGCAGATATCAAGGAGGCGGGACGGTGGGTGGACCTGGAGGTCAAGATCCTGGAGCTATGGGAGCCGGCCTCAGACACCATATCTCAGACCGGCCTGGTGGGCGATGGAACCGGCTCACTGAAGTTCGTCAAATGGACCAAATCGGAGCTTCCCGACCTCGAGGAAGGCAAGAGCTATATCCTGCGGCGGTTGGTTACGGATGAATTCCAGGGCCGCTTCTCGGTCAAGCTCAACCGGACCAGCCAGATCGAGCCGCTGGAGATGGATGTGGAGGCCAAGTCTTCAGGCGGAGCATCTACCGAGCCCCTCAAGGTGGTGGAGATCAATGAGCCGGGACGGTGGGTGGACCTGGAGGTCAAGGTGGCCCAGCTCTGGGAAACCAACAGCGAGTCCATCTCCCAGTCCGGACTGGTGGGGGATGAGACCGGCACCATAAAGTTCGTCAAATGGGCCAAGGCCGAGCTGCCTGATCTGGAGGAGGGCAAGAGCTACAGGCTCCGGAATCTGGTCACTGATGAGTTTCAGGGCCGCTTCTCGGTCAAGCTCAACCGGACCAGCCAGATCGAGCCGCTGGACTGTGATATAGCCATAGGATCGGTTGCGGCTCTCTTCTCCGGCGCTCTGGTGGACCTGCAGAAGGGCTCCGGACTGATCAAGCGCTGTCCGGTCTGCAAGAGATCTCTGGCCAAGGGGGTCTGCACTGAGCACGGCAAGGTGGAGGGAACATACGATCTGCGCATCAAGGCGGTCCTGGACGACGGCCGCCGGGTTCAGGATGTTCTCATCAACCGGGAGACGACGGAGAGGCTGGTGGATATCACCCTGGAGCAGGCCAAGCAGATGGCAATGGAGGCTCTGGACCATGAGGTGGTCCGCTCCATGATCGAGTCCAGGATGATGGGCCGATATTATTCCGTTACCGGGCCGAGGGTGGACCGCTACCTTCTGGTGGAGAGTATCAATGAGATGCCTGCCGTCTCTGTGGCCCAGGTGGAAGAGCTTTTGGCCTCCCAGGAGGTGGCATGAAAATGGCGGGAATGACCGGATTCTCCCGGGAGGTGGCCAGGAGGATCTTCGCCGAGGAGTTGAAGAGCTCCAACTACTCCTTCCGAGACGGAGAAGATCAGCATCAATATGCACCATCCTATCTTCTCACTCCCACGGGAGCCAAATGCAATCGCGTCTTTATGGTCGGGACATTAACCGAGAAAGACGATATCGGTGGTGATACGGAGTACTGGCGGGGCCGGGTGGTGGATCCGACCGGCAGCATACTGATATACGCCGGACAGTACCAGCCCGAGGCGGCCCAGACATTGGCAGCATTGGAGGCTCCCTGTTTTGTGGCCGTGGTGGGCAAGCCCAATCTCTACCAGACCGATGATGGAAACATAATCATATCCATACGGGCCGAGTCCATATCCCAGGTTGATGAGGCCACCAGGAACCAGTGGATTTTTGACACCGCCCGCCGAACCCTGGAGAGGCTGTCAGATCTGAGCCGGGCCAGGATCACGCCCTCCGGCGATGATTTCACCACCGCAGACAGCATGCCGGCCCGGCCCGACACCTCTGCTGCTCTGGATGCAGAGAGGGCCATGCAGCACTATCAGACCGACATAGATCACTTCCGGCAGATGGCGATTCGCTCTCTGTCCGTCCTCAAGGCCGATCTATTGGGCGGCGCGGTTGCCGAGGAATCCAGGCCGTTCAACATTGCTCCGGTCTGGCCCGAGGCAGAGCCAGCTGGAAAGCAGGAGGATCTGGCTGCAGCATCTCGAAAGGGCGGCATCAAGAAAGCTCCTTCTTCGAGCGGCTGGCCTGATTCGGAGAGCGACGAGGAGATAGAGACCATCAACATCAAAAAGAAGAGCTGAAAAGTTTTATATAACGCTCTGAAGCTCAATGTCTAGGGTGAATTGAAATGGTAATTGGAGTCACTATGGTAAAGGTGGTGCCGGGACAGGAGAAGACAGTCTATAATGCCTTGCAAGAGATAGATGGCATCAAGGATGTGTATCATGTCTTCGGCGAATTCGACTTCGTGGTCATAATCGAGGTCGAGGGATTGAGCATGCTCAACAAGCTGGTGGATGTCATTCGTGAGATCGATAATGTGACCGCCACCCAGACCGTAGTCGGGGCTGAGCTTTAGCCCCATTTTTCTCCTCTATGGAAGTAGCCGAGGAGATGGCCAAGCAGCAAAAGGCCATTTCCGTAGCTGAATTTTTTGAGAAAAACCGTCAGATCCTGGGATTTGACTCCGCCCCGAGGGCCCTGATCACCTGTGTCAAGGAGGCGGTGGACAACTCCCTCGATGCCTGTGAGGACGCCGGGATACTGCCTGATATCTTTGTGCAGATAAAGAAGAGCGGCGAGTGCTATCAGGTGGTGGTTGAAGACAACGGGCCGGGCATAGTCCCGGAGGAGATTCCCCGGGTCTTTGCCAAGCTGCTCTATGGATCGCGCTTTCATACCCTGCGCCAGAGCCGCGGCCAGCAGGGCATAGGCATATCGGCAGCAGTGCTCTACTCTCAGCTGACCACGGGCAAAGCCACCCGGGTCATCTCCAAGATCGCACCCCATAAGCCGGCCTGCTACTGCGAGCTTATCATCAATACGGCCAAGAATGAGCCGGAGATCTTAAAGATGGAGGATCTGGACTGGGAGAGGCCGAGGGGTACCAGGGTGGAGCTGGAGATGGAGGGCTCCTATGTTCGCAGCCGCCGCCAGTCGGTTTATGGTTCGCTCAAGAGCACCGCCATAGTCAACCCCCATGCCCGGCTGACATTGGTGGAGCCAGAAGGAAATGTGGAGATCTTCGAGAGGGTCACTGAGAGCCTGCCCAAGAAAGCCTATGCTATATCTCCCCATCCGGCGGGAATTGAGCTCGGAGAGCTGATCAAGCTTTTGCGCTACAGCGAGAAGAAGAAGCTGCGCGTCTTTCTAAAGGAGACCTTCTCCTCCATCGGGACCATATCCGCCCAGGAGCTGTGCAGCCGGGCCGGCCTGGACCCGGAAATTCCACCAAACGATCTTGACCACGAGCAGGCCAAGAGACTGCATTCCGCCTTCAAGCAGATCAAAGTGAAATCTCCTCCCGTGGACTGCCTCTCTCCCATAGGCGAGGAGCTGATAAAGGCAGGACTGGAGAAGGAGTACCGCCTGGACTATATTGCCACCACCATTCGGCCGGTCTCGGTCTACTCCGGCAATCCTTTTCTGGTGGAGATAGGTCTCGGATACGGAGGAGAGCTGGAGAAGGAGAGCCGGGTGGAGCTGCTCCGATTTGCCAACCGCGTCCCTCTGGTCTATCAGCAGGGAGCCTGCGCTCTGACCCATGCTGTGGAGAGCGTCTCCTGGAAGAACTATTCCCTGGGCCAGCCCACGGGAAGCGGCATTCCCGTCGGGCCAGCGGTGCTGCTCATCCACATCGCCTCCACCAATATTCCCTTCACCTCAGAGAGCAAGGACGCTGTGGCTGATATGCCGGAGATCCTGGCTGAGGTCGACCTGGGTCTTAAAGAGGTGGCCAGGAAGCTGCGCCGCTACCTCAGCCGCCAGAGCGTCCTCTCGGAAAGGCGGGAGAAGGAGGAGATCATCAGAAAGATCCTGCCCAGAATAGCCCGAAAGCTCTCCGATGTGCTGGGAAAAGAGGAGCCAGATATCGGGCCGGTGGTGGCCAAGATCATGGGCAATCTCCTGGTCTTCCGCTCCACGGAGAGGAACGACGGCCGCCTCCAGGTAAGCATCCGGGTGGAGAACCACAGCGACCTGGCTCGCTCCTTCAAGCTGCATGAGGTGCTGGCAGTCCAGGCGGAGGCGGTATCCCCCGAGGCAAAGGTAATTCCCCTGGGAGACGCCTACGACTACCATTGGAAACTCTCTCTGCCGGCGGGCCAGAGCGTCTCGATCCGCTACAGGATCGCTGCCGATGGGGTAGCACTGAAGGAGCCTGTGGTGGAGGGACTGGATGAGGAGATAGTAACCGGAGCCAGGGTGATTTAGCCAATGAAAGATCCAGGCAAGAGGGAAGATGATGGGAAAGAGAAGGCTGCGGCAGACGGGCTTGCCCCATCGGGGCAGGCGGAGCAGAAGCTGATGGAGCTGGCGGACGGCCTCTACCGCCAGTTCCAGCAGGGAATCGTGCCCCATATCTCCCTGCCCTCCCGGACCAAGGCCAATATCGAGTTCTCCAGCAAGGATGATGTCTGGGTTTATGGAGACCAGGAGACGGTCCGCAGCGTCAAAACAGTGCGAGGGGCCAAGACCCTTCTAAAGACGGTCCACCTCTCCGAGCTGCTGATAAAAGAGCACCTGAAAAACAACCGCGGCTCCACTCTGAGAGAGATCTACTACATCTCCGAGAACTGGGATATAGCCAAATTTCATGAGCAGGCGGAGAGCGACCGGCTGATAGAGGATCTGGAGATAGTCACCGCACTACACCGGGAGGACTTCCATGTCCGGCCGGAGGAGGACGGTGCGGCGGTCTTCGGGCCTCTGCGGCTCAAGGAGAAGACCCGCCGGGGGGAGAAAGAGATGCACTGCCAGGATGACGTGGGGGAGGCTGGCTACCAGATCCCCTTCAATGTGGACAACATCAAGTTTCTCGGCCACGACGCCAAGATGGTCATGGCCATAGAGACAGGCGGCATGTACGCCCGGCTGATTGAAAACGGCTTTGACCAGGAGCACAATTGCATTCTTGTGCATATCAAGGGCCAGCCGGCCCGCTCTACCAGGCGTTTCATCAAGAGACTCAATACCGAGCTGGGTCTGCCGGTAGTGGTCTTCACCGATGGCGACCCCTGGTCCTACAGAATCTTCGCCAGCATCGCCTATGGAGCGATCAAGAGCGCCCATCTCTCCGAGCACCTGGTCACACCGGCAGCACGCTTTCTGGGGGTGCAGCCGAGCGATATCGTGGACTACAACCTCTCCACGGACAAGCTGACCGATCAGGACCTGCAGGCGCTAAGAAGCGAGCTGACCGATCCCCGCTTCGCCAATCCCTATTGGGACAAGCAGATCCGCCTCCAGCTGGACCTGAAGAAGAAGGCAGAGCAGCAGGCCTTTGCCGGAAAGGGGCTGGACTATGTTACAAAGACATATCTTCCAGACAGGCTATCCGAGATGGGGATAATCTGAATTGATCATCGATTTTCACACCCACATCTATCCCCCAACGGTTGCAGCCAAGATACTGCCAGTGGCTAAAGAAAAGCTTAAGGTGGCGGTGCCCGGTACGGGAGGCCCGGTGGACCTCTGCCGGATGATGCAGGAGGGAGGGATCATTCGATCGGTCCTCCTGCCCCTGGCCAAGGGCCACCTTGATGTCCCGGCCCTTAACGATTGGATCCAGTCTGAGACAGACGAGAGACTGCCTCTCACCGCCTTTGGCGCAATTCATCCCTTTATGGATAACCTGGAGGTGGAGCTGGACCGGCTGGCTGCCTGGGGAGTAAAGGGAGTGAAGATAATGCCTCTCCTCCAGCAGGTATATCCCGATGATCCCCGCTGCGAGCCGCTCTACCAGGCTCTGGTGGAGAGGGATATGATTCTGATAGCCCATGCCGGGCGGGATCCATTGGACCGGCCGGAGGTCTACGGCACACCGGAGCGCTTTGCAGCCATGGCCGAAAGCTTTCCCGATCTAAAAATTGTCCTGGCCCATTTGGGGGGCCTGCGCATGTGGGATGCTGTGAGGCGGCATCTTCTGCCGGCGGGAAAGAACGTCTTCTTTGATACCGCTTATGTCTCATTTTATATGGGTCCGGAAGAGATGAAGGAGATGATCCTGGATATGGGACCGGGGAGGGTCATATTCGGCAGCGATTACCCCTGGGAAAGACCGGGCCGAGCGGCGAAGATCATCCGGGATCTAGGCCTCTCCAAAGCGGAAGAGGATGCCATATTCTTTAACAATGCCGCTCTGCTTCTGGGATTGCAGGCCTGAGGCCAAAAGCTTTTACTTCTCCGGAAAGGGATAAGATAGTCCATGAAACGCGATCTGCTTGACATACTGGCCTGTCCTCTCTGCAAGGGCGATCTGACTCTCGAGGTATTCGAGGAGAATGAGAAGGAGATAGTGACGGGCAAGCTCTGCTGCCAGGCCTGCCAGCAGTGTTATCCCATTGAGGATGGCATACCCAATATGCTGCCTCCCGATCTTAGAGACTGATCAACTTATATGTGAGGGATCAAGCCCAGGTCGATGGGGGATCGTCGGCCTGCTTTTAAGGCTTACGTATAGGTCTACAAGCAAATTATTTATACAATATTATGCTAAATTCAGGATAAGGGAGACCGGGCAATGGATCATGAGGTTCACATCAATAACGGTTCAAGGCAGTCCAGGCCTATAATCTTCCATCTCCTTCCCGGTGAGGAGACCATCTTCAACCTCAAGGTGATAAATCATGGCCCTCCGGCCCACATATCTCTCCAGGCCAGCAGTCCTGTCTTCAAGGCGGTTAGGCTCAAGAAGCCTGAGCATCATGTGATAGCAGAGGAGGTCATACCCATCCTGGCCAGGATGCCGGCCGACAGAAGTCGTCTGGATGGCGAGATAATACTCTCTGCAGATGGCATGGAGAGACATGTCCCCATCAGCCTCTTGCGCGACTGTGATGATCCTGTTGATGATCTAAATGATGGCCCTCTGGCGGAGGAAGAAGATCTGGGCGAGGATATCCTGGGAGAAGATGTGAACGGCGATGAGGAAGAGGGGAGCAGGGATGATGAAGAATATGAGTATGATTCAAGTGGGGGCGGCAGGCTTGCCAGAAATGACGAGACTGAGAAGGATAGATCTCAGAGCAAGCAGAACAGTCGCATATCATTCTCTATGGATGAAGATCTAAAGAGGTATCGATCCGCCAGAGGCAGGAAAAGGCGGGGTGGAGCGTCAGGAGGCCATGAAGATGGAGCATTGGATGTGGAAGAAGAGAGGCCTTTCCTGACCCGTTACCGCAGCCGCATTGACGACAGTTTTGTGGATAAGAGCCTTGGAAAAGATGATCTTCCATGCGGTCGGCCTGAGAGCGGCACTGCTTCTGAGAGAGCCCTTGCCCAAAGAGAGCGGCCCGAAATGGAGGAAGAGATGGAGGGGGCAGCTGAGCAGAAAAGAGGGACCGGAATTGGTGAGCCGGAAGATGATCAGAGCCTCTCCGATCGGGATCTGACCTGGCCAGGCTATCTTCAGGAGTCAGACAGCGAGAGCCGGGAGATTATCCATCAGGCGGAGAAGGATGAGTTTGATCTTCTGGAGGAGCGGGAGCAGGAGGGATTGGCAGAGGGCAATGAAGACGAGGATCGCCAGGAGGATGAGGCAGGATGGCATTCTTCCAGATATGCGCCATTGGACAGGATGGCCGGCCTCACCCTCACCGGCTCCATTCAGGCAGTTCCAGTTCTCATTCTCCTGACATTGATCGCAGTTCTGGTCATAACATTTGTAACCGGGACAATTCCCGAGTTTCTCGGCGCTCTTGCGTCTTCCATTCTTATGGTCACTCTCATCATATATGGCGCGGCAAAGCTACTCAAAACCTGATGCCTGCAAGAGGACGAGCTCGGAAAGCTCGGAGCCGGAGCATCCTGCATTAGGGATATTGGGACCTATGCTGCCCTCTCATTGGAGTTCATGGCATGGCTCAGGTTGATGGTCAGCTCGGAGATGTTCATGACATAGTCCAGCATCCTCTCTATGCTACCGGCCAAAACCAGCCTGGCCAACAGCTCAGATCCATCTTTGCTCCGGTTGGAATTGGACATCCCTCCGATGCGGCTCTTGATCTCCCTGATCCGGTCTATGAGCTCATTGGCCTTAGCGGAATTGGTTTGAACCAGGAAATTTACTGAGTCTTCGATCAGGCTGCAGAGCAGACTGTCCATTCGAGAGACCTCCTCTTTCAGCTCCTCCGGCAGATGAAAGCCGTTCTGGCTGGCGATATGAGCAATGCGATGGGCGTGATCGGCTATGCGCTCCAAGTTGGATGAAGCCTGCATATAATTAAAAGCGGTTATGGGATTGAGGGTCTCCTGGCGCACCGATCCCGATCTCAGTATCTCGGTGAACTGGCGGGAGATGAGAAGGTTGAGCCGATCAACATCGTTGTCCCTGGCAATGACATCCATAGCCAGCTCCTGGTTGTTGTTAAGAATGCTGCTAAAAGAATCCGATATCATGGACTTGACCACAGTCTTGATCCGGCGCAGTGCCCTCTCCGACTGCAGCTCTTCTGAGCTTAAAAGGTCCTGAATGACCACCTTGTTTATGGTCTCTTCCAGGATCTCCGGGCCGATCAGCTTGTTGACGATCTGATGCAGATCCTTCTTCTGCAGGGAGGACATATGCCCGGAGCTCACCTCAATGACCCTGTAGCCTCCAACGTAGCATCCGATTATATCTCTTATCAGAGGCTCGCCCAGCCTGTCGCCGATGTCCAGATGAGCCCGGAGATCCCTCTCGGACCGATCCGTTGACAGAGTGAGGGCTCCGTTGTCTCCCTGATGGATGTAGATGATGGAGCCTGCGGATATGCCGTTCTTGACCGCCCAGTTCTTGGGAAGGGAGACTATATATGTCGATTTGCCCGTCCTCTGCACCTTTCTCGTATCCATGTAAGACCCTAGTTAAGATGCTCTCTCTTTGCCTGGACCATATAGACGATGCTCTCGCAGATGTTGCAGATATGGTCTCCAGCCCGCTCCAGATGCCTGTTGACCATGAGCAGAGCGGTTCCTTCCTTGATAACCTCAGGCCTCTCAATGATGATCTTGAGGAGCTTGTCTCTGGCCTTCACATAAAGCCCGTCGATCTCGTAATCCCATTTTGTAACCTGGCGGGCTAAATCGGCATCGCTCTCCATGAGGGCCTGGATGGCCTGATCCAGCATCATCTCGTCTATCTCCGCCATGCGAGGAATGAATTCAAGCTTGGTTATCTGGATCTTGTTCTGCGACTGCATAGTGACCCTGGCCACGTCCACAGCCAGGTCTCCTATCCTCTCCAGATCTATTCCTATCTTCAAGATCCCCACAATGCGCCGGAGATCCTTGGCCATGGGCTGCTGCAGCGCCAAGAGCTCCATGCATAAATTCTCAATTCTGAGGCTCAGGTCATCCAGCTCTTGATCTGCTTTTACCACCTCTCGGGCCAGATCCACATCTCCATTGCTCAGCGCCTGAACCGATTTCTTGACTGCTTCGCCCACCCGGTCCGCTAGATCTTTGGTAAGGGTCTTGAGATCATTGAGATCTCTGCGATATCTCTCTCGATACGGGCTCATCTAACCAAGCTCCCAAACCTCTCCTGCCATTGCCCTGCCTCCCTTCAGCCAAATCTCCCGGTGATATAATCCTCGGTGCTCTTCTCTTGGGGCATCTCGAAGATGCGTTTGGTCTCTCCCATCTCGATCAGCTCTCCCAGCAAGAAGAATGCGGTATAGTCAGAGATCCTGGCCGCCTGCTGCATATTATGAGTGACAATCACCTGGGTGTAATTGTCCTTGAGACCCTCCATAAGGCTCTCTATCTTGCCGGTGGATATGGGATCAAGGGCGCTGCAGGGCTCATCGAATAAGATGACATCCGGCCTCATGGCCAGGGTTCGGGCAATGCAAAGCCTCTGCTGCTGTCCTCCGGAGAGGCCCAGAGCAGGCTGATCCAGCCTCTCGCTAACCTCCTCCCAGAGGGCGGAATCCTTTAGGCTCTTCTCCACGATCCTGTCGATATTCCTCTGGCCATGGATTCTCGGTCCATAGGCCACATTATCATAAATGGACATGGGAAATGGATTGGGCTTTTGAAAGACCATTCCTATCCTCTTTCGCAGTTCCACCACATCCACATCCTTGCAGTAAATATCGATATCATCGTAAAGGATACGACCCTCGATCCTGATATTGGCCACAAGGTCGTTCATCCGATTGAGGCAGCGGATGAATGTGGACTTGCCGCAGCCGGAGGGGCCGATCAGAGCGGTGATCTTGTTTTCGGGAATCTCCAGGCATATGTCCTTTAAAGCCTGCTTTTGCCCGTACCAGAGATTTAAATCGTTGGAGACGATCTTGGATGTCAATACAGATCCCCTTAAGCCTCATTGTTTGAAGCTCTTTTTGTATTCGGAATGGCAGAGGCCTATATAGATCTTCCCCCTTGGAATATATATGGGCCAGGTGATACATAAGGATCATGAAGGTCCAAGGGCAAGGGCGCTCTCTGATCTTCCAGGCCATGACGGGCCGGTTCATGCGAATCCTTTATATAGAACTTTAAACTGGTAGTAGAGAAAAAGTCCGGGAGGCCTATAGGTTTGGCAGGTTTGAGCGGCGTTCCAATTATCATATTAAAAGAAGGAAGCAAGAGAGAGAGCGGAAAAGATGCGCAGCGGAAGAACATTCTGGCTGCAAAAGCGATAGCAGAGTCCGTACGGACCACTCTCGGTCCCAAGGGCATGGACAAGATGCTGATCGCCGGGGAGGAGGCGACCATAACCAACGATGGTGCCACCATACTCCGGGAGATGGATATAGAGCATCCAGTGGCCAAGATGATAGTGGAGGTGGCCAAGGCCCAGGACGATGAGATCGGGGACGGCACCACCACTGCTGTGATCATAGCAGGCAAGCTCCTGGAGAAGGCGGAAGGCCTTCTGGATCAGGATGTCCATCCCGGCATTATTGTGCAGGGGTATAAGCAGGCTGCAGCAAGGGCTCAGAAGGTGCTCAATGAGATGGCCGTGGATGTCTCGGCAGACGAGGCCACCCTATTGAAGATAGCCCAGACAGCTATGCGGGGAAAGGGCGTGGAGATGGCCATGGATAAGCTCTCTTTATTGTCAGTGGAAGCAGCCCAGGCCATAGCCGGATCGGAAGGCAAGGACATCGAGGAGAACATCAAGACGGTGATAATCCCAGGCGGCAGGATCGACGACTCTTCTATAATTTACGGCATAGCATTGGAAAAGGAGAGAACCTCCTTGGAGATGCCCAAGAAAATTGAGAATGCCAGGATTATGCTTCTCGAGGGAACCCTGGAACTCAAGAAGCTCGATACCGATGCCAAGATCACCATAACCGAGGCCAAGAACCTCTCCAGCTTCAAAGAGGGAGAGGAGAAGGTTATCAAATCCCAGATAGATGCCATTTCTGCTGCCGGGGCCAATGTGGTCTTCTGCGAGAAGGGAATTGGAGTCACAGCTCAGAATTATCTGGCCCGGCAGGGAATGATTGGCGTTCGTCGGGTCAGCCGAGAAGATATGAAGATGCTGGCCCTGGCTACCGGAGCCCGGATGGTGGGTGATGTCATGGCCGTGACCTCCAAGGACCTGGGATCGGCAGCTGTAGTGGAAGAGCGAAAGGTGGGCAAGGACAAGAAGATGATCTTCCTGGAGGGCTGCAGCAAGGCCAAGGCGGTATCCATCATCCTTCATGGCGTCTCGGAGCAGATTTTAGAGGAGATGGAGAGGGCATTGGACGATGCTATCAATGTGGTCCTGGATGTAATCCGTTCCAGAAAGATCGTGCCCGGCGGAGGCGCCCCGGAGATGATTGTAGCGGAGAATCTTAGGCAGTACGCCTCTAGCCTGGAGGGCAGGGAGCAGCTTGCGGTCCGGGCTTTTGCCGATGCTGTCGAGTCCATTCCCCTCACCCTGGCCGAGAATTCCGGCTTCGATCCCCTGGACTCATTGGCTGCTCTCCGGGCTAAGACGGGCCAGGGCAAAGTATTCGGTCTGGATATAACCACCGGCCAGCCATCGGATATGCTGGCGGCAGGAATTGTGGAGCCCCTCAAGGTCAAGACCCAGGCCATCAAGTCGGCGACCGAAGCCGCAACAATGGTTCTGCGGGTGGATGATGTCATTGCCGCCAAGAGGGAGGAGCTAGCGCCCAAGCCGGGACAGAGCCCCCATGACTATACCATGCCCCAGATGCCAATGCCTCACTATTGAGCAGATCAGGGAACGGCTGATCCCCCGCAAAAATTTTTAGGGTAGAGAGTATTGGGGTAGAGCTTATGGCGGATGCTGACATTGAAATGGAAGAGAGTTCGCAGGCCTCGCAGCCAAGCCAGGATGAGTTGAAGCAAGAGCTCAAAGCTGCCTTAGCCTTGGCCGAGGAGAGGCTGGAGCTGCTTATGCGCTGCCGGGCGGATCTGGATAATGTCCTGAAGAGATCGGCTCGGGAGAAGGAGGAAACACTCAAATATGCCTCTGAAAAGCTGATTTTCAGGCTTCTTCCCGTTCTGGACAGCCTGGAGCAGGCGGCAAAGCATGACCAGGGCAGCAATGTGCTGCATATGCAGCTTCTCTCTGTGCTCTCCGCTGAGGGCCTGGCGCCAATAGAGGCAAAGGGCAGGAAGTTCGATCCCTACCGCCATGAGGCTCTCTATCAGGTGGAGAGTGAGGAGCTGGAGGAGGGATCGGTGGCAGAGGAGATCCAGAAGGGATACCTCTTTGGCGACCATGTCATTCGTTTCTCCAAAGTGGCAGTGGCGAGAAGATGATATGATTAGATGTAGAATAGGCTACATAGAGATTGCTAAGACTTTGAATTTCAGGAGATGAGATCTTGTCAAAAATTATCGGCATTGACCTTGGAACCAGCAATTCGGCGGCTGCAGTTCTGATCGGCGGCCGACCTACCATTATTCCCAGTGCAGAGGGTACGAGCATCGGCGGAAAGGCCTTTCCTTCATATGTGGCCTTTACTAAAGAGGGACAGGTGCTGGTGGGAGAGCCGGCCAAGAGGCAGGCGGTCACCAATCCGGAAGGGACCATAACCGGCATCAAGAGAAAGATGGGAACTGACTACAAGGTCAGGGTTCACGGAAAGGAGTACAGCCCGGAGGACGTCTCGGCCCAGATCCTGCGCAAGATCAAGACCGATGCAGAGACCTACCTCGCCGACAGCGTGGACAAGGCGGTTATCACAGTTCCGGCTTACTTCAACGACAATCAGAGGCAGGCCACCAAGGATGCCGGAACCATAGCCGGGCTGGATGTGGTCCGCATCATCAATGAGCCCACTGCTGCCGCTCTGGCCTTCGGCCTGGACAAGGCGGGCGAGCACAAGATCATGGTCTTCGACCTGGGTGGCGGAACCCTGGATGTGACCATCATGGAGATAGGCGAGGGCGTCTTCGAGGTCAAGTCCACATCCGGCGACACTCAGCTTGGCGGCAGGGACATGGACGAGAGGCTGATGAGCTATGTCCTGGACAAGTTCAAGGCCGAGTCGGGAGTGGACCTGCGCCGGGACTCCATGGCCATGCAGCGCCTGCGAGAAGCGGTGGAGGTAGCCAAGATAGAGCTGTCCAGCATGATTCAGACCAACCTCAATCTTCCCTACATCACTGCTGACGCCAGCGGCCCCAAGCATCTGACCATGGCCATCTCCCGCTCCAAGCTGGAGGAGCTCATAGCCGATGTACTGGAGAGGTGCCGGGGCCCCATGAACCAGGCACTGCAGGACAGCAAGCTGGACCGCTCAGGAATAGACAAGATAATTCTGGTAGGCGGGCCCACCAGGATGCCTGCGGTCCAGGAGTTCGTCAAGAGCTTCATGGGCAAGGACATAGAGAGGGGCGTCGATCCCATGGAGTGCGTGGCCATGGGGGCAGCAATTCAGGCCGGCGTTCTGGGCGGTGAGGTCAAGGACCTGCTCCTACTGGATGTCACCCCTCTCTCCCTCGGCATTGAAACCCTGGGAGCGGTCACCACCAAGCTCATCGAGAGGAATACCACCATTCCCACCCGAAAGAGCCAGATCTTCACCACTGCGGCAGACAACCAGACCAGCGTGGAGGTCAATGTCCTGCAGGGAGAGAGGCCCATGGCCAAGGATAATGTCTCCCTGGGCCGGTTCACATTGGTGGGAATTCCCCCCGCACCGAGGGGCATACCCCAGATCGAGGTCACATTCGACATCGATGCCAATGGCATCATCCATGTCTCAGCAAAGGATCTGGCCACCAAGAAAGAGCAGAATATGACCATCACTGCCCCTCATAAGCTCTCCAAGGAGGAGATCGATGCCAAGATCAAGGATGCGGAGCGCTTTGCCTCCGAGGACCTGAAGAGAAAGGAGGAGATCGAGGTCAAGAATGCGGCCGACTCTCTGGTCTATGCCTCAGAGAAGATGCTCAAAGAGGCGGGAGAGGTGGCCAGCCCAGAGCAGAAGGAGAAGATCGAGGCTGCCATAGCCGATCTCAAGAACGCCCAGACCGGCGGCGAGATATCCGAGATCAAGGCCAAGACCGAGGCCCTGCAAAACTCCATCTATGAGCTGTCGGCAGCCATGTACCAGAAGGCGGCAGAGGCCCAGCAGAAGCAGCAGTCCCAGAGCCAGGGGGCGGGCCAGGAGAGCGGATCGGGGCCGTCCGACCAGACGGTTGATGCCGACTACGAGGTAGTAAACGACAAGAAGTGAGACGCCTCTAAGCGAGGCCGTCCGGAAATCAAGGCTGAAAAAGACAAGCCGCTAAAGCCAGGAATCAAAGCCAGAGGAAAAGCTAAAAGCCCCGCCAGAGAGGAATCAAGCCAACTATGCCGGAGAAAAAAGACTACTACGAGGTTCTTGGCGTTGCCAAGGACTCCAGCGAGAAGGACATCAAGGGAGCTTATCGCAAGCTGGCCATGAAGTACCATCCGGACCGCTCCGAGGAGGCCGGTGCGGAGGAGAAGTTCAAGGAGATATCCGAGGCCTATGCCGTTCTGTCCGATCCGGAGAAGAGGCAGAAGTACGACCAGTTCGGCCACGCCGGCATCAACAGCCAGTACTCCCAGGAGGACCTCTTCCGGGGGGTCAACTTCGAGGATCTTCTGCGGGGATTCGGCTTTGGGGGTGGCGGGGCCAGAGGAGGCGGCGGAGAGAGCATCTTCGATATGTTCTTCGGAGGGGGTGGCCGAAGCCGGGGCCCGGCGCGTGGCCGGGACCTGCGCTATGATGTGAGCATCACCCTGGAGCAGGCCGCCTCCGGTCTGGAGTCGACCATAGAGGTGCCCCGCACCGAGAACTGCGGCACCTGCCGGGGGAGCGGAGCCAAGCCCGGAACAGCTCCAAGCGTATGCGGCAACTGCCACGGCTCGGGCCAGATCACCAGGGCCCAGAACACCCCCTTCGGCCAGATGGTCACGGCCTCTCCCTGCCCCAAATGCGGCGGAAAGGGCCAGATCATAACCAACCCCTGCGGAGACTGCGGCGGATCGGGAAGAGTTCGCAAGACGCGCAAGATCAACATCAAGATCCCGGCCGGGGTGGAGGACGGCCAGCACCTCAAGCTGCGGGGCCAGGGAGACGCCGGTGCCCAGGGGGCGGAGAGCGGGGACCTCTATGTGGTTATGAACGTCATGCCCCATCCCAAGTTCCAAAGGGTGGAAAGCGACCTGCTCCTGGAGAAGCCAATCAGCTTCACCGAGGCCGCTCTAGGTGCGGAGGTGGAGGTTTCCACCCTCACCGGACGGGCCAAGATGAAGGTCCCGGCAGGAACCCAGACCGGGACGATATTCCGGCTGAGGGGAAAGGGCATGCCCCGATTGCAGGGGATGGGCTCGGGCGACCTGCATGTGAAGGTCAACATAAAGACACCATCCGCGCTGACAGACCGGCAGAGGCAGCTATTAGAGGAACTGGCGGCTGAGTTTGGGGAGAAGAGATCCGCCAAATCGTCGGAGAAGGAGAAGAGCATCCTCAACAAGATCGTGGATGAGGTCAAGAGCGCCGTGCAGTGAACACCTCATCTTTCCCCTTCAACCCCTCTCCAGCCACCAGATTTATTCCTGAATCCTGACAACAGAACCGGCATGAAGGGCTTAGTCCAGATAAGGCTTTTTTTCTTCATCTTTGCCTTAGCCTCGCCTGCCCTAGCCAGCCAGAATCTGACGGCCCATTTCATTGACGTAGGCCAGGGTGACAGCATCCTGCTCCAGTTCAAAGATAAGAGCTTTCTCATCGATGGCGGCCCTCCGGGAATGGGCTCCCCGGTGGAAGAGTATCTGAGAAGGCAGAAAATCACCCACCTTGACCTCCTGATCCTGACCCATCCTCACGAGGATCATATCGGCGGGTTGATCGCCGTTTTAGAGGACCTTCCGGTAAAGAAGGCCATAGACAACGGCGAAAATGATTCCTCTCTGATCTATAAGAGGTTCAGAGCTCTGATCGAGAAACAGAACATCTCCTATGCTCCGGCACACGCTGGCCAGGAGATAGACATCGATCCGGATCTGAGAATAGAGGTTCTCTGGCCGCCCTTCGATGGCATTTCCGGCGGACTGAAGAGAAGCGATCCGTCTGTCATAAAAAATACATGGGAGTCCATTTTAGAGAGAGTCCTCTCCGGAGACATGAATCAGCACTCACTGGTTTTGCGCCTAACCTATGGCCGGATCTCAATTCTTTTGATGGGAGACGCGGACACAGTGGTGGAGAAGAGCCTTGTCGCCTCCGGTGGCAATCTTTCCAGCCAGATCCTCAAGGTGGGGCATCATGGCGGCACATCCGCCTCCAGCCCCTATTTCTTGAAAAAGGTCAGGCCTCTCGTCAGCATCATATCCGTGGGAGAGGGAAACTACTACGGCTATCCCACGGAAAGGACTCTCTCCAACCTGCAGGCCGTCGGCTCCAGTGTCTATCGCACCGACATCTGCGGGAACATCATAATAACCACAGACGGGCTGAATTATTCCTCAGTCACAGGAAAAAATTGTTGATCGCCGGCTTAATCTGTATCAAAGGGAGGCCGGCAAAAAGGAAAAAAGCTCCTGGCTTATAAGGTCGGATGGAATATAAATCATTCCCGGTCGGCTCCAGAGCTCGATTCCGTCGTCTCCCTTTACCGCCAGAGTCTCTATCTCTTCAGATCCCTCCACCTTGTAAATGATCATGTCCCTCAATCCCTCGCCGGTCTGGTCCGCTCCGGGCATGGCTATGGCCATGAAGCCGGAAAAGGACTTCTGCCAGAGCACCGCTCCGTCTGAGCCCTGCAGAAGGGCGAGATCATTGGTTATCGATGCATCCTCGCCAGATCTGATAAGGTAGGCTGCCAGCTCATCCCTGCCGTCTCCGGTCAGATCCGCTACAGGCAAAGCCACTGCCGGTCCGGCAAAGCTCTGCTCCCAGAGCTTCGCCCCACCCAAGCCGTCTATGGCCTCCAGAGTGGTAGCGGTGATGTTCATGAGATCATCTTCCAGCTCGCCGCTCATGTTCCCATTAAATTGGCAGATGGCGATGATGCTGTCCGGGATGCCGTCATCGGTGAGGTTTCCGGCCGGATATTCCACAGCCAGGGCTCCGATAAATGTCCTCTCATCTATGCTCTCGCCGCTGGAGCCGCTGACCCTGGCGATACGGGTGGAGAGGCTGCCGTTCATGCCGTCTATGTGGAAGGTATGAACCACAATATCAGGCGCACCGTCTCCGTCGCTGTCTTTTACGGGATAGGCTACGGTCATAGCCATGGCCTGGGGCCGGCTCCAGATCTCATTGCCATTGGATCCATCAAGAGCGGAAATGCTGCTGGAAAGGCCTAATCCCTCCCCGGTGAGGACCTGGTCGACCATGACATCGGCCAGGCTGTCTCCATTGAGGTCTCCCGCCGCCATGGCATAGACCAGCGAGCCGGGATAATCCTTCTGCCACAGTATGCTGCCGTCTGCGCCGCTGATAGCGGATATGCTGGAGTTGAAATCTTCCGTCTCCGCCTGGCCGCTGAGGTTCAAGACCAAGAGATCTGAGGCATTGTCTCCGCTGAGATCAGAGACGGAGAAGGCCAAGCTGGTGGTCTCCTGCACATTGGGAATCTGGGAATAGGAATCATACAGAGCGCTGTAATCGCTGCCAGCAAGAGTCTGCTCTTCTTCCTCCCTCTGCTCCTGCTCTTCTGTCTCATTGACTTCCGATTCTGCTCCCGCCTGGTCCGCAAGATCGAATATCGGCTGGCCGCTGGAATCCAATTCCACATTGCCGACAACTGGATCGTACTGGTAATCCTCTCCGGCACATGAGGCCAGCAGCACTGAACAAGCAAGCCAATAAAAGTATAATAGTCTTATATCAGACCCTCCTGCCATTTGGATATACAAGTGGATTCAAGATTTAAGAAGCTTGGCCATCTTATCTGTCTAGCAGAATCTTGTCTTTTCATCGTATGGTCTCTTTGTCCATGCTTCCGAGATCCTACACCCTTCTCCTTACTTCCTTCCTCACAATCACGCATATCGACTGCACTGTATTCCCGATGAAGAACTTGGGATTCGTCCGCTTGCCCAAAACCCGCGTCCTGCCCTCCTTTATAGCCGCCACTGCCTCCTCTGCATCCGAGGCCTGGATCTCCGTCACCCCTAGACCCACTGTGGCCGCAAAGTGGGAGTCCGATCCGGCCACCATGGGCAGGTGTCTGCGCCGCGCTCCCATCCTGGCCCGGGCATTGGCTATGCCGAAGAGATGCTTTGAGTTGTAGACCTCCACTGCGTCGCAGTCGGGTATCCGTCCGATGGCATGGCGGAAGGGATGGAAGGGATGGGGCACAATGGCTATTCCCCCCTGCTCCCGGGCCAGCTCCGCCGTCTCCTCCGGGCTCAATCCTCGGGGCGGCAGCTCCTCTATGCCCAGGCAGAGCAGATGCCCCTCGGATGTGGTGACCTCCGCTCCGGGTATGAGCACCAGATCCAGCCTCTCCTCCCGGATAACCTTCCGGGCCCTCTGCGAGCCGCCCAGGGTATCGTGATCGGTTATGGACAGGCCGAAGAGGTCCCGCCGGACGGCAGCCCGGAGAACCGCCTCCACGGTATCCCGCCCGTCGGAGAAGTTGGAGTGCACATGCAGATCGAATCTCATACCGGCCCGGCTCCTTCTCCTGGACTTCAGGCCTCCGGCACAGCCAGGCATCCCTGCAGAGCAGATGCCGCAGCGATGGCCGGGCTGGCCAGATAAACCAGCCCGCCCTTGCCCATCCTTCCCGGAAAGTTGCGGTTGGAGGTGGAGACGCAAACCTCTCCCTCCGCTAAAACTCCCATGTGCGCCCCCAGACAGGGCCCGCATCCCGGCGGCCCGATCATGGCCCCCGCCTCTGCCAGCGCCTGGATGATGCCCTTCTGCAAGGCCTCCAGCAGGACCTCACGTGAAGAAGGAATGACCAGGGTCCGGGCCTTGACCCGCTTTCCCTTCAGTATGCGCGCCGCTGCTTCCAGGTCCTCCAGCCGTCCATTGGTGCAGGTGCCTATGAAGACCTGATCCACAGGCAGACCGGCTAACTCAGAAGCGGGCCGGACATTGTCCACCCGGAAGGGCACCGCCACCTGAGGCTCCAGATCGCTTATGTCATACTCCAGGGTCTGCTCGTATGACTCCGGATCGGAGTAGACCGGATGGTAAGGCTGCCTGGCCCGACGGAAGAGAAACTGCTCCGTCTTCTTGTCCGGCGGGACGATGGCCGCCTTGGCCCCCATCTCCACCCCGAGATTGCAGAGTGTCATCCGGCCGGATATGGACAGAGCCTCTGCTCCAGGCCCGATATACTCCACCGCCTTGTAGGTCGCCCCGTCCGCTCCCAGATCTCCAATGACCATGAGGGCGATGTCCTTGGCCGAGACATTGGGCTTGAGGCTGCCGGAAAGGCGGAGGGCTATGGTCTCCGGGACCTTGAACCACAGCCTCCCCCGGGAATAAATCTCAGCCATATCTGTGGCCCCGACGCCGGTGCCGAAGGCTCCGAAAGCGCCGTAGGTGCAGGAGTGCGAGTCCGCCCCCACCAAAAGCAGGCCGGGCAGAGCAAAGCCCTGCTCCGGAAAGACCTGATGGCAGACGCCGCACCCTGAATCGAAGAAGTGGGCAATTTTCTGCTCTTTTGCCCAGGCCCTTACATCCCTCTGCAGCTCCGCCACGGTCTCGGTGTTGGCCGGAACAATATGATCAAAGGGTATGACAACACGCTCCGCATCCCAGACCCTATCGCTTCCCATCTCCTGGAAGGCCCGGATGGCTAAAATCGATGTGCCGTCATGAGACATGGCGTAATCCACGCCCGCCTCAACGATCTCCCCCGGCTCCACCATTCTGGCGGAACCGGAGGCCCGCGAAAAAATTTTCTGGCTTATGGTGCCCTTTTCCATTTTTCCCTGCCTCAGGGATTAATGGGAGATGCTACCACTTAAGCTGTTCGGCTGCAGCTGATATCCTCCTCGGTGGGCATCATGTAGGCTATATCCTCCGTGGGATGGCGATAGAGCCGGGAGCCCAGCCTCTTCTGATCCAGTATATGCCCGATGAGGCCAATGGAGCGGCCCAGGGCAAACAGCCCGTTCAGATATCCCAGCTTGACCACCTCATCTATCTCCTCCTTCTTGAAGGCCCCACAGGAGTTCATCAGATCCAGAAATAAGATGCCGATGCAGCCGTCCACATTGAGGATAAGATTGCCCTTTTTGGCCGTGGTCAGCTGTTCCACCTGCAGAGCATAATTTAAGAGATCGGTTCTGGGGAAGTTGGCCCGGGCGAAGCTTATCAGCTGCTGCACCCTCTTGTCCGGATTCTTGGTGCTCTTGATCTTGTGACCGATGCCGGGGATATTGATTCCCTTCTTCTTCATTTCCGCCACAAACTGCTCCGGGCTGAGGCCGGCCTCATGGGCATGCTTGAACTCCCTGGCAGCGTCATCTATAGCTCCTCCAAAGCGCGGCCCGATGGTCAAAAGCCCGCTGCAGAGAGAGGATATAAGATCCTTTCCGGCGCAGGAGGCTACAATAGCATTATGGGCTCCGGAGACGGCAGGGCCGTGGTCGGCCACAATCTGCAAGACCAGCTCGATGAACCTGGCGGCATAGTCAGGCAGCTGCCTCTTAAACCAGAGCAGGCCGATCACCCCACCTATGCCCATCCTGTCCTGCAGGACGGCAGAGAGCCTCTTTCCGGCATAGAGCACCTCATCTCCACTGTCATCGGATATGGTGCAGATGAATGTGGTCGGCTTTCTGATGTCCCCTGAAGCCAGGGCCTTGCTGTAGTCCGCCGGTATCCTGGGCACCTCCGGCTCCTTGAATCTGGCCACAGCGCCATGGGAGAGAAGCATCTGGTAGACCTTTTTCACCTCATCCCCATAGCCGTCAAAAGAGTCAGGTACATGAGCTCCTGCATCCCGGAATGCCTGGTTTTTGGCCTGAGCCGTCTCCTTCTCTGTGTCGGCCTTGGCTCCGGCATGCCCGAACTGAACGCTGGCCGGCAGGAAGGGAGAGCAGGTTCCGGTGACCCAGGCCACCAGGGGCTTGGTGATCTTGCCCTCCTGCAGAGCTCTTATGATCCTGTACTCGTCCTCTCCGCCCAGCTCGCCCAGGCAGGCGATCATCTTTATGGCCGGATTCTCTTCATAGCGCATTATGTGGTCGAGCATGGTGGAGCCGGGATAGCGATCTCCTCCAATTGCCACTCCCTCAAAGATGCCGTCCGAGTTGCGGGAGATGATATTGAAGGCCTCATTGAGCATGCCTCCCGATTTGGATACGAAGCCAACGCACCCCGGCCGGTAAAGCTTGGAGGCGATGATATTCTCAATGGTGCCGGCGGTATTGCCGATGCGAAAAGCCCCTGCAGTCATGCCGCCCACCGTGGCCGGGCCGATGACGATCTTGCCCTTGGAGCGGGCCGTAGCACCGAGGATGCGGGCCTGCCGCTCCGGAACGCCCTCGGCAATGATCGCCACCACTCGGATGCTCTCCTCGGCCAGCGCCTCCAGGCTGGTATCAAAGGCAGATCGGTGGCTGGCAAAGTTGACCATAACATCCGCCTCGGGATAGGCCTTGGCTGCCAGAGATATGGTCCTGAACATGGGCAGGATGATCTCCTTGCTTCCCCAGAAGGCCTTGTGTATTCCGGCCCGGCTGGGGTTGATGATGGCAGCTATGCTGGGGCCGTCCCGGTGGCAGATGTAGTCGTAGTCCAGCATGCGCTGGATGGCATTGGTCTGATAGCCGTAGACGAAGGCCTTGGTGCTTGGCTCGAACAGGATATAATTCTCTTTTGATGCTCGGCTCATCTCAAGCCACCTCCAATGCCAGGGGGACTATTCTGGTCATATGGGTCTCCGGTCCATAAACCTCAATGGGAACGCCAAGCCTGTCTCCCAGGCTTCTCATGAGCTTGAGGCCCTGCTCATAGTTAGGGCCGCCCCTCCTAACATAGATCCTGACCCCAGCCTCCTGCAGCTTCTCCCGGTACTCTTCCAGGGCCATGACCACTCCCTTGAAGGTCTTGGCCACATCGGTAAAGTTGGCAATTGCGCCGCCAATGAGGAGAACCTTTCCCCGGGGATCCTTCTTCCTGGTCATAAGGTCCAGTATGGTCCTGGTGTAATAATAAGTCTCCTCGGTATTGGGGTCCCCGCTGTACTCACCGTAATTTGCCATCTCTCCGGCAAAACCAAGATCGCAGATGGTATCGGCATAGATCACGCTGGCGCCGCCTCCGGCCACCATGGTCCAGACCCTACCCTCCGGATTTAAAATCGTCAATTTTAATGAGGCTCCCGTCTTGGAATCGATGTCCTTGATGAACAATTCCTCCTTGGATAGGCTCCTGCCGAAGGGCTCGGGAAATGAGAGGCCCTGCCATCTCTTTTTCTGCCAGTACTCCTCAGCGTCATCCAGCTTGGCCACCATATCCAGGGGCACAATGGCGCCCTTATGGAAGGTGAATGGATTAATCTCCAGGTAGGCGAAACCTGTCTCGGAATAAAAGCGCCATAAAGCCCGCAGGAACATCTCAATTACCAGCCCCTTCTCCCCCAGGCTCTCGGGCAGGCTGGACTTTATATCCAGGCCGTCGATTCCCTGCAGAGCATCTACATGCCAGCGGAGCACCTTGTCCCAGTTCTCCTCCACATAGACCCCGCCCTGCTGGGAGAAGAATATATTATCGCCATTGCTATCCGAGCTGATGGCAGCATAGAACTCCTCCTCATGGGGGATGAACGGCTCGATCAGGAAATGCGTCAGCCTGCCGGCCACTGCACCGATGGTGACCTCGGCTCCCATATTCTCCCGCAGGTACTTGTCCGCCTCAGGCCAGGTTGCATCCAGCAAAACCAGGCCGTGCTTGCCCCTCTTTCCAAAGAGCTGATCCGGTTTGACCACCAGCCGGGAGGTCCTCAGCCAGGGCTCTCTCGCCTCCAGCTCCTCCAGATCGGTCTCAGGTCCCACCAGGGACAGATCGCCCCGGTAGGAGAAATCTTTGAGGTACTCGGGGAGAATCTTGGCTAACAATCGCTTAGCATCATACTCCCTAATGCCTCTTTGTGCCATGTCCAAAACCACCTTCGCCGCCTTAATGAGTTTCTCATTTACAAACCTTTCTAAAGCAAGAGATAGAAGCATTTCCCAGCCGATGGCTTGAGGGTCTATGGAGTGGGAATGGATATGATCTGCCCGGTATGCAAAGGCGATTGCCTGAGGGCGGCGGAGGAGGTTATAGCGGATGTGGAGACAAGGTATCTCTCCTGCCGGCACTGCCCGCCGGAGCCAAATCTTGGCAAAAACATATCAGGAAGGCTTCTTCCTCCGAGAGTTGAGCGATGCAAATCCTGCGGCCGGGCTTCTCTTGATGCGGTTATGCTGGATGCTTTGCGCCTGCTGCAAGGATTCGGCCTGCGCGAGAGAGACGACGGCCTGCGTAAGGTGGGAATGCCGCTCATAGATGTGGGCTATCCCCTGGCTTACTCCCCCCGACTGGGCCGGGACAGCCTGATACTGGTGGGGGAGGAGTACAGCAAAGCCGCCGCCGAGGCCATGGTCGAGG